>Ga0209344_10000332_pt1 | contig 88236 bp, 78 predicted proteins | sample Cruoilmetagenom6_FD_187293 | JGI IMG/M metagenome (GOLD analysis project Ga0209344, IMG submission 187293) | Oil polluted marine microbial communities from Coal Oil Point, Santa Barbara, California, USA - Santa Barbara Oil Seep Sample 6 (SPAdes)... | ecosystem: Environmental > Aquatic > Marine... | reverse complement strand
CGTCGCACAGGTCCCCTCGAACAAGATCGCGCCTGCATCATCCACAATGCAAAGGGCACATTGCTCTTGGGCGACATCAATTCCAACGTAGCGTTTCATGGTCGTTCTCCTCTGGCTTCAAGGTTACGCCATCGACAATAGCGATGTTTGAAACCTCAAAAGCTGGATTCGCCGCAGATACGCCATGTCCGCTTCGTCCGACACGCGCGACATCGCTTGATCGAAATGCTGACGTGGCGGTCGACGTTGAAGAACTCGCGCCGCAGACGGATGACCCTCTGCCCACCAGAATCGCATAAAGGGTTCACCCGGGTTTTGGTAAGTTCTGATCCCCGGGTAAGGAATGGCTCAACATCCCGGGATCCACCGACGAAAAACTCCATAGTCAGCACGAAGTCCTAGAAAAACCGCATGTATGCGATGGGGATGCATTCTGGCGCCGCAGCTGTCCGGGCACTCAAACCTCCTATAGCCATCAAGCTCTCCACAGTCGCTGAGAGCTTCTAAACGTATCCTTCGCCGCCGCAGTTTCTACACCGCATTGTTTTCGAGCCGAAGCATCCACTGCACCGAGCGCGCTTAGGGTTCCCGTAGGTGTCGCGTCCCACAATGACTTCGCCCCTGCCGCTGCAAATCTCACAAGGTATTCGACCGGTCGCATGACAACGGGTGCACCTTTGCTTTTCGGGTTTATCCCGTTTTCGAGAAGGGGGCTCATACATTCCAGAAATTTTCCAATGCCGAACAATTGAATCATAAGACAGCATAGACTGGTGGCTATGTCACTCATGCGGAAGGCTGAGTTTGATGAAATTGGCCTGTTACCCCCAAATGCATCCGGTAATTTTGGCTCGAATCGGCCATGCGAGAAGGAGACACTCCTGCTGTGCACCCTGCAACGAGTGCCGTCTTAAGGTCCGGATCAATTGCATTCCAAGCGATTCGGGCTTTCTCCGCAGCTACTTTGAGGCCCTCAAAGTCTGCCATGCAGACCGAAGCTGTCGTGACGTAACCGTCAGCTTGCCCATCACATCCATGGCTTTTGCTGCAGTGCAGCATTACATCAACGTAGGGAGGTTAATCTGATATCGCCCGAATCCGGCGTGGTCAAGGAGCTTAAGATTATGGGCGATCGTTCTTATGATACAGCACCAGAATTCCGCAAACTATCGAGACGTGATATACCCGATATTACCCAGCATCTGTTGCGCCTCGATCCCATAACCCGCCACTCGCGTTTTGGTGTTTCTGTCAAAGACGGCTTCATCAGACATTATGCTGAACGCACCGTCGCTGCCGATACATTAGTTTTCGGGGCATTTGTTGATGGCAAGCTCTGCGCGATTGGCGAATTGCGAGGTCTTTTTTCTGGTTGGCGTCAAAACGCGGAAATTGCCGTGTCGGTTGAACCGGATTGGCAGGGCAAAGGGATTGGGAGCACGCTTTTTTCCCGCTTGGTGACGGCATCTCAAAACAGGGGCATCAAGTCATTGCACATCCTTTTTCTGAATGAAAATAAAAGGATGCAGAGTATCTCGGCGAAACATAATCCGGAGCTTCATTTTGAAAATGGCCAAGTCGAAGCTAAACTCAATCCGGCTTGGGCCACTCCGATGTCATTGACCAGCGAGATAGCGGACGATGCCAGCGCCTATGTGCGACATCTTTTCCAACTTGCCACATCAAAGCGGGTCCGTCCGCATATTTAAGTTTGGCAATGCTGTTGCAACTTTTCCAATTCGTAATCAATAGGCACAGAAAAATAGATCCAAGCAATACGCGTTGACCTGCCAACATCGCATACAGGGTTCACCCGAACTTTGGTAAGTTCTGACCCCCGGCGAGGAATGGCTCAACATCCCGGGATCCACCGATGAACTCTTCCATGGACCGAGCGAAGTCCTAGAGAAATAGCATGTATGCGATGGGGATGCATTCTGGCGCCGTAGTTGTCCGGACACTCAAACCTCCCATATACTCAGAACGGTTCAATAAATGACCCGTCGAAACCGCATGGGCTAAGCCTCATACACAGAGTTCCGGATACTCCCTCGCCATGACGGCGATTGGGTGCCGCATTGGGAAAACTGAGCAAGCTCACTACAGCCGCTGAGAGCTTCCAGGGAGTGCGCTAGCCTTGTGCGCTGCACATGTGTGGAATTTGCGTGCGGTCGCTGCCAGTGAGCGCCCCAGCCAGCCTCAGAGTCGATACCTGAAGGTAATAAGTGTCCGGTCAACAATCTGCGTGCGTGGATTTCTGATCGCATCGAATGTGAGTGTCCAAAGGCTGTGATGCCCCCTAGAGCGCAAAACTGTTGATCAGCATGCAAAATCCAGCGATCTTGCCTTCAAACGGCAGGCCAAATGGGTAATTTTTGTTAGATTTTGAAGATGCTATGTGACTTCCTCGGGAGTAACATTTTGGGAAGGGGGAAATAGGCCGTGAATTTTCTTGAATCAGCAAAGGAGGCACTATTCTGGAAATCAAGATTCGATTCTGAATATGAAAGTTATGCTTTTTCAGTTAGTTTAATGGCAGCTAATATGATTGGTAATGGCATTCCCAAGATGCTGGAAGAAAAGCGGTTATTCTTTCGGCAAAATGCATCAAGTGCCACATTTTCATCTTCAGAGGCAGCCTTAAAAGCATTCGTCGATTTTTGCGATGATTATCAATCTAGAACAAGGAGTGATGTAGCAAGGTTTAGCCGCGCCGAACTTATAGAGATGGATTTGAAAATAGACCTAATGCATCTTTCCCAAGATATTGCTCATGCATCCTATAGGAAAAACAACGGCGATTATGTGTTCTATCCCGGTGCTCTTGACAGTTTCTTTGTTCGGAGTGACTGGAAAGACCTTTTCGACGAGTTCTGCAATGCGAAGGAGGTTGCAATCTCGTCAAGAGACGCGATTGAAAAATTTGATTATTCACCGGATAAGATAAATAAAGCGCTCGAAGAAATTAGTGCCGGTGTCTTATTTTCGGATGAGGGTAAGAGAGTTTGGAAAGTCATTGACCACAGGATGACTGCGTGGGAAATCTCTAGATCCGCTGATGTGTCGTTGAGTGAATCCGTTTTTTGGCTAAGTGTTTTCAAGCGCGTTGACGCTGTAAAGTCGTATTGGCTTAGAAGCCCAATTGGACCGTTCAATGAGCGAGCTTATTTGTTTGATCTCCCTGAACCAATTTCAGATGCGCTTTTGTAGTATTGCATGCGCAGGCCCGCCAACCTTTCCCCACCTTTTCACATATCCTCCACAGCCGCTGAGAGCCTCCAGGGAACGCGCTAACGTTGTGAGTTGCCCTTGTGTGGAATTTGCGTGCGATCGCCTCCAGAGACCATCCTAGCTAGCCTCAGAGTCATCTAGGGCGCAGATGCCTGAAACATCGCCGCCGTGGCCGTTAGAAGCGCCTATCGACGCTATGTCATGCGGCGAATATGCATCCCGGAATTGAATGCGCAGTGCCTAGTCAAAAGCGCAGCCGATTAGCTCCTTCAGGACGAATTTGACGCCGATTTGGCGGATTCCAGCGCTTATGTCGATCTCAAGCCGCGCGAGCCCCCATTTTAGGCGTTCATTTTAAAGGTTCGTGCATGGTTGGCCTTTAGTTCGTCGGGGCGATGCTTGAAGCGTTTTGCCTCTTGGCTAACCAATTTGCTCACCTAGGTGAAATTTCCCAAGCCGGAGTAACTAACTTTTTTGCCCGCAGTAAGATAACCGTTTTGCTCGTATTATTATAATTACTTCTTATTAATTATTATACTTATAAGAATAAATAATAGAAGGGCGGGCAAGACGGTTAGTTTCTTCTTCCGGCTATGGAAGGGCCGTCACGGTGCACAAAACAACTAGGGCCTGCGGCTTTATCTAAATCACGCCGCGGGGATAACAACGTTTGGCGCCACTCTGAAAATGTTTACCCAAATCAGAACCTGTTCCAAAAATGGGAAACCCGTCATGGCGACAATCGATACTGTTAAGGCGTGCGCAGTTGCCGTGTTGATCTTTGACAATGCAGGAGGTCATGAGAGACTCTGAGCCCGTCGCTGAGTGCGGTTCCGTCTGCTCCGGGTGGGTCAGCCCCCATCGCTTGCTGGGCGCATTCTGCGGCCACTTCTCTCGCTTCACGTCTGGTGGGACTCAACGCGTTACGCATTACAAGTAACTGTTAATAAACACTTTAAGTTATATCTCCCATTGATTAGTTAAGGCTTAAGTGATACCTGTGGCCCAAGGTGGTCGGAAACGGAGATCCTATGTCGAAACCTGCAATTCAACTCGCCCCAGAACGTCATGCCCAGCTCAAGCAAATGGCCGCGAATATGGGTGGCGTGAATATTAGTGAGGCGCTGGCCAAGCTTATCGAGTTGGCGCAGAACGAGGGCCTTATCTCGCATGAGATACAGGGCGTGAAGATCAGCGCCCTGTCGGATGGCTTGGCGATCAAGTTCGATGAAGGCGAGACAGTAGGTTTCTCATATGAAGAAGCTGCGTGGCTCGCAGCCGGGATACACGCCTTTCTCGCGGGTGAGCGAAACAAGAAATTCGCCAGCCGCAATTATGCGGTGAAAGGAAGGGGCCAGGGAATTGCAATTTCTATCCCGGCGGAAAGTGAGGGTTCCAAGGTTTTTGATCGGGGCCTTGCAGATGAGTTCGCGCGGCTGCTCGAAAGAGCGGCACCGGCCACTGCTTAAAGAAAAAACGGGCGCGGCGTCGATGCCCCCCCAGATCAAGTCAGTAGGATTGCCGCCAATGAGTAACGAAGGACCTGATTGGGACGAACGCAGAAAAGCGGAGCGTCTGCAGGCTTTTTTTGATGGGGAGAAACCCGAAGCTGCCACTTGTGATCTGACAATCGGTATTACAGATGAAGCGTATCGTCGGCGTGAGGCCGCGAAGAGTGATGAAGTTCTGGCGGCTTTTGATAGACTTATGGATGCCGAAGCAGAAGAGGGCACCCTAGCACCGATCATCGCGATCCCTTCAAAGATAGTAACGCCTGTTCTGGATTGCGAGCTGGATTTGGAGCGAATCTACCCTGATCTGATACTGACCCCTTATGACAAGGCGCGCCAGCGTGTCACGGATGCTGAAATCTTGAAAGATGTGTCAGACCCAGGCAGCGATGACTATCATGAGGCCATGGCTGAGTATGCTGCGGCCAAATTTGCGCTAAAGAGGGAAATAGAACGCAACAAGGATGATGGATGGCGTGAGCGTCGCGCTATCGATAATTGGAGGGCAGGGGAGGGCCGTGAAGATTACAACGCCAGTAGGCGTAAGAAACGCAGCAAGCCGAATGCGCGGCTGAAGGAAATGACGCCAGAGGCCCGGGCGTTGCACAAGGGCGATAAGAATGCCGAGAAGCAGTGGAAATTCTCGCGGCGCAAAGCTGGCAGGACACAAGCCCAGATCGATGCCGAACTGCCGGGCTGGTGGGCAAAGCGACTTGCGAAAAGAATTAGCGACTGATCCTACATTGTTTGATAGCGTAGAGGCTTCCGCAAGTTGTCATGTGCAAAAGGCAGCCCTTCACCACCTGTTGAGCCCACCGCAGATTACGGACATTCAGATCGCCGCCGCCGCACGGTCTGTTCCGTGCGTCATTTTTTCTCGAATTTTGCAAATAGCCTGCCGCGCTTCCAAAGCGCGTCAACTTGGTTCAGAGCACCGTCGAGAGGCCCCGGCTTGCTCGACAGCTTTTTTTGCAGAAGGCTGCGCGCGCGCAAGACATGCGGACTGGCAGGATTTGCGCGAGCTGCCACGATATCAAGGCACATGGCCTCGATCAGCGTGTGCGGAGACGCATCAAGATCCAGAAGGTCTTCCGATGCGGCGATGGCATCATCGGCTGCGCGCCGGTCCAGCCAGGTTGCAAGGTCGCCCGGTAACTTTGCGCTCGGTCTGAAAACGTTGTCCCGGCGCGCGACCAGGAGAGCGATGCGGGCTTTCAGGGACCGCTGCGATGTTGCTCGCAACGCCTCTGCTTCTGCAAGCATCTCATTATGCCATTTTTTATTTATCTTGCTGTCGACCAATGCTTTTGCGCCGCCCATTCCGAATAGGGCCATGGCTCCCATGGTGGGTCCCAGAACCAATGCCCCCGCCGGACCAATCGCAACGAGGCCGATAATTGCTCCAGCCTTTCCGCCCACAGCGACGAGTGCGCCGCGCAATGCGGCATCGACAACAAGCCAGGCGGGTAAATCACCCGCCGGAATTTCACCTGTCAAAACTGCGATCGTGCCTCGAATTGCGCCCACGCCTATCGCTGCAGCCAAGGCATCCATTGATGCCATGTCGATTCCCGCGGCTACGGAACTCTCGGTGATTTCCCTCACGGTGGCTAGCTCAAATCCATCGAGCGCGGTGACCATGTTGGCCCAAGGCTCATCCGAGATTTTTGCTACGAGTTCCGCATTCGCGATGACCGGAGTATCAGGGTATTTCTCGAAATGTTCGCTCAGCAAGGAAAGGCCTTCGCCGCATTTCACTTGAACTTCCTGACCGTCGACAATGAGATCAAATCCCGGATTGCTGCTGCTGTCCGGCAACGCGACATGGTGGCCTTGAGCTATCAGATTGCCAAGCACGACTTGTTCGGCGGTAAACCCTCTAAGCGCGATGTCAGATCCACGAACCGCAAATTCCATCGCGTGAGTGGCAAACTCAAGCTGGTTAGCGATATCCGCGTTGCGCCAAAAGTCCGCGGCATCAAGAACCCGAGGGTCAACGCTCGCGGCATGATAAAGCATTTCTGCCGCAGTCAGTCCAATGACGGCCATGGTGTCTTTGGAGTTTGTGTTCTGATGCTTGATTTCAGGAGCAGCGCCCCACTTCGCTGGTTCGCGTCCTGGGGCATCCGGCATCCCGCGCCCGATTTCAGTTTCCACACGTGTTGCCCGGGATCTCATTTCGGACCATTCCGTAGAGCCAAGATGCCCGGGTTTGCGGCTCCCAGATGCGCACAGGTGTCGAAAGGCGGTGGTGGCGCGCCCAAGCCCGTCGTTTGGATCGGCAAGGCCCCGCAGGGCAAGCAGAACCACGATCCGGGCTGAGACTTGCGATTTGATGGTCTTGTTCAGCGTCTTGCCACCAAGGCCACCCAGAGCAAGCAATCCGGCGACGATGGTAACGGGGTTTGCCATCACGGCCAGAAACGACACTGCTGCGGGGCCGCCCACAAAAGGGATAAATGCCGACGCTTGGGCTGCAAGAAGATAGGGAGCAAATCCAGCTGCATTCACGGCGGTCGCCATGCCGACCCAGCCTCCGGCAGCGGCGATACCGGCCCATGCCTGCTGGCCACCTTTCTGCATAGCCTTCGCGATGTCTGGATCGAACCCCACGCGGTTATCGTCGGTCTTGAAGGCGTCGAGCATTGAAGCCATTTCCCGGGAAACAATCTCGGGAAATGACAAAGGCGGCTTTGATCTCCAGACAGATGTGGGATCTTTGTAGATTTGCTGTATTTGGTCTTCAAACCGCTCCTTATATCGGTCGCGACCAGAATCCTGTCTGCGCTTGGCTTCCTCCTGTGCGTGCAAACCCGCTGAAAGGACCCGCGATGTCATCACGCCAAGCGCTGCGGCTTCTTCAGCAACTCGTCTCTCTGAGAGGGGGAGTTGGTTTTGGGTTCCAAGTGCATTCACAAGGGCATGCCAAAGCCGATGCCGTAGCGCATCGTCGGTCTCGTCCGAGTTTTGGATTTTTTCTGCGATGGACTTCATCCGCACTTCGGCATCATCTATTTCCAAGCCGACGCGTTTAATCACGTCAGCGCCAGCGCCGATCGCAATATCAATCAAACTTACTGCCTCAAGCAGCGCGCACAAGCCTGACAATTCTTGCCTGGAGGCGAGTCCGAGCCCGGAAGCGATAAGATGAGGGTGCGTTGAAGGATTTGATGTTGGATTATCTAATGAGTTCATCAGCGAATCTAACATGTTGTTTTCGCGAATTGAAGCGTCGATGTGGGCTGAAGATAGCGCCGTAGGCACTGATCAATGAAACCAAGGATTGTTCTCTGAACTCCAGCAACGGCCAACCCTGCACTCAGATTACACCAGCATCGGTGAGAACCTGCTTGAACTCGGTCTCACCCATGATCCGTATCGGGTGACCCGCTTCGCGCATTTCTTCTGCCTTGCGGTGCTTGCTGCTTTTCTTGTGGCCAGCCAGGAGGCTGAGGTCTTGATCCCCGACGACCAGATGGCTGGTATGTTTGGTGACACCCGCCTTTACATTCATGCCAGCTTGGGCCGCGAGATCAGCAGCGGCTTTGCGCGACATCCCAAGACTGCCCGTAAACACAACGGTTGAACCGGCCAAAGGGCCGTCTGCGGTTCCGGTTCGGGTTTGTGTCGCTGGGTATCGTGGTTTTGTTTTGGGAACGATCAGTTGCTCGAACGACATCGCTAAATGCCGTTCGCATGAAGCACGACCATGGCAGCGGCGCGTGCATCTTCGCCGGCGTCATGATGGTGGAACCGCAGGTTTAGTGTCCGCTTAAGGTTTGCAAGCCCATGTCCGCCATTCCCCTTCAACTCGGGCCACGCTCGTCTGGCGATCACGACGCTGTCGCTCCATCGCAGGTCTGGGGCGGTAATCCCGCAGAAGTCACAGGCCGAGGCGACCGCTCTCTTGTCGAAACTGCTGTGCTGGACGAGGTGGTGCCGTGTCAGCAGTGGCAGCAACGCATGCCAGGCGTCTGGGAAACGGAGCGCATTGGTCACATGATCAGGACCGATACCGTGAAGCTGGATGTTGAACGGATCAAATCGGGTGCCGGGGTTGACCAGCATGGAGAAGGTCTGGATTTCATTGTCGGGTTGAACGCAGGCCAATCCGATCTGGCAGATGCTGGCGGCATCGCTGCATGCGGTTTCCACATCCAGTGCTATGAACCGAAAATCACCTTCAGGCACCCGGTTGGCATGGGAAAAGGTCGGTCGTGTCGGTGTCTGGTCAATTTGATGTGTCTGAAGTTCAGGACCGGCATCACGCGGCTGGTTTTGCTGAGACGGTTCCCGGGAACGTCCAAAGAGCCAGTCAAAACGCGCCATGGGTAAAATCCTCCGCAGAACAGTATGATTGATGGATGGTTCTCGGCTCTTGCGCTGTATTCATATCGCTCTCTCGCTAGGATGTGCGCCGGAGTGCTTGCCATTGTGCGCATAACCTGGCCTCGTCTAAGTCGCTGGCTCTGATTTGGTAGCATTCCATGTCGATGCGGTCCGATGTCATTTGGCCATAGTCGTATTTTAATGTGGACGCTGCGTCCATGGTTTCGTCGAAGCTAAGAAAGGTGAACAGCGAAGGTTGGTGATCAACCTATGGTAAGCAAAACCTTCTTGGCATCACCCCTTGCACTTCTGGAACTCACCGCACATCCTGCGCGAGAAAAAGTCAGGGGTAGTAATGAGCAAAGACGATATAAAGAGCCTTGGCAGTTTCGTATGGTCGATCGCCGAACTTCTACGCGGCGATTTCAAGCAGTCCGAGTATGGCGAGGTGGCGCTGCCCTTCATGGTCCTGCTGCGTCTTGGGCTCAACTCAGAACCGGTGGCGCGGAGGCTGCTGGATAATCAGAACATGTTGCTCAACACTGCCTAACGCGAGCATCAAAAGTTGTAGCACCCGGCAGGTGAACTCAGGTCATCAGCCTCCCCTTGAGGCTGATGAAAGATCGGATAGGCCCCATGTCATTCTTCGAAAAACCCATTCTCAATACGCCCTATGCAATGCCTGGCCGCCATTGGGAGCTCGATAGCGAAGGTCGACCCACTGATCGGATTATCGAGACACGTCGCCGGTCCGACCTCATCGCCGCAATGCCTCAAGCGAAAAGCCGCAAGGGTGCGCAACAGGATCAACTGGACCTGAGTGCCGAAGGGCTTGGCGGCCTTGGCATCGAATTCAACGTCACCGAGTTCGTCAACGAGATCCGGCGTGAGGTGGACGTCTGGCGCACGTTACCGAACCCGGCACAATGGCAGGTCTCGCCCACGACGCAGCGGCTATTGCAACATTGGCGCGCGATTCAAACTGATGAAAGCCAGACCATCCGCCCCTTCTTTTGCCAGCTTGAAGCCGTCGAGGTCGCGATCTGGCTGGCCGAAGTCGCGCCGAAGCGCGGCACGCAGGGCAAACGGTTTCGGACGCGTTTGGAGGCGGCGAATGATGCCGCTAACCCGGATCTATTCCGTATCGCGCTAAAACTGGCGACTGGCGCAGGCAAAACAACCGTGATGGCTATGCTTATCGCGTGGCAGACCTTGAACGCGGTGCGCAGCGCGAATTCCAAGACCTTCACTCGTGGTTTCCTGATCGTTACTCCCGGCATCACGATCCGTGACCGACTACGCGTTCTCCTGCCCAATGATGCTGACAATTATTACCGCCGAATCAACTTGGTCCCTGGCGATTTGATGCAGGACATGCAGCGCGCCCAGATCGTGTTGACGAATTACCACGCGTTCAAGCTGCGCGAGAAGGTGCAGGTCAGCAAGGGCACACGCGCCGCGCTTGAAGGCCATGGCGAGGACCTTGTGACGCTTGAGACCGAGGGTCAGATGATCCAGCGGGTCATGCCCGAATTGATGGGGCTTGGCCGGATCATGGTCATCAATGACGAAGCCCACCACTGCTATCGGGAAAAGCCGGTAGCCGAGGCTGAGAAGCTGACAGGCGACGAACGGAAGGAAGCTGAGGAGAACCGCGAAGCGGCCCGACTCTGGATTTCGGGAATCGAGGCTGCCAAGCGCAAACTCGGGCTGCAAACCGTCTATGATCTGTCGGCAACGCCGTTTTTCCTGTCCGGCTCAGGCTGGCCCGAGGGCGTGCTCTTTCCCTGGGTCGTCTCCGACTTCTCACTAATGGACGCCATCGAATGCGGGATCGTGAAACTGCCTCGTGTGCCGGTGGCCGATAACGTGCCCGGCCAACCCGAGCCGCTCTATCGCAATCTATGGAAAGCCATCGGGAAGAAGATGCCCAAGAAGGCCAAGGGCACGCCACCGGACCCTCAGAAGCTGCCCATAGAACTGAAATCCGCGATCGATGCGCTCTACGGCCATTACGAAAAGACCTTCAAACTCTGGGAGGCCGAGCAGGTGGGTATTCCGCCGGTCTTCATCGTGGTTTGCAACAACACCATGAATTCCCAACTCCTGCGCGACTACATGGCCGGATATGAGCGCGAGGATGCGGATGGCAACATTGAAACCGTGTCTGGTAAATGCCCGCTCTTTTCCAACTTCTCGACCGATCTTGAACGGCTCCCCCGGCCTCGAACCGTCCTGATCGACAGCGCCACGCTCGAGGCGGGCGGGGATATCGACAAATCCTTTCGCGATGCGAATACCGACGAAATCGAAGCCTTTCGCCGAGAACAGGCCGAACGGGGCATGGCCAGCGAGGACATCTCCGACGCCGATATACTGCGCGAGGTTATGAACACCGTGGGCAAGAAGGACCGGCTGGGCGAACAGGTGCGCTGTGTCGTCTCGGTCTCGATGCTGACGGAAGGATGGGACGCCAACAACGTCACCCATATCCTCGGCCTCCGCGCCTTCGGCACCAAGCTGATCTGCGAGCAGGTCATCGGGCGCGCCCTGCGCCGCCTGTCCTACGACACCGGCGAAGACGGGCTCTTTCGCACCGAATACGCCGACATCCTCGGTATCGACGGGCTCAACTTCTCTGATGGCCCTCGCGTCGCCCCACCGCAGCCGCCGCGCGACGTGGTCAATGTCCGCGCCGTCAGCCCCGAGCGTGACGCCTTGGAGATCACATTCCCCCGGGTGCAGGGCTATACCGCCGATCTGCCCTCCGACCGGCTGGACGCTGATTTCTCGGGGCAGGAGCCTTATGTGCTGACCCCGGAAAAGGTCTCGGCCACCGTCGTCACCATGCAGGGCATCGTCGGGGCCGCCGAGAAGCTGACGCTCGATTACCTCAAGGCACAGCGGCTCTCGACCATCGCCACCCATATCGCCAAGCACATGATCTTCGAGAAACTGCGCGATGCGAACGAGGCCCCGCGCATGCACCTCTTCCCGGCGGCCAAGCGCATCGTCAACCAATGGCTGTCCGAGGGGCACCTCGTCTGCAAGGGCGATACCGTGCCCGCGCAACTGCTCTACCGCGAACTGGCCGACGAGGTCTGCGACATCATCTTCGGCGCACTGATCGACAAGCCCGGCGGCGACAAAATCCTGCGCGCGGTGCTCGATCCCTATAACTCCACCGGCTCTACACTGGGCGTCAACTTCAACACCTCGAAATCCACGCGCTACCATCCACGCGCCGACAAATCCCACCTCAACTGGATCATCACGGACAGTGATTGGGAGGACAAGCTGGCCGCTCAGATCGAGGATCACCCCCGTGTCCTATCCTATGCCAAGAACCATAATCTCGGCCTAGAAATCCCCTATCTGATGGAGGGTGAGCCGCGCACATACCTGCCCGATTTCCTGATCCGGCTGGACACGCCCGAGCCCACCACTCTCGTCGTCGAGGTCAAGGGGTATCGCGGCCATGACGCCATGCTCAAGGCCGACACGATGCGCAACAAATGGGCGCCTGCGGTCAACCGGCTGGGCGCATACGGCCGTTGGGGCTTTGCCGAGCTGCGCTCTGTGCATGATTTCAGCCCCGAACTCGATGCCGCGATCAACGCCATGTTGGAAGGAGAGCCCGCATGACCGACATTCGCTTCGACCGCCTTGTGGACCTGCCCCTGCGCGAGGCTTGGAAGCATGAGGCGCATGAATTCCCCCCGTGGCTCGCCCAGAATATCGACCACTTGTCTGACGTGATCGGCGTGCCTCTGGAGCTCACCGGAACCGAGGTCGCCGTCGAAACGTTCAGCGCCGACATCCTCGCCCGTAACCCGATGGATGACAGCATCGTCCTGATCGAGAACCAGTTGGAGACGACCGACCACACCCATCTGGGCCAGATCATGACCTACCTCGCCGGGCTGGAGGCGCAGACGGTCATCTGGATCGCCCCCGCCTTTCGTGAGCCGCACCTCTCGGCCATTCGATGGCTCAATGAACACACCGCAGACGGGTTTTCCTTCTTCGCGATCAAGGCGCGCGTGGTGCGCATCGGCGACAGCCCCTTCGCGCCGATCTTCGAGGTGGTCGAGAAGCCCAACGATTGGGAGCGTGAGATCAAGCAGAAGGCCACCGGGGACGGCGCGGCCTATTACGATATCAAGGAAAAGTTCTGGCAGGAGTTCACCAATCGCTATCCCAAGCAGGCTGAGGTCGGAGTTCGCGTCTGGCGGTATCCAAGCAACTACATCGAACTGCAGGATGCGCCTAAGATCGACCTTGCCGTGTGGATCGGGCGAAAAGAGAGCGGGATATACCTGCGCAGCGGCTGGGGCGAAGGGCCCGAACCGGTCACAGAGATTTTGACACCCGATCAGGAAAGGCTGGAGGCGCAGCTGGACGCACCCTTGGGCCCGTCCGGGCGCGGCAAGCACTTCCTCGCCAAACGCCTTCCCCAGGGCCATGAGGCGGCAGACTGGACGCCAATCATGGACTGGATGAATGAACAGATCGAAAGCTACCGCAGCGCATTGGCGCCTGTGCTGAAAGCGAGCATGATATGACCGACAAGAAAACCCCAATCGAACCCATCACCCATTCTGACGAACGGGTGAATATTCCCACGCCGGAACTCGCACCCATGATGGACCCGAACGATGCCCGGCCCATCAAGGTCGCCTATGAACAGCGCAACCCGGATCTCGACCCGCAGCTGATCTGGCGCGGCAAGGACATTGATCAGACCGCGATCACCGTGGATGCGCCGCCGATCTACCTTCAGGAACAGGTCCACCCCAAGGCGATCATCGAGGATCTGAGGGCAGGGGGCCAGCGCAACGGGCAGGGCTCCGGCGCGGACCTCTTCGATCATTTCGGCATCACCGACGAGGACCGCGAGGCGGAGATCGAGTTCTACCGCCACCACCGCAAATGGTCGAACCGGATGATCCTGGGCGACGGGCTGCAGGTCATGGCCAGCCTGGCTGAGCGTGAGGGGCTGAAAGGCCAGGTGCAGGCGATCTATATCGACCCGCCCTATGGCATCAAGTTCAACTCCAACTTCCAGTGGTCCACCACCTCGCGCGATGTAAAGGACGGCAAGCTGGAGCATCTGACCCGCGAGCCCGAGCAGGTGAAGGCCTTCCGCGACACCTGGCGCGACGGGATACACTCCTACCTGCAATACCTGCGCGACCGGCTGGTGGTGGCGCGGGAACTGCTGACCGAGAGCGGCTCCTGCTTCGTGCAGATCGGAGACGAGAACGTCCACCGGGTGCGGGCGCTGATGGATGAGGTGTTTGGGGAAGAGAATTTTGTTGCAACACTGATTTTCCAGACAACTTCAGCCCAAACATCGGAATATATTGCCACTCCATTCGATCACGTGCTCCATTTCGCCAAGTCTTATTCAAAGGTTAAATTCAAGCAACTTTATACTGAGAAAAACGTGAGCTATAATGGGGCCAATCTTTTTCCGAAGATTGAGCGCTTTGGCGGGCGACGAGAATCGCTATCGAAAGCTGAAAATGATAAAGTCCTTTCCGGTATTTCGCTTGATGGAAAAATTTACCGGCTTGGTGACCTAACATCACAACGCCAAGGGCGTGCTTCGGGTGAGGGAAGCGCCATGCACTTCCCTGTTCTGAACGAAGGAAGAAAGTTTTTTCCTACAAGGACGCGAGGATGGTCTACCACAAACGACGGCTTGAAACGCCTTTGGATGGCAGATCGGCTTGAAAACGTCAAAAACTCAATCCGACTTGTGCGCTTCCATGAGGATTATCCCGTAACAGCAATCACAGCATACTGGAATGATACTGGCACTGGTTCTTTCACTGAAACAAAGACCTATGTCGTTCAAACTGGCTCGAAAGTTATTGAACGCTGCCTACAGATGACCACCGACCCCGGCGACCTCGTGCTCGATCCCACCTGTGGCTCCGGCACCACCGCGCATGTGGCCGAGCAATGGGGCCGGCGCTGGATCACCATCGACACCTCCCGCGTGGCGCTGGCTTTGGCCCGCGCGCGGATCATGGGCGCGAAATACCCCTGGTATCTGCTCAAGGACAGCGAGGCCGGGCAGAAGAAGGAGGCCGAGGTCACGCGGCGAAGCCCCGCAACCGCCGACACCTACAACGACATCCGCCACGGCTTCGTCTACCAGCGCGTGCCCCACATCACGCTCAAAAGCATCGCCAACAACACCGAGATCGACACGATCTGGGAGCAGATGCAGCCCGCCGTCGAGGCAGCACTGTCGGACCTCAACGCCGCCCTCACCGGCCACCCCGCGCCCTTCACCGTGGAAACCGGCGGCCGCAAGGGTGAGAAGATCGACTTCACCACGCAAGGCGAGGTGGACCTGCCCAGCGGAGAGATGGCCCCGGCAAACGGCTTCATGGAATGGGAAGTGCCGCGCGAGGCCCCCGACGGCTGGCCCGATGCCGCGACCGAGGCGCTCAGCGCCTTCTGGAAGGCCCGCATCGCCCGTCAGAGAGAGATCGACGCCAGCATCGCCGCCAAGGCCGATCATGAATACCTCTATGACAAGCCCTACGAGGACAAGAAGCGCGTCCGCGTCGCCGGGCCGTTCACCGTCGAGAGCCTCTCGCCCCATCGCACGCAGGCGGTCAATGAACATGGCGAGCTGATCGACGAGGCGGACGCCGCCAGCGGCAAGCGCAGGGCAGGGGAGCAGGAGGCCGAGAACTACCGCACCGCGATCCTGGAAAACCTGTCCAAGGCCGGGGTGCAGCAGGCGGGGCGCGAGGATCGCATCAATTTCACCTCGCTCTCTGCCTGGCCCGGCGAATGGCTGGCTGCCGAGGGCCGCTACATGGAGGGCGACCCCGCCGAGGGGACCGAGATCGAACGCCGCGCCGGTATCCTGATCGGCCCCGAATACGGCACCCTCCAGCGCGCCGACCTCGTGGCCGCCGCGCGCGAGGCGGCGGATGCAGGCTTCGACCTGGTGATCGCCTGCGCCTTCAACTTCGACGCCCACACCGCCGAGTTCCAGAAGCTGGGGCGCATCACCGTCCTGCAGGCCCGGATGAACGCCGACCTTCACATGGCGGGCGACCTGAAGGCGGGGGGTGGTAATCTCTTCGTGGTGTTCGGTGAGCCGGATATCGATTTGCGCGAAGAGGACGGGATGTATCGGGTGGAACTGCGCGGGGTGGACATCTTCAAACCTGCCACCGGCGAAGTGGTGGCCTCGGAACCCGACGATATCGCATGCTGGTTCATCGACACCGATTACAACGAGGAGTCGTTCTTCGTCCGCCACGCCTATTTCCCGGGGGCGGAGGTGCCTTACAAGCAGCTCAAGACGACATTGAAGGGCGAGGTCGATCAGGAGGCGTGGGACAGTTTGAAACGGACGGTGTCTCGGCCGTTTGCACGCCCGAAATCGGGGCGAATCGCCGTGAAGGTGATCAACCATTTGGGTGATGAAGTGATGAAGGTGATGGGGGTTTAAAATTGATCAAGAACTATGGATTGTTTTGGAAAAGAGCTGGAGTGTTTTTCGGGGAACGTGGCCCCAATAGTCCGGCTCGATTATTTGGTGATGTTACGAGGAACCGAGAAACGGTTAGAGTCAATTTGAGTGAACAAACTGGAATTTACTGTTTATACGATGATAATTTTTCGCTTCTTTACGCAGGGAAGGCAGGCGGCGGCAGAAATAATATACTTCGCAGGCTAAGGGATCACATTGGGGATGATCTAGCTGAGCGATGGTCGATATTTTCTTGGTTCGGGCTGAGGCCGGTTGTTGAAGAGAATGGTAGATACCTTTTGGGGACTGTTGAATGTGCAGAGTGGAATGAAAGCTCATTGATGGCTTCTTTAGAAGGAGTTTTGATTTTAGGGGCAGAACCGTCCTTAAACCGGCAAGGAGCACGATTTAGTGAGACATATAAGTTCAGGCAGGTTTGGGATGAAAAAAGGGATCCGAGGCAGTCCGAAATGATAAGCGAGATTTGGAAAAGCTTGCAAAGCAAATGACCTTTCGTATCGCCGACAGCTTTTCCGACAGCCTCGCCAAGCTCACCGCCCAAGAGCAGAAGGCGGTCAAGACCGCGGCCTTCGATCTGCAGATGACCCCGGACAATCCTGGACTCAGCATGCACCGCGTCGACCGGGCCCGCGACAAGGGGTTCTGGACCGCGCGCGTGAGCCGCGACATCCGCCTCGTGCTGCACAAGCAGGGCGGCGACACGCTGCTGGCCTGGGTAGGCCACCACGACGACGCCTATGCCTGGGCCGAACGGCGACGGCTGGAAAGCCACCCGCGCACCGGTGCCATGCAGATCGTGGAAATCCGCGAGACGGTCGAGGAGGTGGTGATCCAACGCTATGTCGAAGAGGCCGTGCGCAAGCCGCGCCTTTTCGAGGCCGAGCCCGACGATGCGCTCTTGTCCTGGGGCGTGCCCGAGGACTGGCTCAACGTGGTGCGCGATGCCACCGAGGATACGGTGCTCGACATCGCCGGGCACCTGCCCGCCGAGGCGGGCGAAGCGTTGCTACAGGTCGCAACGGGCGGACGGCCGCGACTGGCCAAGCCGCTTGAAGGGTCGGACCCCTTCGCTCATCCCGATGCCGGTCGCCGCTTCCGCGTCATGGAGAATGTCGAGGAGTTGCGCGCCGCGCTTGAGGCCCCATGGGAACGCTGGGCCGTCTACCTGCACCCGGCGCAGCGCGAATACGTGGATCGCGATTTCAATGGCCCCGCTCGGGTGATCGGCTCCGCAGGCACCGGCAAAACGGTGGTCGCCCTGCACCGCGCCGTGCGTCTGGCACAAGACCCTGGCGCGCGCGTGCTGCTGACGACGTTCAACGCGGGGCTGGCCGAGGGGCAGGCGCGGAAACTGCCCCTTCTGGCAAGCGAAGAGGTTAGAAGGCGGATAACGGTCACTGCCCTGGGGCCCTTGATCGGGGAATTGCACGCCGAGCGATTTGGTGCCTGTGCCATCGCGACTGAAGACGAAATTCGCGCCCTTTTGAGCGACCACGCGTCCGCGAGTGATGCCCCGTTTGCCGCCGATTTCCTTTACGACGAATGGAGCCTCCTCGTGGATGCCTGGGATGTCCGGGACCTCGACACCTATCGCAGCCTGCCGCGTCTTGGTCGCAAAGTTCGAATGCCGACAGCGCGGCGCGACGCGGCCTGGGCGATTTTCGAGAGTTTGCGCGCCGCGTTGACCAAGAGAGGTAGGAAAACCGAAGCGCAGCTGGCTCATGACCTTGCCGACGTGGGTGAGTTTCCGTTTACCCACGCAGTGATCGACGAAGCACAGGATATTTCCGTGCCCGAGCTTCGATTGCTTGGCAAAGCCCTCGGCGATACGGAAAACGGCCTGTTTTTCGCCGGCGACATAGGTCAGCGTATTTTCCGCGCGCCATTTCCATGGGCCGCAACCGGGGTCGAGATCCGGGGGCGATCCCGCAGTCTCAAGGTGAACTACCGCACTTCTCATCAAATCCGCTGCTACAGCGATGATCTTTTGCCGGAAACGCTGGTCGAACCGGATGGAACCGAAGAAAACCGCCTTGGGGTCACGTCGGTGTTCAACGGTGCGGCTCCCGAGGTGCACAGCTTTAACACTCGCGCGGACGAAGTGGCCGCAGTGAAAAAATGGCTCGAAAGCCTCGCGCAAACCGGTGTCCCGGCTGAAGACATCGTGTGCCTTGTCCGGACGTCTCACCTTGTTGCCGAAATCTCACCGCTGGTGTCGGTCCGGGTGTTGCCCATGCACGAGGCTAAAGGGGCCGAATACCGCGCTGTCTCTGTTCTTGCCCTCGATCAGGATGTCGTTCCGCTAGAAGAACGTTTGCTTTCCGCGAATGATGAAGCTCGGCTCGACGAGATCATGAATACAGAAAGACACCTTCTGTATGTCGCCGCGTCGCGCGCCCGTGATCACCTCTGGATGTCCGGGGTGGCACCTGTGTCGGAGTTCTTGGAGGATATGTTGCATTGAAGCGGCACAGGTCAGGATGGCGCAGTTGCGCGACCAAGAACGAAATTGGCCCAATCCTCCATGATCTCGCGTCTCTTTTCGACCATGTCAGTGCACCTGTAGCCGATGGCGTCTATACCCGGCCTGTCGAGCGTCTTGAGAAATCGATTGCCGAGGGGCCGGAATTCCACGGCACCGATGCGCAGACTGAGATCGTAACCGCGTTCGGCGATCTTGCTGGCATCTGGCCCGCTGGTATCCTGAGCAATCCACAGCGCGCCGCCTGAGCCTCGCCACCAGACCACAGACGCCACACAGCCCGCCGATCACCTCGGCGGGCTTTTCTCTTTCAAGATTACGCCACGTCAAGAGGATGGATAATGCCGATTTATCTTGATAACCATAACGCTAACGTGTTATGCAAATTTCAGCAGTAACGAATTGTGGATGGAAATAATATGGCACTAACCCCAGCGGAAATACAAAAGGCTTATCGTGACCGCCAGAAGGCGGCAAAGAAGGCTGCTGAGGATAGCACCTATCCTTATCTTAAGGAGACATTCTCAGAATTTCTAAAGCATGAAGGTGACTACTCAAGTGTGCAGGAAGTCTTGGGGCTGGCGGGTATGGAAGCGCCTTGGATTGACGATGAGCGTGGCCCGGAAGAGTGCGCGTCCGAGGATGCCATAGTAGGGGTGGACGATCCTTTTCCCGGTGCAAAGGGCGCGATTGGTCGTGCAGAGGTAATCATGGATTGTCTCATTTCTGCGGCTGTTGAACTGTCAGGGATAGTCAACAACTACAAACGCCAAGAGATTGAAGCGCGCCTTGCAGAACTGGAAACCTCAGATGAGAAAGACAAGGCGACGGCCATCAAAGAGGCCGTGAAGCTTAACAAGATATTGGATCAGCTTGATAAGCAGGTTCGGTGGCCTTTCCGACAGTGGAAAGTAACGGGCGTGTAAGCCCAAAGCAGCGACGTGGCTTTGTGCGGAAGCTGCGCCAACCCCTAATGCAACATCTCCAAAAAGAGAGACATCATGTCAAACAATGAACCTAATGTGACGAAACCTTATCTTGCACTGACAAATTCAGCAACCCGCAACACAGTATCCACCTGGCTGGAAACGGAGCAAATGAAGAATTACTGGCACGAGGCAGGACACGCGGTAATCGCGCGCCTCACTGGTTTTCGTGTGGCTTGGGTTTCTGTTGATCGGAAATTCATCGAGAAAAATCCGCTTGCGATGGAAAGCCGTTGTAATCACGGTGAGGCTGTCTGCATGACCCAGTCATCGGCACGCATCCAGCCGATCCTCGCAAAGCGCAAAGTGCTGAACAAAGAGGAAAAGGAAACGATTATGGGCTACTGTATGCATGTATGGGCTGGCCCCAATGTAGAGGAGAGATATAGTCCTGATACATTTGATCGCAGCTTTTCGGAGAACGACCTTGCACAGGTGGCCCAAGTCTTGGCAGCGGCGGAGCCAAATATGACGAAACGCAAAAAGCTCTTCCATACAGCGAGCCGCCGGTTGGATAAAATGCTGGATCAGGAATGGGACAAAGTCGCTCAGGTGGCATATGCATTGTATAGAAGGCGGACAATCTCAGGTGCGGAACTCGACGCGATAATCTGGGCAGAGAAATGGAGCACCGCAGCTTAATCGCGTGTGCCCTCTCCAAACAGTAACGACAAAGCCCGCTGGATCATTCCGGCGGGTTTTTCTTTACTGAAAAACGCGCATCCGAGCGTTAGCTTGCTATAGCAGGATGTATGACAAAGACAGCCCCAACACCGGAACTCAAGAGATGGTATGCAGCACGGCGCAAAGCCGCTGCATTGGTGTTGGCTGACCCAGTGTATATTCCGATCTTTGAAAGAGTTGAGCGTGAAATTGCCACGCTCGAAAACCAAAACGACACAATCAGCCGCGCCCGTGCCGTTGCCGCCGGTCACAAGGCCGTTGCTTGAACCAGCCGCTGCATTTGATCCAATGACGCGCCATTGCCATAGCGCTCACGCTCCAACGCATGACCCATAAGGTCGCGCCTGATACGTTCATCAATACTAGCCGCTAATTGCCTATCCTCGAAACTGTGCCGGAGCCCATACAGCGTGTGTTTGGGCGTCTCTAAGAGGCCATTGGCGCGCAGATACTTGTTCACGGTCGCGGACAGGCTTGCGGGATTGCTGCGATATCTTGGGAACCCCTTCGGGAATTCGCGCATCGCCTCTAGACTTATGCCGCACAAGGGAATGACACGCCGCGCGTTTGCGCTTTTCAACTGTCTGTCAACCGCCTCAATCGAGATATGCGGCACGTTGCCAGCCAACCTGATCTGGTCGGCAGTAAGTGCCGCCAACTCACTTGGCCGCGCTCCTGTGTTGATCATCGCCAGTAGGATGCCCTTAGCTTCACTGTTCAGACCGTCCAGCGCACCGGGCGCAAGTATCTTGTCGCGTATCCAGCTATCAGAGAAAGGTGGCCGCTGTTTGGCCTCACCGGCACCAAAGGCAAGATCGCTTAGAGGCAGGACCAGCCCAAGGCGTTTCATTTTGTTGACGGTTTTCAGGACGGAGCCGATATGGCCTAAATCCTTGTTGGCGCTGTTGGCGGTTAGGCCATTTGATTCCATCCGTTCAAACCACCACTGCCGGAAATCCAACATATCATCACCGGATATCTCATTTATAGGTTTATCACCAATCACGGCTATAAGATTCCCAATGGCTTTGATCCTTGGGTTTTTCCAGCGGCGCACCTGATCGACGCTCTTTCCGAGCGTCTTATCAGCGGCCAATCTCCAATATATCTCCAGGGCGCGTGATATAGTGATTGTCGGTTCTTTAGCGCCGCCCAGCATTGCAGCCGCGTCTATCAGGTCAGGGTCATTATCTGGCCCCGTTACAGCCTCTATACGCTGTAAAAATTCATCACGCGACACCTGCGCCACCCGGTCGGCACGCATGTAGCGGAAGCCGCGTGCGGCGGCCAAATCCCGCGCTGCCTCAAACCGTTGTTCCGCATCCGATGAATTCCCGGCTAACTTGGCTTCCCATGCCTCAATCATCTGCGCCCAAGTGGCCGGTTCTTTTTGTTCCGCTTGTGACTGGCTGTCAGTATGGAGGGATAACCAAACAAATTTGCGTGGCTCGATCGACTCATATCGTTTTGGCACGCGCTTATAGAGCTGCCATACTTTGCCGCGTTTCTTAATCGCCATGCAGCCAACCCTCCAAATTCGCGTCTCTATAGGTCGCACATTGTAATGTGAAATGTATAGTAAAAAAGATTGAATATGGCGCCATTAGATGGCTGTGTATTGAATTTTATAAGGTAAATCAGTGGATTGGCGGCTTTTTCGCTGGCTTTCCGTGGCGGAGGAGGTGGGATTCGAACCCACGGAGGACTTTCACCCTCGTCGGTTTTCAAGACCGGTGCATTCGACCACTCTGCCACTCCTCCGACGCATGATCCTCTACAATGGCTTTTGCGATTCTGAAAGGTGTTGTTTGCGGGGAAATTCGCGCATCCTGCACCTGCGTGCTTTTCTTGGGCAAGGCAAGGCGCTAGACTGCGCGCGGGCGGGGTGCCGCAGAGTGGTTATCAACAGGACCGGACAAACCGGCGAGGCGCGCTTTTGGGGCGTGTTCACAGGCAAGGGGCAATGCATGTTTAGTCAATCAGCTGTCAAGGATTCACGAGATCATGCGCGCTGGCACAGGCTGGTCGTGGCAAGCATCGGGTTTGCGGTTCTGGCGGGCTGTGAAGACGGTGCGAATTTCAATCCGTTTCAGGCCAAGCCGGGCCAGACGGCCGAGGGCACGACAAAGACGTCGACCGTGAAACTGGTAGAACGTGATGTCGAGGCACCGGAAGTGTTTCAAGTCACCGATATGGGCCTTTGGGATGGCCGCCCCTCGCTTGGCGGGGTCTGGGTCGCGCATCCCGATGTCAAGGACCCCGAGCGCGTCATCATACGCAACACGGCTAATTCGAAATTCGTGATCGGCGCGCTGTTCCGCCGCGAGCGGGATAATCCCGGCCCGCCATTGCAGGTCTCTTCGGATGCGGCCAATGCGCTTGGCATGCTGGCCGGGGCGCCGGTGCAACTGAACGTGACCGCGCTTCGGCGCGAGGAAACGCCTGTCGCCCCAGAGGCCGCAGACACCCCGGAAGAGGCACAAACCGCAGACCTTGCCGCGCCAAGCGATATCGAGGCAACTTCGCTTGACCCGATCGCGGGCGCCGCCGCCGCGATTGACGCAGCCGAGGCCGAGACTGCCGCCACCCCGAGCCCTGCGCCCGCTGCCAAGCCCAAACCAGTGCCCGCAAAACGCGCCTCATCGCTCGAAAAACCGTTTATTCAGATCGGAATTTTCAGCGTCGAGCAAAACGCGAGCAACACCGCCACCGCGATGCGTCAGGCCGGCATGGTGCCCACGGTGATCGAACAGAATTCGCAAGGCAAAACCTTTTGGCGAGTCATTGTCGGCCCGGCCACAAGTGCCTCTGAGCGGGGTGTCTTGCTAAAGAAAATCAAGGGTATCGGCTTTGACGATGCCTATCCTGTCACCAATTGATCCGGGGGGCGTCATGACGCTTTTCATCCGCCGTATACTTGCTTCCATCGTGTTGGGTCTGGTCCTTGCGCTTCCGGCGCAGGCGTTTGACACCAGCGCCAAGGCGGCTTTCGTGTTTGACATGACAACCGGCACGGTGCTCCTGGACAAGAACGCCGACATGCCGCTGCCGCCGGCCTCGATGTCCAAGCTGATGACGCTTTACGTCGCCTTCGAGGCGATCCGCGATGGTCGTCTGTCGCTGGAAGAGCGTTTGCCGGTGTCGCGCCACGCCATGAGCTATGGCGGCTCGACGATGTTTCTTGACACCACCGACCGGGTCCGGGTCGAGGATCTGTTGCGCGGTATCATCGTGCTGTCGGGCAATGATGCCTGCGCGGTGATCGCCGAAGCCCTGAGCCCGGATGGGTCCGAGGCCGGCTTTGCCACCTTCATGACACAGCGCGCCCAGCAAATGGGCATGACCAATTCGACCTTCAAGAACTCGAACGGCTGGCCGGCCGCGGGCCATGAGATGAGCATGCGCGATCTGGCACTTCTGGCACGCCACATCATCACCGATTTCCCCGAGTTCTATCCGATGTTCGCCGAAACCGAGTTTTTGTTCGACGGCCGCGCGCCGCGCAATTCGAGCAATCGCAATCCGCTTCTTAGCCTCGGGGTGGGGGCGGATGGCCTCAAGACCGGGCATACGCAACAGGCGGGCTATGGTCTGACCGGATCGGCGCAACAGGGTGATCGCCGGGTGGTGTTCGTGCTGTCGGGGCTGGAAACTGTTCAGGCACGGGCCCGTGAATCCGAGGCGATCGTGAACTGGGTGTTTCGCCAGTTTGCTCAGAAATCCGTGGTCAAGGCCGGTGAGGAAGTGGCCCGCGCCCCGGTCTGGATGGGCGAGACCGATAGCGTCGGTCTGACCCCGGCCGAGGATATCAGCACCCTCATGCCGGTTCTCGGAAGCGATGTGCTCAAGGCCGAGGTGGTCTTTACCGGGCCGGTGCGTGCGCCGGTAAAGCAGGGCGACAGGATCGCAGAGCTGGTCTTTGCCCCCGAGGGCCTGCCCGCAACCCGCGTGCCGCTTGTGGCCGCCGAGGATGTGGCAAAGGGCGGCTTTGTCGCGCGGCTGCGTACGGTCTCGGGGCTGTTGCTGACGCGGTTGCAACAGGGGCCCGAGGGGGCGCTTTGAGCGGGCCGGGCCTTTTCATCAGTCTCGAGGGCATCGACGGCTCTGGCAAATCGACACAGGCGCGGCTCTTGGCCGAGGCGCTTGGCGCGCAGGGCCGCGACGTGGTGTTGACACGCGAACCGGGCGGAAGCCCGGGCGCCGAGGAAATTCGCAACCTCGTGCTGACGGGCGACGGCGACCGCTGGTCGGCGGAAACCGAAGTGCTGTTGTTCACCGCCGCCCGGCGTGATCATCTGGAGCGCACGATTGCCCCGGCGATTGCGGCGGGCAAGGTGGTGATCTGCGACCGCTTTGCCGATAGCACGCGGATGTATCAGGGGCTGAGCCGCGGCGATCTGCGCGCTGCGGTGGATCAGTTGCACGACCTGATGATCGGGCGCGAACCGGACCTGACGCTGTTGATTGATATCGACCCGGCCACCGGGCTTGGCCGGGCCCTGTCGCGCGGCGGCGCCGAAGAGCGGTTTGAATCCTTCGGCGAAGGCTTGCAGCAAAAGATGCGCGCCGGGTTTCTGGCACTGGCAGAAGAATTTGGCGACCGGATTGTCATCATCGACGGCAATCGCGGGCCGGACGAGGTGGCGCGCGATGTCGCCGCCGTGGTCGGGGGGCATTTGTCATGAGCACCAGCGATTTGCCGGACCCTGACCGCGTCGAGGGCGCGCCGCATCCGCGTGAAACCGGGCAGGTGATCGGGCAGGGGGCGGCCGAGGCTGAATTCCTCGATGCCTTCAATACTGGGCGTCTGCATCACGGCTGGCTGATCACCGGGCCGCGCGGCGTTGGCAAGGCGACGCTGGCCTGGTCGATTGCGCGGTTCCTGCTGGCCACGCCCTTGGCGCAGGACGACGGGTTGTTCGGTGCGCCGCCGCCGCCCACCACGCTTGATATCGCGCCCGATCATCCGGTGGCGCGCCGGGTTCTGGCGCTATCCGATCCGGGGCTGTTCCTGTTGCGGCGCGGGGCGACGGAAAAGGGCGACCGGCTGGCCAGCGAGATCCTGGTCAAAGAGGTGCGCCGCCTTGGCAATTTCTTTTCGCTTTCGGCGGCGGATGGCGGGCGGCGGGTGGTGATTGTCGATGCCGCCGATGACCTCAACACCCAGGCCGCCAATGCCATTCTGAAAATGCTCGAAGAGCCGCCCGTGCGCACCACGATCCTGTTGATCAGCCATCAGCCCTCGGGGCTTTTGCCGACGATCCGCTCGCGTTGTCGCACGCTGCGGCTGCACCCACTGGGCGCGCCGGAGATGGCGCAGGCGCTGGATCAGGCCGGCATCATCCCCGAGGGCGACGCGGGTGCCTTGGCCGAACTGTCGGGCGGATCGGTCGGCGAGGCGGTGCGCCTGATCAATCTTGGCGGGCTCAAGATCTATAGCGAGCTGGTCGGCCTGCTCGACAGCCTGCCGCGGCTAGACCGGTCGCGCGCGCTCAAACTCGCCGAGGCGGCGGCGACCCGTGGCGCCGAAGAGCGGCTTGATCTGCTGATGGGGCTGACCGACCTGATGCTGGCGCGTCTGGCGCGCAGCGGAGCGGTGGGCCACCCCCCCGCAATCGAGGCCGCCACAGGTGAGGCAGCACTTATGGCGCGCCTCTCGCCGGACCAACAAAGGGCGCGGGCCTGGGCCGATTGCGCGCAAGAGATCGGCGCGCGCGCCCGCCACGGGCGGGCGGTCAACCTTGACCCTGCCGCGCTGGTGCTTGATACGGTGTTCAAAATCCAGAAAACCGCCGCAGGCTAAGGCCCGCGCAAGGATAGACATGACCCAGGATATCAAGATCACCGACAGCCATTGCCACCTCGATTTTTCCGATTTCGACGACGAGCGCGATCAGGTGATCGAGCGCGCGCTTGACGTGGGCGTGCATCGCATGGTCACGATCTGCACCAAGCTGCGCAGCGAACCCCAGGTGCGCGCCATTGCCGAAAAATACGCGCCGGTGTTCTATGCCGCCGGCACCCATCCGATGAGCGCTGCGTCAGAGCCATTGGTCAGTGTCGAAGACCTGACCCGGCTTGCCGCGCATCCCAAGTTTGTCGGCATCGGCGAAACCGGGCTTGATTACCACTACACCTCGGAGAGCGCCGAAATCCAGAAGCAAAGCCTGCGCATCCATATTGAGGCGGCGCGCCAGACCGGCCTACCGCTGATCATCCACGCGCGCGGCGCCGATGAGGATATGGCGCAGATTTTGACCGAGGAAATGAACAACGGCGCCTATAGCTGCGTGATGCATTGTTTTTCCTCGGGGCCAGAGCTGGCCAGGGTGGCGCTTGAGCTTGGGTTCTATTTGTCGATGTCGGGCATCGCCACCTTTCCCAAAAGCCAGGACGTGCGCGATATCTTTGCCAGCGCCCCGGTTGACCGGATTCTGGTGGAAACCGACGCGCCGTACCTTGCGCCGCCGCCCTATCGCGGCAAGCGCAACGAGCCCGCCTATAGCTTTCACACCGCCCAGAAAGGCGCCGAGGTGTTCGGCATGGATTGGCCCGAATTTGCCGCCCAGACCGAGGCGAATTTCGAGCGCCTGTTCCCCAAGGCGGTGCTGTGATGGGTGAGCTGCGCTTTACTATTCTTGGCTGTGGGTCATCGGGCGGCGTGCCGCGCCTTGGCGGGCATTGGGGCGAGTGCGACCCGGATAATCCCAGGAACACCCGGCGGCGCTGTTCGCTTCTGATCGAGCGCGAAGGCGAGGGCGGGATCACCCGCATTCTGGTCGACAGCTCGCCGGATTTGCGCGCCCAGCTTCTGGATGCGGGCGTCGGTGCGCTTGATGCGGTCGTCTATACCCATAGCCACGCCGATCACGTACATGGCATCGACGATCTGCGGATGATCGTGTTCAACATGCGCCAGCGCTTGCCGGTCTGGGCCGATGGCGACACGCAAAACGCGCTCTATGCGCGCTTTGGCTATGCCTTTACCCAGCCCGAGGATAGCCCCTATCCGCCGATCCTCGACATGCACACCATCGACGGGCCGTTCGAGATCACTGGTGCCGGGGGCACGGTGGCCTTGCAGCCGTTCGAGGTCAATCACGGCTCGATCGAGGCGCTTGGCTTTCGTGTGAACGACTTTGCCTATCTGCCCGATGTGGCGGCGATCCCCGAGGATGTCTGGCCGGTGCTTGAGGGGCTTGATTGCTGGGTGCTGGATGCGCTGCGCCGCACCCCGCACCCGACGCACGCCCATCTTGCGCGCTCGCTTGACTGGATCGCGCGCGCCGCGCCGCGCCGGGGTATCCTGACCAATATGCATATCGACATGGATTATCAGACCCTTGTCGGCGAGTTGCCAGAACATATCACCCCGGCCTATGATGGCATGACCATCCGCTATTCGGTCTGAGCCGATGCAGGAGCTGATCGAAGTCATCCTGCCGGTCTTTCTTGTGATCGGTTTTGGCTATCTCGCGGTCTGGCGCGGCTGGTTCAGCCAGGCCGGCGTTGACGGCCTCATGACCTTCACCCAGAAATTCGCCATTCCCTGCCTCTTGTTCAGCGCAATCTCGCGGCTTGATTTGGGTCAGAGCTTTGACTGGCGCTTGCTCACCAGCTTTTACACCGGCGCTTTGTCGGGGTTTCTTCTGGGGTTGTTCGGCGCGCGCTATCTGTTCGCGCGCTGCTGGGAGGACGCGGTCGCGATCGGCTTTTGCTGTTTGTTCTCGAACTCGGTCCTGCTTGGCCTGCCAATCATGGAGCGGGCCTATGGACCGGCCTCGATGACCGCAAATTTCGCCATTATTTCAATGCATTCGCCGTTCTGTTATGGCATCGGCATCACCGTGATGGAGGTCGTCAAGGCGCGCGGCGCGGCGGGGCCTGCGGTGCTGGTCAAGGTGCTCAAGGCGATGTTTTCCAACACGCTTATCATGGGCGTGGCGCTTGGCTTTGCGGTCAATCTCTCGGGGATTGCGCTGCCGGGGCCGCTCAACGATGGGCTTGATCTGATGGTGCGCGCGGCGCTGCCGGCGGCGTTGTTCGGGCTTGGCGGGGTGTTGGTGCAATACCGCCCCGAGGGCGATTGGCGGGTGATTTTTTACGTCTGTGCGGTCGCGCTTGTGGCGCATCCGCTGATCACCTTCGGCTTTGGTCGCGCCTTTGACCTCTCGACAGAGTCGATGCGCTCGGCGGTGGTCACGGCGGCGATGGCGCCCGGCGTGAACGCCTATATCTTCGCCAATATCTATGGCCATGCCAAACGCGTGGTCGCGTCAAGCGTGCTTTTGTCCACCGCGCTGACGATTGTCACTGCCTGGGTCTGGCTTCATGTTCTGCCCTGAGGAACGGGCCTATTCGGTCTTGATCGGGGCACCTCCGGCAAAGCTGTTGCCATTGGCATAATCGCAGGGCGCCTCCTGCATTTCCAGATGCAGCCCCTTGCCGTCATAGGGGTGCGCGCGTGCCAGAGCCTCATCGACCTCAATGCCAAGACCGGGTGCCTCGGGCGGCAGGATAAAGCCATCCTCAACCCGGATCGCGCCTTTGATCAGGTCATTGTGAAATTTGGTCTCGATGGTTTCGGCCATCAGGATATTCGGGATCGAAGCCGCCAGATGAATATTGGCCGCCCATTCCACCGGGCCGGCATAAAGGTGCGGCGCCATCTGGGCGTTATAGGTCTCGGCAATGGCGGCGACTTTTTTCATCTCCCAGATGCCGCCCGCGCGGCCCAGGGCCGGTTGCAGGATGGCCGCCGCCCCGGCGTGCAGGACGGGGGCGAATTCGGCCTTGGTGGTCAGCCGCTCGCCGGTGGCGATGGGGATGTTGACGGCCGCTGCGACGCGCGCCATTTCCGCGATATTGTCGGGCGGAACGGGTTCTTCATACCAGAGCGGTGAATAGGGCTCGATCGCCTTGCCAAGCCGGATCGCGCCTGCGGTGGTAAACTGCCCATGGGTGCCGAACAACAGATCGGCGCGGTCGCCAACCGCCTCGCGGATGGCGCGACAGAAGGCCACCGAAAGCGAGATATCCGACATCGCGGGCATGTGACCGCCGCGCATCGTGTAGGGGCCGGCGGGATCGAACTTGATCGCGGTAAAGCCGCGCGCCACGCATTCAAGCGCCGACTCCGCGGCCATCTCGGGCGAGGTCCAGAAGGCGGTAAGGTCGTGATGCGGCAGGGGGTAGAGATAGGTATAGGCGCGGATGCGGTCGTTCATCTTGCCGCCGAGCAATGCATAGACCGGACGGTCGCGCGCCTTGCCGAGGATATCCCAACAGGCGATTTCCAGCCCCGAAAAGGCGCCCATGACGGTCAGGTCGGGGCGCTGTGTGAAGCCCGAGGAATAGACGCGGCGGAACATCAGCTCGATATTCTCGGGGTTCTCGCCCTGCATATGACGGCTGAAAACATCGGTGATCACGGCGCGCATCGCTTCTGGGCCGACGGTGCTTGCATAGCATTCGCCCCAGCCGGTGATCCCGTCGTCGGTGGTGAGTTTGACCAAAATCCAGTAGCGCCCGCCCCAGCCCGGGGCCGGTGGGGCGGTGACGATGATGTCGAGATCCCTGAGTTTCATGTCATGCTCCGATCTGTGTGGCGGGTTTCGGATCGCGTGCCGCGATCCGACCGGGTGGGGGGCGCTGCCCCCCACACCCCCCGGGATATTTATGGCCAGAAGAAATATGGGGTCATTTGAAGAGGATCACGTTGCGCCGGGCGGCGCCGGTTTTGGTGTCGGCGATGGCCTCGTTGATCTGATCGAGGCGCCAGCGCCCCGAGATGAGTTCGTCGAGTTTCAACCGGCCCTGTTGGTAGAGGTCGACCATCCAGGGGATGTCGCGGCGGATGACCACCTCGCCTGCGTAAGAGCCGATCATGGATTGACCGGCGGCGGCGAAGCTGACGGCTTCGTAGGTTGAGGGCGAGCCGGTATGGGGCATGCCGACCATGATCATCTTGCCGCCGCCCGCAAGGTAGCGCGGGGCCTGGTCATAGGCGGCGGCGGCACCGACGGTGACGAGCACCACATCGGCGCCGCGCCCCATTGCCGCCTTGGCGGCGCGCCAGGGTTTGTCGCCGGTGGCGAGCACGCCGTCGGTGGCGCCGAATTCGCGGGCGACGCCAAGTTTCTCCTCGCTTATGTCGACCGCCACGATACGCCGGGCGCCGGCGATGCGCGCGCCCTGAATGGCGTTGAGGCCGACCCCCCCGGCGCCGATCACCACCACGTCCTGACCGGCGCGCAGTCCGGCGGCATTGACCACCGCCCCGACGCCTGTGATCACGCCACAGGCCAGAAGGCAGGCCGAGGCCATGTCGATGCCCTCGGGGAGTTTCACGATCTGGCTTTGATCGACCACGACCTTTTGCGCAAAAGCCCCGCAGGCCATCGCCTGATGCAGGGTGGTGCCTGTGGTGGTGCTGAGCGGGCCGTGATCGCCGTCATAGCGGGTTTCGCAGCCCGTCGGGCGCCCCGAGCCACAACTTGGGCAGGAGCCGCAAGAACGGATCAGGGTGACGACGACCGGATCGCCCGGTGCAAAGCCGGTGACGCCCTCGCCAATGGCGCTGATGTGGCCGGCGGCTTCGTGGCCATAAACTGCCGGAAGCGATCCGCCCCAGCCGCCCTCGGCATAGGAAATGTCGGAGTGACAGATGGCGACAGCATCCAGATCAACCTCGACCTCGCCTCTTTCGGGCGCGCGCAACTCGACATCCTCGATCAAAAGCGGCGCGCCGAAGCTGTGACAGACGGCGGCTTTGATGGTTGGCATGGCGGCGCTCCCTTTATGCGTTTGGGGCAGGTGACCCGGATTCGCGCGCCATCGCAAGTGGGGATTGTCGGATTATCGCCCGCTTTGCGGTTTCAGATGTGGCCGGTGGCGCGCAGGAAGTCACCGAGGTGGCGGGCATATTCCCCGGGCTGATCGACCGGGGGCACGTGACCCGTGCGGCGTATCAGCTGAAACCGAGAGCCGGGAATAAGGTCGACGGTTTCGCGCACAAGATCGGGCGGGGTCGAGCCATCCTCAGAGCCCGCAATCCCAAGCACCGGCAGGCGCAACCCCGAGGTGGGGGTGTAAAAATCCGTCCCCGAAATCGCCGAGGCACAACCGATATAGCCCTCTGGATCGTGCCGCGTCAGAAGATCAAGCCAGGGCAGATGCTTGTTTTCCTTGATGAAGGCGCGGGTGAACCAGCGCTCGCAAGAGGCGCGGGCAAGCTCTGCCATGTCGCCCGCGCGGGCGGTGGCGATCCGGGCAGCCCAGAGTTCGGGCGTGCCGATCCTGGCGGCGGTATTCGACAGAACCATGGCGCGCACAAGATCGGGGCGCTTGACCGCCAGCCCCTGCGCCACCATGCCGCCAATCGACAGGCCCACGAACATCGCCTCGCGTACCGAAAGGTGATCGAGCAGTCGTTCGGCGTCGCGCACCAATGTGCCCATGGAATAGGGGGCGGGCGGACAGGACGAGAGGCCATGCCCGCGCGCGTCATAGCGGATGATGCGCAGGCCCGCCGGCAAAAGCGGCAGGATCGCATTCCAGAGCAGCGTGCCGGTGCCAAGCGCATGGGCAAAGACAATCGGCGGGCCATTGCGTGGGCCCTCGTCAAGATAGTGAAGCCTTATGACGTCAAATTCCGCGAATGCCATGGCACCCCCCTCAGGCAAATCGGGTCAGGGCGGTCTGGAACACCTCGGCATCGACATTGCCGCCTGAAATGGTGGCAAATACCGCGTCGCCCTCGATCTGATCGGCGTGAAACAGGGCGGCGGCAAGGGCTGCGGCGCCGCCGGGTTCGGCGACGACCTTGAGGCGCGACCAGGCGAGCGCCATGGCGTGCAGGCATTCATCGTCACTTACGACAAGGCCGGGGCCACAGAGACGCGTCATGATCGGAAAGGTGATATCGCCGGGCTGTGGCGTGACGATGGCGTCGCAGAGGCTTCCGGAAAGGCGCGCATTGCGCTCGATCTTGCCAGAGACAAGCGAGCGGGTGACGTCGTCAAAGCCCTGCGGCTCGCAGGGGCGGGCGCGCAGGCCGGGCGCATCCGCCTCAAGCGCAAGCGCAATGCCAGAGGTCAACCCGCCACCGCCACAGCAGACCAGAACATCGGCCTGCGTTACGCCAAGCGCGATCGCATCTTCGGCGATCTCAAGCCCGGTGGTGCCTTGCCCGGCAATCACCTGCGGCTCGTCGTAGGGTTTGATCAGGGTGAGGCCGCGCTCGCCCGCAAGGCGCGCGCCGATGGCATCGCGATCCTCGGTGTCGCGGTCATAGAGAACCACCTCGGCCCCAAGGGCGCGGGTGTTGTCGATCTTCATGCGCGGTGAATCGCTTGGCATGATGATCACCGAAGGCACGCCATGTTCGCGCGCCGCCAGGGCCACACCCTGCGCATGGTTGCCGCTTGAAAATGCGATCACACCACGGGCGCGGGCGTCGGGATCAAGCGCCGACACCGCCGAGCGCGCGCCGCGATACTTGAAACTTCCGGTATGTTGCAGGCATTCGGGTTTCACGAAGACCCGGCGCCCGGCGATCTCATCGAGAAACGGCGAGGATAAAAGCGGGGTGCGCCGGGCATGTCCCCTGAGGCGCGCGGCGGCAGAGCGGATCATGGTGATATCGGTCATGAGGTCTGCTCCAGCAGGGTATGAATGGCGGCAAGCGCCGGGGCTTCGTCAAGAAAGGGCACATGCCCGCGATCAGGCACCACAGCGGCAATCAGGCCGGGGTGATGCTCCTGCATTCTGGCCAGGGTCGCAGCGGTCAGAAGGTCGGAGTTCTCGCCTTTGATCACCGCCAGCGGGATGTCCTTTAGCGCATCGAACAGCAGCCAGAGATCGGCGGTCTCGCCGGTGCCCGCCTGACCGGTGAGGGCGTCGCGCAGCTTGGCATCATAGCGCAGCCCAAGCCCGCCGCCGGGTTTTTCACAGAACATGAACGCGGCCTGCTGGCGCCAGCGCTCAAGGCTGACCCCGGCAAAATCGGGGCCATGCACATGCGCCAGCGCCTGTGCGGCACTGTCCAGATCGGGCAGGCCCGGTTCCTTGCCGACATAATCCATGATCCGCTCAAGGCCCTTTGCATCTACATCCGGCCCGATATCGTTGAGAACCACCGCCCGCAGGCGCGCCGGGTGGCCATAGGCGAGGGCCATCGCGATCAGCCCGCCGCGCGAGGTACCGATCAGGGTGACCTGATCAAGGCCCAGATGATCGAGCAATTCAAGCGCATCCTGACCTTCGCGCAGGATGTTGTAATTGGTGAAATCCGGGTCATGAGCGGATTGCCCGCGCCCGCGATAATCCATAGCGATCAGCCGGTGATCGGCAAGATGCGGGGCCAGAAAGCTGAAGTCATCGCTGTTTCGCGTCAGCCCCGCAAGGCACAGGATCGGGCGGCCCGCGCCGGTGTCTGTGTAGTAAAGCTCAAGCCCGTCCGATGTGGTGAAACGTGCCATCAGGCGCCCGCCAGACCGGGAATGCCGGTCAGATCGCTCAGTATGGTTTTGGGGGTTGCCGGGAGCCTGTCCACCGGATCGCCCGCGCGGTTGACCCAGGCCGTGGCAAAGCCATAGCCCGCCGCCGCACTGGCATCCCAGCCATTCGAGGACACGAACAACACCTCATCGGGCGCACAGCCAAATCGCTTGCCGACAAGGTCGTAAACCACGCGCGCCGGCTTGAAGATGCCGACGCTTTCGACCGAGAGAACATCGTCGAGCACATCGCCGATGCCCGCCGATTTGACCGCCCCGTCAAGCATGTCGGGCGCGCCGTTGGACAGGATCGCGGTGTTCATCCCGGCGTCTTTCAGCGCGTGCAGCATGGCGGGCACCTCTGGATAGGCCTCAAGCTCCCAGTAAAGCTGGAGCAGGCGCTCGCGCAGATCGGAGTCGTCGCCAAGACCTTCTGATTCCATCGCCCAGTCAAGCCCGTCCTGGGTGACCTGCCAGAATCCTGTGTGCTCGCCCATAACCGCACGCAGCCAGGTATATTGCAGCTGTTTGAGGCGCCATTTCTCGGCAATCGCAGGCCAGTGGCGGGCAAAGACCTCGCGGCCCGGCTCGGCGGCGGCGTTGCGGGCGGCGGCGGCGACGTCAAACAGCGTGCCATAGGCGTCGAAAATACAGGTGGTTATGGGCATGAGGCCTCCGGGGGCAGGGGCGCGCGAAAGGGGACATCCCGCCGCGCTGGTCAGTAAATTGCGCGCAGAGTGGCACGGATTTTCAGGGGGGGAAAGACCCCCTCGCATAACGCCCGCGTGAATCGCTCGCCGCGTGAAACAGGATCGGTTTGCAAATCGGAGCAGGGATGGTTAGATTCGCGCATCACTCAAAGCACCTGCGCATGGCGCGCAGCCTTTCAAACCCATCCCCCACCACGATTGGATATTTCATGACGCAAGTTAAATCGGGCGATACCGTTCGCATTCACTACACAGGGACGCTGACCGATGGCAGCACCTTCGACAGCAGCGCAGGCCGCGATCCGCTGGAATTCGCGGTCGGCTCGGGCCAGATCATTCCGGGCCTTGATGCGGCGATGCCGGGCATGACCGTGGGCGACAAGAAAACCGTCGAAGTGCCCGCCGATCAGGCCTATGGCCACCCTGACCCCAATGCCCAGCAGGCCGTGCCGCGTGCCGAAATCCCGGCGGATATCCCGCTTGAGGTGGGCACGCAGCTTCAGGTGCAGACGCCGCAAGGTCAGGTGATGCCGGTCACCGTGGTCGAGGTGACCGAAGAACAGGTGGTTCTGGATGCCAACCATCCGCTGGCGGGCAAGGATCTGACCTTTGCCATCGAGCTTGTCGAGATCGCCTGACCGCGAGACAGCCATTGACCGACAAGATGTAGCGCGCGCCGTGGTTCCCCCACGGCGCGCGCTGCGGTTTCGGGGGACAGATTTTTCGACAAAAATCTGGGGGCGCGCGTCAGGCGATGTCGAGCAGAACCGCACCCGCGCGCCCCGGTGTCATCACCGCATCCTGCGCGGTGGCACAGTCGGCGAGCGGGTAATGCGCGTGAATGGCGGGGCGGAGGCTGCCTTCGGTCAAGGCGCTGTGCAGCCGCGCAATGGCGGCCTGTCGCGGCGCGTCGGCCAGAATATAGATCAGCGTGATATCAAGCATGATCGCCTTGAACAAAAATGGCCCGAACGGCAGCACCGGCGTCATGTTCTGCCCCGATCCATAGGCGGCGATGGTGGCATTCGGCGCCATCACCTCGGCCAGAAGCGGGGCGTTTTCTCCAAACTCAACCTCGACGGCGCGGTCGACACCCTTGCCGTCGGTGGTCTCGATGATCTTTGCGGCAAGGTCGGGGTCGGCGTAGTCAAACACCTGGTCCGCGCCCGCCGCCTTGACGCGCTCGGCCGCGCCCGCAGAGCAGGTTGCGATCACCCGCGCCCCGGCGGCATGGGCCAATTGCACCGCGTTATGGCCCACCGCACCGGCCCCGCCGGAAATCAAAAGGCTTTGCCCGGCCACATCGCCGCCGCCAAACACCGTGTGCGCCGCCGTCAGGCCGGGGATGCCAAGCGTTGCGCCGGTTTCGAAGCTGACGCCCTCGGGCAGGGGCACGGCCTGTGCGCCGGGCAAGGCGATATACTCGGCTGCGGTGCCATGGGCGCGCTGCCACTGGCCGTTCCAGACCCACACCCGCTCGCCGATGCGCGCGGGCGAAACGCCCTCGCCGACCGCTTCGATCACGCCGGCGCCATCGGAATGGGGGATGATGAAATCAAAGGCGGGTTTGGTCACGCCGGGGCGTGTGCCTGCACGGGCCTTGGCATCCGACGGGTTGACGCCCGAGACATGCAGCCGCACCAGAACCTCACCCGGCGCGGGGCTTGGTGTGTCAAGCTCGATCAGGCCAAGCACGTCGCTGGCGGGGCCGAATTGCGAGTAAGAGATCGCGCGCATATTGGAGGCCGCCTTTTCAGTGAAGATCCGGGTTTAGCGAAGATTCGTGCCAGCCGTATGCACCGTCATTTCCGGCGCAGGCGGATGACCACATCGACCGAGGCAATCTCGGCGCCCTCTGGCGCGTCGGGCACTTGCGTGATCTTGAGTTTATCGGCGGGCGCATCCGACAGGGTGCCGCTGTCTTCCCAATAAAAATGCGGGTGATCATGGGTGTTGGTGTCAAAATAGCTTTTGGAGCCGTCAACCGTGACCTCTTGCACAAGGCCGACCTCGCAAAACGCACGCAGCGTATTATAGACCGTGGCCAGAGACACGCTCTCGCCCATGTCCTGAACGCTGGCAAACAGGCTTTCTGCGGTGACATGGCGGTGTTGGCCATCGCCGACCAAAAGCGTGGCAAGCGCGACGCGCTGTCGCGTCGGGCGAAGCCCGGCCCCGGAAAGCCACTCGGTTGCTATGGTGTTCACTTGCGCTGTCATTCCTCGGTCTTTCCCGTGTTTCCCTGTAATATAGAGGCGGGTTGGGTCTGAATTCAAATAAAAATCACCGACCTTCCCTTGGGCTGCTATGAGTCCGCAGGCTTGCAAGCGCCTTTTGCCCGGTGATAGAGGGTTTGGTAACACAGGGTTTTGAAACAAAGGGGGCCGCCTGAATGGCCAATTATCCTAGCAGCTTTGATCGTGACGACTTGCTGAAATGTGCGCGCGGCGAATTGTTTGGCGAGGGCAATGCGCAATTGCCCGAACCGCCGATGCTCATGATGGACCGGATCACCGAGATTTCCGGCGATGGCGGCGCGCATGGCAAGGGCCATGTGGTGGCCGAATTCGATATCCACCCCGATCTGTGGTTCTTCAAATGCCATTTCCCCGGCAATCCGATCATGCCCGGTTGTCTTGGCCTTGATGGCCTGTGGCAGCTGACCGGCTTCAACCTTGGCTGGCGCGGCTGGCAGGGGCGCGGTTATGCGCTTGGGGTGGGCGAGGTCAAACTGACCGGCATGGTGCGCCCCGAGCGCAAGATGCTGACCTATTACGTGGATTTTACAAAGGCAGTGCAAAGCCGCCGCCTGACAATGGGTGTTGCCGACGGCCGGGTTGAGGCCGATGGTGAGGTCATCTATCAGGTGAGTGACATGAAGGTTGCTTTGTCGGAAAACTAAGCTGCGCGGAATAAGGAGTACGCAAATGCGTCGAGTTGTGGTGACTGGTCTGGGTGTTGTTTCCAGTATCGGGAACAACACCCAAGAGGTGCTGGCCTCGCTCAAAGCGGGCAAGTCGGGCATTACCGCAAATGAGGCGATGGCCGAGCACGGCTTTCGCAGCCGGATCGCAGGGGCGGTGAATATCGACGTGAAAGAACATGTCGACAAACGCGCGCTGCGCTTCATGGGGCCGGGGGCGGCCTATGCCCATATCGCGATGCAACAGGCGATTGCCGATGCCGGGCTTGAGGACAGCGATATCGTCAATCCGCGCACCGGGCTTGTGGCCGGGTCGGGCGGGCCCTCGACCAGTGCCATGCTGGTTGCGCATCAGACCGCGCTTGAAACCCATGCGACCAAACGCATCGGCCCCTTTGCGGTGCCCAAGTGCATGTCGTCGACTATTTCGGCCAATCTGGCGACCGCATTCAAGATCAAGGGGATCAATTATTCGATCACCTCGGCCTGTTCGACCAGCCTGCATTGCATCGGCAATGCCGCCGAACAGATCATGATGGGCAAGCAGGATGTGATGTTTGCGGGCGGCGGCGAAGAGCTTGACTGGACGCTGTCCTGTCTGTTTGACGCCATGGGCGCGATGTCCAGCAAGTATAACGACACGCCCGAAAAGGCGAGCCGTGCCTTTGACGAGGGGCGTGACGGGTTTGTCATTTCGGGCGGCGGTGGCATTCTGGTTCTCGAAGAGCTGGAGCACGCCCTTGCCCGTGGCGCCAAGATCTACGCCGAGGTGACCGGCTATGCCGCCACCAGCGACGGCCACGATATGGTGGCCCCCTCGGGCGAGGGCGGCGAACGCGCGATGCGTCTGGCGCTTGGCCAGCTGCCCGAAGGTCGCAAGGTGGGTTACATCAACGCCCATGGCACCAGCACCCCGGTCGGCGATGTTGGCGAGGTCGAAGCGGTGCGCCGCATCTTCGGCGCCGGAAACGTACCGCCGATCAGCTCAACGAAATCCATGACCGGCCATAGCCAGGGCGCCACCGGCGCACAGGAGGCGGTCTATTGCCTGCTCGCGCTGGAGCATGATTTCATCATTCCCTCGATCAATGTCGAAACGCTTGATCCCGCGCTTGACCCCGCCGAAATCGCCACCACGCGGGTGGATAATGCCGGGCTCGATACGGTCATGACCAACAGTTTCGGTTTTGGCGGCACCAATGGCTCGATGCTTCTGAGCAAATATCACGGATGACAAGCATATGAATATGGCAATGAAGGGCAAACGCGGGCTGGTCATGGGGGTGGCGAATGACCGCTCGATCGCCTGGGGCATTGCCCGCGCGCTGCATGAGGCCGGGGCCGAAGTGGCCTTTAGCTACCAGGGTGAGGCGTTCGGCAAGCGGTTGGAGCCACTGGCGGCAAGTGTCGGGTCGGATTTCATGGTCGATGTGGATGTGACCGATGACGCGTCGCTTGATGCCGCATTCGAGGCTCTGGCCGCACGTTGGCCGACGATTGATTTTGTCGTGCATGCGATTGCCTTTTCCGACAAATCCGAGCTTACCGGCCGGTTCCTGAACACCAGCCGGGCGAACTTCAAGAACTCGATGGATATCTCGTGTTACTCATTGATCGAAGTGGCGCGACGGGCGCATCCGTTGATGAAGGAAAACGGTGGCACATTGCTGACCCTGACCTATCAGGGGTCCAACCGGGTGGTGCCGAGCTATAACGTGATGGGCGTCGCCAAGGCGGCGCTTGAGGCGGCGACCCGCTATCTGGCCAATGATCTTGGCCCCGACGGCATCCGCGTCAACGCGATCAGCCCCGGCCCGATGAAAACCCTCGCGGGTGCGGCAATTGGCGGTGCGCGCAAGACCTTTAAGCATACCGAGCTTAACGCGCCGCTGCGGGCCAATGCGACGCTTGAGGCAATCGGCGGCACCGCGGTCTATCTGGCCTCCGATGCCGGTGCCTGCACCTCGGGCGAGATCATCCATGTCGATGGCGGTTATCACGTGCTTGGCATGCCGCAGGCCGAAAACCTCTAGGTCACATACCGGCCGGTTTTGGCCCAAATAATGCCATCATGCGGTGATACCTCTATCGCATGATGACCCAGAGATATAGCAACCCCCAACGAGAAGAACGCCACGCGGCCCGCGCCAAACGGGCCCGTTTCTGGGCCTGGCCGGTAAGGATCGCGCTGATCGGCTGTATCGGCGCCGCGATCTGGCAGGACCCGGCCCTGTCGCCCAAGGGGCACGCCATTCTCAAGGATGTTGCAGGGCGCGCCAATGAACAGCTTGAACGCTCTGGCCTGGCAAAATCCTATCGTACCGCGCTCGACGGGGCCTCAGAGGGCGCGCCCGCTAGCCAGCCGGACAACTAGCCCGACAACCAAAGGCCGCGACACCGCTAGAACCATTGCCCCGGTTCCATCAATCCCAAATCCAGCAATTGCCGTGAATGCCAGTCGAAACCGAATGGAATTTGGCCAATAGAGTTATGCGACCAGACCATCGTGCAGGCCGTCAGTCGAGCGGTTGCGGTCGTGATTGTGCAAAAAAAATGTGATCCCTGAGATGGTTGATTTTGGCGGCGGGCATTCCCACCTCGCCATTATGACGTATCAAAATCGAACCCACCCGAATGTGCCGGGCGTGGATCAATCTGATCGCACTGTGCCCGCGAACCTACGCCAGTCCGGCCCGACACCTGTGCAGATGCTGATCTCGACCAGGGTGCGAAAATCGCCTTTTTGGCACCTGTCGATCGAAGCGGGTGCCTGGCGCGCAACGGTTTATAACCGCATGTATCATCCGCGTGCCTATGCTCGGCCCGAAGATGGCGGGGCGATGGCGGAATACCGCGCGTTGGTGAATGGTGTGACGTTGTGGAACGTCGCAGTGGAACGGCAGATCTGTGTGAAAGGTCGCGATGCCGAAGATTTTGTCAACACGGTGATCACGCGCGATGCCACCAAAATCAAGCCCATGACCGGCAAATACTGCATCCTTTGCAACGACAAGGGCGGCATCTTGAATGATCCTGTCGTTCTGCGTCTGTCGGAGGATGAATTCTGGTTCTCGATCTCCGACAGTGATTTGCTGCTTTGGTTGCAGGGGGTTAACACGCCGAAGCGGTGGAATGTCGATATTCGCGAACTGGATGTGGCCCCACTTCAGGTGCAGGGTCCGCTCTCCGAAGACCTGATGGCTGATCTGATCGGCGAAGAGCTGCGGGAAATTCCCTATTACGGCCTGATGAATGCTGAGATCGAAGGCTGTCCCGTCGTCATCAGCCAAACCGGTTTCAGTGGCGAAAAAGGCTATGAGGTCTATGTCCGGGATGCAACCGAGACGGCGGAACGTGTCTGGTATGCCCTTCGCGGGATCGGCGCGCGCTATGGGCTGCGCGTCATTGCGCCCGGGCATCATCGCCGGATCGCGGCGGGTATCCTGTCCTGGGGGCAGGACATGGACAGCGAAACCTCACCCTTTCAGGTCAATCTTGCCTATCAGGTGCCCAAGAAAAAATCTGCCGACTATATCGGCAAGGCTGCGTTGGAGGAACAGCGTGCACGGATTGAGGCAGGTGACCCTCCGTTCGCGCTCAGGCTTGTGGGGCTCAAGATGGGCGGCTTGCCGATCACCGACTACGCGCCGGATTTCTGGTTGGTCGGGGATCAAACCGGTGAGCGCATTGGCTATGTGACATCGCCTTGGTACGCGCCCGATCTGGAGCAGAACATCGCCCTTGCTTATGTTCCCTGGGGTAAATCAGCCCTCGGAACGCGGTTGACGGTCGAATTGCCCGAAATGTATCAAGAGACCTCTGGCAAATCGGTTGAGGCGGTTGTGTCTGAGGTTCCCTTTGTTCAATCCGTCCATCCAAGTGCGCGCGAACAGGCCAAGACAAAAGCCGAAAAGCTGGATGTCTGACCCGGAGGCCGCCGGACGCCCGGCTAGAACCATTGCCCCGGTTCCATCAATCCCAAATCCAGCAATTGCCGTGAATGCCATTCAAACGGAATGGAATTGTGCCATTTGAAGGTGTGGATATCAAAGGTCGAGCCGGGGTTGCGCTTGAGCGCCTTGGCGGTGCGAAACGACACGATCGCGCTTGTCAGGTTGTGATGCCAGGGGCAGGCATAGGTGTTGTATTCCTCGTCCGAGAACGTGTGATCCTCGCGCAGGTGCAACTCTGGCTTGGTCTTGAACAGCGCGATGCGGTCGATCTTGCGGCGCTTGGCCGGGATATGTTCTTCATAGCGCCAGCGCAGGCCACCGAAGAAATCGAGCTGGCGTTCCTTGGGGTGGTTGTGATTGCCCGGATCGGGCCGGGCAAGCGCGTAATAGCCGGATTTGTCCATATGCGCCTGTTCCAGCGACACCGCATTGGTGTGGGCGTCAAGATCGCTTGCATAGAGGTCGATCACATAGCACAGCATGCCGTCGCGCCGCTCTTCGCTATGAAAGGCCAGCATTTCGCCCACGCTGCGCGTCTCGCAGAACGGATAGAACAGGTATTCACCGTTGTAACAGTAATACATCCAAAGCCCCGGCGCGGCGGCAATCACCGCATTGACCGCCTCAGTCAGGCTGTCACCGCCTGCCAAATCATGCTGAATGCGATAGACATTTTCCGACACCGACACGTCGGGCGCCAGATCAAAGCCGTCGGGCAGAAACACCAGTATGGATTTGAACCCCGAATCAAGATGGTGGCGCAGGGTTGAATCCAACTCGATCTGATCTTCGGCGAACACCATGGCCACAGGCCCTTTTGCAAGGGCCTTGCCGGGATTGGCGAGAAAGTCTTTGAGGCGCGGTGAGGGCATGCTCTGCTCGGTCCTTTTGGTGCCAGAATCGGCCAAACGCACACGCATTGCAAGTGCCCCTGAAAGTGATGTAGTCAGACCCCCTGAAACCGTGGCAGGAGCCGGGCAAATGGGCGATGTGAAAAAACTCTTTATCAAGACCTATGGCTGTCAGATGAACGTCTATGACAGCGAGCGTATGGCCGAGGCCATGGGCGGCGCGGGCTATGTCGAAACCCAGACCCCCGATGACGCCGACATGATCCTGCTCAACACCTGTCATATCCGCGAAAAGGCCGCCGAAAAGGTCTATTCCGAACTGGGCCGCTTTCGCGATCTCAAGACGGCAAATCCCGATCTCAAGATCGGCGTGGCGGGTTGCGTGGCGCAGGCCGAGGGCGAAGAGATCATGCGCCGCCAGCCGCTTGTCGATCTGGTGGTCGGGCCGCAAAGCTATCACCGCCTGCCGCAGATGGAGGCCAAGGTGCGCGCCGGGGGCACGGCGCTTGATACCGATTTTCCGACCGATGACAAATTCGACACCCTGCGCCACCGGCCCAAAGCCGCGCGTGGCCCCACCGCCTTTCTGACGGTGCAGGAGGGCTGTGACAAATTCTGCGCGTTCTGCGTGGTGCCCTATACCCGTGGTGCCGAAGTCAGCCGCCCGGCCAGCCGCATCCTTGAAGAAGCCCGCAATCTGGTTGAGCGCGGCGTGCGCGAAATCACCCTTCTGGGCCAGAACGTGAATGCCTATCACGGCGCAGGCGAGGGTGGCGGTGACTGGACATTGGCGCGGCTGATCTGGGCGCTGAATGACATCGACGGGCTGGAGCGTATCCGCTTTACCACCAGCCATCCCAACGACATGGGCGACGATCTTATCGCGGCGCATGGTGAATGTGCCAAGCTGATGCCCTATCTGCATCTTCCGGTACAATCGGGCAGTGATAAAATCCTCAAACGGATGAACCGGAGCCATACCGCCGAGAGCTATCTGCGCCTGATCGAGCGAATCCGCGCGGCGCGCCCCGATATCCTGTTGTCGGGCGATTTCATCGTCGGTTTCCCGGAAGAGACCGAAGCGGATTTTCAGGCCACGATGGATCTCGTTGAAGAGGTCAATTACGGCTATGCCTATTCGTTCAAATATTCGACCCGCCCCGGCACCCCCGCCGCCGAGCGCGCGCAGGTCGAGGAGGACGTGAAGTCAGAGCGTTTGCAGCGTCTGCAAGCGCTGATCACCCGCAAGCAGCGCGCCATTCAGGACGCGATGGTGGGGCGCACCGTGGGAGTGCTGTTCGAAAAACCCGGTCGTCTTGAGGGGCAGATGATGGGTAAATCGGACTATCTGCATGCGGTTCACGTGGCCAATGCCGATGTCGCGGTGGGTGATTTGGCCTCTGTCGAGATCATCGAGAGCGGCACGAATTCTCTGGCCGGGCGACTTGTAAGGCCCTGAAAACCCCACAATTTGGCCCAATTGTGGCAGAATTGCGGCACTGTCTATGCATTGTTTCCATGTGTTCTACAATATATGGTAGAATTTGCTTCACTTTATCCTGATTGTTGTTACAATTTTTCATGATTTGAAGGTTGGGCCGCGAGTTCCACTGCGGCCTTGCTTGGGGGCAATAGAAGGACGGTAGTGGTGACGAAAATTAATTCGAATACGCTGCGCGGCATGGCTAGGGGCGTTTGCGCCGCTGCCCTCTGTGTCGCTGTTACAGCGGGGGCAAGTTTTGCCCAGAGTGGCGGGCCGCGCACGGTTGTTGGCGAACGCTATATCCCGACAATCTGGGTCGATCCCGATGGCTGTGAACATTGGGTGATGGATGACGGGGCCGAGGGCTATATGTCCCCGCATGTCAGCCGCCAGGGCATTCCGGTCTGCCGCGAAGCGAACCTTTGCGGTGTCATCAATACCGATCAGATGTTCGCCACCGACAGTGCGCGTATCAATGCCAGCGGTCGTCAGCGCCTTACGGAATTCTTCCAGCAAGCGGGGGCCGTATCCTATACCATCGTCGGTCACACCGACAGCCGCGCCTCGGATGAATACAACATGGGCCTTTCGCTGCGTCGTGCCAATTCGGTTGCCTCGGTCGCCAAAAGCACCGGTGCAAGCATCGCCGATGTACGGGGCTACGGCGAACGGATGCCAAAGGCGTCAAACAACACCGCAGCAGGCATGGCCCAGAATCGCCGTGTCGAAATCATGTGCTGGCGCTAAGGGGACCGGATGATGAAAATAGTTAAACTTGCAGTTTTGATTCCCGCGATTGGCCTTCTTGCAGCCTGCGAAGTCGGACCAGACAAAACCAAAGACCGCGGCACCGACAAAAAGCACCTGAGCCAACTTCAGGCCGGTATCTGGATTGATCCCAACGGCTGTGATCACTGGATCATCGACGATGGTGTCGAGGGTTACCTGTCGCAACGTCTGGACAAATTCGGCAAGCCGGTCTGTTCGGGGGTTGGTCCGGCGACGGTCGCCACCGGCAACTTCAAAGGCGGCAGCCCGATCCCGGATTCGCTCTGAGCGTCGTGATCACCGGTCGAAAAATCGAACTGCGGGCCGAAAGGTCCGCAGTTTTCCTGTGTGGCGGGCAAAGTTTCGCTGCCCGGCGCTTGCACCTTGCCGCACAACTTGGCAGGCTGACGTCACACATCTGGTTTTGGGAGAACTGATTGGTCCATAGCGCGCCGCCCCCCGTCTCCGACGTGGCTTCGATTCAGGAAGCCGTGATTGAATTTCCCGACAACATGCTGCTGATTGATCTCTGCGGCGAGTATGACAAGAACCTGGCCGAGATCGAGCGCAACCTTGGCGTTCAGATCGTCCGGCGCGGCAATCACCTGTCGATCATCGGCGACGAGGCCGCCGCCGCCGAGGCGGTGAATGTGCTGAATGCGCTTTATGCCCGCCTCGAAACCGGCAAGGGGGTCGAACACGGCGATGTGGACCGCGAATTGCGCATGGGCGGATCGGACGCGGGCACCGGCGCGCGCGACGGCGATCAGCTTGAGATGTTCAAGGGCGGCGCGGTCGAGATCAAGACCCGCAAGAAGCTGGTCGAGCCGCGCACCGACGCGCAAAAGGCCTATGTGCATTCGCTTTTTGCCAATGAACTTGCCTTTGGCATCGGCCCTGCGGGCACCGGCAAGACCTATCTGGCGGTGGCGGTGGCGGTGAATATGTTCATCGAGGGCCATGTTGATCGCATCATCCTGTCGCGCCCGGCGGTCGAGGCGGGCGAAAAGCTTGGCTATCTGCCCGGCGACATGAAGGATAAGGTCGATCCCTACATGCAGCCGCTTTACGACGCGCTGAACGATTTCCTGCCCGGCAAACAGCTTGCCAAGCTGATCGAGGAAAAGCGGATCGAGATCGCCCCGCTGGCCTTTATGCGCGGCCGCACCCTGAGCAATGCCTTTGTCGTGCTCGACGAGGCGCAAAATGCCACCTCCATGCAGATGAAGATGTTCCTGACCCGTCTGGGCGAGGGCAGCCGCATGGTGATCACCGGGGATCGTACCCAGATCGACCTTCCGCGCGGGGTGCCGTCGGGGCTTGCCGATGCCGAACGGCTTTTGAAATCCATTCCCAAGATCAGCTTCAACTATTTCACATCCAAGGATGTGGTGCGCCATCCCCTTGTGGCCGCAATCATCGAGGCCTATGAGGCCGAAGGATAACGCAAGGGCGCGGGATAGGCATGCTGACCGAGGTGATGATTGAGGACGACCGCTGGCAGGCGGCGCAGCTTGAGGCATTGGCGGAACGCGCGGCCAAAGCCACGCTGGCCCACCTTGGGCTTGATCCCGGTGCCTTTGAAATCGGCGTTCTTGGCTGTGATGATGCGCGGATCGCGGTGCTGAACGGCGATTTTCGTGAAAAGCCACAGCCGACCAATGTGCTGTCATGGCCAAGCGACGAGCGCGCGCCCGAGACCCCCGGCGCGATGCCCGACCTGCCTCAACCCGGCCCCGAGAGTGAGCTTGGCGATATCGCCATTGCCTATGACACCTGCATCGCCGAGGCGAGCGCCGGCAACAAGCCGCTGGCGGATCATGTGACGCACCTGATTGTGCACGCAACTTTACATTTGCTGGGGTATGATCATATCCGTGACCAAGATGCCACTTTGATGGAAGCAACCGAAGTGGCGATACTTGGCAAACTGGGGTTACCTGACCCATATTAGGCTATTGGGCAGCATTGCCCGCAAACTGGAAAGAGACGGATGGGCGAGAGTATCGACGGGTCTTCTAACGCGGCGCAAAGCGCGCAGCCGGAAGACCAGACGGCAAGTGAAGAGACAGGCGGCTTTTTTCGCCGGATCATCGGGGTATTCAACCCCAGCGATGACACTGAGATGGACGAGCACGAGGATGCGACGCCGGCCAATGGCGGCTTTGGCATGCGCAACCTGCGTGACATGGCGGTCGAAGACGTGGCTATTCCCAAGGCTGAAATCGTCTCGGTGCCCGCCAGCATCACCAAAGACGATCTGGTGCATATTTTCCGTAACAGCGGGATGACCCGCCTGCCGGTCTATGAGGGTACGCTGGATACACCGATCGGCATGGTCCATCTCAAGGATTTTGCGCTGAAACACGGGTTCAACGGCAATGGCGGGCGGTTCTCGCTCAAGCGGATGCTGCGCCCGCTGTTGTTTGTGCCGCCGTCGATGCCGATTGGTGTGCTCTTGCAAAAGATGCAGGCCGAGCGACGCCATATGGCGCTTGTGATTGACGAATATGGCGGTGTTGACGGGCTTGTGACCATCGAGGATCTGATCGAACAGGTGGTCGGCGAGATCGAGGATGAGCATGACATCGACGAGGGCCACTTCTGGAGCGAGGAAAGCCCCGGCTGTTACGTCGCGGCCGCCAAAACCCCGCTTGAGGATTTCGAGGCCGAGATCGGTCAATCGCTCACCGATGTGGATTCGGTCGATGAAGAGGAAATCGACACGCTTGGTGGGCTGGTGTTCATGCTGCTGGGCCGGGTGCCGGTGCGCGGTGAGGTGATCGAACATCCCGCCGGTCCGGTGATCGAGGTGATGGAGGCCGATCCGCGCCGGGTGAAACGCCTGCGGGTTCGCCTTGCCGAGCCGGTGAATGGCTAGGCTTTCAGGCCTGTCAGAGCGGTCCTTGTGCCGCCTTTCGGCCATGGCGCCCCTGCGCCGATGGCTGATCGTTCTTGTCATCGGCGCGCTTGCCGCCCTGGGGCAAGCGCCGGTTGGTTTCTGGCCTGCGACCTACGCGATGTTCGCACTGCTTTTCGGGCTGTTTCTCACCACCGCGACATGGCGCCAGGCGGCGTGGCTTGGCTGGGTCTTTGGCACTGGCTATTTCCTGCTCGCGCTCAGTTGGATCGTCGAGCCGTTTCTGGTCGATGTGGCGCGCCACGGCTGGATGGCGCCTTTTGCGTTGATCGGTCTGGCGGCCGGGCTGGCGCTGTTCTTCGCGGCGGGGCTTGCGTTTGGCCGTGCGGCGGGGGGCGGGACGCCGGGATTTATCGGCGGGCTTGGCTTGGCCGAGGCCGCGCGCGGATATGTTTTCACCGGCTTTCCCTGGGCACAGCCGGGGCATGTGCTGATTGATACGGGCCTGTTGCACTGGGCCTCTTATGCGGGGTCTCTGGGGCTGACGGCGCTTGTGCTTGGCGGCGCTGCGGCGCTTTGGTATGCGGTGTCGGGCCTGCGTGGTGCCGCTCTGGTGGTGGTTGTGCTCGGCTTGCTCTGGCCTCTGGGCATGGTTCTGCGCCCCGATGCGGCGGCGCCCGAGGGGGCGCCAACTGTGCGCCTTGTTCAGCCCAATGCGCCGCAGCATGAAAAATGGCAGGCCGATAAGATCCAGGGGTTTTTCGACCGCCAGATCCTGTTTTCACAGGCGGGCGAGCAACGCCCCGATCTGATCGTCTGGCCGGAAACGGCGGTGCCGGTCATGCTCAACACCGCCGCGCCGACGCTTGAGGTGATTTCAGCCGCCGCCGGCGGCGTGCCGGTGGTCGTCGGTCTGCAACGCTATGACGGTCGGCGGCTTTACAACTCGCTGGCGCTGGTCGAGGCGGGCGGCACCGTGGCGGCAGTCTATGACAAGCACCATCTGGTGCCCTTTGGCGAATATGTGCCCTATGGCGACTGGCTTGGGAAAATCGGCATTCACGGGCTCGCCGCAAATGAGGGGCAGGGGTATTCCCCGGGGCCGGGCGCGCAGGTGATCGACATGGGCGATCTGGGGCGGGCCTTGCCGCTGATCTGCTACGAGGGGGTGTTCCCGCAAGATGTGCGCGCCGCCCCCGAACGGCCCGATTTCATGCTGCTTATCACCAATGACGCCTGGTTCGGGCAGATGTCCGGCCCCTATCAGCATTTGGCACAGGCTCGGCTGCGCAGCGCCGAACAGGGCCTCCCGATGATCCGTGTCGCCAATACCGGCGTTTCGGCGATGATCGACGCGACAGGCCAGATCACCGCCCGCATCCCGATGGGGCGGTCGGGGTGGCGCGACGCGCCGCTGCCGCCGCCCTTGCCGCCGACGATCTATGCCAGGACCGGCGATCTGGCGATGCTGGTGCTGCTGATCCTGCTGATCGGGCTGTCGCGCCTCGGCAACAGGCGGCGCAGCCCCGGCATATAGAGATTGACGCTGGCAGGGCAGAGGCGTAACCAAGCGCGACTTCGTCACAACGGCTTCCTGGCGTGACGGAATAATCTATTGGAGCGTTTTCATGGCAAGACAGAACTATCTCTTCACTTCCGAGTCGGTCTCGGAAGGGCATCCCGACAAGGTGTGTGACCGCATCTCTGACGCGATCCTTGACGCGTTTCTGGCCGAAGAGGCAAACGCGCGTGTGGCCTGCGAAGCCTTTGCGACGACCAATTGTGTCGTGGTCGGTGGCGAGGTCGGCCTGTCGAACCCGGATCGCCTCAAGACCTTCATGGGCGGGATCGAGGACATCGTGCGCGACTGTGTGCGCGATATCGGATACGAACAGGAAATGTTCCACTGGCAGAACCTGTCGTTCCAGAACCTGTTGCACCCGCAATCGGCGCATATCGCGCAGGGCGTTGATCGTGACGGGGCCGGAGATCAGGGCATCATGTTCGGCTATGCCATTGATGAAACCACCGAATTGATGCCGGCCCCGATCCTTTATTCGCACGCGATCCTCAAACGGCTGGCAGAGGTGCGCAAATCCGGCGCCGAGCCGACGCTTGGGCCGGATGCGAAATCGCAGCTCACCCTGCGCTATGTCGATGGCAAGCCGGTCGAGGTGAACCAGCTTGTGCTGTCGACGCAGCACGCGGATGAAAGCCAGACCAGCGATGACATCCGTGCCATTGTCGAACCCTACATCAAGGAGGTTCTGCCAGACGGTTGGCTGAGCGAGAACACCGAATGGCATGTAAACCCCACCGGCACCTTCGTGATCGGCGGGCCGGATGGTGACGCGGGCCTGACCGGGCGCAAGATCATCGTGGATACCTACGGCGGTGCGGCCCCGCATGGCGGCGGCGCGTTCTCGGGCAAGGACCCGACCAAGGTCGACCGGTCGGCGGCTTACGCGGCGCGCTATCTGGCGAAAAATATCGTGGCCTCGGGGCTTGCGAAACGCTGTACCCTGCAACTGAGCTATGCGATCGGTGTGGCCAAGCCTCTGTCGATCTATGTCGATACGCATGGCACCGGCGTGGTGCATGACATGCAGATCGAAAAAGCGGTTGATGCCTGCATGGATCTGACCCCGCGCGGCATCCGCGAGCATCTTGACCTGTGTCGTCCGATCTATTCGCGCACGGCCGCCTATGGCCATTTCGGGCGCGCCCCCGAGGCCGATGGCGGCTTTAGCTGGGAACGCACGGATCTGATCGAGGCTTTGAAAAAGGCCGTTTAATCAAGGGGCTGGCACGCGAACTTCGCGTGCCGGTTTAGCTCTATATGACGCGCGACACACATCCTTCTGGTGCGCCCTGGCGCAACTTTTATGGCCGGTTCAAGGGCAAGACCCTGCGGCCAAGCCAAGAGGCCTATCTTGACGAAGATCTGGCGAAACTATCGCCGGGGGCGGTCGATTGGGACGTGAACCCCGAGCGAGAAGCCATTGACCTGAAACCACTTTTCGGTGAAAAAGACGTCTGGCTTGAGATCGGCTTTGGCGGCGGTGAGCATATGGTGCACCAAGCGGTGCAGACCCCTGATGTGGGGATCATCGGGTGCGAGCCTTTCATCAACGGCGTGGCCATGCTTCTGGGGAAAATCCGCGCCGCCGAGGCGGAAAATATTGCGGTTTATCCCGGCGATGTGCGCAACATGTTTGACGTTCTGCCGGAGGCTTCAATTTCGCGGGCATTTCTTCTTTATCCTGATCCCTGGCCGAAAAAGCGCCATCACCGGCGCCGGTTTGTCACGCAAGAGTATTTAACTCCGCTCTGCAAGGTTCTGAAAAAAGGCGCCATTTTTCGGGTGGCAACGGATATTCCGGATTATGTCCGCCAAACCCTTGAAGAGGTGCCACGCCACGGATTTGAGTGGCTGGCAGAGCGCCCGGCCGATTGGCGCGAACCCTGGGATGACTGGATATCGACGCGCTACGAGCAAAAAGCCCTGCGCGAGGGGCGCGTGCCGCATTACCTGACCTTCCGCAAGCGCTGAGGTTGGTGGGTCGCGTACGCGACCGATTGCGTGCCGATCCCGTTTCGCCTGCTGCGCTAATCTGGCTCGCCGCCGAAATGCGCCCAGAATTCGTCGCGCGGGTTGCTGCGGGGAAAGGGGATATCGGGAACGGGCACATCAAGGAAATCGCAGAGCGGTTGCCAGCCATCCGTGACTTGAAACACCAGTAGACGATGTGGCGGGACCAGAGCGCGCACCGCCTGATTGTTCGCGCGAAAGGCGGCGATCGCACAGTCGCGGTCGGTGTGGTCCTCGAATGTATTCTTCAGGAACCAGCCCGACATCGTACGAAAGATGTCGTGGACATGTGGCGGCAAGTCCATGTCGGGAGCGTTGGTGAAAAACTTGCTGATCGTGATGTTGAAGCTGTTCCACCACGCCTCTTCGGGGCGTTCGGTGTGGATCACCTTGGCCTCGGGAAAGGCGACCATCGTTTGCTGCCACACGGCTGCGCCGGGCCAGTCGACCTGGGCGTTATAGCCTTTGAAGACCGCGTCCCAATCTACTGGCCTGCCTGCGGCGATGCTGGTCCAATGGGCGGGTTGGGCCGGGTTTTCCATGACCTCGACCATATGGTGACAGGGGCCAAAGCCAAGATGTTCGAGGGCCAGCTTCGTTGACATGGTTCCGGTGCGTCCGAAGCCCGATCCGATGATTTTAAGTGACATATCTACACCGCGGCCCAACCATGCCCTAGACGAAGGGCAGTAGCGGATGCCGTCCCATGTTGGATTTCCAGAAAAAATATACGATCACCACCGCTGTTCCGCAGGATACGGCGAAGACGCGTTTTTCCCTAGTGAAATCTCGCGGTAAACGGCGAATGAGCGGTCAGGCGGCCAGTCTGGTGCCGAGACGCGCGAGCATGTCGATGCATTGCTGAAGCTGATCAAGCGCAATATATTCATCGGGTTTATGAGCCTGATCAATGGAGCCCGGCCCACAGACCACCGCCGACATGCCGTATTGCTGAAAGACCCCGGCCTCGGTGCCGAAGGGCACAAGCTCGGCGGTGTCTCTGCCGGTCAATTCCATCAGGATCGCCTTGGCCTCGTTCTTTTCCGCAGGTTCCAGCCCGTCGACCTCGCCGATGACTTCGGTGACAATGTCGGCATCCGGGCAGATGCTGCGCATGGCGGGCAAGAGCACCTCCTGGCAATAGTGCCGCAGGTCGTCCTTGACGAACGCCGCGTCCGAGGCCTGAACCGGGCGCATTTCCCACTCGATGCTGGCATTCGAGGCAATTACGTTATGGGCCACGCCGCCTTTGACGCTGCCGGTGTTGATCGTGCTCCAGGGCGGCTCATAGCGGCTGTCGGCTGGTGCACGATCGCGCAAAGCATCCTTGAGCGCCAGCAGGCGATTGATGTAGCGCGCGGCATATTCCACCGCATTCACCCCCCGGTTCGGGGCCGAACCATGGCCCGCAAGGCCACTAAAGTGGGTGGTGTATTCATAGCATCCCTTGTGGCCCTCGATGATGCGCATGCTGGTCGGCTCGCCGATGATCGCCACGCCGGGGCGAATGCCCTTGGCCTTGAGGCTGTCGACCAGGGCCTGCGCGCCAAAGCATCCGACCTCTTCGTCATAGGTAAAGGCGAAATGCAGCGGGCGATCCCTGACCTGTTCGGCAAAGACCGGGGCCATGGCGGTGGCAGCGGCGATAAAGCCTTTCATGTCACAGGTGCCGCGCCCGTAAAGGTGGCCGTCATGTTCAATCAATTCGAACGGATCGCTGACCCAATCCTGTTCGGCCACGGGCACCACGTCGGAATGCCCCGACAGAACGATGCCGCCGTCCACCTCCGGGCCGATTGTGGCGAAAAGATTGGCCTTGTGCCCGATCTCGTCATGAAAAATATCCACCCGTGCACCGTGGGTTTCAAGAACATGCGCGAGATAGGCGATCATATCGAGATTGCTCATTTCCGAAACGGTCGGAAAGGCAATGAGATCGCGCAACAGCGCAACGGTATCGGAAAGCATGGTGCGCACGGGGATATCCTTGGCGGTTCGGGTTTTATGAAACTGTTTGACCTTGTTGGTCAAAATCGACCTCGTCAAGCCCTGCGACCGGTTTTTGACCGCCCGACATTCGCCAAAAGCGAGGTGAGAATGCGCGCGTTCGACTCTGGGTTGTGGCTGAGTGTGTGAATTCAGTCTCACTCCGCCAAATATCTGTCAAATAGGGCTATTTTGTGCGAATCAGACAAAAAACACCTAGCGATTGTGGCCCAAAAGCGGTATTTCTGAGGCAGAAAAATAAAGTGATGCGCAAAAGTATCACGTCCTGAGGCTAGAGTGGTGGTGTTATGAGAGCGATTGATTATGTCGCCCGCACAAGTGCGGGTGTGTCCGAGCGTGGGTCGGTTTTGGCTCAGGATGGTGTGACGGTTATTCCGGCAAGCCAAGGACAGGAAATTTCCCTGAATCTTAGACAAACCGACATTCATGGGTACTCCCGGGATGGCGGCGATCTGGTGATCACCCTGGCGGATGGCCGGGTGGTTGTGCTGGATGATTATTACGGCGGCACAGGTGTTGCGCAAACCCGTCTGTTTATCAGTGCGGATGGCTATTTGAATGAGGTCAGCCTGATTGAGGGTGCTGAAGGCACGGTTTACGCGCAATACGGCCCGACCGAGCAGTGGGGCAAGTGGAGCCCAACCGAGGATCTGATTTTTCTGAGTGGCGATGACGTCACCGTGCCCGTAGGGGGCGATGACGAGGTCTCGATGCTCGGGGCCGGTCTTCTGGCGGGCGGGAGCCTGCTGGGCCTTGGCGGGGCCGGGGCGGCCGGTCTTGCTGCGGCGGCCGTGATTGGCGCCGGGAGCGGTGGCGGCGATGGCGGTGGCGGTGGTCCGACCCGCATACCCCCGTCGGTCAATGAGGATGGCACCATTACCATTGGTGGCGATGACGCGGATAACCCCACAATCGCGATCACCGGTGGCGGCGAGCCCGGCTCGGATGTCGGGGTCACCATTGGCGACAAGACCGTTGAAACCGTTATTGATGAAAGCGGCGAATGGGATGTTGTCTTCGAGGGCGATACCTTCCCCGAGGATGGCGAGCATGACGTGGTTGTCGTCGTGACCGAGCCCGATGACACCGAAACCACGCTGGATGGCCCGTCGATCGTGATCGACACCACGCCACCCGAGGTAACGGTAGAGGAGGGAACGGTCGCCACAGATCACGTGGTCAACGCCGAGGATTACGAGGATGGCGTCGATATCGCCGGTCAGGGTGAGCCTGGCGCCGCAGTCAAGGTTGTGGTCGACGGTCAGGAACAGACCACTGTCATCGGTGACGATGGCCACTGGGCGGTGACATTTGACCCTGCCGATCTTGCGGGCGGCGAGCGTGAGGCCGAGGTGCTGATCACCGCGACCGACAGCTTTGGCAACTCGACCACGGTGACGGATGCTCTGGCGATCGACACGGTGCCGCATCCGATCACGATCAACGGCGCCGCCATCGGTGGCGACGGGGTGGTCAACTTTGCCGAGGCCGCCGCCGGGTTTCAGGTCACGGGCACATCCGCGCCCGGTGCCACGGTGCGCGTCACCCTTGGCGATGTCGAGCGAGATGTGATTGTCGATGGTGCTGGCAACTGGTCGGCTCAATTCGACGCAAGCCACATTCAGGCCGGAGAGTCCGAGGCCACGGTCACCGCGAGCACGATTGATGCGGCGGGCAACCCGAGCCAGACAACCGGCACCTTTCATATCGACACCGAGGTGCGCGATTTCGCGATGTCGGGCACGCCCGGCGGCGCCGATGCGGTAATCAACGCCGCCGAGCAGGGCGACGGTTTTACCATGACCGGCCAGGTCGAGCCCGGCTCGAGCGTGGTGGCGACGTTCCGCGGCGCGCAGGTGAACGCCGATGTTGCCGCAGACGGAAGCTGGAGCGCGACCTTTGCCGGCGGGCAAATTCCCGCAGGCACCTATGTTGCCGATGTGGTGGCGGTGGCGACCGACGCCGCCAACAACACCTCCGAACTGCGCCAGTCGGTGTCGGTCGATACCGAGGCGGGGCAGTTGACGCTGAACGCGGCCAGCATTGGCGGCGATGGTGTGATCAACGGCGCCGAGGCGGATGCGGGCGTTCTTGTCACCGGCACCGCCGATCCGGGCGCCACCGTGATCGTCACGCTGGATGGCGTGGAACATGCGGCGCAGGCCAATACGAACGGCCAGTGGCAAAGTCTTTACAGCAGTCAGGAAATCACCCGCGGTACGCATGACCCGCAGGTCACGGCGCGCACCCAGGATGCTGCGGGCAACCCGACCTTTGTCGAGGCCAGCGTGCATGTGGACACGCAGGTTGAAAACCTCAACCTGAGTGATCTCAATATCGCGATCACCGAAGACGGCCGCAATGTGATCAACAACGATGTCGCCACGCAAGGCTTTAGTGTCACCGGCACGATCGAGCCCGGCTCGCAGGTGTTTGTGACCATCGACGGTGTTCGCCACGCGGCGGCGGTTGACGGGAACGGCAACTGGCTGGCCAATTTCGGGGCGAATGAAATCGGCTCGGGGCAGCGGTTTGCGGATCTGCGCGTCGATGTGACCGATCCCGCCGGGAACGAGGCGGTCCTGACCGATACCGTTCAGATCGACACTTTTGTCGATGAACTGTCGCTTCAGGGGCCGATCACCGCTGACAATGTGGTCAATATCGCCGAGGCGCAGGGGGGGCTTCAGCTTTCCGGCCGCGTCGAGCCCGGATCGAGCGCCACGATCGACGTCTTTGGCCGCAGCTATGACGCCGCCGTGGACAGCGCGGGCAATTGGACGCTGCTTGTTCCGCAAGCGGATATCCCGCAGGAAGACGGCAGCACCGACATGGTGATCAACGCCACCGACTGGGCGGGCAATACCGACACGATCACCGAAACGCTGACCTATGACATGGTGGCGCCCGATACGCCGGGTATCGTCGGCTATTTCCGTGAGGGCGGCGGCTATCGCAATGCGACGGTTGAAACCAACGAAGACGAGATCAGCATTCATCAGGTCGATGCGGGCGGCAATGTTCAAGAGCTGGCCCTTGGCGAACAGGCCAATGCCTTTACCGGCGAGACAGATTATTTCTTTCTCGATGATGCCGGTGGTATTCAGCCGGTCTCTGACGGTTCGCAACTTGTGGTGAGCGCAACCGATCCCGGCGGCAATACCGCAAGCACCTATGTGGTGCTGGATGAAACCAGCACCTCGGTGGTCAATATCGCCAACCCGAACCTGGCAGCGTTTGACATCGAAACCATCGACCTGCGGTTTGGCGATCAGGCCCAGCTTACGTTGAGCGAAGAACAGGTTCTGGCGCTGTCGGGCAATAGCGACAGGGTGCTGATTCAGGGTGGGGTGGATGATCATCTGACCATTTCGGGCGCGCAATCGGCGGGCACGACCCAGATCGACGGCCAGACCTATGATGTCTACACCCTTGGCACCGACGCCACGCTGGTGGTCGATGATGACATTCAGGTCGTGACCTGAATCAAGACCGGGGCGCGCCGGGCCAATGCCTGCGCGCCCCCAAAAAAACCAACCCGATCAGAGGGCGAACCATGGGGCAGGGGCAAAGATCAGTGCGCTGGCTAGCGGCAGGTGCAGCCTGTGTCTTGCTGGCAGGGTGCATGTCAGGATCCGACGAGGGTGTGTCGCGGTTCAATTCGGACGCGGGCCTGCGCCCCGATCAGGTGGCGCGTCAGAAAGAGGCCGCCGGATCTCCGATCATTGCCGATCTTCAGAGCCGCCGCAGCGTGCTTGCCCCCGGCGGAAGTTTCGATCAGGTCGCCAGCGGCGTGCTTGGCGCCTATAGCCGCAGCGCGGAATCCGACCTTCTGAGCGCGCGTTTGCGGGCCGAAGCGGCGTCGAAAAACTGGCTGCCGCGGATCGGCCCGAACATCAGCCTCACCAGTCTGAGCGATGTCGTCTCGCAGTTGATCGTCGAACAGGTGCTGTTTGACAATGGTCGCAAGAAGGCCGAGCGCGCCTTTGCCAAGGCCGATGTCGAGGTCGCCGCCGTGACGCTGAGCGATGACGTGAACGACCGGGTGCTGAGCGGTCTGTCGCTCTATCTTGATGCGGCCCAAGCGCGCGAACGCGTCGCGCTTGAGACCCGCACCCTCGCCGACATGAGCCGGTTTGAATATATCATGTCCGAGCGCGTCAAAGGCGGCGTGTCGGATATGTCCGACCTCAATATCCTGGGGCAAAAGCTGGCCGAAATTCGTGCCACGCTGGCCGGGCAGGCCGAGGCCGAAACCACTGCCCTGGCAGAGCTTAACGCGATGTCGGCGCGCCCGCTTGACGGCGTCAAGGGGCTGAGCGAAGTGCCGATCCACATCGACGACGCCGAACCGCTTGATGTGCTGAGGGCCGAGGCCGAGAAAGAGCGCGATGTCGCAGGGGCGGTCATGGCGCGCGCCGGTCTCTTGCCGGGCCTGACGGCGGGTGGCACGATTGGCGAGAATGGCAGCGGCCTCGGCCTTAACCTGCGCTCGGAACAGCTTTTGGGGTTGGGGACCGGCGCCGAGATGCGCGCCATCGAGGCCGAGAAAGAGGCCGCAGGCCGCCGCGTGAGCCAAGCCGAAGAAGACAGCAACCGCATTCTGCAACGTCTTGAGGCGCGCCTTGCCGCGCTGTCGCGGCAGGTTGGAGAGGCAAGCGCCCTGAGCAGTGCCGCTAAGGCCAATCTCGATCTCTTTCAGGACCAGTACGATTCCGGTCAGCGTCAGGTCATGGATGTGGTCGGCGTCTATGAAACCTTTGCCGAGCGTCAGACCCGCGCCGTCAGCCTGAAATATGAGCTGGCCCTGGCGCGGCTGGAAATTGCCCGTCACCTCGGCCTCTTGGCGGACGGGAGCCGGATTTGAGCAAAGCGCCGATCGCCCTGACCATCACCAGCGGCACCAAGGGCGCAGCCTTGCAAAGGGCCGCCACCGAGGGCGCAGGCGAGGCGATGCCGGTGTCGCGCTTCGGGGCGCGGGCCGAGGCACGTGCCAAGCTTGGGGCAAGCTACGGCGCGCATCTCGGGGTCGATGTCATGGCACGCGATATCCTTGAGGCGATGATCGCCAGCGATGCCAACGGCCCGGTCAACGACCAGCCCCAGCCGCAGGCGCTTGCCGACGGGCTTGCGGCCGTCGGTCTGATCTCGCGGGTGGAAACCGTGGCTCATCCGCATCCTGATCGCTGGCCTGCATTGGCGCAGATGACCAGCGGGCAATTCGTGCTGGTGCTCGGACAGGAGCGCGACAGGCTGGTGATCCATGACACCACCTGCACCGATGATCGCACCGAGGTGCCGCTGGCCGAATTCGAGCCGTTTTTTACCGGCATGATCGTGCGCGCCGAGGCGCCGGTGCAACAGTTGAGCCGGGTGCATGACTTGCCCGAGGCCAGGGCGCATTGGTTCTGGTCGCAATTTGCCGGGTTTCAGCGGCACATCGGCGAGGTCGCGCTTGGGTCGTTCGTGGCCAATATTTTGGCCGTCGCGGTCGCGCTTTTCGCGCTTCAGGTCTATGACCGGGTGATCCCGCATCAATCCGAGGCCACGCTTTGGGTACTGGCCGTCGGCGCCGGTCTGGCGCTGGTGATGGAGGCGGGTCTCAAGATCGCGCGGGCGCGGCTGATGGATGGGGCCGGGCGCCAGATCGAGTTGAACGTACAGAAAATCCTGATGGATCGCCTGCTTGGCATGCGATCCGAACTGGCCAGCAAGAGCCCCTCGAACCTGTTTAGCGCGATGCGCGAATTCGGCTCGGTGCGCGAATTCTTTACCGCCTCGACCATTGGCACGCTGACCGACCTGCCGTTTATCGTGGTGTTTCTGGCGCTGGTGGCGTCGATTGCGGGCAATGTGATCTGGGTGCTGATCGCGGGCGGGATCATCATGGTGGTGCCGGGGTTTTTGCTGCAAAAGCGGATGATGCGGCTGACGCAGGATATGCAGGGGGCGGGTGCGCGCAGTGCGCGGCTGTTGCACGAGGCTATCTTTGAGCTTGATACCCTCAAGACACAGCGTGCCGAGGACCGGTTTCGCCGCCTCTGGGGCGATCTGACGGCGCTTCAGGCGCTTAAATCCAGCGAACAGCGTCGCCTTGCCTCGGCGCTGACCTTCTGGGCGCAGGGCGTGCAGCAGGCGACCTATATCGGCGCGGTGATCCTTGGCACCTATCTTGTCTTTGCCGGTGAATTCACCGTCGGTTCGATCATCGCGGTCGGTATCCTGACCAGCCGCACCCTTGGCCCGCTGACCCAGTTGAGCGGCACTCTGGCCCGCTGGGGCAATGTCAAATCGGCCCTCAACGGGCTTGATACGATTGCCCTGGCCACGCAGGACGAGGAAGACGGCCGCAGCTATCTGCGCCGCGACCGGATCGACGGCGCCTTCGAGCTTCGCGAGGTGCAGTTCACCTATGACGAGGGCGCGGCCCCGGTGCTGGACATCGCGGGCCTTGCCATTCAGCCGGGGCAGGCGGTGGCGGTGCTGGGCACCAATGGCTCGGGCAAATCGACGTTCCTCAAACTGCTCTCGGGGCTTTATGCGCCAAGCAAGGGCCGGGTTCTTCTGGATGGCACCGATATGGGCCAGATCGCGCCGCGCGATTTGCGCCGTCTGATCGGCTATCTGGGGCAGGATGTGCGGCTTTTTACCGGAAGCCTGCGCGAGAATCTGAACCTGACGCTGCTTGAACGCGACGACGGGCGTTTGATGCAGGCGCTTGATTTTGCCGGTCTGGGGCCATTCGTGAAGAACCACCCCAAGGGGTTGGATCTTGAAATTCTGGATGGCGGTCATGGGTTGAGCCAGGGCCAGCGGCAAAGCATCGGCTGGGCGCGGCTCTGGCTTCAGGATCCCAAGATCTGTCTGCTGGACGAACCCACAGCGGCACTTGACCAGACGCTTGAGCGGACTTTGGTGAGTCGGCTGGAAACCTGGCTCAGAGGGCGCACGGCGATCATCGCCACCCATCGGATGCCGATCCTGTCGCTGACCAGCCGCACCCTGATCCTTCAGGCCGGGCGCATGGCGGTGGATGGGCCGCGCGATCAGGTGCTTGCGCATCTGGCGCAGGCCGGACCAAACGGGCAGGGAGGTGCCTGAGATGAGCAATGCCGACATCCGCACCACCGCCGGCATCCTGACCGAGCTGAATGACCGTCTGCGCGGGCCGAGCCTTACGATCTGGCTCTGTGCGCTGACGGTCTGGGCGTTCATCCTCTGGGCGGCCTTTGCCTGGATCGACGAGATCGTGCGCGCGCAGGGCGAGTTTATTTCCACGTCGCGCCCGCAGATCATCCAGAACCTTGAAGGCGGCATTCTGGCCGAGCTTCTGGTGCAGGAGGGGGATGTGGTGGCGCGCGGCGATATCCTTGCGCGGCTGCACGACACCCAGTTTGAAAGCGCCGTTGTCGACCTGAGCGATCAGATCGCCGCGCTTGACGTGCGCCGCCTGCGGCTTGAGGCCGAGCTTGCCGGGCAATATGATTTCACGGTGCCCGCTGATCTGGGCGCGCGCGCGGCGGATATGATCGCCTCGGAACGCGCCCTGCTGAAGGCCCGCCAGGAGGATTTCGTCAAGCGCAGCGAAGGCGCCAAGAGCGTTTTGAAACAGGCGGCCGAGGAAAAACGCCTGTTGGAGAACCTGCTTGCACGCAAGATCGTCGCCCTGATCGAAGTGACCCGCGCGCGCAAGGCCCATGCCGATGCGCAAAAGCGTTATGACGAGATCGTCACCCAGGCCGAACTTGAGCGCGCCGAGGCCTATTCCGAGACGCTCAAGGAATTGGCGACGCTCAGGCAGAACCTAAAATCCAGTCAGGATCAGCTCAACCGCACGGTGCTTCACAGCCCGCTGCGCGGGATCGTCAACAACCTTAACGTCACCACGATCGGTGGCGTCGTGCGTCCGGGCGAAGAGATCCTTGAGATCATCCCGCTGGATGAAGAGATGTTTGTCGAGGCCCGGGTCGAGCCGCGCAACATTGCCAATATCCGGCGCGGTCAAGAGGCGACGATCAAGCTGACGGCCTATGATTACACGATTTACGGCACCCTCAAGGGGCAGGTGAATTTCATCTCGGCCGATACCTTCAAGGATGAGCGTGCCCGCGATCCCGATGGCGATCCGCATTACAAGGTGACGCTGCGCGTGGATATGAGCGCGCTCACGCCCCGCCAGACGGGCATCGAAATCCGCCCCGGCATGCAGGCCGAGGTCGAGTTGCACACCGGTGAAAAGACGGTGTTGCAATATCTTCTGAAACCGCTCTACAAATCGCAACAGGCGCTCCGCGAACCCTAGGAGAGTGGCATGACCGAGCGAGGCTTTGAGGTGCGCGGATTGGGCGAAATCGCCATTCGCTGCCGTAACTTTGATGCGATGTGCAGGTTTTACAGCGATGTGATCGGTCTGGTGCCGCTGGAGGGCGCGCACCGTGATGGAATTCGCTTTTTCCGGCTTGGCAATGGGGTTGAGGGACATACCGCCGTGTTGGCATTGTTTGAGGTCACGGGGCCAGTCGCGACGGGCCTGCAGTCCTCGCTGCATCACCTTGCGCTCAGCCTGCCGCGACGGCAGCAAGCCGCCGTGGAACGCTGGTATGAGGCCCGGGGCCTTGAATGGCATGTCGAAGAGTTTGGCTGGATCGGCTGGCGTGGTGTGTTTACCAAAGACCCCGAGGGCAATACGGTCGAACTTGTCTCCTATGACCCGACGCTTGGTGGGCAAGGGGTCTGATCCAGCGGAGCGCCTTCGGCGCGCTTTTTCCGGATTTAGGATGAGGGGCGCTGCCCCTCAAACTCCCCGGGATATTGTTGGCCAGAAGAAGGGGTTTAGGTGTCGATCCAGATGGTGACGGGGCCGTCGTTGGTGAGGCTTACTTTCATGTCGGCGCCGAACTGACCGGTTTGGGTGGCGATGCCCTGCGCGGTGACTTGGGCCGCGAAATGTTCATAGAGGTGGCGACCGTCACCGGGGGCGGCGGCGCTTGAAAAACCGGGGCGGTTGCCGCGGCTGGTGTCGGCGGCCAGGGTGAACTGGCTTATCACCAGAGCCGAGCCGTCGACATCAAGGATCGAGCGGTTCATTTTGCCCGCCGCATCGGTGAAGATGCGCAGTTTGGCGATCTTGGCGGCAAGCTGATCGGCGGTGGCCTCGGTATCGCCCTGCATGGCGCAGATCAGGATAAGAAGGCCGGGGCCGCATTGGCCGATAAGTTTGCCGTCAACGCGAACGCTGGCCTCGCTGACACGTTGTAAAAGGCCACGCATAGGGCACCTTTACCGTGGGTCGTAGATGTCGCCGAGATCGGCGCGGGTGGTGCGAAAATTGTTGGCCGGGTGCTTTGGATCGGGCCAGCCAAAGGAGATCGCGCAGAGGATCAGGCGGTTTTTGGGAAGATCGAAATGCGCGCGGATCATCGGGGCATAGGCCGCAACCGAGGCCTGGGCGATGCTGCCGAGGCCAAGCGCCGTGGCCGCCAGCGTGAAGGCGGTGATAAAGCCGCCGGTGTCCATCGCGCCATAGGGGCCGAGGGCGGCCTCGGACTGGATGATGGCGACATGCGGTGCGCCAAAGAAGTGATAGTTTTGCAAGGATTGTTCGGCCCGCGCGGCGCGGTCATTCCGCGCGATGCCCACGGCCTCATAGAGTTGCAGACCGCATTCACGGCGGCGCGCGCCATGGGCGCCGGGATAACTTTCGGGCCAGGGCAGGTCGGGGGCGGGTGTGTCGCGCTCGACAGCGCCGAGCAGGGCGTCGCGAAAGCGCGCGGTCTCGGGGCCATGGGTGACGGTGACTTTCCATGGCTGCGCGTTGCACCATGATGGCGCGCGCCCTGCGGCCATGACGAGTTGCCGGATAGTGGCGTCGGGCACCGGATCGGGGCGAAAGCCACGGCAGGAATGGCGCGCATCAAGCGTGTTGCGAAGGCTGGTGAATTCATCGGTCATTGTGGGGCCTCCTGCGCGCCGGGCCATGTGTCAGACAGGCGATAGCCAAGCGGCCAGGGATCATCGGGGTCAAGCATCAGGCTGTGCGTTCCGGTGATCCAGGCCTGCCCCGAGATTTCGGGAAGAATCGCGGCGGTGTCGCTCATCTCTAACGTGTCAACGATAGTGCCGTCAAAGCGAGATCCGATCAGCGAGGTCGCGCTATAGTGATCGCCGACGCCCATCTGACCGCGCGCGTGCAGCAAGGCCATGCGCGCCGACAAGGCCGTGCCGGTGGGCGAACGGTCGATCTTGCCGGGGCGGATCGCCACCGCGTGGCGCGCCATAAGGCCGGTATCAGTGGTCACTGGCGCGGTGGCAAAGAGGCAGAACGAGATATGGCGCCAGTCGGGATTGCCCGGGTGGTGAAAGCCAAGCTGCACGGTGGCGGCGGCACTGATGCGGGTGCCAAGTTCGGCCAGGTGGCGGGCGGCCTCTGGCACAAGGTCAAGCCCGAGGGCGGGGGCATCGACCACCACGAAGCTATCGCCGCCAAAGGCGGTGTCGACGGTGATCTCGCCAAGGCCCGGCACCTCAAGCGTGGCGTCAAGGCGCGCGGCAAAGGACGGCAGGTTCCGCAGGTGAATGCGCGTGACCTTGCCGCCGCTACAGTCGGCACGCACCGCCACAAGGCCGCCCGGGGCCTCAAGCACAAGGCGCGTTTCGGGTTCCGACATCGCCAGAATGCCGGTTTCCAGAAGAACGGTTGCCACGCAGATCGTGTTTGAGCCGGACATTGGCGGGGTGTCGGCGGGTTCCATGATGATGAACCCCATATCGGCACGCGGATTGACCGGCGGCACAAGCAGGTTCACATGGCGAAACACCCCGCCGCGCGGCTCGTTCAGAACGAACTGGCGCAATTGATCGTCACGCGCGATGAAGCGGGACTTATCCCACATCGTGGTGCCGGGAGGCGGGGCCACGCCGCCGGTGATGACATCGCCAACTTCGCCCCCGGCATGGGCCGAGACGATCTGGATATGACGGCTTGATCGCATCGCTCAGACCCCTCCCTGGTTGAGGGCCACCACATAGCCCACAGCCGCCGCAATGACAGCCCCGAAAAACACGGCAACGGCGATCTTCCAGGCCGACCAGGGGCGTTCGCCCTGCACCTGACCGGTGCGGCCATTGACCACGAAGCGATAGGTCTTGCCGCGATATTTATAGGCCGCAAGCCAGACCGGCAGCAGGATATGTTTGAAGGTCACATCGCTCACCTGGGTCTGGATGTCGTGGATGCGTTGGCGATCGCCGCCGATGTCAAAGCGCACGTCGCGCGCGATCACCCGGTCCATATGGCTGCGCGCCTCGGCAAAGCCGGTCTCAAGCGCGACGCTATAGCCCTCGGCGCGAAATCCGGCGAGATATTCCGGGCGGTAGGGCTCAAGCGCGGCCAGGTCCCAGGGCTCAAGCGCGTCGGTAAAGCGTTTCGGCAAAGAGGTCGAGGCCAGCACAAGCACGTCATCAAAGAACCGCGCGACACGGCCCGACACCGCGCGCCAACGAACCTTGGCGACCTTGACCTGACGGGTCTTGCCATCGCGCACCACGCTTTGAGTGACGTAATAGATCGTGCCATGTTCGCCGCGATAGGCGGATTTGGTATCGGCATCGAAGGTCCAGTAGGGCACGTAAATCCCCTCCATCGCGCGGCCCTTGCGGGCATATTCGCGCAGGCCGTTCGGGGCAAACCAAAGGCGGCCAAGCCAGTCGGTCATCGCCTTGCGTGCGGTGCCCTCGTCAAGGCCAAAGGGCAAAAGCGCGCGCGGTTTGATATGGCGATGGGTTCCGGTATCTGTGACCACGGGCGAGGCGCAAAACGGGCATTCGCTGGCATGGGTGGCCTCGTCAAGCGCAACCTGCGCGCCGCAACTTGTGCAGGTGGTAACGCGGGTTTCCTCGATCTCCTGTGCGGGCAGTTGGGCGTTGATCGCGGCGTTGAAGTCAAGCTCGCGGATGCCGCCCGTCCATGGGCCGCCGGTGTCGATGGCGCAGGTATCGCCGCAGTGGTCACAGACCAATTGCCCGCGATCGGGATCGAACCGGTAATCGGCGCCACAGCTTTGGCAAGGAAAGCGGTGCTCGCCGAGGTCTGTCTTCGCGGTCGCGCCGGGCGCGGGGGGCGGTGTGATATCTGTCATGGCGCTGCGGGGCCTTATGGAATGTAATTGAATGCGCGGCGACGCATCGGCTTCAGGCTCCGGGCGGCGGCGGCGGCAGAACGGTAAAGAGTTGCGCCAGTTCGGCCACATCCTCGGCCAGCATCCAGCCGTCCTGCCCGGGGGTCCAGACATGGGTCTGACGGGTCAGCTTGCCCTCGCGCGCCATCCGCCCCATCGCGGCCTTGGAAAACGGGCCGCTGGTCTCGCCGCCCTCGGCGATATGCCAGACATGCTCCACCGGCGGCGGCGGTGGCGGGGTTTGCGAGGCCGGCTGAGAGGCCGGACGAGCGCCCCAGGGGCCTTGCTCTGCCATCTGCTGGGCCATCGCCATGCCCATCCCCATGCCAAGACCCGCGCCCATACCACCGCCCCCGGCGGGGTTTTGCGCGGCGGCGGTCATTGCCTCGGCGGTCGAATATTGCGTGAAACGGTTCAGGTCACCGGCCAGCCCCATTGAGGTGCGCTTGTCCAGCGCCGCTTCCACGGCGGGGGGAAGCGAGATGTTCTCGATATAAAATTCGGGGATGCTCAGGCCATAGTCGGCCACCACGGCGGAAATCTCCGTCGCCACCAGCTTGCCCAGATCGGCGGTATTGGCGGCCATGTCGAGCACCGGAATGCCCGCCCCTGCGATGATGCGCGAAAATGCCTGCACGATGATGTTGCGGATCTGATAGCTGATCTCGTCCATGGTGAATTCGCCATCGGTGCCGACAATCTCGGTCAGGAACTTGGCCGCATCGGTGACCCGCACCGTATAGGTGCCAAAGGCGCGGATGCGGGTCGGGCCAAATTCCGGATCGCGCAGCATGATCGGGTTCTTGGTGCCCCATTTCAGGTTATTGAACCGGGTCGTGTTGACGTAATAGATCTCGGATTTGAACGGCGAGCGAAAGCCGTGATCCCAATGGTTGAGCGTGGTCAGGATCGGCATGTTGTTGGTTTCCAACATGTAAAGACCGGGCGTGAACACATCGGCCAGTTGCCCCTCATGCACAAACACCGCCGCCTGACCTTCGCGCACCGTCAACTTGGCGCCGTATTTGATCTCATGCCCCTCGCGCTCGAACCGCCAGACCATGGTGTCGCGGGTGTCGTCAGTCCAGTGGATGACGTCGATGAACTGACCTGAGAGGAAATCGAAAATGGACATCGGGAAACTCCTGTATCGCGGTTTAGACCGGGCCGCCTCTGCGTTCGTCAAGCAGACGGCGGATGATCGGGCGCGCCTGATCGGCGGTCATGCCCGGCTTGAGGTCGGGGGAATAGAGCAGGCGCAACAGCTCTTCGTCATGGGTTGTCAAAAGCGCAAACTCATCGTCGTCGTTAAAGATCGAGGGGCGCGCCTGCGGGCTGTCGTCGGCAAGACCAAGGCCCTGCGCCAACTCTTCATGCACACAGGATTGCCGCATCAGATCGGGATGCTCGGCGCGGATAAAGGCGATGGCGCGGCGATAGGTGAAATCCTCGCCCTCGCCGGAAAACGCCACCACCAGACAGTGGATGGTACGCGGCATATCGCGGAAAATCGCAATCGTCGACGGGCCCGCATTGGGCACGATCTGGCGAATGCGCGCAAGCGCCTCGCCGCGATCATCCTCGCCCATGATCAGCACATGAAAATTGGGCTTGCTGCTGTTCGCGCTGATCGGGTGGCGGGTGATGCGGGCCAGCCGCGCGGCATAATCCGCGACCATCGCCTTGTCGCGGGCGCGCTGCTCATCGGGCACCGAGCTGCCAAACTCTACCGCCATGCGCACCGGTCGATCCCATTTGCGCAGCCCGCCGGCCCGGCCCGACGAGGGGCGAAAGCCGGCGCCCTGTGCATATTCGTCGTAAAACGCAATCCGCTCGAAATTGCGCGCCAGGTCGGTATCGGTATAGGGTGTGTCCGGCCCGCCGCCATCGCGGCGCAACAGCCCGCGATTAAGCAGGTCCGCCTCAAGCCGTCGGTAATACTGCGCCAATGCCAGGCTATTGGCTGAGGGCGCCGCAGAAGCAGTCGGCGCCACAAGGCCCGCCGGGCGCCCGACCGGGCGCGCGGATGGGGTCGGCGCCACCGCGTCACAGCCCGCCATCGCCAACAACCCAAGCACGACAAGCCCTGATCTTGTGACCTCGCGCCACCCCAACGTCATGCCTCAGCCTTTGGGCACGGAGGTGCCGGCGTTGTCGCCCACACCATCCTTGCGCGCCTTGGCAGAGGCCAGCGTGTCGCGTAACTCGGCCTCCATCTTCTTGAGATCGTCCTCGGCAGCGGCGCGTTTGGCCTTGCCTTCGTCGGCGATCTGGAGGCTTTCCTGAATGGTGCCGATCAGATCGGCATTGGCCTGTTTGACCGCCTCGATGTCGAACACCCCACGCTCCATTTCCTCGCGGATCATCTTGTTGCTCGACCGCAGGTTCTTGGCGTTCGCGGTCAGCAGTTCGTTGGTGAGATCATTGGCGGCGCGCACCGAAGCGGCGGCCTCGGCCGAGCGCTGGATCGTCACCGCCTGCGCAAGCTGGGTTTCCCAGAGCGGCACGGTATTGACCAGCGTCGAGTTGATCTTGGTGACCAGGCTCTTGTCGTTTTCCTGCACCAGACGGATCGAAGGCAGCGATTGCATCGTCACCTGACGGGTCAGCTTGAGGTCATGCACCCGGCGCTCAAGATCGTCGCGCGCGGCGCGCAGATCGCGCAATTCCTGCGCTTTCATCACCTGATCATTCTCCGGCGCGGCCTCGACGGCGGCCTCGGCAGCGGGGATGTCCTTGGTGTCGAGCTCTTTCAGCTTGGCCTCGCCGGCGGCGATATAAAGCGCAAGCTCGTCATAAAACGCCAGCGTCTTTTCATAAAGCATATCAAGCGATTTGATGTCCTTGAGCAGGGTATGCTCGTGGCTCAGAAGGTCATCGGTGATCCTGTCGATCTGGCCCTGGACCTGTTCAAACCGCGCGGTGAACTTGGCAAAGGGCGCGGCGCGGCCCAAAAGCTTTTCCCACCAGCTGCGCTCGCGGCGCACGTCAAGCTCGCTTACCGCAAAGCCGCGGATCGTGGTGACGATCCCGCGCAGGCTGTCGCCTGCCGGGCCCACATCCTTGTTGCGCACGCCCTGAAGCATGGCTTGGCTGATTTCCTGCAATTCGGCCTGCGCGGCAGAACCGAACGAGACGATCGACTGGGTATCGCCCATGTCGATCTCGGCCATCCGGCTGGTGATTTCGGCACTGGCCCTGGCATCGGCCTTGTCCAGCGCCACAATCGCGCCGGCCTCTGCCGGGGCGGGCAGGACGGCGCGGCTTACGGCCTCGACATCGGCCAGGGCGGCCTCGGCTTTTTGGCGAATGCTGTCTGACATGGTAAGTCCCTTTTTACACTAAATCTTTGGTTTCAAGTTGGACGCCCTCGCGCGCAAGGCGATCGCGCAGCACGCTGATCTCGATATCAAGATCGGTCGTGTTGTCGATCATCAGCGCGCGGGTCTTGGCGGTAAAGTTTTCCTCAAGGTCGCTGAGCAGGCTGAGATAGCTGTCGCGCGCCGCCCGGTTCGGGGCGCGGGCGTGCAGATCGGCGAATTTGACAGAGGCATCGCGCGCCCCCATGAGGTAAACACTCAGATATTTGCGCGCCGCCGTCAGGTCGCGCGGATCGTCCTCGACGGTGCGCAGCATATCGCGCACGCTGACCTGAAATCGCTCAAGCCGGGCCTCGGCCTGACGATCCCCGGCGCGGGCAATCGCTTCGCTCATGGCGCTCAGATAGGTCTCGGCCTGATCGACGATGCGCGCCACGCGGTCGCTCTGAAAGGTGTCGATTCCCGCGACGCCCTTGTCCTTGAGCGGATCAAGCCCGAAGGCCATGCTATGAAGTATCGCGCCCAGAACCGCGTAAATCAACGGCTCAACCAACCCGCCTGTGCTGGCAAACCCGGCAAGCGCAAGGCCAAGCCCGGTGAAGAGCGAGGCCGCAATCTTGCGCGGAAAGGCCGGGCGACGGGCAATCTTGCGCGCCGCGTAAGCCTCTTGCGCCAGAATCCCGTGGCGCGTGAGCCAAGCGGCGAGCAAAAGCGCACCAAGGGCGGTCAGATTGACGGCAAGGTCGATCGGCCCCGAGCCGAAGGCCCGTACCGCCAATGGCAAGGGCGCGAAAAACAACAGGTTGACCCGGCCACCGGCACGCGTGCGTCGCGCGCCGCGGAAACTTCCCTGCGGGCCGGGGCCTTGCGATGCCTGGGCGGCCTCTTCGCCCGAGGGGCTGTATTTGCCGCCAAACCGCTGCGCCATCAGACGCCCCCCGTGGCGGAGACGAACATGATCAGCGCAATCAGCAGGAAAAACGCCAGCTTTTGCAGTCCCGTATCGCTCATGCTACCCCCAAGGCCCATCCATATCGCAATGAACTTAAGCCATGGCGGGCGGGCTTGCTAGGGGGAAGATCGCACGCCTGGGCCCATTGTGCGATCTGCCCTGCTCATCGCAAACGAAGAATTTGAGTATTTTTGGAAAGATGAAAGCCAGAGTGAAGGATTTCATCTTTCTTCAAATACTCATGCAAATCCCTCTCAGACGCTGGCACTGTCCTTGTTGCGTTCGGCCTTGTCGCGGGTCGCCATCACGTCACGCCCAAGATGAAGCGTATAGGCCTCAAGCTCGTGAAGCGCTTCTTGTGCGGCGTCGGGCGCGCGCACTTCAAGCGCGTCGGCGATGCGGATGTGAAAACCGACGATCGCCTCGCGGGAGCGGGCGGTGAAGGTGATCATGTTCATCAAAGGCTGCATCGCTTCAACCGCGCCGGCAAGCTGATAGGACAGCACCGGATTGCCCGCGCCATCGACCAGCGCCCGGTGAAAGGCCACGTCAGAGGCGCAAAAGGATTCGTCCGAAAGCCCCGGCTGTGCCTGACGGTGGATTTCGGCGCGCATGCTGGCCAGAATATCGGCGGTGCAGCGCTCTGCTGAAAGCGGCGTGCAGGCGCGTTCAAGCGCATAGCGCGCCTCGCAGGCGACATCAAAGCTGATGCCGTTCATTGACAGCAAAAGCGTGGCGGTGGTGATCTGATCGCCATACGCCTCTTCATAGCTGAGGCGATTGACAAAGGCGCCGCCAAAGGCCCCCCGCTGGGTGCGGATCAGCGATTGCGCCGCCAGCCGCTTGAGCGCTTCGCGCACGGTCGAGCGCGAGACCGCGAACTGATCGGCAAGCTCGGCCTCCGAGGGCAGGCGCTGATCGACGATCATGTCGCCGCTGACAATCGCATCGCGGATCGCCTTGGCGATCTGCGCCGAGAGGTCGGCCTTGTTATTTGGATCAATTTTCATTTGTCATACATTTAAATGTCTGACATTTTAAATGCAAGTTATGATTCTCGAAGAGTGGCGATGTGTTCAATCCAGGTCTTGGAGCTTGATGGCCGCTGCGCCGAAATCTGTCACATTGATTGGAAAGGTCCCCACTGATGGTGCTTCTTTCGCCCTCGCGCCGGTTGCGCCGGACGCCGTTTTCCGACGGTGTCGAGGCGGCCGGCGTCAAGGCCTATACGGTTTACAATCACATGCTGCTGCCGACTGTGTTTCGCAGTATCCAGGAGGATTATCACCACCTCAAGGACGCGGTGCAGATCTGGGATGTCGCCTGTGAACGTCAGGTCGAGCTGCGCGGCCCCGATGCCGGGCGCCTGATGCAGATGCTGACCCCGCGCGATCTGCGCGGAATGACAGTGGGGCAATGCTATTATGTGCCCATCGTCGATGAGACCGGTGGCATGCTGAACGATCCGGTTGCGGTCAAGTTGGCCGAGGACCGCTGGTGGATTTCGATTGCCGATTCCGATCTCTTGTATTGGGTCAAGGCGACGGCGCATGGCTGGCGGCTTGATGTTCTGGTGGATGAGCCGGACGTAAGCCCGCTTGCCATTCAGGGGCCGAAAGCCGACGACCTCATGGCGCGGGTGTTTGGCGACAGGGTGCGCGATCTGCGGTTTTTCCGCTTTGGCATCTTTGATTTTCAGGGCCGCGACATGGTGATTGCGCGCTCTGGTTATTCCAAGCAGGGCGGGTTCGAGATTTATGTCGAGGGCGGTGATATCGGCATGCCGCTCTGGAATGCGCTGATGGAGGCGGGCCGCGAGTTTGATGTCCATGCCGGCTGTCCCAACCTGATCGAGCGGATCGAAGGCGGCTTGCTGAGCTATGGCAATGACATGACCGACGATCACACGCCGCATGAATGTGGGTTGGGCAGGTTCTGCAATACCCATACGGCGATCGGCTGTGTCGGGCGCGACGCGCTGTTGCGGGTCGCCAAGGAAGGCCCGGTGCAACAGATCCGCGCGATCGAGATCGACGGCCCGGCCGTGCCCGGCTGTGACCGGTGGTGGCCGGTGACGGCAAAGGGCAAGCGGGTGGGGCGGATCAGCTCGGCGGCCTGGTCGCCGGATTTCAACACCAATGTGGCCATCGGCATGATCCGCATGACCCATTGGGACGCCGGGACCGAAGTCACCGTCGAGGCGCCGGACGGGCCGCGCGTGGCGCGGGTGCGCGAAGCCTTCTGGGCCTGAGCGCCCGGAGGAGAGTACGGGACTGTGGGGCGCTGCCCCTCAGACACCCCGGGATATTTTTAGCCAGAAGAAGCAGGGCAGAGGCTCTGCTCGGGAATAGGAGAGCAATATGTTCAATGCATTGGTTGTTGAGAAGGACGAAGACAGCGGCAAGACGAGCGCCGCCGTCAAGCAAATCGGGCTGGACGATCTGCCCGAGGCCGAGGTGACCGTTGCGGTCGAGTATTCCACGGTGAATTACAAGGATGGCCTTTGCATCGGGCCGGGGGGTGGATTGGTGCGCAAATATCCGCATGTGCCGGGCATCGATTTTGCCGGCACCGTCGAGGAAAGCAGTGATGCGCGCTACACGCCCGGTGACAAGGTTGTTCTGACCGGCTGGCGGGTGGGCGAGGCCCATTGGGGCGGCTATTCGCAAAAGGCGCGGGTCAAGGCGGATTGGCTTGTGCCGCTGCCCGAAGGCCTAAGTACGCGACAGGCGATGGCGGTGGGCACGGCGGGATTCACCGCGATGCTGGCGGTGATGGCGCTTGAGGATCACGGGCTTGTGCCCGGTCACGGGCCGGTTCTTGTGACCGGGGCCGCGGGCGGCGTCGGCTCTGTGGCGACGGCGATCCTGGCGCATCTCGGGCATGAGGTGGCGGCCGTCACCGGGCGCCCGGAGACCGAAGAGTACCTGCGCGGCCTTGGTGCCACCAAGATCGTGGCGCGCGAAGAGATCAACGAGACGGTCAAGCGCCCGCTTGAGGCCGAAACATGGACCGGCTGTGTCGATGCGGTCGGTGGTGCCATGCTGGCGCGGGTTCTGGGCCAGATGAAATACGGCGCTTCGGTGTCTGCCGTCGGTCTTGCCGGTGGCGCGGCTCTTCCGGCGACGGTGGTGCCGTTTTTGCTGCGCGGTGTGAACCTTTTGGGGATCGACAGCGTGATGCAGCCCTATGCCAACCGTCTGCGCGCCTGGGAGCGGGTTGCGAAGGACCTGCCTATGGACAAGCTTGAGGCGATGGTTCACTCCGCCACCCTGGGCAATCTGCCGGGCCTTGGTCGCGATATCCTCAAGGGGCAGGTCAAGGGCCGCGTCGTGGTCGATGTGAACGCTTGAGGCTTGTCAAACCCCTTGCCCGCCGCTAGCCATTGCGGGCAGGGGGCCTTTTGATGCCGGATCAGACCGAGATGACTATCAGGCATGCGCGTGACGCGGACTTTGACGCGCTCTGGCCGATCTTGCGTGGCGTCATACGGGCGGGCGATACCTATGCGATTGATCCCGGACTGACGCGCGAAGCGGTGTTCGATCTGTGGATGCGCGCGCCCCGTGCCACCTATGTGGCCGAGAGCGGCGACGAAATCCTGGGCACCTATTACATCAAGACAAACCAGCAGGGCGGCGGCGCGCATGTGTGCAACTGCGGATATATGGTCGCCTCAGCCGCGCGCGGGCGCGGTGTGGCGCATGCGATGTGCCTGGCCTCGCAGGATCAGGCCCGCGCCATGGGGTACCTCGCGATGCAGTTCAATTTCGTGGTGGCCACCAATCTGGGCGCGATCAACCTCTGGCGGAGCCTCGGGTTTGAAACCGTCGGCATGTTGCCGCGCGCCTTTGCGCATCCGACCCAAGGGCTGGTCGATGCGCTGGTGATGTATAAATGGCTGGCCGAGCGGGCCGACTAAGCGCACGTCCGGCGCGCACGTTGCGCCGAATTTTCCAAAACACCCTAAATCCTGCTGTTAGGTGACACTCATTGTTACAGTGATGCCGGAAGATCCAAGATGAGGGCGGACTTTGCCGGATGGGCCTTGAAAACAAGGGGTGTCGGCGCGCAAAGGGGCGCTGGCGAAGTTTGCAGTGAATGGTGAAAACGGGGCGGAAATGGCGATTGGGGTGATTTTCGGGGCGTGTGTGGGCGCAGGACGCTAAATGCGCGAAACCCTATTAAAATAGGGTTTAACGGGCAGTGATAGGGGAGTTGCGGGGGCTATTGAAGGGCGCTCAGGGCGTCCGGAACTGGGACGGAGGCCGCCCAGTTCTTGTTTGCTGTCCCACTTCCAAGATAAGTCCTCTAACATCAATGTGTTGGCGTTTTTCTGTGGGGCCATTCATGAAAAAGAAGTGGGACCCTTTTTCAGCCCTTTGCTCCAACGGCGGGGTTGCGCAGAGAGCGGTCGCCGCAGCGTTGCGAGCTGTTGTCGGCCTCTGGGACGTGACCGGCCCGAAGCTGCCATTTGCCATGACCTCAAGATGCTGCGGTGCGGCCCGTCATTACGGCCATTCATTCATCGTGCAGCATTTTGTTAAGTGAAACGTCGGTCAGCGGACGAAACTGACGTTCTGATCTCTGGATCAAAATGAACGCACTTGAGTTACTCCATTCAGAAGATTTCAAGCCGAATTTTTCAATTCCGCCGCTGCATCTCCAACAGCAAGAATGGCTGTTCTAACCGCGATGAGGTGTCCGATGACGTCGTCGCATTTCAGCGTTAGTTTTTCGCCAATAGGTGCTGTGTCTGCCGTCTTCGATACATAAGCCGTGTCAACTACACCACGATTATGAACAAAGAGGTGTCGCCTCTGGTTCAGAACCCAGAGGTCTTCACGGCAAGTCCTCGCTCGCCCGCGAGGCCTTCAAGGCAGAGCTCGCGCCACGCCCATGGCCGGAGACGGCGCTGATTGACGCGATTGACCCCGAGGGTGAATTTGACGCGTTGCGGCCGCCCTCTCGGCGGTGGGGCTTGGCTCGGTCCCGAGCTGGCTGCGGCCGTTCCACCATCTTCCAACCGGCGAGCAGTTCCGCGCCGAACTGGCGCGCATTCTGGCGGAGCGGCCGGGCTTTGCCGTTCTCGACGAGTTCACCTCGACGATCGACCGGCGCGTGGCCCAGATTGGGGCCGCCGCCTTTGCCAAGGCGTGGCGGCGGGGGGCCGGTCAATTTGTTGCCGTCACCTGTCACGAGGACGTGGTGTCCTGGCTGCAACCGGACTGGGTGATCGACACCCGGCGGGCGGAGTTCCGCTGGAGGCGTCTTCGACGGGCACCGCTGCCATGGACATTCACCAGACAGACGGCTCCTTCTGGCCCGCCTTTGAGCCGCATCACTACCTGAAGCTGCCCCGCATGATCGCGGCGAGCTATTACGTGGGCTTCGTCGACGGCGCGCCGGTGGCGCATCTCGCGGTCTCAACCCGGCCGGGTCTGGTCGAGGGCCGTGCCTGCCGCCTTGTAGTCATGCCCGAGTGGCAAGGCGCGGGGCTGGGCCTGCGGTTTCTCAACGAAGTTTGCGCCCTCTGGCGGCGCGGCGTGAACCGCTACGACAAGCCGATGCCGATGCTGTTTCACACCTCGCACCCGGGTCTTGCCTCGGCCCTGCGCCGCGATCCCCTCTGGGCTCAGGTCTCGGCCGTCCTCTACGCCGAGGCCAAGGAGCGGAGCATGCGCAGCCTCGCGGCCGCCCGGGCGCGCAAGGGGCTCAAACCCGCCGGGAGTGGATACGGTGGGCATTTCCGCGCCGTGCAGGGGTTTCGCTATGTTGAGTGAGGAGGGGCGGTGAAGGGGGCATTGAACGCCCGTTTAAAACCGGCCCCGCCCGCAGGCTCTAAAATCCCGTTGCTGCAATCTTCACTGTAAATCACTGCAAACTTCAGTGTCACGCTACAACAAGCAACCTTGGCCCTTTGCCTGCGGTATCCGGGGGGGGGCGGCGATTGCGATGTGGGAAATGATGGTCCTGGCATGGGTTTTGGTCGCGGGACTGCGAATCACCTTGCCGTGAATGGCCTTGATTCTTGATCTTTTAGCCTCGATTTCAGGGGGTAGAGGGTATTTTTGCATGATGAATTGCGCATGTTGCGCGAAGATATGTGATATTACTGGGAATTCTCGGGACATTTTTTTTGAAGCTGCCGATTTGCATACATATTGTTATTTCCTCTCGTTCATTGACTACATAGGGTGTTGAGTTGGGGATTTTACCCACATGATTTTGTTTTTGAGGGGGGCGAAAACCAATATCTTGTGTCATGTCGATCAAAAATTTATTGCGTCCCATGAATTCCCAGACTATCAATGATTACACGATGAGGACGGGAACAAACAGGGGCGCTCAAGACCCCGAAACACACTCCCAAGTCAGGTTTCATACAGGCACCCCGCTTTCATCGAACACAGAGATCCGGCGCGCGAGCGAGCAGACATCCCCCCAGGTGGCGCGCGCAGCTGGACACCCCGCACAGCGGGACGAGGGAGGCGGGTTGATCAGTGGCAGCAGATCAACCCGCCCTTTCGCGTCTTGGGGGCCAGGTTTTCAACGGGGCAGGCACAGGGGGCCGACGGTAAAGTGGGTCGCAGATTCAGAGGTGAAGGTCACCACAAGGTCGATGCAAAGGGCAGGGTGTCTATCCCGGCCCCGTTTCGCCGTGTGATCGAGGCCTCTGATGCGAACTGGACCGAAGGATTGAATCCCGAGCTTGTCATCGTTTATGGCGATCATCGTCGCAGCTATCTTGAGTGCTATACCATGGAGGCTATCGAAGAGGTCGACGACAAGATCGACGCCCTGCCGCGTGGTTCGATCGAGCGCAAGATGCTGCAACGGCTATTTCACGGCCAGAGCTTTCCCACCAGCGTGGATGAGACCGGGCGGCTTGTGCTGCCGGCCAAGCTTCGCAAGAAGATCGGGCTTGAGAATGAGGCGTTCTTTATCGCCGCGGGCGACACCTTTCAAATCTGGAAGCCCGAAACCTATGAGCAGGAAGAGTTGTTGAAAACCGAAAGCTGGCTGGATGAGCTGCCAGAGGATTTTGACCCGCTTATCCTGTTGGATCGCGCGAAGGGGGAGTAAGCCATGGCACCTGCGGCCCCCCCGATTGATCCTGCCCCGCATGTTTCGGTTCTGTTGCGTCCCTTGTTGGCGGCGGTTGCGCCGGTCACCGGTGTCTGGCTTGATGGCACGCTTGGCGCGGGGGGCTATGCCCGTGGCCTGCTTGAGGCGGGCGCGGATCAGGTGATTGGCGTTGATCGTGACCCGCTTGCGCTTGAGATGGCGGAGGTTTGGGGTGCGCCTTACGGCGAGCGCCTGCGCCTTGTGCAGGGCAATTTTTCCAAGCTTGATGAGTACGGCGAGGCGTTGAGCGGTGTTGTGCTTGATCTTGGCGTGTCCTCGATGCAGCTTGATCAATCCGAGCGCGGCTTTTCCTTCATGCGCGACGGCCCGCTTGACATGCGGATGAGTCAGGATGGCATAACTGCCGCCGATCTGGTCAATACCGCCGAAGAAAGCGATCTGGCCGATATCCTTTATCTTTACGGCGAAGAGCGCGCCAGCCGCCGCATCGCCCGCAATATCGTGCGCGCGCGCGATGAGACACCGATTGAAACGACCCTGCAACTCGCCGGGATCATTGAAAAATCCCTGCCGCGCTCGAAACCAAATCAGGCCCATCCCGCGACCCGAAGCTTTCAGGCGATCCGCATTGCGGTGAATGATGAATACGGTGAATTGCTGGCCGGGCTAGAGGCGGCGGAGCGCGCGCTTGCGCCCGGCGGGCAACTGGCGGTGGTGACTTTTCATTCGATCGAGGACCGCATGGTCAAACGCTTTCTTCAGGATCGCTCGGGCGGCGGTGGCGGCGGAAGCCGCCATGCCCCCGAGCTTGCGCGCACAGAGCCGCAATTCACACTCAAGACCCGCAAGGCCCTGGGGCCGGACCCGCAGGAACTGGCGGAAAATCCGCGCGCGCGCAGTGCCAAGCTGCGCGTGGCCACCCGCACCGAGGCCCCGGCGGGCGAGACCGACCGCAAGGCCATTGGCATGCCTATTCTGAAAGGGGGACACTGATGCGCAGCTTTTTATGCGTCCTGACCGCACTTGCCGTGATCGGTCTGGCGTTTTGGGCCTATCGTGAGAATTACCGCACGCAAGAGGCACAAAGCCACGCCCAGATGCTGCAATCCGAGATCGGCGAGGCGCGCCAGCGTCTGCGCGTGCTCAATGCCGAATGGGCCTATCTGAACCGGCCCGTGCGGCTGATGGATCTGGTCGAGATCAACTATGACAAGCTCGGGCTTTTGCCGCTGCAACCCTATCAGTTCGGCAAGATTGATCAGGTCGCCTATCCGGCGCCGCCGCTTTTGCCGATCACCAATCCCGTGGATGTTTCAAACATGGAGCAACAGCCATGATCCGCACCCCCTTGCGCCCGCTGGCCCGTATTCTGGAGGCCCGAAATCGCGGCGAGAACCCTGACGCCATTGAGCGCGAGAATATCCGCCTGCGCCATGAAGACATGCGCGACCGCGCCCGGCGCCGCGCCGAGGGGCGGCTTTTGGTGCTGGCGGTGATGTTTTTCGCAGCCTTCGGCGTGGTTGGCGGGCGTATGGCCGTGCTGGCCAGCTCCGAACCCGCCGAGCCGCGCACAAGCGTGGCGGGCGCTCAAATTCAGGCACAGCGCGCCGATATCGTCGACCGCGAGGGCCGCATTCTGGCGACCAACTTTGACACCCATAGCCTTTATGCCCAGCCCCAGCAGATGGTTGACCCCGAAAATGCCGCGGAAAAGCTGGCCGCCATTTTCCCCGATCTTGAGCGCGAGGAACTGCTCAAGGATTTTACCGGCAAGCGCAAGTTCCTGTGGATCAAACGCAAGCTGAGCCCTGAGCAAAAGCAGGCCGTGCATGATATCGGCGAGCCGGGCCTGTTGTTCGGGCCGCGCGAAATGCGGCTTTACCCGAATGGTAAACTGGCCGCCCATGTGCTTGGTGGGGCCGGGTTTGGCCGCGAGGGTGTGCATGCCGCCGAGGTGATCGGCGTGGCCGGCATCGAGCGGTTTTATGACGAGCGCCTGCGCGATCCGGCGCGCGCGCACGAGCCGCTGACGCTTTCGCTTGATCTCTCGGTTCAGGCCGCGATGGAACGGGTGCTTTATGGCGGCATGAAGATCATGAACGCCAAGGGCGCGGCCGGCATTCTGATGGATGTCCATACCGGCGAAGTGGTTGCGGTGGCCTCGCTTCCCGATTTTGACCCCAATGACCGCCCCGCGCCGCCGGTGTCGGGACGTCCCGGCGACAGCCCGCTGTTCAACCGCGCGGTGCAGGGCGTTTACGAACTTGGCAGTACCTTCAAGGTCTTTGCCGTGGCGCAGGCATTGGAACTTGGGCTGGTCTCGCCCTCGACCATGATCGACACCACAAGCCCGATGACCTGGGGCCGGTTCAGGATCCGCGATTTCCACAATTACGGCCCGGAGCTGAGCGTGACCAAGGTGATTGTCAAATCCTCGAATGTGGGCACGGCGCGCATGGCGATGGAAATCGGCGGCACCCGTCAGCGGGCGTTTCTGGAAAAGCTCGGCTTTATGGAGCCGTCACCGCTTGAGATTTCCGAGGCCTCACGCTCTAAACCCTTGCTGCCGAAGAACTGGTCGGAACTGTCGACCATGACGATTTCCTATGGTCATGGGTTGTCGACCACGCCGATGCACCTTGCCGCCGGCTATGCCACGATTGCCAATGGCGGGCGCCGGGTAACGCCGACCTTGCTGCGCAGCCCCGATGCCGAACCGGGCGAGCGGGTGATCTCGGCCCAGACCTCTGCCGCGATGCGCAAGATGCTGCGCGAGGTGGTGAGCGAAGGCACCGCCAGCCTTGGCGAGGTTGAGGGCTATGCAGTGGGCGGCAAGACCGGCACCGCCGACAAGCCCAAGGAAAACGGCGGTGGCTATTACAAGGACAAGGTGATCGCGACCTTCGCCAGCATGTTCCCCGCGCATGATCCGAAATATGTGCTGGTGGTGACGCTGGACGAGCCGGTAGAAACCTCGGGCGATCAACCGCGCCGCACTGCCGGCTGGACCGCCGTGCCGATCGCCGCCGAAATCATCCGTCGCGTCGCCCCGCTCATGGGGCTGCGACCCGAGATTGAACCCGGTGAATTGGCTGATATAAGGCAGACATCGAATTAGAGCATGTTGCTCGAAAGTGGGAACCGGTTTTGAGCTCCTTGAACATGCGACATCATTAGGTTGGAGAAAGGCGCGTGACTGCGAATGAACGCGGCACGCTCCTAGCCAGAACAGGGCAGCGCGGTGGGGCAGATACGATCATTGGCAGAGCTTGGCCTGACCGCGCAGGGCGGGCGGCAGGCACAGATTACCGGGCTAAGCGTCGATAGCCGCACGGTCAGGCCGGGCACGTTGTTCGCGGCCTTGCCGGGTACGCGGGTGCATGGTGGCGAGTTCATCCAATATGCCCTGCGCATGGGGGCGGGGGCGATCCTGACCGATGCGACGGGCGCACGGATTGCCGCCGATGTTCTTGGCACAGGCGATGCGGCGCTGATCATTGCCCAGGACCCGCGCCAGACGCTGGCCTATGCCGCCGCGCTCTGGTTTGGCGCCCAGCCAGAAACCATGATTGCGGTGACCGGCACCAACGGCAAGACCTCGGTCGCCACCTTTACCCGCCAGATCTGGGAGGCGCTTGGCTTTGACGCGGTCAACCTTGGCACCACCGGCGTCGAGGGCGCCCATAGTGCGCCGATGACCCATACCACGCCGGAACCGATCACCCTGCACCGGCTTTTGGCCGAGTGCGAGAGCGAAGGTATCACCCACGCCGCGATGGAGGCCTCAAGTCACGGTCTTGCGCAATGCCGCCTTGACGGGGTGCGCCTCGCGGCGGCGGGGTTTACCAACTTTACCCAGGATCATCTCGATTATCACGCCAGCTTTGAGGACTATTTCAATGCCAAGGCCGGGCTTTTTGCCCGCGTCCTGCCCGAAGACGGGGTGGCGGTGATCAATATCGACGACCCGCGCGGCGTTGACATGGCCGAGATTGCCGCCGACCGCGGTCAGGATATCATCACCGTGGGGCGCCGCGACGGTGCCGATCTCCGGCTTGTGGCGCAACGCTTTGATGCCACCGGGCAGGTGCTGCGGTTCGACTGGGAAGGTCAAGTGCATCAGATCAGGCTTGATCTGATCGGCGGGTTTCAGGCGGAAAACGTGCTGTTGGCGGCGGGGCTTGCCATTGGGGCGGGCGCCGATGCCGCGCGGGTGTTCGAAACCTTGCCGGGCATGAAAACCGTGCGCGGCCGGATGCAGCTTGCCGCGACCCGCGAAAACGGCGCGGCGGTGTTTGTCGATTACGCCCATACCCCCGATGCGGTGGCGACCGCGATCAAGGCGCTGCGCCCGCATGTGATGGGCCGTCTGATTGCAATTGTCGGTGCCGGCGGGGATCGCGACAGCGCCAAGCGGCCCCTCATGGGCCGCGCCGCCGCCGAGAACGCCGATGAGGTGATCGTGAGTGATGACAATCCGCGCTCTGAAAACCCGGCCACGATCCGCGCGGCGGTGATGCAGGGCTGCCCCGGCGCACAAGACGTGGGCGACCGCGCGCTTGCGATCCTGCGCGGGGTCGATGCCCTCGGGCCGGGCGATGCGCTTTTGATCTGTGGCAAGGGTCATGAAACCGGCCAGACCGTGGGCGATGACGTACTGCCGTTCGACGACGCCGAACAGGCCAGCGTGGCGGTCGCGGCGCTTGACGGGGGCCTCGCATGACGCTCTGGAGTGCAGCCGAGGCCGCAGCGGCCACCGGCGGGCGTGTCATCGGCGACTGGCAGGCGAGCGGCGTCTCGATTGACACGCGCAGCCTGCAAAAAGGCGATCTGTTTGTTGCCCTCAAGGCCGCGCGCGATGGTCATGAGTTTGTGGCGCAAGCGCTAGCCAGTGGTGCCGCCGCAGCTTTGGTAAGCCATGTGCCCGAGGGCGTCGGGGCCGATGCGCCGCTGTTGATTGTCGAGGATGTCCTGACCGGGCTGGAGGATCTGGGCCGCGCCGGGCGAGCGCGCACCGGCGCGCGGGTGGTGGCGGTGACCGGCTCGGTCGGCAAGACCTCGACCAAGGAAATGCTACGCGATGTCTTGTCGGCACAGGGCCGCACCCATGCCGCCGAGGCCAGTTACAACAACCATTGGGGCGTGCCGCTGACGCTGGCGCGGATGCCGGTCGAGACCGAGTTTGCGGTGATCGAGATCGGCATGAGCCACCCCGGCGAGATTGCCCCGCTGGCGCGCATGGCGCGCCCGCATGTGGCGATGATCACCACCGTCGCCGCCGCCCATCTTGAGGCCTTCGAGAATATCGCGGGCATCGCCCGTGAAAAGGCCACGATTTTTGACGGGCTGGAACCCGGCGGCGTGGCGGTGATCAATGCCGATCTCGACACCACGCCGATCCTGCTTGACGCCGCCCGCACCAGGGGCGCGCAGATCCTGACCTTCGGCAAGGCAGGCGAGGCCGCCAGATTGGTACAGGCGACCCTGTCGGACGACATCACCGTGGTACAGGCCGAGGTAAACGGGGTTGCGACCCTGTTCAAGATCAACAGCGCCGGGCGGCATTTTGCCATGAACGGGCTTGGCGTTCTGCTGGTCGTTGCGGCGCTTGGCGGCGACGGCGATATGGCCCCACATGACCTTGGCCGCTGGAGCCCGCCCGCCGGGCGCGGCACCCGCGAGACGCTGGCGCTTGATCCGGCGGACGAGGATCTGACGCTTGATATGATTGACGATGCGTTCAACGCCAACCCCACCTCGATGGCGGCAGCACTTGAGGTGCTGGCCGCCGCCACGCCGCGCGACGGGGTGGGGCGGGTGTCAAAGGGGCGCCGGATCGCGATTCTGGGTGATATGCTTGAGCTTGGCGCCGATGAAATGGCCCTGCATGCCGCCCTGGCCGCGCTGCCGGATATCGACAGGATTGACGAAATCCACTGTGTCGGCCCGCGCATGCGCGCCCTCTGGGAGGCCTTGCCCGAGGTCCGTCGTGGCAAATGGCGTGAAACCGCACAAGAACTGGCAGATCAGGCGCATCGCGTGATAGATGCAGGCGATGTCGTGCTGATCAAGGGCTCCAAGGGGAGCCGGGTCAGCCTTGTGGTCGAGGCGCTGCGCCGCGCGGGGCGTGCCCCTTTGAAAGGAAACAGGTAGATGCTTTATTGGTTGACCATCTGGTCGGATGGCGGGGATTTCTTCAACCTGTTCCGCTATATTACGTTTCGCGCGGGCGGCGCTTTTATGACCGCGCTGATCTTCGGGTTTCTCTTCGGTCTGCCGCTGATCAACGTGCTGCGCCGCCGTCAGGGCAAGGGGCAGCCCATTCGCAGCGACGGCCCCGAAAGCCATTTCGCCAAGTCGGGCACACCGACCATGGGGGGCTTGCTGATCGTAGGCGCGCTGGTGACCTCCACCCTGTTCTGGGCGCGGCTTGACAATCCTTATGTCTGGCTTGTGCTGTTCGTGACGCTGGCCTTTGGATTGATTGGTTTTGCCGATGATTATGCCAAGGTCAGCAAGCAGAATGTGTCGGGCGTGTCGGGCAAGCTGCGCCTTGGGCTTGGCTTTCTGATCGCCTGCATTGCCGCCCTTTGGGCGAGCTATCATCACCCGGGCGATCTGCAATATCAGCTGGCGCTGCCGGTGTTCAAGGATGTGCTGTTGAATATGGGGGTCTTCTTTATCCCCTTCGCGATGTTCGTGATCGTGGGCGCGGCCAATGCGGTCAATCTCACCGATGGGCTTGACGGGCTGGCGATCATGCCGGTGATGATCGCCTCAAGTGCGCTCGGCATCATCGCCTATGCGGTTGGGCGGGTCGATTTCACCGATTATCTGGGGCTGCACTATGTGCCGGGCACTGGCGAAATCCTGGTCTTTGTCGCCGGGCTAGTCGGCGGCGGGCTTGGGTTCTTGTGGTATAATGCGCCGCCTGCGGCAGTGTTCATGGGCGATACCGGCTCGCTTGCGCTTGGCGGTGCTTTGGGCGCGATTGCGGTGGCCACCAAGCACGAGCTGGTGCTTGGCATTGTCGGCGGGCTTTTCGTGGCCGAGGCGCTGAGCGTGATCATTCAGGTGCTTTATTTCAAACGCACCGGCAAGCGGGTGTTCCTGATGGCGCCGATTCATCACCACTATGAAAAGAAGGGTTGGGCCGAGCCGCAGATCGTGATCCGCTTCTGGATCATCGCGCTTGTTCTGGCGATGATCGGTCTGGCGACGCTCAAGCTTCGGTAAGGGACTTGCGAGACCTCTGGTCAAGCGCGGACAACTGCGCTAGCGATTGGGCCGGTCTGAACAAGGGGCGGACAGCATGATACCAGTCAGAGGATTTGATGGCGCGCGGGTTGGTGTGCTTGGGCTGGGCCGCTCTGGCCTGTCGGCGGCGCGGGCGCTGCGCGCGGGCGGGGCCGAGCCGGTTTGCTGGGACGACAACCCCGAGGCCCGCGAGAGGGCCGAGACCGAAGGCTTTGAGGTGGCCGACCTGTCGCATCCGCGTGCTTTCGAGACGATTGCCACCCTGATCGTGAGCCCCGGCATTCCGCATCTTTACCCCAGCCCCAACAAGGTGGTCGCCGCCGCGCAAGAGGCCGGTGTGCCGGTGGACAATGATATCGGGCTGTTCTTTCGTTCGCTGGCCTTGCCGGAATGGGACAATTTCGATATCGCCCCGCGGGTGATTGCCGTCACCGGCAGCAACGGCAAATCAACGACCTCGGCGCTGATCCATCATCTGTTGCTGGAGGCGGGCAAAGCGGCGCAGCTTGCGGGTAATATCGGGCGCGGGGTGCTTGATCTTGATCCGCCGGGGGACGGCGGGATCGTGGTGCTTGAGCTGTCGAGCTATCAGACCGACCTTGCCCGTGCGCTGACGCCGGATGTGGCGGTGTTTACCAATTTCTCTGCCGATCACCTTGATCGCCACGCCGGGCTTGGCGGCTATTTCGCGGCCAAGCGACGGTTGTTTGCCGAAGGCGGGCCGGACCGCGCCATCATCGGCGTGGACGAACCGGAGGGGCGTTACCTTGCCGGGCAGTTGAGCGAGGGACCGACGGATGACCGGGTGATCCGGGTCTCGGTCGCGCGCAAGCTGTCCGGTCCCGGCTGGAGCGTGGGCGCGCGCAAGGGCTTTCTGAGCGAATACCGCAAGGGCAAGCAGGTGGGCTCGATTGATCTGCGCCCTGTGCCCGGTTTGCCGGGGGTACACAATCATCAGAACGCCTGTGCCGCCTATGCGGCCTGCCGCACGCTTGGGCTTGCGCCAAGGATCGTCGAGCAGGGATTTGCCAGCTTTGCGGGCCTGCCGCATCGCAGTCAGAGGATTGCCGAGAAGGATGGGGTGATCTTCGTCAATGACAGCAAGGCCACCAATGTCGACAGTGCGCTCAAGGCCTTGCAGGCGTTTCAGAATATCCGCTGGATCTGTGGCGGGCTTGAGAAGGAGGGCGGGCTGGCCGCGCTTGCCCCCGGTTTGCACCACGTGCGCAGGGCCTATGTGATCGGGCGTGAGGCGGCGCAATTCGCGCTTGAGCTTGAGGGGGTGGAGACCGAGATCTGCACCGAAATGGCGCGCGCGGTTGAAAGCGCCATGGCCGAGGCCGAACCCGGCGATGTGGTGCTTTTGGCGCCGGCCGCGGCGAGTTTCGATCAATATGATAATTTCGAGAAGCGAGGCGATGATTTTATTGAGCAAGTCCAGCGGCGGCTTTGAGTGGCACGCTCGTCGCGCTCTGACATGCGCGCCTCGCTTGGGTCGGAGTGAGTATTTTTGCCAAGAAGAAGATCAGCCGCGCGATTGGGTAATCGCGGTGCCCGCCGCCCAGCCCGAGGACCAGGCCCATTGGAAGTTGTAACCGCCAAGCCAGCCGGTGACGTCGACCGCTTCACCAATGAAATAAAGCCCCGGCAGGTGGTTTGACATCATGGTTTTCGACGACAGCCCATCGGTATCGACCCCGCCAAGCGTCACTTCGGCAGTGCGGTAGCCCTCGGAGCCGGTGGGTTTGAGCGACCAGTGACGCAGGGCGGTCACGATTTCGCTCAGGCGGGCATCGGATTGATCGGCGAGGTTGCCCGAGAGGCCAAGTTGCGGCGTCAGGTGATCGACCAGCCTGGCGGGAAGGTGGCGCGCGAGTTCGGTGGTGAGGTTGCGCCGTCCCTGGGTCTGGCGTTGGGCGCGCAGGGCGTCAAAGAGGGTGTCGGTCGGATCAAGGTCAAGGGTGATTGCCTCGCCCTCGTGCCAGTAGGATGAGATTTGCAGGATCGCGGGGCCCGAGAGGCCGCGGTGGGTGAACAGCACCGCCTCGTCAAACCGGATTGTGCCGTGGCCGACGCGGGCGGGCAGGGCGAGGCCGGAAAGTGGGGCAAAGGGGGCATCGGAAAAGGTGAGTGGCACAAGCGCGGGGCGGGTTTCGGTCAGGGCATGGCCGAACTGGCGGGCGATGTCATAGGCAAGCCCGGTAGCGCCCATCCCGGGGATGGATTTGCCGCCCGTGGCCACCACCAGATTGCGCGCGGTCACGCTCTCGCGGGTGCCCTCGCGACCAAGCGTGGCGTGAAACCGGGCGCCATCATGGGTCAGGTCCGCCAGCGAGGTGCCAAGCGCCAGCGTTGCCCCGGCGCGCGTCATCTCGTCAACCAGCATCGTCACGATCTGGGTTGCCTTGTCGTCGCAAAACAGCTGTCCCAGCGTTTTCTCGTGCCAGGCGATGCCGTGCCGACCGATAAGGTCGATGAAATCCCATTGCGTATAACGGCGCAGGGCGGATTTGCAGAAATGCGGGTTTCGCGACAGAAAATTCTCGGGCGCGGCGTAAAGATTGGTGAAGTTGCAGCGCCCGCCGCCGGAAATGCGTATCTTTTCGCCCGGTGCGCGGGCGTGGTCAATCACCAGAGTGTCGCCCCCCGCATGGGCCGCACACATCATGCCGGCCGCACCGGCGCCAAGGATCAGGGTTTCAATCGCCTTTGTCATGCCCGAGCCAAGACGCGAAATGCCGCCGATTGGCAAGGGGTTTACGCTGGCAATAATGCGAAAATCGCGTTAGAGTCAAGGTCAGACCCCGCAAAGGGGCGCAAGATATCAGAGGCGGCAGGCTTATGACAGAGATGGTCTATGGGGCAGTGCCCCTGCGGGACGCAGAGCCCGTGATTCCGAAGTGGTGGCGCACAATCGACAAATGGTCGTTTTCCTGCGTGCTTATCCTGTTTGGCATCGGTGTTCTTCTGGGCCTCGCGGCCTCGCCGCCGCTGGCGGAGAAGAACGGCTTTGACGCCTTTCACTATGTTCAGAGGCAGGCGGTGTTTGGCGGTCTTGCGCTTGTGGTGATGGTGCTGACCTCGATGATGCGGCCCGAGCTTGTGCGCCGCCTTGCGGTGCTTGGGTTTCTTGCGGCCTTTGCCGCGCTTGTCCTGTTGCCGGTCTTTGGCACCGATTTTGGCAAGGGCGCCGTGCGCTGGTACAGCCTTGGCTTTGCAAGCGTCCAACCCTCGGAGTTTCTAAAGCCCGCCTTTGTGGTGGTGGCCGCCTGGATGATGGCGGCCAGCCAACAGATCAACGGGCCGCCGGGGCTAAGCTGGTCGTTCCTTCTGGCGATGGTGATCCTTGGGTTTCTGGCGATGCAGCCCGATTTCGGACAGGCGGCGCTTGTGCTGTTTGGCTGGGGGGTGATGTATTTCGTCGCCGGGGCGCCGATCGCCCTTTTGCTGATCATGGCCGGCGGCGTGGTTTTGTTCGGCTCGATCGCCTATTCCAATTCAGAGCATTTCGCGCGCCGGATTGACGGATTTCTGTCGCCCGATGTCGATCCGACGACCCAGCTTGGCTTTGCCACCAATGCGATCCGCGAAGGCGGGTTTTTTGGCGTTGGTGTGGGCGAGGGCCAGGTGAAATGGTCGCTGCCCGATGCGCATACCGATTTCATCATTGCCGTCGCGGCCGAGGAATACGGGCTTGTGCTCGTGCTTTGCATCATTGCGCTATATGCGGGCATCGCGGTGCGCTCTTTCCTGCGGCTGATGCGCGAGCGTGATCCGTTCATCCGTCTTGCGGGCACAGGCCTTGTGGCGATGTTCGGCGCCCAGGCGATGATCAACATGGGCGTCGCGGTACGGCTTTTGCCGGCCAAGGGCATGACCCTTCCGTTCGTGAGCTATGGCGGTTCGTCGGTGGTGGCGGGGGGCATTGCCGTGGGCATGCTTCTTGCCTTTACCCGGACCCGGCCACAGGGCCAGATCGGTGACATTCTCAGGGGGCGCAGATGAGCGAGCGCAAGCCGCTATTGATCATCGCGGCGGGAGATCG
>Ga0209344_10000331_pt1 | contig 88431 bp, 77 predicted proteins | sample Cruoilmetagenom6_FD_187293 | JGI IMG/M metagenome (GOLD analysis project Ga0209344, IMG submission 187293) | Oil polluted marine microbial communities from Coal Oil Point, Santa Barbara, California, USA - Santa Barbara Oil Seep Sample 6 (SPAdes)... | ecosystem: Environmental > Aquatic > Marine... | reverse complement strand
AAAAGTGTTTGGTCAATAAGTAACAGACTTCAGGTCAGTTTTTAGTATGGGGTTTATTGTCCTACCAGCGCCAATAACACCCCAGCGGCCACAGCAGAGCCTAATACGCCAGCCACATTAGGTCCCATCGCGTGCATCAATAGAAAGTTATGTGGATTGGCCTCTAAGCCGAGTTTATTAGTGACACGAGCTGCCATCGGCACCGCGGATACGCCTGCTGCACCCACCAGTGGATTAATCGGATCTTTGGACAGTTTGTTCATGACTTTAGCCATCAGAATACCCGTTGCGGTACCGATGGAGAAAGCCACAGCTCCCAAGGCCAATATGCCCAGAGTTTCTATATTGAGGAATTGTTCTGAACTGAGTTTTGAACCCACGCCCAGGCCTAAGAATATGGTGACGATGTTAATCAGTTCATTTTGTGAAGTTTTGCTTAATCTTTCTACCACGCCTGATTCCCGCATTAAATTACCTAAACAAAACATGCCAATCAATGGGGTGGCTGCTGGTAAGAAAAAGATGGCCAAGAGTAACGCCGCCAATGGAAATACAATTTTTTCGACTTTGCTAACATGGCGCAGTTGGACCATTTCAATTTGTCGTTCTTTTTCTGTGGTGAGTGCGCGCATGATCGGTGGTTGAATAATCGGTACCAATGCCATGTAGGAATATGCCGCAACGGCAATCGCACCTAATAATTCTGGGGCCAGTTTTGAAGCCAAGAAGATGGCTGTTGGCCCATCAGCCCCGCCAATAATCGCAATCGCAGCGGCATCTTGAATACTGAATTCAATTCCAGGGATGGCATTCAATGCGATGGCACCGAATAAAGTGGTGAAGATACCAAACTGAGCTGCCGCCCCCAACCACAACATTTTAGGGTTGGCAATCAATGCACCAAAATCAGTCATGGCGCCGACACCCATAAAAATAATCAGCGGGAAGATGCCTGTATCAATACCGGCGTAGTAGATATAATGTAACAAGCCTCCAGCTTCAGTGAAACCAGCCAGCGGGATGTTGGTTAATAAGGCACCAAATCCAATGGGCATCAACAATAGGGGTTCGAACTTTTTTACAATAGCCAAATAAAGCAGGCCAAAGCCTACCAACATCATAATAACTTGACCCCATTCGAAATTGGCCAGACCCGTTGATTGCCACAAGGTGTTTAATACATCCACAGTGCTTACTCGAAACTCAGCAAAGTTTCACCGACTTGTACTTGGTCGCCTGTTTTGATGTGAATCGCAGATACTCGGCCGGTAACTGAGGAAACGACCTCTGTTTCCATTTTCATTGCTTCAAGGATAATCAGTACATCGCCTGCATTGACTTGATCACCTATATGTACGTTTATTTTAAAAATATTACCAGATAAGGGGGCATCAAGGGTTTCACCAGGAGTTTGGCTTACAGCCGTTTCGTTGACTTGGGTGATGGTTCCGGATGGAGCCACCTGGACTGCATAGGCTTTGCCATCAACTGTGACCGAATAATTTTCCACCGCTTGATTGGTTGGTGATTTTTCGGCTGGTGTCGATTGAGCAACTTGGCTTGATTTTGCTTGCGGAGCCGGTTCAAAAGCATCTTTATTGTGACGATTTTTGAGGAACTTTAGGCCGATTTGTGGGAATAGGGCATAAGTTAAAACATCATCAATTACTGCATCAGCTAAACTGATATTTTCGCTTTCAGCCAATGCCAACAATTCTTGGGTTAAGCTTTCTACCTCGGGCTTGAGTAAATCTGCTGGTCGACAGGTGATTGCTTCAGCACCTTTCAAAACATGTTGCTGTAAGGTTTTATTGACCGGAGCAGCAGTGGCTCCATACTCTCCTTTAAGCACACCAGCGGTTTCTTTGGTGATGTTTTTATAGCGTTTTCCGGTCAATACATTCAGTACCGCTTGAGAGCCAACAATTTGCGAAGTTGGTGTTACCAGAGGAATGTAACCCAAGTCTTTCCTGACTTTAGGTATTTCATTCAAAACCTCATTCAATTTGTCTGCTGCCCCTTGCTCTTTAAGTTGACTTTCCATGTTGGTTAACATGCCGCCAGGGACTTGGGCGGTTAATATTCGAGCATCTATACCTTTTAAACTGCCTTCGAATTGGGCATATTTTTTGCGAACTCTGCGGAAGTAGGTGGCCACCTCTTCAAGTTTGTTTAAATCAATGCCAGTATCTCTTGGGGTACCTTCTACGATAGAAACAATGGTTTCAGTCGCCGAATGCCCATAGGTCATACTCATCGATGAAATTGCAGTATCAATGACATCGATGTCAGCATCAATCGCTTTCATGTGGGTCGCCACACTCAGTCCAGTGGTTGCATGACAATGCAATGCGATTGGTATGTCGATGCATTTTTTTAGTTCGCTGATCAGTTCAGTTGCTACATAAGGCTTAAGCAAACCCGCCATGTCTTTGATGCACAATGAATCTGAGCCCATGTCTTCAAGTTGTTTGGCCATGGTCAACCAACCTTCAAGGTCATGGACTGGGCTGACGGTATAACTTAATGTACCTTGGGCATGGCCGCCCACACGATTGGTGGCTTTGATCGCTGTTTGCATATTGCGAACATCATTCATCGCATCAAATACCCTGAATACTTCAACGCCATTGATATAAGACCTTTCGACAAATTTATCCACCAAGTCATCGGCATAGTGTCTATAACCTAAAATATTCTGCCCACGAAATAACATTTGTTGTTTGGTTTTAGGCATGACTTTTTTCAGTTCACGAATTCTTTCCCAAGGGTCTTCGCCTAAATACCTGATACAGGAATCAAAAATAGCACCGCCCCATGATTCAATCGACCAAAACCCAACCTCATCAAGTACAGGTGCAATCGGTAACATGTCTTCGATACGCATTCTGGTAGCTAATAGGGATTGGTGTGCATCTCTGAGGACGAGTTCAGTGATGCCCAAAGATTTTGTTGTCGTGGATGAAGGCATGGTCAGTTTTCCTTTGTTATTTGTGCGTCTGACGGTATTGAGAAATGGCAGCTGTGATGGCTGCCACCGTAGCAGTAGCTTCAGTGTGAGGGGTTTTGTGGGTGGTTATAATCGAATTGACAGAATCAGGGAAGCGCTGAGCTAAGGGGGCAATGAATACTTTAATAACAACAATAAGTAAGCTTAAAAACGCGAATACAAATCCCATACCAACCACCATTAATACAACTGCTTGTGAAAAGACTTGGGCTGAAGCATCAAAATCTGTCATAGTAAGTGTCGATCTCTTTAAGGTGAGTTAATTATTTTCCTATTAACCCACTAAATGCAATGATTAATATGAAATAAATAAAAGTGGCAGAATAAATTGCTGATTAAGTACTCGGCATAAAAAAAGCCTGTGACAATTAAATCACAGGCTTTTATCTTAGACTTGAAAGCAGTCGCTGTATAAACTGACAGGGCTTGCTCTTATGTTGTCATTAATTATTTCTAAAGCGTTTTGCGGTCAAAAAACCAGTTAGCATAAAGCCTAGAAAGAGCGCAAGGTAGCCAAGCAAACTTAATGTAGGTACCGTAGGTACCTCTACTGGAGCAGCCGGGCCTAGATTAACATCAGCGACACCACAGGTTACAGTATTGGTGAATGTACCTTCCTCACCAGCTTCAAAACCTGTTGTCACAATATAATAATTAACCCCCGCAGCCAATGGTACACCGAGAATGTCAGAGGTACCTATTCCACCACCACCATCATCATCACCGGCTACAAAATTGGTTTCTTGGTCTAAAGAATCGAAATTTGTTTCATACACAAATAAATACCCATCCCAACCATCTTGTACGCTGGTGACATCACAAGTATCATTTTCAGAAACTTGAAGTTCTTGTAGATGTAACAAAACTGGGCCTAAGCTAGAACAACAAGTACCAGTTGCAAATGGTCTGTCCCAAGAAGCGCCACCGACTGTGGTGTCCGAATATGACTGCACATCAAATGGTGTATTAATTGCTGAAGTACTGGTATCAATGACACCTTTTAATGCCAATTCTTCAGCATCAGTCATTGCAAATAGTGTGCCAACATAAAGTGACAATACTATAAGTAGGGGGGATTTAAATTTCATTGTAATGTCCTCTATTTTTATTATGTGTTTTAATTGTAAGAGAAAAAATCTGAAATACATACCTTGAATTGATATTTTTCACTGAAAAAGGTCAATTTAGGCAGGTTTAAACCAAAATTTTAATACAACCTGATTGAATTCAGTCAATACCACAGTTTGGTTTAAGATTTATTGTCTGTGGCTTGGTCCGATGTTGCTCGCGTTGTTACTGAAAGAAATCCAATCAATCATGCCTGCACATGTTAAAATTCACAGTATTAGCTCTTTATTAATCATTTGTTATTCAGCGGGTCTAAATTTAAGCAATAATCAATGACCTGAACTGGGTGGCACAACCAAGGCAACCCCATGAAATTATTAGTTCGTAACCTCGCTCGTACCACCACAGAACAAGAATTAACCACCTTTTTTGAGGTGTTCGGCCGGGTTCAATCCTGTGATTTGGTTTTAGATAAAGCCACCGGTAAATCGAAGGGCTTTGCTTTTGTAGAAATGCCCAAAGCTGGAGAGGCCAGAGTGGCAATGAAAAAAATGAATAATAAGGAAGTGGCAGGAAACAAAATCAGGGTTAAGAAAGCTGAAAACAAAAATGAAGCCAGTCCTGTAAACACCGAGGCGGATTCGGCGCTGGCTGATACATCAAGTGAAACAGCCGCAACAGGTGTCAATAATGCAGAACTAAATGATTGAAGTGTTTGCTAGGAAAAAGTATCTAAGTGTCTGAAATAAATTGAAATTTAAAAGGTTGCTAAATAAATTGGCAACCTTTTTTTTACCTTAAGTTTAATCCTGAATTTATTACTCTGGAGCAATTTTATCTTGTGTCTTGAGTTGAAAATCACTGGCATCATGGCGTTCATGTAACTGTTGGCTAGGGTCTCCCCATGTACGGTTGACCATTTGACCACGTTTGACGGCAGGTCTTGCATCGATTTCTTTGGCCCAGCGATTGAGGTGGGTATAATTATGAGCTTGTAAAAACTCTGCGGCATGATAAACACGATTTAATATCAGCGCCCCATACCAAGGCCAAATGGCCATGTCAGCAATGCTGTATTCATCGCCACAGATAAATTGATTTTCAGCCAAGTGTTTATCCAATACATCTAACTGTCGTTTAACTTCCAAGGTAAATCGATCAATGGCGTATTCAATTTTAGTCGGTGCATAATTATAAAAATGACCAAAACCACCGCCTACAAAAGGTGCGCTGCCCATTTGCCAGAATAACCAATTCAAACAGGCTGTTCGGTTGCTTGGGTCTTGGGGGATAAAGGCATTGAATTTATCAGCTAAATACAACAGCATGGCCCCGGATTCAAAGATACGGGTCGGCTGTTTGGTGCTGTGATCCATCAGGGCTGGTATTTTTGAATTGGGATTGACTTCGACGAAACCTGAACCAAACTGATCACCTTGCATAATGTTAATCAGGTGGGCATCATATTCAGCTTCGGTGATGCCTCGTTCTAACAGCTCTTCAAACATCACGGTGACTTTTACCCCATTGGGCGTGGCCAATGAATAGAGTTGAAAAGGGTGTTTGCCTATTGGCAATGGTTTTTGATGCGTGGGGCCAGATGTGGGTCGATTAATATTGGCAAATTGTCCACCATTGCTGTTGTCCCATTGCCAAATTTTCGGTGGGATGTATTCTTCTGAATGACTCATTTATTGTTCCTTTGATTATTCGCTCGTGTAAATTAAAACACGGTGTGTATCTTGGTAAAGTATGTTCTATATAAGACTGGTCATGATTAATTAAAGCATAAAAAACACTGTGGGTATCAATTAATCGTCCTGATTGATAAGCCGGGTTGGTCACTTTTGTGTTGCACAAGTTCAATTTCATCGTTCTTAATTCATAAAAATGTGCTGATTGAGTTTCTAAGATTAATTAGATTCGTGTTTATGACCGTAAACCACTGTACTCTTGAGATTGGGTTGAATAATACGGTCATTAAAGCCATAAAAAACTTAATTTAGCCTTAAGTTGTTAAAACCTCACAATGAAAAGGTTTAAAATGCAGTTCTCAATCTTTTCAGTGCAGCGGATACTTTTCAATGGAAATCAAAGTAAATTTTCTAGACAACCTCAGAGTAGAGGCCAAGTTTGATGATTTTACAGTCATCACCGATCAACCCATTCGGTATAAAGGCGATGGTTCGGCACCGAGTCCTTTTGATTACTTTTTGGCTTCATCTGCGCTTTGTGCAGGTTATTTTGTGCGGGTGTATTGTTTGGCTCGTGACATTCCTACAGAACATATCCGGTTGTCACAGAACAACATCGTTGACCCTGAAAATAGATACAACCAGATTTTTCAAATCCAAGTTGAATTGCCTGATGGGATTTCAGAAAAAGACCGCCAAGGCATCTTACGTTCGATCGATCGTTGTACCGTTAAAAAAGTCATACAAACTGGACCTGAATTCAAAGTAGATGTGGTAGAAAGTCTTGAAGAAGATGCCCAGGCCATGCTGATGGATCAAGCCATTGAAGGTGACAATACCTTTATCTTGGGTAAGGATTTGTCACTGCAACAAACCATTACCAATATGACCAGTATTTTGGCTGAGTTGGGGATGAAAATTGAAATTTCATCATGGCGTAATATTGTTCCCAATGTTTGGTCGTTAAACATTCGCGATGCGGCGTCACCGTTGTGTTTTACCAATGGTAAAGGCTCAAGTAAAGAAAGTGCTTTGTGTTCAGCCTTGGGTGAATTTATAGAGCGAATGAACTGTAATTTCTTTTATAACGACCAATATTTTGGTGAAGAAATTGCTCACAGCGATTTTGTGCATTATCCAAATGAACAGTGGTTTAAGCCGGGGCCCAATAATGAATTGCCTAGTGAAATTTTGGATGAGTATTGTTTAGCCATTTACAACCCAGACGGGGAATTGCGTGGCTCACATTTGATTGATACCAACTCAGGTCGTGTAGATCGGGGTATTTGTTCAATCCCATATGTACGTCAGTCTGATGGACAAACGGTTTATTTTCCATCCAATCTGATTGAGAATTTATTCGTTAGTAATGGCATGAGTGCAGGAAATAATTTGGCTGAAGCACAGGTTCAGTGTTTGTCAGAAATTTTTGAACGTGCGGTAAAAAAACAAATCATCACTGAAGAGATTGTATTGCCGGATGTCCCTCAACATGTCCTCGAACAGTATCCAAGTATATTGGCTGGAATTAAAGCGCTTGAAGACCAAGGTTTTCCGGTTCTGATTAAAGATGCTTCATTGGGTGGTTTGTATCCTGTGATGTGTGTGACGTTGATGAATCCACGTACTGGTGGCGTGTTCGCTTCGTTTGGTGCCCACCCGAGTTTTGAAGTGGCGCTTGAACGCAGTTTAACTGAATTGTTACAAGGCCGGAGTTTTGAAGGCTTGAACGATGTGCCAAGACCGACATTCAATAGTTTGGCTGTGACTGAACCAGAAAATTCAGTGGACCACTTTATTGACTCCACAGGTGTGGTTTCTTGGCGTTTTTTTAGTGCACAAGCTGATTATGAGTTTTGTGCCTGGGACTTTTCTGGCACCAATGCGGAAGAGTGTGAGCGTTTGTTTGGTATTTTAAAACAAATGGGTCGAGAGGTTTATGTGGCTGAATTCAATGTCTTGGGCACTTCGGCTTGTCGTATTTTGGTGCCAGATTATTCTGAAGTGTATCTGGTTGAAGACCTGATATGGGACAACACCAATAAGGCTTTGGATTACCGTGAGGATATTTTGAATATTCACTCGTTAAATGACGAAGCGTTGGTTCATTTACTTGATCGATTGGAAGACAGTCAATTAGATAACTATATGGACATCAAAACCTTAATTGGGATTGAATTTGATGAAAATACAGTGTGGGGTCAATTGACCATTCTTGAGTTAAAAGTCATGTTGTTTTTGGCTTTGGGCGAACATGAGGAAGCCATCGATTTGGTTAAAGCTTTCTTGCAATACAATGACAACACGGTTGAGCGTGGTTTGTATTACCAAGCAATGAATGCCGTGCTTGAAGTCACCTTGGATGATGAGTTGTTATTAGAGGATTACATTCATAATTTCCAGCGCATGTTTGGTATAGATACGATGAATCGTGTGGTTGCTGCGGTCTCAGGTGAGCTGAAGTTTGACGGTCTGACCGCAACCAGCATGAAATTGGAAGGTTTGGATAAACATTTGCGTTTAATCGAAAGTTACAAAAAATTGCATCGAGCTCGTCAAGGTTAATTGTCAAATAGATCCAGTTGCTGATTGATTTTTTGTCAACAAGTCGCCGAAAGCATTGGTTTTGGCTTGGTGCTTAATGTCGTATTGATATGGATGTTCTATTTAGCTGATTAGCCAGCATAAATAGGTCTCAATAAAATAACAAAAGTTCACATGATATTAAGGTGTACAGTGTTAAAGTGACGATTTTATTAAGATAGATTGATTTATGAAAAAATTAATTAAATGGTTGTTTGGTTTGGTGGTGTCTTTAGCCATACTTTTGGTGCTTGCTGTCATTCTTTTACCGATGGTTTTTGACCCCAATGACCACAAAACTGAAATTCAAAATGCAGCGTCAGATCAAATAGGTCGAGAAGTGCTGTTGAACGGACCGATAGAATGGTCTGTTTTTCCTTGGGTTGCAATTAATCTTAATGATGTGGTGATTGCAAATGAGAAAGGATTTAAAGGTGATTCAATTGCTCAAGTTGAACAAGTGGCGGTTCGGGTTAAATTATTGCCTTTGTTAAGTAAGCAAATTGAAATTGGTGAGGTTAAATTAATTAAGCCTGAAATTAATCTTCAGGTTGCCAAATCTGGCCTCAGTAATTGGCAATCGCTATTAACAGCTTCATCCAATGAACAAAGTTCAGACGACAGTTCAAATACCGACTTAGAAATAAAGGGTATCCTTATTTCACAGGGCAAACTGACCTATACCGATGGATCAGCTGATTTGCAGCTAGAATTAACTGACATGTCATTCAACAGTGCGGCGATTAAATCAGGTCAGCCGACTGCAATGTCGTTGGGGGGGCTGTTGAGCTTGCCAGCAGAAAAATTATCTGGACAATTGAATGCAGAATGGCAAGCTGTGAATTTAACCAGTGGTCCAGGCCCCGTGTTTAATTTCAGTGATTTTTCCTTCAAAGGCAACATGGATAAGGTGCCATTGCAATTAATGACTGATGGTCCAATGGGTGTGGATTTGGCAGCCGATACTTTACAAATTGATCGCCTGGTTATGAATTATTCAGTGATGTCAGTCAGTACGCCAGTTAAAGGCGCGCAATTGTCAGGCAATATGGCATTGTCTGGTCAGTTAACGATTGATGAGTTTTCTTTGGCCGAGTTATTCAAAGCCATGGGTTCACCCTTGGAAAACCAAGCCAATAATGAACTGTCTGGCAGTGGCTCTTGGTCTTTGGTCGGTGACCGATTTAAGTTGGATCAGTTGAAATTGGCTTTAGATCAGTCGAAAATTTCAGGTGATGTTGATATCAAACAGTTGAGTCAATTAAAAGGTCAGTTTAATTTTGCTATTGATCAAATGAATGTGGATGATTATTTACCGGTTGAAACCACTGTTTCGTCGGAAGCTGTGGTTGCATCAGAGCAAACCGTTGCGATGGATTTAGGTCAGATGAGTGGGCAAGTCAAAATGGCTCACTTACAATTGGCTGGCGTGAAGATGAGTGAGATCACCTTGAATATCAAGACACAAGGTCAGAATTTAACGGTTGAACCCCTGCAAGCGGCATTTTATCAGGGTTTGATTAAAACCGAACTGAAGTTACAGCCTAAAAATACCACCGGTAAATTGCAGATTACTCACCAAATGCAAGATTTCCAAGCCGGTGGTATGTTGACAGATTTAATGGGTACTGATTATTTGACGGGATTAGGTCAATTAAATGCAGACATTAAAATAGATGAACCATTCAGTGACCGTCCCTTTAAAACGGCCAATGGCGAACTCTCGTATCAATTAACTGATGGTGATATTGTGGGTATTGATGTGTTTCAAATTATGCAAAAGAGTTTAAGTTTGCTTAATAAAGCGGATGTCGTTAAAAAAAATGATGAATTAAAAACGGCCTTTGGTCTGATGGATATTAAAGCCAATGTGACTGATGGTGTGTTAAAAACTCAGACCATGAATATCACTTCGCCTTATTTCAATTTGAGCGGTGAGGTCGAAATTGATTTGGACCAACAAACCATCAGAGGCACCATTAAACCCATGTTAACTAATATTCCAGAGGGTGTTTTGGATAAGAATTTTGAAAAATTGCTTAATATTCGCATCCCAGTGAGTCTTAAAGGGAATCTTTTGGAACCTGATGTTTCGATTGATATTGAGAAACTCATTTTGGAATCGCAAAAAGCCAAAATTGACGAGAAAAAAGCTGAGCTAAAAGAGGATTTGTTTGATGCTTTGTTAGGGTCAAAGAAAGACAAAAACAAAGAGACCGAATCTACAACTGATGGAGAGCCTGCAGTTGAGCTCACTGAGAAACAACGAAAAAAGGCTGAAAAAGACCAAGCGAAAAGAGACTTGTTAGAAAGTTTATTGGGTGGTAAAAAAGACAAAAACAAGGATGCACCATCAGATGATTCTGATGGTGGGAATGGGTAAGTAACTTATGTATAAGGTGGGTGTCAAACTTGATTTTGTATAAATGCTTTAAATTGTTTTAGGCTCTTGAAATAAATTTTTGAATGCTTTGTTGGCATTGAGTTTGATACCCAGTCCAATTTTGTTAAGGCAGCACATGACAATGCATTTTTTATGTATGGATTTTATCAGCGACTTGTAGAATAATTACCTGTTTAATTCATCATTGGGTTTAGCCCATTTTCAATACGTAAAAATAGCTCTAATGAAAAAGCGCCCTGATATTATCTCAGTCCCCAAATCGCTAAGACTCAGAACAGTCATGATGGAGAGATTCAAATCATTGTATAAATTGTTGGGTGATCTTGAAACTTGGACGGTAAAAACTGAGTTGGCTGGAGTGAATATCGTAAAACCTGTTTATGTGACATCGCTTGCCAGATCAGGCACAACAATAGTCAGTGAAATGTTAAGTCAACATGAATCCACCAGTAATCACTGTTATGGAGATTTTCCTGGCTTATTTACCCCGTATTGGAAAAATTGGATTAAACAAAGACAAGTGATAGGGGCGGGCACTGTGATTGAGCGCGCTCATCAGGATCGAATAGAGATAAATAATAACAGCATTGAAGCATTTGAAGAGGTGTTTTGGATGTATTTTTTTGATTCAATACATCAAAATGGTATGGCGTATTCTGTGTCCTATCATGCTGACAATGCATTCAACTCTTACTATATTGAACATATTAAAAAGCTCTTGTTAATCAAGGGTGGAAATCGATATTTAGCCAAAGCCAACTATAACAGCAACAGAATTGAATACATACTTGCATTATTCCCTGATGCCAAGTTTGTTGTACCCATTAGACATCCCATTAATCACATTGCATCACTAAATAAACAACATGGTATGTTTTTATTGGCAGCTTCGAAAAATAAAAGTATAGATCTGCAGTTGGCCACTTCGGGGCATTTTGAATTTGGCAATTTACGAGAGGTCATTCGATTTGCTGATAAAGATCGAGCCAGCCATATAAAAAACTTATTTGAACAAGCTCAGGAACTTACGGGTTGGGCAGAGTATTGGTTGTATTTCTATCAATCGATACGTGCATTGAAGCAAAAGTCAGCACAATTGAACGAAGCGATTAAAATAATTAGGTATGAAGATTTGTGCGTAAATTCTTCTGATTCAATTGATGAAATTTTATCCCATTGTGAATTAGACCATTCCAATTCTCATGAGCTTAAGGCAAAATATGTCAAACATTTGTCGCCACCTGATTATTATGAGGCATCATTCAGTCAGCAACAAATTTCAAACATCATGAAAATCACAATCCCATTGGCCAAAGAATTTGGTTATGATTCTGAAAATTACTTTTAAGGAATATTTAATGAAAATAAAACAGTTATTAATTTTACTGCCCATGTTGCTGGTTTCCAGCCAGGTATTTGCATACATAGGCCCAGGTGCTGGTATTCCAATCATTGGTAGTTTATTAGGTATGGTCGTAACTGTTGTGTTAGTGATAGCTGCGATACTTTTCTGGCCTATCAGAAAAATTCTGAAAAAACGAAAATCCAAGCCTAACAACAATGAACATTCAGAATCATAAATGAGTTTAGGCTTTTTTGACCTTTTAACGCCTGCTTTGACAGCTTTTGATGTTTGGTTAGAAAGCTTTGTTCCTCTGGTTGGAAGGCTTTTGATTTGGTCGTTGATCAGCGCTGCAATCAGCTTGTGGATTTTTAAAATACTGTCAAACCCAGGAAAGTCAACTGCAATAAAAGTTGAACTTAAGGCCACACAAAAAGAATTAAATAATCATGATGGCGAATTCAGTGAATTAAAACAGCTTGCCTTGAAAAGTATAGCGTTGTCATTAAAACGTATACGAGTAACGTTATTTCCAGCCATTATTTCAATGTTGCCAATTATTTTTATATTGGTCTTTTTATCAAATCGTTTTGATTTTCAAACACCTCAATCTGGGGATTTGATTCAGTATACTGTTGATTGGCAAAATCCAGGCCATGTGGCGACAGTAAGCTGGTTAAGTATTAACAGTCAAATTAATACTGAAGTTTTGACATGGCCAAGTGAAGGTGATGCTTTTGAGTTGGTAGTTAATGGTAAATCAGAGGGGGTTACAGTTCCTATTTCGTTGGTGCCTATGATTCATAAGAAGCAATGGTGGAATATGTTATTTGCCAATCCGGCGGGATATTTGTCAGATGAGTCCTTGTTAAGTTCTATTCATTTTGAGTTTAAGCCGCAAGAGCCTGGAAAGTTGTTGGGAAAATATTTTGATGATTGGAAGTGGCCTTATTTTATAATGGTTTTCATCTTCTCAATTGTGATTATTTTTACTTTTAAAGTTAAGTTTTAAATTGATAAAAATCAGGGCCAGGAAAACCCCATAATTCAACGTCAATAATTTTATTAACTACAGTTGATGTCTTGCTTATATCAACTGTAGTTAGTGAACAATTTGTTACTCATTTATTTCTTTTGCGCATGCCTTTTGACTCAGTTCGACCCATTTGTAAAGCTGCTGGGTTAGCAGATTTTAGCCATAGTCTTGAGAATAAAGAAGGGTATTTTGTTGCAACAATCGCACGTTGTTCGTCAGTTAAATAGCCAACAACTTTAATCATGACACCAACTTGCTGGTCTACAGACTGAGATGTCAATGAAGTCAGATTAACACGTTGTTCTCCTGCTTTATTATAATCGCCTGATTTCAATGAGTCTCCTAAGGCAGAGAAGGCCTCTTTTTGGGCTTTTGAGTGTTTATAGAATTCACCAAGGTAATCGCCTAACGCATGGTCCATATCATGTCTTTGGTCCTCAGTTAATTTAAGTTCAGCTATTTTTTGTTTTTGATTCCACCATATTTTTGACGTCAGTGCTTTATTTCTAACACTTTCATCTTCAGATTCAGTTGCGTGCGAATGGTCTTTGCCAGCAAGGGCAGAACCCATGTTCAGCAGTGAAAGAAGAATGAGGCTTAAGGTCAATAATAAAGTGGTGAGTTTAGACATGTTTTTTACTCCTAATATTAAAAGTTGAATCATATAGACCGATTGTATTGTATTTAACCTTGCTTTATTATATCAATCTTTATTTTCATGTAGAATTCGTAATATGGCTTTTAGTTCACGTCGCAATACCTTGGTAGCTCTTTTAGTTTTGGCGATATTGGTTGTTGCCATTTGGTATTGGGTGTCATCGAATGATAAGACAGCCGATAATCAATCGATTGCTGCAAATTTGGGCCAATCATTAAAGGCCAAAGGCCGCTCAGTTATATTAATTACACTTGATACCACTAGACCGGATAGGTTGCAACCTTATGGTTCGACTGAGGTGGCCACACCTAATTTACAAAATTTAGCCAATCGTGGTGTGGTGTTCGAAAATGCTTGGGCCGTGGCACCCATTACCTTGGTTTCACATGCCAGTATCCTTTCAGGATTATATCCTTTTGAACATGGGGTTCGAAATAATGGTACACAATATGTGGCTCAGTCGATCGATACCTTGGCTGAAAGTATGAAGCAACAAGGCTACCAAACTTCTGCATTTGTTTCGGCTGCAGTGCTTGATCATCGATATGGTCTCAATCAGGGTTTTGATACATACGATGATGATTTGTCAGATCGAAACAATGTCAGTCCTAGAATGGTTGCAGATCGAAGGGCAAGTAGTACAGTGGATGCGACTATGGAGTGGTTAGATAAATTGGATGAGAATGATTCATTTTTTAGCTGGGTACACTTTTACGACCCTCATGCCAATTATTCGCCGCCACCTCCGTTCAGAGATGATTACAGAGAAAGCTTATATGATGGTGAAATTGCATATATGGATGAGCAAATTGGTCGATTGTTGGAGCACCCTAAGTTGTTGGGTGCGGGGGATAAAGCACCTATTGTTTTGGTCATTGCAGATCACGGTGAAAGTTTAGGTGAACATGGCGAGCGGACTCATGCCTTGTTGGCTTATGACTCGACATTACATATACCTTTTATATTGTATGTTCCAGGCGGTCCTTCAGGGGTGCGAGTTAAAGAATCAGTAGGTCATGTCGATGTTATGCCCACATTATTGTCTTTACTTGATATTGACCTTTCAAATCATACCTTGTCTGGTCGTGATTTAAGCGAATTGATAATGGGGCGTCAATCAGATTTTAATAGGCCTTATTATTCAGAAACTTATCTTCCATACTATACATATGGTTGGGAGAAACTTAAAGTCATCAGAAAAGGACGCTGGAAAATGATTGATGCACCGGAGTCTGAATTGTATGATTTGGTTAGAGATCCTCGTGAGTTGACAGATGTTTATTCAAAGCACAGTGATACATCATATGACATGAAAAGAGATCTTGATGAATGGTTGGCTCAGCATGAAGATGACTCTGAAGCTTCATTGGCTCTTGACAGTGATGAGTTGGCTAAATTACGTAGTTTAGGGTATTTGTCAGTAGGCAGTGGGAATGTCGCTGAAAGAACTGATCGGCCTAATCCTATGGCAATGATTGGTCAGCATGTTGGTTTAGAAAGGGCTCGAATGCTTTTGGCTGATCGCTTTTACCAGCAAGCAGTGAATCAATTACAAAATGTATTGCGACGTGACCCACAAAATTTAGCGGCTTTGATAGATTTAGTTCGAGCCCATGAAGGCTTGGGGCAAATAGACCAAGCCATTGAGCATGCCTTACATGCTTTAGAGCTTGATCCTGAATATATTCAAACTTATTTAACTTTGGCACGTTTGGAAAGTCAGAATGGAGATGTGGATCGTGCAATTGAACTGACAGATTTAGCCATTGATTTAGACCCTAAAAACCCTGATACAAAAATAACAAAGGCATCATTTCTGACCAAGCAAGAAAAAGTAGAGCAGGCGAACCAAGTTCTTGAGAATGCGATGCAAGTTAGTCCAGACCATCCTCGATTAAACTCGGTATATGCCCATTTGGTTGAAGCCAGAGCCGGAAAGTTAGATGCCGCAGAAGCTAGGTTAAGGCTGGCGTTAGAAAAAGACCCTTATCTTGAACAAAGTTGGCGATTTTTAGGGCAATTGCTAGAACGTGGAAAACGCTTTGATGAAGCTGAACAGAGTTATCGAAGTGGTTTGAAGAGTCGGCCAGATGATTCGCAATTGCATGGTGCCTTGGGGCATTTGTTAGCGCGTTTAGGTCGTAAAGAAGAGGCTGAAATTCAGTTGCGTGAAGCCATCAGATTGACTTCGACGCCTCGCTCCGAATTGTACGTGAGCTTGGGTGGCATATTGGCAGAACAAGGCAGGTTAGAAGAAGCCCGTAAAGAATATGAAAAAGTGAATGCCATTGACCCTGGTCATCCAGGCGCACGGAATAACGCAGCCATTGCTATGTACCGAACAGGTCAAATTGAGGCGGCCAAGGCACAGCTTAAATCTGTGATTGAAGATTTCCCGAATCATGCAGATGCACATAATAATTTGTCGGCCATAGCGGTTGATGAGGGTGATTGGGAATCTGCATTAAAATACAGTAAGCGTACACTAGAATTATCCCCTGGGCTTGTAGAGGCCAGAAATAATCTGGCCATCGCTCAAGAAGAGTTAGGTCATTTAGAATCTGCCAAATCCAATTATCTGGCGTTACTTGAAGCTGACCCTGAATATTGGCCGGGATATTATAATCTGGGCTTGTTGTTATTGAAGTCTGGTGACAATACAGGCGCCATCGAAAACTTTAATCAAGCTTTACTGCGGATGCCGAATCATCCAGATTCTCATTTAGAATTGGGACTGTTGTATGCCAAAACAAGCAAAGACAACGCAATGGCTTTGAATCATTTGAATGCGTTTTTAAGGCATGGCTCAGGACATCCACGAAGGGAAGAGATTAAGAAAAAAATTGCTGAACTTTAAAAGTTTTTAGTGGTTGGATTTAATTTAAGCCAGGTTTTTACATAAAATCACAGTTTTGAATCAAGTTTAATCAATGAAAAACTGAGTAAATTAATTAAATTCAAATTGTGATTTAACAAAAAATTAGCGTATACTTAACGAGTTGGAAGGTTAGAAGTTTATTTTATGTAAATAAATTGCTTTGATGCGGGGGAAACCGGATCGGCATGTTGGGAGAATTCTGTGTCAAAAATATTTAGTGTTTTACTGTATCTTGTTATTGGTTTGGTTTTGTTATCGAATCAAGCTAACTCATCTCACATTTCTGGTATACGCATTACACAAACTGGTAACACAGGATTAATGGTAAACGCGGATGTCACTGGTTTTTATACCACTGGCAGTACAGAGACCACCATGAATCTTGGCACTTATTATAATCAAGTGCCAGCAATAGATTGGGGCGATGGATCAACCGTTCCTCGGTATGGATATGGCTCATCAACAGGTATACCTTTGGTCGCAACCAGCACAGTCGTTAATGGAATTCCTGCCAGAGCTTATCGCGGCAGCTTTTCTCATACATATGCAGGCGCCGGTAGTTACACCATCAGTGCGAATTCATCATGTTGTGCATTGACCACCCCAACATATACCCTGGTAACAGGTAACATAATGACAACAACTGTGAGTACAACAGGCCCATTTGGACCTACAACATTTACCACCAGTTTTGTTCAAAACACATTAGATGTCGCTGCAGTTGTACCTGGCTTTACTAAGTCATTTTCGCCGACCTCTGTGGCTGTTGGTGATGTCAGTACATTGACATTAACCATTGATAATTTAGGCAGCACATTAGACAACAATTCGCTTAATTTTGTGGATAATTTTCCTGCAGGGTTAGAGGTTGCTTCTCCGTCTAATGTCATCACTTCATGTACTGGGGGCACAGTAACAGCAACACCAGGTTCATCAGTCGTAAGTTATAATGGAGGTGCGGTTTTAGCAGGCTCTAGTTGTTCGATTAGTGTTGATGTGACTCCGGTTACAGCCGGAACATTTATCAATACAACAAGTGATTTGACATCGGCATTTGGTAATGGTGGTACGGCAAGTGCAAGTTTAACAGGTGTTGGGGTTCCTCCAGGTTTTTCAAAAGCATTTTCTCCGAATGGTTTAGTCGACACGTTTGAAAGTACTTTAACTTTTACTATTGATAATACAGCCAATGCTGTGGATACCTCCGCGCTTAGTTTTACTGATAATATGCCAACAGGCATGATTGTCGCAGCTGTACCCAATGTGATTAACTTGTGTAACGGTGGAACGGTAACAGCGGTAGCTAACAGTGGTACCATCAGTTATTCAGGTGGTTCGGTATCAGCTAATTCTGTATGTACCATCAGTGTGGATATCATGGTTGATGGCGCGGGTGATTATGACAATGATGCAGGTGTCTTAGACTCGTCATTCGGCAGTAGTGCACCTGCTTCGGCGATTGATCGCCTTATTGTTGCTATCACCTTAGCAGTTCCAACAATTTCTGTTCTGGGTTTGATATTGCTGTTGATGGCGATTGGATACTTTACATATAATTCTGTTAAAAATAGAAAATTAAACTAAAAGGTTATATGAGAAATGAATTAATTCAGTCTCAAAACCCATCACACAGAAAGGTTTTTCGCGAATATATGTGGAAAACCTTTTTTGTTTGTTGTCTGTTTTCCCCTTTGTTTGCCAATTCACAGGTTACATTTGTTGATGAAGCTGTTTTAAAAGGTATTACTGATTGTAATGAAGGTCAAGATGGTTGGGGCTTAGGCACTGTGGCAGCAGATTATGATGATGATGGTGATGTGGATATATTCCTTCCAACTCCAGCTAACAGCCCAAACAGATTATATCAAAATCAAGGAAATGGTACATTTCAAGATGTTGCAGCTCATATTGGGTTGGCTTCTACTGAAAGTGCACGTTCAGGGTTGTGGTTTGATTATGATGCAGATAGAAAGCTTGATTTGTTAGTTACCACTGATTGCTTCAGAACAAATTGCAGTAGTTTTGATACTGTAATGAGGTTATATCGCCAACAATCTAATGGTCAATTTGTGGAAACCACTGTTGCAGCTGGTTTGTCTGAAGCTTTGAATGATCGTGAGGTACATCGATCAGGTGCAGCAGCGGGTGACTTGAATGATGATGGTTATTTAGATTTAGTGACGGGTTTTTGGGAAGGTGAGCTTCACTTGTACCTCAATCAACGAAACGGAACCTTCAGTGAAGCCAGTGTTATCAGTGGTTTAGGAAGTGATATCAGAGGTAATTGGCAACCTGTTATTCAAGACTTTAATGGTGATGGTCGTTTAGATATTTATTTGACTGTTGATTTTTCTGAAAATAAATTGTGGATCAATCAAGAAACTATAGCAGGCATACCTATTTTAATTGAAAGTGCAGGTGGAACAGCTGCATGTGATAATTCAATGAATGACATGGGTTTGGCACTTGGTGATTATGATGAAGACGGTGATCCTGATATATACTCCACCAATATTTATAAAGAAGAAGATAAGAAAAATATTGTTATAGTTGGAAACAATGTTTTACTTAGAAATGACACCAATCAACATGTGCCAGCATGCCAGGATGTATCAGCCAACGCTGGGGTTATGAATGGTGGATGGGGTTGGGGTGCTACATTTTTAGATGTAAATAACGACACCCATCTGGATTTGGCAGAAACTAATGGTTGGCATCTAAGTGGTTGGGAACAACCTGCACGACTTTATATGAACCAAGCCAATAACCTGGGTACATTTGTTGATCAGGCCGCATCAGCTGGATTAACAGCTACCCATTGGGGAACCACTTTGTTGGCCATAGACATTGAACGTGATGGTGATTTAGATTTGGTTGAGCGGGTTTCTGATGCCTGTGCCAACAACCGTCCAGAAACCATTCCACTAAGTATTTACACCAATCAACTTGAGACATCCGTAGCTCCCCACAATTACCTTAATATAGTACCAAGAGTCAATGGATTGAATCACAGAGCCATAGGTGCCAAAGTTGAAACAGTGATTGGTGCCAGAGTACTCACGAGATGGATTACTGCAGGAACCAGTTTCTTAGGCCAAGAACCAGCAGAAGCATTTTTTGGTTTGGCAGACATTGCTGAAGTAGACCAAGTAAGAATAACTTGGCCAAATGGTGATCAAACCAGTATAGATCAAGTGCCAGTTAATCAAACAATCACCATAACACACACACCAGTGATTTTTATCCATGGGTTTGAATAAGATGATCCCCAAGACATTTGTTATAATTCTGCTGTTAGCCATATTAAGTTCATGTTCGGATCCATATGCTGACTTGCCTGAAAAACGTGTGATGGTTTTGGGTGTTGATGGTATGGACTATGGAATGACTACTCGTCTGATGGCTGAGGGGCGGATGCCAAATTTTACTCGGTTGAGTCAGCAAGGTGGTTTTAATTCGCTCGAAACATCGGTGCCACCCCTGTCACCAGTGGCTTGGTCTGACTTTATGACAGGTCTTGATTCGGGTGGACATGGTATTTTTGACTTTCTGCACCGCGATCCAGATAAGCTGGTCCCAGAGTTTTCGATGAGTAAAACCATTCCGCCGGAAGATTACATCACCTTGGGTTCTTGGAAAATTCCAACTGATGGTGGGCAATTAATTAATCTTAGAAAAGGGCGGGTGTTTTGGCAACAATTACAAGACAATGGCGTAGTATCCACAATCATCAGAATGCCTGCAAATTTTCCTCCAGTTGGTGTTGGAGAACGTGAGCTTTCCGGTATGGGGACGCCTGATATTCATGGCGGGTATGGCGATTTTACCTTTATTACTGATAAATTTGGCGCAGGCAGAAAAACAGTTGAAGGTGGAACCATTCAGGAAGTTTGGCAAGAAAAAGGTGTCATCAATACCCAATTGTTGGGGCCACTGAATCCATATAAAAAAGAAGACGTTAAAGATGTTTTAAATGTACCTTTAATCATAAAACCATTGGCCAATAACATGGGTATCAATATTAATCTTGATGGTACTGAATTTAACCTCAAAAAAGCTTCATGGTCAGAATGGATTCCTGTTGAATTTACTATGATGCCAGTTTTTGCCGATTTACATGGAATGGTGAGGTTTTACCTTAAATCCACATCTCCATCATTAGAGCTGTATGTTTCCCCAATTAATTTTGACCCACTGAATGCAGATACTTTATTGTCAGTTCCCAGTGGTTTTGTTGCAGAGTTGGCTGAAGAAACTGGGCGTTTTTATACCCAAGGAATGCCAGAAGATACGAAAGCATTAGAAGCTGGGATCTTCAATCAACATGAGTTTTTTGCCCAAGCTGAAATCTCAGCCAAAGATGTGATGGCCCAAATGGACTTTGTAGTTAAGGATTTTTTGCAAGAACGTCGCAGTTTTCTGTTTTATTACTTAGGCCACCTTGACCAAGTCAGCCACATGACTTGGAAATCAACGGATACTGAGCATCCTTTCTATGATCCAGAGACTGATCCTTATTGGGCAAGTAAAATTGAAGAACTTTATATAGATATTGATACACGGGTAGGTCAACTATTAAACCAAATAGGGGACAAGGCTACATTAATCGTGATGTCTGATCATGGATTTGCACCATGGCGCAGAGAATTTGATTTAAATGCTTGGTTGCAATCAGAGGGATACTTGGTTCTTAAAGGGAACAGTCAATCCAGTGATGAGTTATTTTTACAAGTTGACTGGAATAAAACCAAGGCTTATGGCGTCGGTTTTAATGGGTTGTATCTTAATTTAAAAGGCAGAGAAAAACATGGTGTGGTAGAAACTTCACAGAAAAATGCCCTAATGTCAGAACTTAACAGAAAGCTATTATCAGTTAAGGACCCTGGCTCTGATCAGTTTGCTATTACTAAAGTATATCAATCTGACCAATATTATGATTTATCCATAGAGTTGAATAGGGTGCCTGATTTGGTCATTGGTTATGCCTATGGAACTCGAGGCTCATCTCAGTCAGCGTTGGGTGCTGTTGGGCCAAAGGCGCAAGTTTTTAAGGATCATAAAGAGCATTGGAGTGGTGACCATTCCATGGACCATGAATCGGTGCCTGGTATATTATTGACCAGTCAGCCTTTGAAATTACCAGCAGAATCATTGCGAGACATTTCGACTTCAATTTTAAAAGAGTTTAATCTCGGTTCTATGACTCAATGAATTAAATCACATCAATGAAAAGCCAATGGTTAATATTACTGACTGTTTATGCTGCGGCATTAAACCTAACTTCGGTTAACTGTGCCATTGTTTTTTCTGACATTTCTGTAGAAGCTGGTCTGTCTAATGAAGTCTACGCCTCTTCTGGAGGGCATGGCTTGGGGATAAATTGGGTGGACATCAACAATGATGGATGGGATGATTTGTTCGTGGTTGGTGGTGGTCCTAATTATCCACCTAAATTATTTATCAATAATAAAATGGGTGCTTTTACAAATGTATCTCAATTGCTCCCCAAGTTACCCATGGTAGAAATGTCAGGTTCTCGATTTGCTGATTTTGATCGTGATGGGGATAAAGATATTTATATCTATACTGACAACCCTGATTTTCGTGTTTTAAATGAAAATCAACCTGATGGACCGGCCAATTTATTATTAACCAATAATTGGATTGAAACAGGCATAATCAATTTCACTGAGTCAGCTGCATTAGCAGGTGTTGATGACTTAGCTCCTGTTCCATTTGGTAGTCTGCCAGCTTATAGAAGTAAAACAGCTGCCTGGATTGATTACAACCGTGATGGATGTATTGACTTGTATGTTGGGCATTTGGTTGAGAACGCAGGGGGGCATGAAGTCAATAGGGATCGACTGTATAAAAACCAATGTGATGGTCGTTTTGAGGATGTCTCTGTAATCAGTGGAGTCAGTGGTGGTCTAAACCCCGATAATTATCGTGCCACTTTGGCTTCCGGTGCATTTCATATCAATAGTGATCTTTGGCCTGATTTATATTTAGTCAATGTTACAGGTACCGACTCTTCTGTATATCATAACGATTTTTTATATATTAACCAGGGTATTGGAGCAGTTGAAACTTTTAGTGAACAAGTTGGATTGTCATTAGGTGTAGGTAATGATTCACAGGCAGGAATGGGAATTGACATTGCAGACATTGATCATGACGGTGATTGGGACATCTATATATCAGATATTTTTAACACCACTTTAGATGAGCCTCCACTTGGAAACGTACTTTATTTAGGCAATGGTGATGGAACGTTTGCAGAAAATTCAGCCATTTCTGCCGGTATTCAAGGGGTTGACTCCTGGGGGGTCAATTTCTTTGATGCCAATAATAATACTTGGGAAGATTTGTTCGTGGCTACAATCGGCACAAATAATGGAGATTTGTTCTATGTAAACAATGGGTTAAATGATGGTCAACATTTAATTACATTTACCGAGTCTGCGCTGTCTATTGGTATCAGTACAGGTAATGCACGAGGCTCTGCGGTGTCAGATTTTGATCGTGATGGTGATCTGGATTTTGCAGTTGTTAACCAAAATGGCGGTTTACAGTTATTTAGAAATGATTCAACTCAAATTGGTGGGTGGCTGGTTTTGGAGCTATCAGCACAAATCAGTAATTTAGACGCCATAGGAACTGTGGTTAAAATACAAACGGGTGATTTGGTTCAAATGCGTCAAGTCAAGGGGGGGGCAAGTGCTCACTCTCAAGACAGCTTGAATGTACACTTTGGTTTGGGCGATTCAACAATCGTTGACCAAATATTGGTGCAATGGCCTAGTGGCGAAACAAGTCAATTTATGAATATAGGCATCAATCAATATTTTAAAATATTTGAAGTTGATGTCATTTTTAAAAATGGATTTTGATTCATATTATTCAACTTATAATCAAAAAAATCTTAATATTGCTGATAGATTCAATTGGTTTTATTGATGAAGAATTTAACCATCGCTGCATCAGTTGTAAATAATCACCTATCATATGTGCTTTAAAAAGCACTTTGATGTCAATTAACTCGTAATATACAAGTTAAAGTGTGAATAAATCTAAGCTAATAAATTGTCACTGCAAATCTTCAATTTTCGACTGGTATGTGTTCGCTTGATTGATTTGTCCTAATTGTGTGTATGTGTTTTTAATCGCTTGATATATACGGATGGCATTTTCAGGGTTGTCCAAGGGGTCTGCTTTTTCAGCGGCGATAAAATCTTTAAGCGCTAGGTTTAATTGGTTGTTGTTGGCATAAGCCACACCCCTGAAAAAATAATGTTTACTGGAGTGGGTGTCTTTGATTAAGCGGGTGAATATTTCAATGGCCTCTAGGTGGTTACCTTGTGAGCCTGCCTGCATGGCTTTTTGTTCAGCTTGGAGCTGGTTTTGTTGTTTGATATGTTGTTGGACCAGTTGTAAATTATTTTTTGCATCCGCAAAGTCAGGCTTGAAATCAAGTGCATGTTTGAATTGTTCAATGGCCGCTTGGTGCTGGCCAGAATAATGTAAGGCATTGCCCTTAAGCATGTAGGCCAATGCATAAGTGGGGTGTATTTGAATGGCTTGGTTCAAATGCTGGATGGCTTGATCCAACATGAGTTGTTCCCTCGGACTGCCTTTAATCAGTGGTTTTTGTGATTGGACGGTAAGTTCTCCACCCAATGCATTTTGTAATTTGGCGGAATCAGCCGATACTTTTATATCGGCTTTAAATAAAGTGAAATTACTGTGCCAATCTTTTGATCTATTTATGATTTTAATCGTACTCAAGCTGACTGCTGTCAGCACCACTGTAGCTAATACCCATGTAGCCATTTTCCGAGTGAGGTGGGTATTGGTTTGGATCAGGTGGAAATATTTGACCAATAAACCAGCTACCAACAATGAAAAGCCCAGTGAAGGTACGTACAAAAATCGTTCCGCCATAACGGTTCCAATATTAATTAAGACGTTGGAAAATAAGCCAATTGATACTAAATATATGAATAATGCAAATCCATATATTGTCCTTTTTTTCAATCCCCAAACACAGCATACAACCATAACAACATGAATGATCAGTGAAACAATGGCAGATATGTTGATTAGCGGGGTGATTGGTATCACTTGAGGATAATAATCATGGGTTAAATTAATGGGCATAATCAGTAACATCAAATAATGCTTCAAAGCGAAAAGAATTGTTCCGGTTTTTTCACTGATTGATAAAGGCATCCATAGGTTGTCGATGTATTTTAAAAATGGATTATTCAGTGGCTCTAAATTGACCTGAGCAGCTTGAAAATCACCTAATACCAGTGTTCTTATAACTAAATAGATGACAAAGCCTAACAGCACAGGAGTGGTTTGTTTTAAAGCTTGTAGCGGCTTGGAATTTTGAAACAACACAAAGCCAATGAAAATGATTGGCAACATGACAACCGCTGTTTCCTTGGCCAACATCGCAAGTAAAAAAATGACCAAGGTGGACAATTTTAAAAGTAAGCTGTGAGGATTGCTGGATGGTTTTAATAACATGATCCATGCCAATAATGCGAAAAACAAACTGAGAATTTCATCCAGACTTTTGATGTTGTTGACTACTTCAGTATGTACTGGATGCAAGCTGAAGAGCAATGCTGTTAAAGCTGCAACCAGTGTTTTAGATCTAGGTGGAGATTGTTGGACTCCAATTAATTGGTTTATCAGAATAAAAATCAAAACCACCGAGAGTGCGTAAAAAACAAGGTTGATTAGGTGGAAAGTAAAAGGTGTTTGGGTGATTTGCCAAATGCCGGAAAAAATAATTAAGGAGAGTGGACGATAGCGTCCGCCTTCAACCAAATTAATCGATGACTTTTTATTAAAATAACCTGAAAAAGTGTCCTTTGTGAGGATATTTTTAATGTCAGCTGTTTGGGTGTAACTGTTTTCGGTTAAAACAAGGGCGTCATCTAAAGTAAAGCCATTATTGAGTGCGGGTATGTAGACTGTGAAGCTAAAGACAAATAGCACCAGTATGATGTATTTGTTGAATGGTTTTGTTGTGTGGTTTGTCTGTGTCAAGTTGTTTGGGTCCATAGTACTGGGCTATATTAACATTTTAACTAAAAAAAAAGCCCTGGATTTTAATTAAAATCCAGGGCTTCCGTTGTTTATTAACTGAGGTTACTTAATTCTTTGTTGTCTAATAAATACGACTAACATCAAAGAAATCAGTGTAAGCAACATCCAGATTGAATTAACCGGTACTTGAGGGATGGGTCCCAGTGCGACAACAACAACTGATACAGATGGAGAAGCGGTGGCTCCATTGTTATCAGTAACGGTCACATCATAAGTTCCAGCAGTTAACCCCGTTATGGTTGCAGTTGTACCGCCGTTGCTCCATAAGTAAGTGTAAGGTGCAACCCCACCACTGGCGGCTACTGTAGCTGAACCATCTGCTGCGCCAGGATGTGATTCATCAGTTACTGAAGTCACGGTGGCCAATAATGCTGTTGGCTCTGTGAGGGTGACTGAAGCGCTGTCACTGGCACCGTTGATGTCTGTGACGGTAACTGTATAAGTGGCTGCAGACAAACCAGTTGCTGTTGCAGTAATTTGACCATCACTCCATGCATAGGTGTAGCCTGGAACACCACCTGAAGCTGATGCAGTGGCTTGACCATCTGCACCACCATTGACAGAAATGTTGTTATCAATTACGGCAGAAGCGACCACGGCTGTTGGTTCGGTAATGACCACTGAAGCGGTGTCATTGCCACCGGTAGTGTCAGTAACAGTAACTGTATAAGTAGCTGCGGATAAACCAGTTGCAACGGCATTGGTTTGTCCGTTACTCCATAAATAGGTGTAACCTGGGTTGCCACCAGATGCTGATGCAGTGGCTTGGCCATCTGCTACGCCATTGGCAGAAGCGTTGTTATCAACCACGGCAGAAGCGACCACGGCTGTTGGTTCGGTAATGACCACTGAAGCGGTGTCATTGCCACCGGTAGTGTCAGTAACAGTAACTGTATAAGTAGCTGCGAATAAACCAGTTGCAACGGCATTGGTTTGTCCGTTACTCCATAAATAGGTGTAACCTGGGTTGCCACCAGATGCTGATGCAGTGGCTTGGCCATCTGCTACGCCATTGGCAGAAGCGTTGTTATCAACCACGGCAGTAGCGACCACGGCTGTTGGTTCGGTAATGACCACTGAAGCGGTGTCATTGCCACCGGAAGTGTCAGTAACAGTAACTGTATAAGTAGCTGCGAATAAACCAGTTGCAACGGCATTGGTTTGTCCGTTACTCCATAAATAGGTGTAACCTGGATTGCCACCAGATGCTGATGCAGTGGCTTGGCCATCTGCTACGCCATTGGCAGAAGCATGGTTATCAACCACAGCAGATACTACCAAAGCGGCAGGCTCTGTGATGGTGACTGAATCACTGTCATAGGCACCGTTACTGTCAGTGACTGTAACTGAATATGTGCCGGCAAAAACACCAGTTATAGTTGGAGTGGTGGCACCATTATTCCATATATAGTTGTAAGGAGGCGTGCCACCTGAAGCTGATGCAGTGGCTTGACCATCTGAACCACCATTGACAGAAACATGGTTGTCGACCACAGCTGAAGCTACAACAGGTGACGCAGCTGGATCACTTGAAATCTCAATGTCATCTACGCCTATGAATTCATCAGAGCCACTGGCGTTGGTGGTCATGATTCTGATCTGAACTTCAGCAGTGTTATCTGCCGCAGCTGGTAAAGTGACGTCAATTGGTGTGACTAAAGTGTTACCAATACTTGACGCATCTGCAACATATGCTGCAGGAACATCAGTCCAACTACCTGAATTTCCCACACGAAAATGTAGAGCCACTTGTTGGACTGAATCATCAGCAGAGCCATCAACGTCTCTCAAGTTATATTTAACATTAATATCTTGCCGACCTGTGGTATTCAAATATATTTTGAGATAGGGTGCATCTGCAGAGCCACTGCCTTGATAGGCGACAACAGGGTTAGCAATGCCATCAAATTCTGCTACTCCTCCATTACTGATATTGGGGTTTGATTGATTGGCTATAACATCAATTACGCCAGTATCGTCAGCATCTAGGACCGTTCTGGGGTCAACATTATTAGATGAAGTCAATCCATTGCCATTAAATCCTTGTATACTGGGTACACCTGTCCAGTCATCATTGCTTGTAATTAATGCAATATTACTCCAATCTTGTGAAAAATCACTGGCGGATAAATCATGGGGTGTTGAGTTGGCAAAAACAGTGCCAGATGCAAACAGACCCATTAAAACCATTGGTAAAAATCGTTTCATTATTAAAGTTCCTAATTTGAGATTATTGGTATTGATGTCATTTTAGAGCGATCAACGGCAAACTTCACAAAATCTTAACATACATAAACGCCACATTAAATAACGATGCGGTGATTAGTGCTATTTGTAATTGTGTGTATATTTAATGGCGACATTGTCCGATAAATAGATGACAAAATCATGACTTGCTTGTGGTTTTATATTTTGTTTAAATAAATGCTTGGTAGATAAGGGGTGATTGATGAGTGTAGTGAAGTTAATGGTTTTATATCCACAGCCAAAAAATGTGGCGAAATTCGAAATTGATTATCAGGCTCATTTAGACTTGTTTCATAACAAGATGGGTATCCCTAAAGACGTTCGTGATTACACGGTGACTAAAATGCATGACTCGCCAGCAGGTCCAGCACCTTTCTATCAAATGTTCAGCTTTGCCTTTCCATCAATAGAGGCATTACAGCAAACCTTGGCGAGTGCAGAGATGCAAGCAGTGGCTGCAGATGCCAATAGAATTTCTAGCGGAGGTCAACCAGTCATATTGGTTGGACATGATGAAGTTTAATTACACTCAATGATAGAGGAATCAATTATGCACCACGGATCTTGCCTGTGTGGGGCTGTTAAATTTGAAGTCACTGGTCAGTTAGGTGCAGGTGAAATGTGTCACTGTCATCAATGTAGAAGGTGGACTGGTCATATCTATGCCAGCACTGAAGTACCTAGAACTGCATTATCCATAAAAGATGTCAGTCGATTGAAGTGGTACCAGTCATCTGATAAAGTTCGCCGCGGCTTTTGTGCTGATTGTGGCTCTTCGATTTTTTTTGATCCTATTGACCAAGAAAAACACCAATGGATTGCGATTGCACTCGGTTGTTTGACCTCGCCTACTGGGGTAAAAATAGAACAGCATATCTTCACCTTGGAAAAAGGTGATTATTATGAAATCACCGATGGTGTAAAGCAGCATAAAACCTGAACTAGGTTACTGTTATTCTTGTTCAATATATGGTTTTTGCCGTGCTGATCAGTGCTGTAGGTGGTTAATACGCGCCTTTCAGTTGTGGATTCAAACACCATTTTACATACGGCATGGTTTTCAATAGTGGGCAGTTTTTCAAGGTGCTTTATTTGTGTTAAAATATTTGATAGCCACCGGCATGTCGTGTTCTGAGAAGCCAGTCTACAGTTTTAACCCGCCTTGCTTGGTTGTTTTTTATTATATAAGAGGGGATGGTGATGTTGAAAAAAGCTAAATCAGTTATGGTTTTAACTGTTGCACTTTGGGGGTTCATTGGTGCATTAAACAATGTGGTGGATTGGAGTGGGACTTTACGGGCGGTTGGGGCGGTTACTTCGATGGCAACTTTTGATGGCGGCAGTGAAAGTTGGCAAGCGACTTCAAATTCCCTGCTGATATGGATTGGCGCCTTATTTATATTGGGATCAAAGTTAGCCACGGGCACTTTGTGTACCTTGGGTGCGACAGGCATGTGGCGTGCCAAAGGGAGCAGCGGGGAAGCCTATAGGGCTGCCAAATCTATCGCTTTAACAGGATGTGCTGTCGCCATTACTATGCTGTTTTTAGGTTTTATTGTCATTGCTGAAAGTTGGTTTGAACTGTGGCGTTCGGAAACCATGCTGGGGCCAGTGCTTCAGTCCTCATTTCGTTATGGTGGGATGATTGGGTTGATAGCCATTTTCGTTGCGAGTCAAGATTGACGGTATTTTGAGTGAAACATAAGTCAGCACAGACAATTAATCTGATAGAAAAACAACCCTTAATAGCAGGAAGAACAAACTATGAGTGAACAACAATCCAGCCATGGTAGCTGTTTATGTGGGGCAGTGGGGCTATTGGCTACGACAGTTAATCCCTTGGTGGGCGCCTGTCATTGTGAGATGTGTCGAAAGTGGGTAGGAGGGCCCTTTATGGCCGTTGAATGTGGCACTGAAGTTGGCTTTACCGGGCATGAATTTATAGGTAGATATGCCTCATCAGAATGGGCTGAACGTGGTTTTTGTACACAATGTGGCAGTGCCTTATTTTATAAACTGAAAGCCAGTGGTGAATACATGCTTCCTGCGGGGATTTTAGATATTGAACCTCAACTAGAATTTATACAGCAAGTTTTTATTGATGAGAAGCCGAGCTACTATTGTTTTGCCAATAAAACCAAAGATTTGACTGGCGCTGAATTGTTTGCCATGGATGCTGCTGAGTGAGCTTCGGCTTGGTGATTAATTATGACTTGTTGGCGTGCTCGGGATGCCATAAATGACTTAGGGCAAGCCGAGCACGACAAAGTTGTGTGAGCTTGTAGACAACACACAGTTATTGTTTACAACTTAATAATCCTGGTGCAAATTTCCAGCCCTCCATGAGTTATACCCAGATTCGGTTCTAATGGCACCACCACTGACTGTCGACATGTATCCATTGGCTCTGTTTGATTGGCCACCGGTAACACTGGATCCATCTTCGTTGGCTTGATTGCCTGATCCTCCAGTGACACTGGCATATGTTCCATTGGTCGTATTTCGTTGGCCGCCCGATATACTGGATGATTCTCCTTCAGTGGTGTTTTGTCGCCCGCCTGAAATGCTGCTATATTTTCCGTTGGTTACATTGTCATAACCTCCAGATATGGAGGAAAAGTTTGCATAAGTTTCATTGTAACGTCCACCACTGATGTTTGAATAAACCGCAGCTGTGTAGTTGGCTATACCGCCCAGTACATTGGCATAATTGGCATTTGAGGTGTTGCCAACGCCGGCGATTATAGAGCCATAATCATCATATGAATTATTAGCTCCAACAATTAAATTATGTGAGCCTCGGCGGACATTGTTGTCCCATTGGTAGCCACTGCGGATGCAAAGTGACTCAACTGAATAGCTTGGGTTGGAACAAAATTCCATGCTGTTTGATGAGGTCTCATTGTAGCCAATGATTAGGTTGCCGAGGCCGTTAACTGTTCCATCTGTGCGACCACTGCCGCTTGTTACTTGTACATTGACATATTGGAAGACAGCAGCTGGGTGTCCGCTAACTGATCCGAGTTTTAAGTAACCATCGAGTGCCAAAACACTGTTACTGCGCATTTTATCAATTTCAGCTTCTAATTTGCTGATGGTGGCTTTTGACTCAACCAATTCTGCTTGGAAAGTTAAGAACTGTTGTTCCAAGGCCAAAAGCTTGTTGGCCTGTATTTGATTTGACTCGTGATTGAATTCTGTTGCTGAGGCTTGGGTGGTGATGAAAGTTATAATCATCAAACAAGTATGTATTTTCATGATAGGTATCCTGTTAAAAGTATTTGATGTTTATATATTCGTAAAAATGCAATAAAACATGACATCAATATTTTGACGAGGTATTTTTGTTTAAAAATCATGGGGTACAATTAATTCATACTAAAGGATTATGGCATGAAGCGTTGCTTGCCAAATGTAATAAGTATGTGAATCAGCTTCGATTCATGTCAGAATTTATATGAATTATTCTGGCCGATGTGCCATCATATATAAATAAATACAATTAATTAAAATGGAGTTTTTATCAATGAAACATTTCGCCTTTATCTTTGGGGGATTAATATTCGGGGCTTTCAGCAATGAGGGCTGGGGTGTTTGGGTTGGTGGTGTTCTGGGTCTTTTATTGTCTTGGATTGGCTCGCTGAGTCAAAAAGTCAATCAATTGGAATCAAAATTACTTGATTTCGAGTCTCGGCGTAATATGCTGAGCCCAATACCGCTTCAAACTGACTCTGATGAAACTGCCACCGCAGAATCTCCAGATAAACAAAGCAATAATGATTCAGACATCAGTAAGCCGGTTGTAGATGGCATCGATTCGATTCCAGTTGTGGCATTGGCTGTGGATGAATCTACCGAAATACAATTGGAACAACGCAGCAGCTCGTTAGAGGATGAGATAAGTTCAGGGCTGATGACTGAATCAGTCGTTGATCAGATGCCTGTAATGACTCCATCAGATAGTGGTGAGCTCAAGGTTGAGACCAGTCCCAATATAATAAGTGATACATCGAAGAATGACACTCATGATCCTGTAACTACTCGGGAAAAAATGGTTGAAGCTGAGCCTTCAGCGATTGAATTGGCTGTTATTAATGGCATGCAAAAGCTTAAAGGTTTGATCGTCGGTTACTTTACAGGTGGTAATTCATTGGTCAGAACAGGTATGTTGGTGTTGTTTGTTGGTGTTGCATTTTTGTTGAAATATGTGGCAGAGCGAACTGTCGTACCAGTTGAAGTGCGTTATATCGGTATTGTTCTTGGCAGTATGGTGTTACTCGGTTTGGGCTGGCGCTTACGTAAAAAACGCCCAGGTTTTGCCTTAAGTTTACAAGGCGGAGGTATTGGCGTGTTGTACTTAACTTTGTTTGCTGCCATGCGCTTACATCAATTGATTCCTCCTTCGATGGTGTTGTTGTGTTTGGTCGGTGTTGTGATTTTATCAGCCACTTTGGCGATACTGCAGAATTCAATGGCCTTGGCCGTTATTGGGGTATTGGGTGGTTTTGCGGCACCGATACTCAGCTCTACAGGCAGTGGCAGCCATGTTCAATTATTTGCCTATTATTTGTTACTGAATTTAAGTGTGTTTGGAATTGCTTGGTTTAAGTCATGGCGTCTACTTAATTTATTGGGTTTCTTTGCCACATTTGCAGTGGGTTCAGTTTGGGGTTTTAAGTACTACCAGCCTGAATATTTTGCATCGGTTGAACCGTTTTTGATTGCACATTTCTTATTGTATGTATTGATTGCAGTGCTTTTTGCTTTCAAACAACCGCCTAAGCTTAAAGGCATCAATGACGGTACTTTGGTATTTGGTACACCTATTGTGGTGTTTTCATTGCAAGCAGGTTTGGTCAAGGATATGACCTACGGTTTGGCTTATTCGGCTTTGATACTGGGGGTGTTTTATGTGACATTGGCTTATGTGGTTAAAAGACTGCATCGTCCTTTCTTTAAAAATCTGATTGAGTCGTTTATCGCTTTGGGCGTTGGTTTTGCGACTTTGGCTATTCCCTTAGGTTTCGATGGTCGAGTAACATCAGCCATGTGGGTGGCTGAAGCCAGTGCTTTAGTATGGGTTGGTTTAAGGCAACAAAGGATGTTGCCTCGTTTCAGTGGTTATGCTTTGGCTGCATTGGGGTCGTTGGCTTTTTTTGTTGAGCCGGCAGGCAGTCTTGAGGTGATACCATTCTTGAATGCAGACTTCGTGGGTGTTTTAATTGTGGTGACTGCTACTGCATTTATGGGCTTGTATGCGCGTAAATATACACAGTTTTTGTTGCCAATTGAAACACCCTGGATACCTCGGTTGATGATGGTTTCAGCCATGGCTTGGTGGACGATGGGCGGTTTTGTTGAACTGGCTAAACACTTTCCAAATCAACAGTATTTATTGATTCAAGTGTGGTTGTTGGCCGCTGTCGGGCTACTTATATATTGGGGACAACGATTATCCTATGGTTTATTACTTGGCGGTGCGCTGGTTCTCAATGGTTTGATGTTGCCTTTGTTGTTCGATATTCCCATTTATTCAGCAGATTCATTGATGTTTGGCAACATCCGATTTTTAGCCATGTTTTTGGTGGCCGCCTTTTACCTAGTAATGACTGCGTATTGGAAAAACAGTGACTGGTTTGAAACGGATCAAAAGAGGCGCTGGGTTGCTCGATTTTTCTTGGTTTCAGGCGTATCGGTTTGGCTGGTGGCAATGGCTTTGGAAATTCATAAATTCATGCCCCTCAAACAATTGCTGTGGAATGAAGTGATGATGGCTGTATCTGCCGGAATGTTGTTGTGGCATGGTCACCGAAAACAGGATTCTGATTTTAAATGGATCAGCGTGTTTGTGACTTTATTGATGTTTATGCCGTTGTATTTAACCATGGGTACGCATGTTTGGCTGATGCCAACCTTGGCACAAGATCCACTGCCTATATTGAATGTGTCATTTATGGCTTTGATGGTGTATTTTGTGACTCATTTTTTGGTTGGTAATTATTGGCAAAAACACATGTGTGATACGTCTCAATACGGTGTGCTGGCAGCCCGAGTCCTGTTGATTCTTTCTTTGTTGGCTTGGGTGGTTAATGGTGCGATTGAATCAGATGCATTGTTTAACTTACCCGCATGGATTTCTGTATTCTTGAGCTTTATCAGCGCCTCATTTATACTTTTTGTTTGGGCTGCCCATCGGTTACATTGGCAAGATCTGCATCAAATTAAATATGGGATGACGCCATTTTTGTTGCTTTTGGTGATCGTGGTTCCAGTGTTTCAAGATTTTCATCAAGCATATGGACTGTATGCATGGCTGTTTGCCTTTATGGTCAATTATTGGCTGTTAAAAATTTATGATGATAAAAACATGAAAATGGTTATCCAATTTCATGTTTTGAGCTTGTGGCTTTTAAGTTTTGTTATAGTCTTTGAGTTTGTCACAGTAATTGATCTTTGGATAGGCTCCAATAATATTTGGTATGTCGCTTCCTACGCAGGCATGTTGTGGTTTATCAGTACACTTGTGTATGCCTTCCGCAAGCGTTTGAAATGGCCTTTGGTGGCACATGCGGCTGCCTATTTCAAATGCGCCATTCCGGTTATGTTTTGGCTGCAGTGGTTGATGCTTTTGGTGATGAATTTCAATGACCCAGGTCAGTTACTTGCTGTGCCTTATTTACCCGTGCTTAATGTCATTGATGTATTGGGGTTGTGTATTATTTGGCTGGGGATAAAAATCAATCAAATGGATCAATCCAGCTTGTTCATTAAGGATGTTCGGATTAAATACAGCATGTTGGCTGGAACGGTCTTTTTGATGCTGAATGCATCGATGTTGAGGTGTTTTCATTACTGGTATGGGATTGATTATCAGTTCAGTGATTTAATGTCATCATTTATGGTCCAAACTGGTTTCAGTATTTTGTGGGCAGCCACAGCAGTGACATTGATGGTGGTGGCAGCGCGTAAACACTGGCGAGCTGTTTGGTTATTAGGCTTGGGTTTAATGATTGCGGTGGTGGCTAAATTGTTTTTGATTGATATGTCGGCCTCTGGCAGTATTGAAAGAATTGTGGCATTTTTGTCAGTGGGCTTTTTATTGTCATTGGTTGGGTATTTCTCACCCTTACCACCAGAAATTAAACAAAATGATGTGAATCGATCGACGGAGGCAACTGATGCAGGTTAAACAATGGATAGGTGGCTTCTTGATGTTTTCAGCGGTGGCGTTTGCTGAGGCTGAATTTAGCTTGCCACTAAAACTTTTGGCAGACAGTCCAGGATACGTATTCATGGTTCCTGATGTGGTTTATGAGCGTGCGCATTATGCCGATTTGAGAGATGTTCGGGTATTCAATGCATTGGGTGATGAAGTACCAATGCGATTGTCGAAAAATCTTGATCAAATTAAAAAAACCTTTTCTGAAGTGACTTTGCCGATATTTTCTTTGAATCAGTCAACCCAAATTCCGGTTAATTCGAAGCAAGTGAAAACGACTTGGGAGGGTGGTTTGCAGCGCCATACGGTTGATACTTCAAATATTGTGAAAAACTACCTATTAAATCAGGAAAGTGAACGCTTAGATACCATTCTTATTGATGCATCATCAGTTTTAAATGAACAGGCAGTGGCTTTAAATTTAGCTTGGCAATTTCCAATAGCGGGTAATCGGGTGTTTTATGTTGAACTGAAGGGCAGTAATGATTTATCTCGCTGGCAAGTGCTTCAGCCAAAACATAAATTGGTTGAACTCGATACTGGGGATCGAGTGGTGATTGAAAATAGCATTCCTTTGCCAGGTGCGGCATTTGAATTCTATCAATTAAGGTTTCTTGATCTACCCATTCCGGAAGTGGTGGCAGTGAGAGCCTCGATGCAATACCAGGCCGTTAACGCAGAAGTGAAATGGTCTGAAGTGAGTGATTTTCAAGTGGTAAATAGCAGTGATATTGGCCATACCATAGCCTGGGAATTGGATGGTTATTACCCAGTTGAGGCTGTTAAATTTAATTTTGATTACAAGAACTTAATGGCTGATGTGCAAGTTTATTCTAAGCACAGTGCACAGTCGACGTGGCGCAGAGTGGCTAAAGGCGCTGTCTATGCGGTCGGTACCGGTGAAATGTCGATGTTTAATAATCAGCTTGCGTTGTATGGTAACAACCACCGCTATTGGAAAATGACCAGTCAATCAGCTATTTCAACTCAGTGGGTTGACTCGATTTCATTCGCATGGCGTCAGCATCAAATTCGATTTTTGGCTCAAGGAGAAGGGCCATATAGCCTTCGCTTTGGTCAAAACTTAAGAAATAAACCAGCTATCAGTCAATGGTATCAGCAGTTAAACCCCGGGTTAAAACAATCCTTGTTTTCAAACCAAGTGGCGTTTGCAGTGTTTGATAAAGTAGAGCCCATGTCTGAAAGCAAAGAAGATGTTAACTCAGAAACTCATTCCAGTACTTGGTTATTTTGGGGGGTGTTGGTACTGGTCTTAACAGGGTTGTTGTTAATGGCGACGCAGTTATTAAAAGAAGTGGCTGATGATTAGGTCTAACTTGCCGTTTTACTGGCAGCAAGTATAAAACGGGCCATATCTAATAGCCCAGTAATACAGTTTAGTTTGACTCAAAGCAGTTGCTAATGTCAGCAATGACCTCAAAGTCAGTGTGTTTCAGTGTGTAACATTGGTTAAAAAATCGCTTCTTTGATCCGCTGTATTTCATCACGTAAATCAGCGGCTTTTTCAAACTCTAAGTCAGTGGCATGCTGTTTCATTTGTTTCTCAAGTTTTTTCAATAAAGCACTGAGTTCTTTGGCTTTTTTTCCAGCATATGAAGATTGTCCTTCGGCAATTTTGACCAATTGTTTGGTGTCGTTTTGTTCGTAGGCATCTTGTAAGTCATGAATTTTTCTAACCACTGAAGTAGGTGTGATGCCATGTTTTGTGTTGTGATCAATTTGTTTTTGTCTGCGACGTTCGGTCTCACCAATGGCTGTTGCCATTGCGTTGGTGATTTTGTCGCCATATAGAATGGCTTTACCATGAAGGTTTCGACTGGCACGACCAATGGTTTGGATTAAGGCACTGGTTGATCGCAAGAAGCCTTGTTTGTCCGCATCTAGAATGGCCACCAAAGACACTTCAGGCATATCTAAACCTTCTCTTAATAGGTTGATGCCGACCAGCACATCAAAAACACCTTTGCGTAAATCTCTGATGATTTCAACCCGTTCTACGGTTTCGATTTCAGAATGTAAATACCGCACTCTTATGCCTTTATCTGCCAAGTAGTCGGTTAAATCTTCACTCATGCGTTTGGTCAAAGTTGTGACCAATACGCGTTCTTCTAATTTAACCCGTTTATTAATTTCTGATAACAAATCATCCACTTGAGTGCCAACGGGCCTGACTTCAATGGTGGGATCAATCAAACCTGTCGGTCTAACAATTTGTTCGGCCACTTGTGCTTGGTTGGCAGCTTCATATTTACTGGGTGTGGCAGAAACAAATACCATGCGTGGCGTGCGTGCTTCCCATTCCTCAAATTTGAGTGGGCGATTGTCCAAAGCACAGGGCAATCTAAAACCAAAGCGTACCAAGTTTTCTTTTCTTGAACGGTCGCCTTTATACATGGCACCAATTTGCGGAATGGTCACATGCGACTCATCAACCACTAACAAAGCATCACTCGGTAAGTAGTCGAATAAGCACGGGGGCGGGTGTCCTACAGGTAAGCCTGTTAAATGTCTTGAATAGTTTTCAATGCCTTGACAATAACCCAATTCTTGCATCATTTCTAAATCATACATGGTGCGTTGTTCCAGTCGTTGTGCCTCAACTAAGCGGTTGTCATCGTATAGCACTTTCAATCGATCTTTAAGTTCTTCGCGGATGTGACCGATGGCATTGAGGATACGTTCTCTGGGGGTGGCATAATGAGATGTTGGAAATATATTAATGCTTTGCTCTTGACTGATTTTTTTGCCAGTCAGTGGGTCAAAAAAGCTTAGTGATTCAATTTCATCATCAAATAATTCAATCCGCACAGCGGCTTTTTCAGAATCTGCTGGAAATACATCAATCACCTCTCCACGAACACGAAATGAACTGCGTTCAAGGATGATGTCATTGCGGTTATATTGCAGTTCTGATAATCGTCGAAGCAAGGTGCGTTGATCAATGGTGTCGCCGACATTCAATGAAATCAACATCTGTAGGTAAGATTGTGGGTCGCCCAGGCCATATATCGCTGAAACTGTTGCAATAATGATAACGTCTTTGCGCTCCATCAATGACTTGGTTGCCGATAAGCGCATTTGTTCGATGTATTCGTTGATTGAGGCGTCTTTCTCAATGTATAAGTCAGTGGATGGAATATAAGCTTCAGGTTGATAGTAATCATAATAGGAAACAAAGTATTCAACCGCGTTGTCTGGGAAAAATTCCTTGAATTCTGAATATAGCTGCGCCGCCAAAGTCTTGTTGTGGGCCATGACGATGGTGGTTTTTTGTACATTATTAATAAGGTGAGCAATGGTGAATGTTTTGCCTGAGCCCGTGACGCCTAATAATGTCTGTGCTTTTAAACCATCTTCAAAACCCTGGGTTAGTTTCTTAATCGCTTGAGGTTGGTCTCCAGCAGGTTCAAAAGGACTTTTAATTTTAAAGGGCAGGGCTTTTTTCTTGATTTGTAGGTTGATTGTTTCCATGGGTAGCTATGATAGCTCAAAAGGTTTTTCTGGTGAAGTGAAGTCTGGTTGATATGTCATGTATATGTCGTGTGATATTGCTCATATAGTCACATAGTATTCTGGATGTTTATACATATAGCCAAATTAAAGTAAGCACTTAGTCATGCAACAAAGGGTAACTTATTCAATTGTTCACATAATTAAGTTATTAAAACATAAGGTCAATGAGTGGATTTGATTAAACAAATTGGCAGGATATTAAGAAAAAGGTTGTCATCTGTGGGCAGTCTTTTAAGATAGGCATTTTTATCATTAGTACAGCAGTTATGAGTGAATTTGTTTCTGATTTAGTAAAGCGTGTAAAACCATCGGCAACCATTGCTGTTAGCATGAAAGCTGCCGAATTAAAACGTGCCGGAAAGGACGTGATTGGCTTGGGTGCAGGAGAACCTGATTTTGATACGCCTGATCATATTAAAGCAGCCGCTATAGAAGCCATTCACCAAGGTAAAACTAAATACACAGCTGTTGATGGTACGCCTGAATTGAAACAGGCCATCATTGGCAAGTTACTCAGAGATAACCATGTCAGCTACCAAGCCAATGAAATATTGGTTTCCTGTGGTGCTAAACATTCAATCTCTAACTTATTGTGTGCGGTAATCAATCCCGGTGATGAAGTGATTATTCCAACCCCTTATTGGGTTTCCTATCCTGATATGACTTTGTTGGCAGGTGGTGAGTCTGTGATTGTGGAAACCAATATTGCTGCAGATTTTAAGTTGACAGCGGATCAATTGGCTGAAGCCATAACGCCAAAAACTAAATTAGTGATGTTGAATTCCCCCAGTAATCCAACAGGTAAAGCTTATTCACAAGCAGAACTGAAGGCCATTGGTGACGTGATATTGGCCCATCCTCATGTATTGATTGCGACTGATGATATTTATGAGCATATCTATTGGGGTCAAGAGCCATTGGTTAATTTAGTGGCCTTATTTCCTGAGTTAAAAGATCGAGTAATTATTATCAATGGGGTCTCAAAAGCGTATGCCATGACAGGCTGGCGGATTGGTTTTGCGGCGGCTCAAGCAGACATTATTACTGCCATGCGTAAAGTGCAATCACAAAGTACTTCGAATCCTTGTTCAATTTCGCAGGCTGCTGCCACAGCAGCTTACAATGGTCCTCAGGATTGTTTAACAGTCATGAAAACTGCGTTTAAGCAACGTCATGATTATTTGGTGAAGGCTTTGAATGAATTGCCAGGTATTACTTGTTCAGCTGGTAACGGTGCTTTTTATGCTTTTCCAGATGTAACGGTTTTAGTGAATCAAATAGACGGTGTGAATGATGACGTTGAATTGTCGACGTGGTTATTGGAAAACGCCGGAGTGGCGGTGGTCCCAGGGACACCATTTGGTGCGCCGGGTTATGTGCGTTTATCATTTGCTACTTCGATTGATGTTTTGCAAGATGCCATCAACCGCATTGATTGTGCGATTAAACCGCATTTTGCTTAAAGAGATCTGTTTATGAATTATCGCATCATCGTTCATTATGCTGAATTGGCTTTAAAAGGTAAAAACAGAAGTGAATTTGTTAAAAAGTTAAGAATCAATATCAGACGTAAACTAAGGTCGATGGGCTTGGAATGGGAAGTACTTTCTATCCATGATAGAATTTTTATTGAAGCCGGTCAGGCCGAATCGAGTCAGTCTGAACAAGTGGTTAACGAAGTCGCTCGAATACCTGGAATTGCATGGCTGAGTTATGTGCATTGGTTTGCGGAAGAACAGTATCGGTTTTTACAAGCTGAACCTGATTTAAAGCCTATTCATGATTTGATTAAAAAAATGGCTGTTAAGACTTATCAAGAAGGGCATACCTTTGCACTGAATGTAAACCGCAGTGATAAAAATTTTAGAATGACTTCAAGACAACTGTCTATTGAGTTGGCTACTACGGTGGTTGAAAACAGTGGTTGGGAAAATGTTGATTTAAAAAACGCCGATCAATTTTTCTATGTGAATATTTCATCAAGAGGTGTTTCTGTTCATACCAATAAGATCAAAGGCACGGGAGGTTTGCCGGTTTCTTCAACGGGTCGGGTATTGACATTGTTATCAGGCGGCTTTGATTCCCCTGTGGCTGCATGGTTAATGGCCAACCGAGGGTGTAATGTAGATTTTGTGCATTTTTCAGCCAGTCATCATAATTTATCCGATGTTGAAGACTATAAAATTTCTAGGATTGTTAAAAAGATCAGTGAGATTACCGGTCGTGCGAAGTTGTATATAGTGCCTTATACTCATTTTGATATGGCCTTGTTAGAGCATGACTTGTCATATGATTTGATTTTATTCAGGCGTTTTATGGCCAGGGTTTCAGAGCGCATCATGCAAAGCAATAATTCTCAAGCCTTGGTAACTGGTGATAATTTAGGCCAGGTGGCCTCGCAAACATTAGAAAATATCAATTCAATGAATCAAGCAATTTCTGCACCTATTCTTAGGCCGTTAATTACTTATAACAAAGAACAAATTATTGATATATCCAAACAACTAGATTTGTTTGATGTTTGTTGTGAACCGTATAAAGATTGTTGTGCCTTAATCAGTAAAAGTCCTAAAACAAAATCTAAAGCCGAAATGATGGTTAAATTGGAAAACCGATTTTTAGATAATTATGAAGAGTTGATCGTTGATACTTTAAACGACATGACTGAGGTAATCTACAATTTCGGCCAATTGGAACATAAAATACATGTCAATGAATGAGCCGATTATTCGTTTAATTGAAGCTAAAGACAATGCAACAGTTAAATCCTTGGTGCAAACCACACTGGCAGAATTTGGTTTGTTTGGTGAAGGTTATGCCGGTGTTGATCCTGAATTGAACGACATGTATGCGGCTTATTCAGATGAGTTGAGTGCTTATTATGTGGTTGAAGTGAGTGGTGAAATTTGTGGTGTTGCCGGTTATGCACCTTTGGCTGGTTGTGTGAGAGGCACCATTGCTGAACTCAGAAAGATGTACTTGTTACCTAAGTTAAGGGGGCAGGGCGTGGGACAACAGTTGATTGAGTTGTGCCTCAGTGAAGCGACTGACTGCGCTTATTCTGCCATGTATTTAGAAACGGTCACTGAAATGCAGGCCGCTCAAAAATTGTATGTTAAAAATGGTTTTAAATACCTTGAAGATCGAATCGGTGACACTGGGCACAACCAATGTGGCGTCTGCATGATGAGGCCGTTGCATGATTAAAAACATCATGAATACAACGGTTTGGTTTTTGTTGATTGTTTCAGTGAGCCATTGTAGCCTCAGAGTAAGTGACACTTTGCTACCAGAAAAATTACCACATGCCATAGCAAATAATGCAGTGGCTTATCTACAGGTCAATGGTCAGGATCAATTTTATTCTTTCAATGGTATGGCTTCTGGTAAAACCTATGCTGATGTGAGTAATGAGGCTTTTGTTTGGCGAAATGGGCGGTGGCATGCACTGGCTGTGCCTAATACACAGTTGCCGGTATTGGCTTCTACTGCGGTAACAGTTAATGGTGGTGTTTATCTTTTTGGCGGTTATACAGTGGCAGAAGACCACAGTGAAAAATCGATTCCAAATGTCTGGCGAATTGATGGGCAAACTGATATTTGGACAGCCATGCCAGCTATGCCGACCCCAGTTGATGATGCGGTGGCATTGGTTTATCAAGATCGTTATATATATTTGGTCAGTGGTTGGCACGATGTGGACAATGTAGATTTGGTCCAGGTATTTGATACCCAAGAAATGACTTGGAGCCAAGCAACACCTTATCCTTTGCCACCTGTGTTTGGTCATGCCGGCGGCATCATTGGCCAGAAAATGTTGGTATGTGACGGTGTTAAAGTCATCAAAACTGCAGAAAGAAAAATATTTTTACCCTCTGCAGAATGTGCTTTGGGTTCAATCGATGTCAATGAACCGACTTTGATTTCATGGCAATCCGTTCCCCATCACAGTGGTAAAGCCTATTACAGAATGGCTGCCAGCAGCGATGATGTGACTAAAGTACATTTTATCGGCGGCAGTGATAATCCCTATAATTACAATGGAATTGGTTATGATAAGATTCCATCTAAGCCCAGTAATGGTTGGCGAACGTTTGATTTAGATGCCATGAGTTGGGTGTTGGGAAATCATGCCAAACCTCCGTCGATGGATCACCGTGGACTGTTGAACACGCCTCATGGCTTTGTGATTATGGGTGGTATGCTTGAAAATCAATTGGTTAGCCAGAAAATTAATTACTACGATAAGAAATAATATGAATCTTTTGACATTGTTCCACAGCTCATCACTAAGCACACAAGCAGAAGGTAAAATGAAGTCGATTGAACGATTTGTTGTCTGTTCAATGTCAGCCTTAAAGGCCAGTGGTTGCACATTCAGTGGTTTTAGAGGAGTGGTGTTATGATTTTTCTCAATAAAATGGTGATTGCTGTCTGTTGTTTGATTGGGAACCTGGGATTGGTTTTTGCCTCGACAGATATGGTTCGATTAGATGATTTTAAAGTGTATGCAGTTAATTCGACGCAGCCAATTGAACCCTCTGGTTTAACCTTTAAAGACAATCAATTGTTTACCGTTTGTGATGATTCTAATGCTATTTTTGAACTTGATTTTAGCGATGAAGATACAGTAAATGCTGCAGTATATTTGAAACTTGATGTTACGCAGTTATCTGCTTTGGCATTGGACTTGGAAGGCATTACAACGGTTGGCAATGATTTTTTTGTGGCCAGTGAATCTCATCATAAACTGATCCGTTTAGATGGTAGTGATTTGAGTTGGGTACCAGCCATAGGTGGGGTTTATGCAGAAGCTTACAAAGCCGGTTTGTTTCAGTTGTACAACGCTGGGATTGAGGCGGCAGTTTATCTTGGTAATCATACTTTCTTATTGTCAGCTGAAAGAGAGCCACGTGGGCTAATAGAGGTTCAATTTAACGAATCATTCACTGAGATAGTAAAGCAAAGTAACCAATTATTTGATGACAGTTCGCATGAATTGGCATCTGACAGAAAGCCTGATTTAACAGGGTTGTTTTACTATGATGGGGTCATCTATGCTTTACACAGGAATGCTTATGTTATCCATGAATTGCTTAAAGACGAACATGGTATTTATCATGAAGGACAGTCTTGGTCGTATGAGCACATAGTTAAACACCCTGATAATGCGTATCAAGACATGCAGTTTGGCCATGCTGAAGGCTTGGCTGTTGATGCGGACAATTTTTATTTGATCATAGACAACAACTTTGACCCTAAGTTAAAAGCACCCAATGACAGAAGACCTTTACTGATTATTGCTAAACGTAAATGATTGAACTGTAATGGTGTTGTCAGACTTAATAAAAGGTTTCTGGATTTGATGTTTGGGTCTGGGTAAAAGGCCAAAATCTTCACGAGTCAATAAATCAACTGAATGACTTTGGATTTGCCAATCCAAGGCCTGGTCCACGTTGAGTTCGATTACAATTTTAATTTCTTTTTTACCGTTAAAGTAGTATTGTAAGACTCGGTTTCCCTGATTCAATAACAAAGGTTCTGGTAATACCACTTGTCGGTTTTCAATGCTTAAGCCGTACAGGGTCAGTGGTTCATTGGTATAAATTTCTAAAATTTCAGTGTTTGAGTTAGCCGTGACTGCCAATTCTAACTTTAATCGCTGATTAGCAAATACCTGCTTTTTAACATCAAGTTGGATACCATCAATAACGACAGCCTGGTCAAGTTTGGTGAGGTTTTTCAGTGGCTTTTTATAGAGCTGTTTGAATGCAGCTTGTTGTTTGGGTTGAGCCGTTTGGTCAAAAATCTCACTGTTCCAACCTGAGTCAACAACATCATAATTGAAATAAAACCCTTCTTTGCTGTCCTGGTCATACAGGTACGACAAACTGGTTGGGTGTGGGTGTTTTTGGCTGATGCTGGGTTGTTGTAAAAAGTATGCACTTAAATAAACCAATGGCAAAAGGATAAAAATAAGGGCGTATCTTAACTTAATGGCTGGGTTGAACATTGGTATGGATAACCCCAGTAAAGATGACAGGAACACTGCAGTAATTGGTAGGGCGTTGATACCCAAAGCAATGGGCAAGTTTATGATTAAGGTGCCTAGTAATATGAAGTTAGCCACTGCAAACACAGACGCTACGCCGTCAGAGAGCCGAGGTGACTTGACTTGTGTGCTGAGTAAAAGTATTGATAACAAAACTGGCCATATGAGCAAGCCACTGCCTGGTAAAAAATAAATTAATGGCAATAAAAGGACGGTCCACAACAAAATATTAGCGATTGAACTTGAAAGTATTTGATGTTTAGACAAGCTTGATAGGGTGGTTACGGCAACCAACCCAGAACTGACAAGTAAAGCCCCCATTATGTGGTGCCCTGCGTATGGAAAGCCTTGTAAGATGTCGCTAAATTCAGGGTAAATTAAGTCAATTATTTTGAGCAATATCCAACACCAGCCAAAACTTAAAAAGCCTGCGATTAATATCGGAGCCATGCCTTTTAGGATTGAGGTTATGCTTGCTGTTTTTTGATTAAATGCTCGCCCAATCAAACCGATAAAAATCAGTCCAAATACAGCCATTAACAACCATGTAACCCAGCTTGGGTAACTGATAAATCCAACCACCGGCAGGTTAAAATACACCACAGAATCAGTGGATTTCATTTGGCTAAGATCTGCTTCCGAAAAATACTTTAACATGTTGTGAATTTGAAAGGTTTGGTGGGCTAGGGTATTGAGTGATAGGTTATCAAGATTGTCTCTTTGGGTATGGTAATTAAAATGGTCATCAATAAATGCAAAATTGAAGCCATTGATATTGGCAATCTGATTAAACGGCGAGAGGTCCGTATCATTGGGCAATAATTTATAAATTTCATAATGCAAAGAAGTGGTGACGGGAAGTGGTATATTGGCTGCTGCAAAGCCTGCAATCATGGCTTTATTACCACCGTCAGTTTCGGGCCACATCATGCTGGGACCACTACTGCCTCTGGCTTCGAGGTTAATGATTAAACCGATGTTATGGTATTTCAATTGTTCATTGATAAATGCATGAGCGCCTAGCAAACCAATTTCTTCAGCATCAGTTATCAGTACCACTATGTCATTGCTTGGTTTTGGGTTGTTTTTTAACAGGGCGTTTAAGGATTCTAAAACCACTGCGACGCCACTGGCATCATCTCCAGCACCTTTGCCTGAAAATTTTGCGGCATCATAATGTGATAATAATAACAGCGCTGAATCACTTTGACCTGAACCAGGATAGGTCGCAATGATGTTTCTGATTGGGGCTGCTGTTCTGTTTTTTGGGTTAATACTGGTTGATTTTTGAGTTGATACGGTGAACCCCATTCCTTGTAATTGTTTGACGAGATAACGCCGGACTTCAGCATGATAGTAATCACCAACGGCACGCGGCCCTTTGGTCAGTTTTTTTACATGCTTAATTACATTTTCAAAAAACAAACCATCATAAAACAAATCATCCGTTGTGTTAGAGGGGTAGCTGATTTGATAACTGCCCCAGGATATAACTGTAAATAAAGCGATGTAGAATGCATTTTTAAGCATGATTGAAATAACTAAATGTCATTGAAAACAATATCATAACCCAATGTTTGTGGTTGATAGTGAATTCAATGAATATTTAGTGCATTTGAGTTGGTCAAATGCTTTTTAATTTCTAAGAATTTTGGCACCGAGTTGATTCATTTTTTCTTCGATGGCTTCATAGCCACGGTCAATATAATGAATGTCATGGACGTCGGTATTGCCTTTGGCTGCCAATCCTGCAAGGACCAGTGATGCTGAAGCCCTTAGGTCGGTGGCGGTCACTGGCGCGCCACTCAGTTGAGAAACGCCTTTGATAACAGCTTGGTTGCCTTCAACGTGGATATTGGCACCCATTCGGTTCAATTCTTCTACATGCATGAATCGATTCTCGAATAAAGTCTCAGTGATGTGACTGGTTCCGTCGGCAATGGCATTCAATGCACAAAATTGTGCTTGCATATCAGTAGGGAAGGCTGGGTGTGGTGCCGTCCTGATATTAACTGGATTTGGACGTTTGCCATGCATGTTTAAACTCACGCTGGTGTCAGTGGTGCTAATTTGTGCGCCGGCTACTGTGAGCTTGTCAAACACCGCATCTAAGTCATTGTTACAGCTGTTGTTGATGGTGATAGAACCACCTGTTATGGCGGCAGCAACCAGAAAAGTGCCAATCTCAATTCGATCCGGCATGACGGCATGGTGGGTGCCATTGAGTTGATCTTTACCTTGAATATAAATTCTGGAAGTGCCTTCGCCTCGTATGTCCGCACCCATAGCTTTAAGGTATTTGGCTAAGTCAACCACTTCTGGTTCAATCGCGGCATTTTCAATCAAGGTTTCTCCTTGTGCCAAAGTGGCCGCTATCATGATGTTTTCTGTTCCAGTGACAGTGACTTTTTCCATCACAATGCGGTTGCCTTTTAAGCGATCGCAAGAAGCCAGAATGTAACCATCTTCGACATCAATTTTGGCCCCCATAGCCTGCAAGCCTTTGATGTGTAGATCGACTGGCCTGGCACCAATTGGACAGCCGCCGGGTAAGGATACCTTGGCTCGACCATAGCGAGCCACTAACGGTCCCAGGGCCAAGATTGAGGCCCTCATGGTTTTAACTGTTTCGTAGGGTGCGGTTTGGTTGTTTAAATTGTCAGTGCAAATCGTGATGTCAGAGTGGTGATCGACGGTTAATTTAGCGCCCATTTGTACCAATAGTTCATTCATGGTAGTGACATCATGCAAGTGGGGTACGTGTTGAATGTGAGACTCGCCTTGGCCAACTATGGTGGCGGCTAATATAGGTAAAACGGCATTTTTGGCCCCAGAGGCTTGGATGGTGCCATGGATGGTTTGGCCACCTGTTATGGTAATTTTATTCATGCTTTTATTCTGTTGTCCTTTATGAGTGCTTTTTCAGCTTGTTGTGTTCTTCAGGAGTCATGGCTTTGATACTTAAGGCATGAATGTCAGCCACCATATGATCGCCCAGTGCTTGGTAAATCAGTCGGTGCCTTTTTATTTTCATTAAACCTTCAAATTCTGAAGAAACCACCAAAGTTTCATAATGGCGTTGGTCTTCACCATATACTTCAATGTGGTCGCATTTTATCTGTGTCGATAGTAACTTTTTAACTTCGTTTGGATGCATGAATTGTAATTGTTTGTTTGTTGAGTGCGCATTATCTTGTAAAATAGTACGTTTATAAAGTGATTGTGATTAAATAATTACAATCAATGACCAATTTAAGGAAAAATCTAATATATGTTTGAATCATTGATTTATTTAGTGATCGGTCTTGTCTTGCTCATTTATGCCGCTGATAAGTTTGTTTTGGGTGCTGCATCAACCGCCAAACACATGGGTGTTTCAACCATGTTAGTGGGTTTGATTATTGTTGGTTTTGGTACGTCTGCTCCAGAAATGGTGGTGTCAGCCATCGCTTCCTTCGAAGGCAAGTCTGGATTGGCACTCGGCAATGCAGTAGGCTCAAACATCACCAATATTGCATTGGTACTTGGGGTTGGGTTGTTGATAGTCCCCATGAGTATTAAATCTCAAACCATCAAACGTGAAATGCCCATCTTGCTTTTGGTCACTTTGTTGGTGTTGTTTTTATTGATGGACTTAAAGCTGTCTTTCTCTGACGGTGTCATAATGATTGTTTCAATGTTGGTTGTTACAGGTTTTTTAACTGTGATTGGAATCAAGGGCGACAAAGATGAATTCAGTGATGAAATTGAAGCTGAGTTCGATCTAGAAATAAGTTTAAAAAAAGCCATTATGTTATTGGTTTTTGGCATTATTGTATTGCCGTTGGCATCAAAGTTAATGGTGATTGGCGCCACAGACATTGCGACCGAGTTTGGTGTTTCAGATATGGTGATTGGCTTGACCATAGTGGCCTTAGGAACTTCTTTACCTGAATTGGCTGCGACAGTTGCCAGTGCATTAAAAAAGGAGCATGATTTAGCCATAGGTAATATTGTTGGCTCTAATATGTTCAATTTACTGGGTGTGATTGGGATTTCCGGTCTAATTAGGGAATATGAATTCAAAGCTCACTTTATTCAGTATGATTACTTTTATATGCTGATATTAACTGTGTTTCTGTTTTTGGCTTCAGTGTATTTTGTGTTAAAGGATCAATTCATCTCTCGGGTGATTGGTGTTGTTTTGTTGTTATTTTATGTCACTTATATGGTGTGGTTGTATGTGAGTGAAGCCGTATGAATAAATTGTCTTCCAATAACATTATCCGTTTTTGCCATCAAGTCTTTGATGTTGAATTGAATGGCTTATTACAATTAAAACAACGCATTGGGGAGGAGTTTGTCGCTGCCATTGAATTAATTATGGCATGCAAAGGTCATGTGGTAGTGATAGGAATGGGTAAGTCCGGTCATATTGGTAACAAAATATCAGCCACCCTGGCTTCAACTGGAACACCCGCGTTTTTTGTTCACCCTGGTGAGGCCAGTCATGGCGACTTGGGAATGATCACTTCGGGTGACTTGATTCTGGCCATCTCAAACTCTGGGGAAACAGAAGAAGTTTTGACTATCTTGCCGTTAATTAAACGCATGGGTGTGAAATTAATTTCTATGACTGGAAAATCACAATCGAATTTAGCCAAGAACTCAGATGTTCATTTGGATATTTCTGTTGCTGAAGAGGCTTGTCCTTTGGGATTGGCACCAACGGCCAGTACCACCGCAACTTTAGTTATGGGTGACGCACTGGCGGTTACTTTGTTGGAATTAAGTGGTTTTACCAAAGAAGATTTTGCAATGTCACATCCTGCCGGGTCTTTAGGTAAAAGGTTGTTGCTAGGCATTGATGATGTGATGCGCAAAGGTGAAGAAATCCCCAGTGTGGCTTTAACTGCAAACTTTGCTGAAGCTTTGGTTGAGATGAACCAAAAGGGTTTGGGTATGACGGCAGTCATTGATAACATCGGGCGGGTGGCTGGTGTGTTTACTGACGGTGACCTAAGAAGAACTTTGGCTGATTTAGAATTTCTGAAAGAAAAAACCATGAAGGATTTAGCGACGCCTAATCCAGTGCTGATACATTATAAAAAGATGGCTGTGGAAGCTGTGCAAATCATGGAAGAGTACAAAATTCACTCATTGCTTGTTGTCAATGAAGATAATAAATTGGTTGGGGCATTGAATTTTCATGATTTATTACGGGCAGGAGTGGTTTAATAATGTTCACTAAAGAGGATTTACAGATAGCTGAAAAAATAAAGTTGGTTATTTTTGATGTTGATGGTGTTTTAACTGACGGAGGTCTTTATTTTACTGATGACGGTAGGGAGATTAAAAAATTCAATGTAAAGGATGGTTTAGGAATCTCGTTGTTGATAAAAAAAGGCATTGAAGTGGCGGTGATAACCGGAAGAAATTCTGTCATCGTGGCAGATAGAATGAAATCTTTGGGCGTAAATCATGTCTACCAAGGTAGAATGAATAAACTTGAAACTTATGAAAATTTAAAAATGGCACTGCAAATTTCAGATCAAGAGATTGCCTTTGTTGGTGATGACATTATTGACTTGCCGATTATGAATTGTTGTGCGTTGTCAGCTGCAGTTGCTGATGCTCATGAGGAGGTGTTAGAAAAAGCACGACTTACATTAAGTAAAAAAGGCGGTATGGGTGCTGCCAGAGAATTGTGTGATTTAATAATGCAAGCCAAGGGGCTGACTCATGATTTTTCATCAGACATGCAGTGATGATTGAAAAAGGCCGGTTAATCCAATTAACAGCATTTAGTTTATTGGCAGTGATTAGTTATGCTGTTTATGACAAATATTATGCGGCTGAGCCAGCAGCCAAGTTTGAACCTTTTACCAAAGGTTATTCACTTGAGGGTGTGGTTGTAAAAACGAGTGATGAATCTGGTGTCATTGTCAGTACAATGGAGTCACCATCAATGATCCATTATGCAGACACTGAAGTGTCAGTCATTACATCACCTAAATATACCATGCACCAAGATGATGGCGATTGGGTGTTTACATCGACGAAAGGTGAAATAAATAAAGGTCAGACTGAAATTTATTTTCCTGAGCAGGTAGACTTGACCTTAGATGCAGAGGGGACTGACGCTGTATGGGTTCAAACCAGTCAATTGAAAATAAAAATCACACATAAAACAGGTGTCACTGATAAGGAGATTTCAGTCAAGCGACCTGGTTTGTTGTTGACAGGATTGGGTTCGGTTATTAACTTTACCGATCAAACTATTGAAATATTAGAAGATATGTATGCAGAATTTGAAAATTAATTTATATGCGGCTTTGTTTTTGTTCTCTGGTAACTTGCTTGCTTTAGAGAGTGACCGTAAGGCTAAAATTATCATAGAAGGGCCAGGTTGTGTCAGTAAATTAAAGCTGGATCAAACCGAATGTAAAAAGGGGCTAAAGATTGTTCAGGGTTCGATGATTATAAAGGCAACCTATGGGATGATTCAGCATAAAAACAAAGGCATAGAAAATGTTTTAATGAAAGGTAATCAAGTCTATATGGAGCAAATGATAGATGATCAAGATAAAATGATTATCAAAGCCAATGAAGTGGATTATCGGAAGTCAGAAGAAAAGGTTTATTTAAAGGGTCAGGTCAGTATTACCAGCTCTATTGGTGTTACCACAGGTGAAGAAATAGAGTTTAATTTATTAACTCAAGAAATTACCGCTTTGGGTGAAAACACCACTCAACAATTCAGAATGGAAATTGATCAAAACAATGATTGAAGCCATTGACATTGCTAAGAAATACCAGAAAAGACAAGTCATATCTTCGGTTTCTTTTAAACTCAATCAGGGAGAGGTTGTTGGTTTATTAGGTCCTAATGGTGCCGGTAAAACCACTTGCTTTTATATGGTTGTGGGCTTGATTCCAGTTGATGGTGGCCGGGTTGAAATTGATTCGGTGGATGCTTCTCGATTTGGTATGCATGAAAGGGCCAAGCTGGGAGTGGGGTATTTGCCACAGGAAGCCTCTATATTTCGCAAGCTTACTGTTAAAGATAATATCATGGCAGTTCTGGAGTTGCGTAAGGATTTAAGTCAGTCAGAAAGATCTAATCGTTGTTTAGAGTTGTTAGAAGAGTTGAATGTTGAACATGTGAAAAACCAGCTGGGCATCAGTTTATCTGGCGGTGAGAGAAGACGAGTTGAAATAGCAAGGTCATTGGCGATGGAGCCTAAATACATTCTACTTGATGAGCCATTTGCAGGGGTTGATCCAGTTTCAGTTATTGATATTCAAAAAATAGTCTATCATTTAAAAAGTAAAAACATTGGGGTGTTGATTACCGATCATAATGTGCGCGAAACATTAGGGATTTGTGATCGGGCTTATATCCTCAATGCAGGTACCACTTTGAAAGAAGGTACGCCAGAACAAATCATCAGTGACCCTGAGGTAAGGAAGGTCTATCTGGGTCAAGATTTTTCAATGTAAATTAGCTCGATAATTGTTGTAATGAATCTCCTGTTTCTGTATATTAATACTAAGAGAATCATGAAATTAAAAACCGCTAATCAATTTCTTTATCCCCAAAATGAGTCGTTCTTTTCATGTGTCAGAATAATCTCAAATTTCAAAATAAGTATAAATCCCAAGCTATCTTTTTATTTTATTGATTTATTTAATACGGCTTTGTTTAATCATTTTAATTTTTCAATACAAACCGGTATTAATGAGATTAAATCAATAAATGTTTCCATTAACTTGAACATCATGTTCAAAAAATGAGGTGTTAAAATATGCAACTAACTATTACCGGTCATCAACTAGATGTGACTGATCCAATTAGAGAGTACATTGAAACCAAGTTTGAGCGAATCAAAAGGCACTTTGACCAAGTTCTAAATGCTCATGTGATTATAAGTGTTGAAAAAGTTAGACACAAATCAGAAGCGACTATGCATATTGGTGGTAAGGATTTCTTTGCAGATTCTACGGAGGATCATTTATACAAGTCGATTGATTTACTGGTTGATAAACTGGACAAACAAATCAGAAGGCATAAAGATAAAGTAACCAACCACCATAATGTTGAAGCCATTAAAATGAACCAGGCTAACTATTAACCCAACCTTTTAAAGTAGATAAGAGGCTTAACATTGTGATGTTAAGCCTTTTTATTTGATATGAAAATAATTGATATATTAGAAGAAGAAAAAATTATTCTTAATCATCATTTTATCAGTAAGAAACGCTTGTTTGAAACAATGGCGAATTTATTGGGTGATGACAGTCAAGAATCTTTAAGTATTTACCATGCTATGGTGGATAGAGAAAAGCTTGGCAACACTTCTTTAGGCAATGGTGTGGCTGTTCCTCATGGCAAGTGTTTAAGTGGCAATGAAATTAAAGCCTGTGTGATTCAAATGTCACAAGCAGCCGATTATGAAGCCATAGATGATGTTCCTGTTGATGTTATTATTGGTATTGCATTCCCAACAACGATCAATAAAAGCCATCGTATACTGATGAAAGAAACAGCTGGGTTGTTTAGACAACATAGGTTATATAAAAATATAGTGAATGCAAAAAGCAAAGAACAAATTATTGAAGAAATATTAGAAGGGTTTCAATTATGCAACAATTGGTCGTAGTTACTGGTTTATCTGGTGCAGGAAAGACGGTCGTCCTTAGGTCGCTTGAAGATATGGAATTTTATTGTGTGGATAATATGCCTATCAATATGTTACCTCAATTGGTTCAACACATTAATTCAGATCCAGAATTTTACCCGAAAGTTGCTGTTGGTATAGATGTCAGAAGTACCAACCAATCATTAAATGAATTTGAATACTTGGTGTCAGGAATTGATCAAACTCAAATAATCACTAAAGTATTGTACTTGTCTGCTGATGAGAAAACAATTTTAAAAAGATACAATGAAACGCGCAGAAGACATCCTTTATCTACTCATGTGAATAGTTATAGTTTGACTGAAGCGATCAGTATCGAAAATGAACTGATGTCACCAATTAGACAAGAATCAGACTTAGTCATTGATACTACGCAGTTGACTGCTCAACAGTTAAAACAACAAATTTGGCAAATTATGAGTCAGCCGAATGAACATGTTTCGGTTATTATTAAATCTTTTGCGTTTAAACGTGGTGTGCCATTTGATGCAGATTTTGTATTTGACGCCAGGTGTTTGCCTAATCCGTATTGGCAACCTGAGCTGAGGTCCTTGACCGGTAGGGACGCTGCTGTACAGGATTACTTAGCCAGTCAAGACACTGTTGATGATTATTTAAAAGATTTGTCTTACTTTTGTAAGAAATGGATTAAACAATTTGAGGCCAATGACAGAAGTTATATTACTATTGCCATTGGCTGTACGGGTGGTCAACATCGATCGGTCTATTTAGTAGAAGCACTGCATAAGTTTTTACAAGAGAAATCAATTAAAAACATGAAGCAGCACAGAGAACTGGACTGATTGGTGCTTCAGTTCGATTAAGGGCTCGCTTGTTCTATACGTTGATAAAATTCAAAAGCTATGCGGTAATCTGGATTGGTTTCTGAAATTGGAAGCTGTGTGGTTCTGATGTTCAGCCATTGTTTCCAGTTAACTGTTGGGAAATGAGTGTCACCTTCAAACTCATGATCAATCCTGGTTAATATCATGGATGTGGCAATAGGCATCAGAAGTTGATATAAAGTCCTGCCTCCAATCACCATGACATGCTCGTTTAATAAGAGGTTTTCAATGTTGTTGATCACCTCAAAGCCCTCTTTTACATAACCTTTGTTACGGCTAAGTACTATGTTTTTTCTGTTAGGCAGTGGAAAGGGCAGTGATTCGCAGGTCTTTCTACCCATTAAAACCGTTTTACCAAGGGTTTGTTGTTTGAAGAACTTCAGGTCAACTGGTAAGTGCCAGGGGAGGCTGTTGTCTTTGCCTATTAAGCCATTTTTATCCATGGCTGCAATTAATGTTAGCCCGTTCATACGGCGACTTTTCCTTTAATGTGAGGGTGTGCTTGATAGTTAACCAGTTCAAAATCATCGAATTTAAAATCAAATAAATTATTAATATTCGGGTTGATTTTGATTTCTGGCAGTTCATAGGTGGAGCGTGTTAATTGCTCATTTATTTGTTCAATATGATTGGAGTATATGTGAGCATCGCCGAAAGTATGGACGAAATCGCCTGCTTCGTAGCCGCAGACCTGTGCCATCATTTTGGTCAATAATGCATATGAGGCAATGTTAAATGGTACACCAAGAAACACATCAGCACTGCGTTGATATAACTGACATGATAGTTTGCCATCGGCGACATAGAATTGAAATAAACAATGGCAGGGTGGTAAGGCCATATTTTCAACATCGGCCACATTCCAAGCGCTGACTATATGCCTTCTAGAATCTGGGTTGTTCTTTAATTGTTCTATAAGCAGTTGTATTTGATCTACGGTTGAGCCGTCAGGTTTAGGCCAAGATCGCCACTGATGACCATAAACAGGCCCTAACTCACCATTTTCATCAGCCCAGTCATCCCATATGCGTACGCCGTTGTCCTTAAGGTATTTAATATTGGTATCACCTGCAATAAACCACAACAGTTCATGAATGATGGATTTCAAGTGTAATTTTTTTGTTGTTAGCATGGGAAAGCCTTGCTGCAAATTAAAACGCATTTGATAGCCAAATATGCTTTGAGTGCCTGTTCCCGTTCGGTCCATCTTTTTATGACCGTGAGTTAAGATATTTTGTGCAAAGTCTAGGTACTGCTGCATAAAAAAAACCTTGTTATAAAAAGATAATTATAACAAGGTTTCATGTAGTGGGAATTGTTTTGTATATCAGGCTGTCAATAATTTTTTAACAATGTTTCTGTTATTAAAGCTGCTAATGATTTCATTGACATCAATATTCACTGTATCAATTTTAAGTGCGCCAGTAATACATGGTCTTTCTTTATTTGAAAACATGGCTTTTTTAGATAAATCAATAAACTTAGGTTTGTCCAAACGTCGATCAGCAGAGTCTCTAACTAGCAACACTTCAGGCTTTAATCGTTTTTCTTTGTTGTGTGATAAAACCAGTCCTGTTGAACCGTCTGAAAGTTGAACTAATGTGCCTGCAGGGTATAAACCGATGGCTTGAATAAACTCGTCCACTAATTTTGCACTGAATAGTTTGTTGCGCTCTTTATACAACCATTCCATTGCCTGTGATGGTGTGTGAACGGCACCATAAGGTTTTTTGCTGGTCATGGCATCAAATGTATCAACGATACCTGCGATTTGACCAAAAGCTGGAATTTCGTCACCTACTAAACCATACGGATATCCACTGCCATCAAATCTTTCGTGGTGTGTTTCTGCAATAGTAAGGATGTTGTGATCTATGGTTGAGTCAGAGGCGAGTAGTTCTACACCCAATTCAACGTGTGATTCAAACATTTTCTTTTCTTCAGCTGTATATTCGCCTTGTTTTTCAAGCAATTTACGGTTGATTTTTGTTTTGCCGATGTCTGCCAATAAGACGCCTGAAACCAGGATTTCTAATTGGTGTTCTGTGATACCCAAATGTCTGCCAAAAACGGCAGCTAAAATACCAGACCTTAATGAGTGACCATAAACATACTGTCCTTGCTCTTTTAACTGGGTAAGCCACACTAAAGTATTTGGATTTCTGATTACCGAGTTAACAACCTGAGTGGCCACTTGTTTGGTTTTTTTAATGTCTAAGCCTTTGCCAACTCTTAAGTTAAAGCTGGTTTCTTCAATGGCACTGTTAAGATCCAGCATTAAATTATGGGCCGCACTGAATTCTGACTTGATCGGTTTAAGGGTGGGGGTGTAGTAGTTGTGGTTGACCACCAAGGGTCTAACGCGACTACGAAATCTCTTTTTATTGTCTGATTTCTTTAATAAAGGTGAAGGTTTTGAAATTTCATGATTTGAGTTTAAGGTTTTGCCTTTGACTACATCAATGTAGACGTATTCACAAAATGCATGTAAATCCTTAATTTCGTTGGTGGATCGAATGTAAAAGCCTTGAAATGGAAATGGTGTGTCTAACCATGAACGATCAAGTTTGCATACGTACATGCCAACTTTCAGAAACTTAACCGAAACTTTTTCTTTTTCTATATTCATTTTGAACTCAAACTTTATTGTTATTTATACCCACTGTTAATAATAACATGAAAATAGTGCGATATTGGTGATGAACTTCACAAAATATCGAAAAAAGTGACTAAATTTGTCAATTTTCTGCAAAAATGTTTGAATTTTTATCGGAAGTGCTTTTTTTGGGAATTATTTTTGGTGAATTTTTAGCTGTCGAAACAACTAAGTAAAGCCCGAATGAGTTGAGTTTCAACTCATTCGGAGCTGGTTTTTATGCCAATGCTTTAATTTTGGCGTTTAATCTACTTTTATGTCTTGCAATCTTATTTTTGTGGTATAGACCTTTTCTGGCTACGCCGTCAACAATGGGAACCATTTCAGTGAAAAGTTCTTGTGCTGATTTTTTGTCGCCACTCTCAATTGCTGTGATGACTTTTTTGATTGATGTACGTGCTTTTGAGCGCATGCTCATGTTAAGCTGTCGATTTTTAGCAGCTTGTCTAACGCGCTTTCTTGCCGATGCTGAATTTGCCAAACCATTTCTCCTTTGGAACAAGAATTGTAAAAAACGGCGCATTTTCCCACTAAAGATATGAATAGTCAATAACGGAAGCTTATTTATTGAATGAATTTGATTAAATCAACTGCTGTAGTCAGTTTCTTTACATTATTATCCAGAATAGCTGGTTTTGTCCGCGATGCCTTATTTGCTCGATTTTTTGGTGCATCTATCTGGACAGATGCTTTTGTGGTTGCGTTTAAAATCCCTAATTTCATGCGAAGGATCTTTGCAGAAGGGTCTTTTTCCTTGGCATTCATTCCTGTGTTGAATGAAATCAAAGCTCAGGATAATGAAGTGTACCTTAAGCAATTCATTAATCATGTATTTGGATGTTTGATTGCGGTGTTGTTAATTGTGCTAGCCATCTTGGAATTGTTTGCGCCAGGCCTCATTATGGCGTTCGGTCCTGGTTTTGTTAATGAGCCTGAGGTTTTTTCCGAAGCGGTGCATATGGTTCGCATTACTCTGCCATATTTGCTGTTTATTTCCCTGGTGGCTTTCAGTTCTGGGGTTTTAAATAGCTTTGGAAAATTTGCAGCAGCAGCTGCCACTCCTATATTACTAAATATCGTTCTGATCATTGCTATGTTGAACTTCAGACAGTTATTTGAAGTTCCAGTGATGTCTATGGCATGGGGGGTGTTGGTTGCTGGGGTTGTGCAACTGGCTTTTCAAATACCATTTTTAGTTCGTCTTGGCATCATACCAAAACCAGTGGTTCGTTTTCATGATCCGGAGGTGAGGAAGGTCATGACGTTGATGTTACCGACCTTATTGGGTTCTTCGGTGGCCCAGATCAATCTGTTGATTGACACCATGATTGCGACTTTATTACCGCTGGTCGGTAGTCCGACTTATCTGTATTATTCAGATCGTTTGTTAGAATTTCCGTTGGGTTTATTCGGGATAGCGATATCTACGGTTATCTTGCCTAAATTGGCTCAAACATTTGCTCAGAAGAAACCGCAAGAATACCAGCAGACTTTGCGTTGGGCGATGTCTTTGGCGATGTTTGTTGCTTTGCCATCTGCTTTGGGTTTGTTGGTATTGGCTAAGCCTGTGGTGATTACATTATTTGCTTATGATCAATTTAGCTTACAAAGTGCCAGCTATACATCTTATAGTTTGATGGTGTTTATGTTAGGTTTGCCGGCATTTGTAGCCAATAAAGTGTTGTTGCCTGCATTTTATTCAAGGAAAGATGCCAAGTCACCAGTGAAGATTGCGCTTAAGTCGATGTTGGTTAATGCTGTTTTGAATTTTGTTTTTGTCGGCATCCTGTATTATTATGAGGTGGTTTCATTGCACATGGGGCTGGCGATGGCAGGAGTGAGTTCGGCTTGGATGCAATGTTTTTGGTTGTATCGAAAGTTAAAGCAGGATGCTGTGATCCAACAACCTTTGCTTAATATGACCTATGTATTTAAATTACTTATTTCGTTGATTGTCATGGGAATGGTCCTGTTCGTGGCTTCGGGTTTTGGTATTGAATGGTATCAGTTGAGGTGGTATGACCGGTGTATTCATTTATTTGTTATTATTAGTTTGTCCGCCCTTTCTTATTTGATTTCTATGTGGCTTTTAAAAGCAAAAAAAGATTTTTGATGAAAATTATTCGTTACCCTCAGTACCAATCAATGTTATCTGATTCATGTGTCACAATAGGTAACTTTGATGGGGTGCATATTGGTCATCAGGTGTTAATAAAAAAAGTGGTTGAAGAGGCTGGTATTCGTCAGTGTCAATCTGTCGTAGTGACTATGCATCCTCTGCCTCAACAATATTTCGCTGGCAAATCATCGGTTGAACTATTAACTTCATTTAAGTCAAAGGCTCGATTGATTGCGTCAATGGGGGTTGATGTGCTCTGTGTGCTTAATTTTAATCAATTGTTGTCTCAGATGAGTGCCAAAGAATTTTTTGACAAGTTATTGATAGGTGGTTTAGGCGCACAATACATATTGGTTGGTGATGATTTTAAGTTTGGCAAAAATCGACAAGGTGATTTTGCAAAGCTGCAAAAATGGTCGCATCAATTGGGTTTGACTGCGGAAAACATTAATTCCATCCAAAAAAATGACACGAGGGTGAGCTCAACTTGCATTAGAGCGCTTTTGAAGTCAGGTGACTTTATACAGGCGTCTAAAATGCTTGGTAGAACTTTTGGTCTCATAGGTCGAGTGGCACATGGACGAAAGCAGGGTAGAAAGCTGGGCTATCCCACAATTAATATTGAACTAAAACAAGGCGGATTTCCTTTGCACGGGGTTTACGTAACACATATTTTAGTGGGTGGGATTGTCTATCAATCTGTTACATCAGTGGGTATGAATCCAACGGTGGGCGGTAATGCCAAAAGGGTGGAGGTGCATGTGTTGGATTTTGATCAAGATGTTTATGGGCAAACTGTTGAAGTTTTGTTTTATAAAAAGCTACGAAATGAAGTAGAATTCGACAGTTTAAACGAGTTGGTCTCTGCGATTGAACAAGATATTGCAGACGGTCTTAATTTTTTTGCAAGTTACAAAGGAGAGCTGGTGTGAGCCAAGAGTATAAAGACACACTCAATTTACCCAAAACCAATTTTAAAATGAAGGCCTCTTTGGCAACAAAAGAGCCTCAGTGGATTAAGCAATGGAATAAAGAGGGTTTGTATGAAGCCTTGCAAAAGCACAATGAAAATAACCAACCATTTATATTACATGACGGGCCTCCTTATGCCAATGGCGCCATCCATATCGGACACGCGGTCAATAAAATATTGAAAGACACCATCATTAAAGCAAAAATGATGTCAGGTTTTAGAGCGCCCTATGTGCCCGGTTGGGATTGTCACGGGTTGCCCATCGAAGTGCAGGTTGAAAAGAAGATTGGTAAAGTGGGCCACAAAGTGGACGCAAAAACTTTTCGACAAAAGTGCCGTGATTATGCAGAAAATCAAGTCAATATTCAAAAACAGGATTTTATACGTTTGGGTGTGCTTGGTGCTTGGGACAAGCCTTACCTAACTAAATCATTTGATTATGAAGCCAATATGATCAGGGCTTTGGCAGAGATTGCTAAAAATGGTCATGTCGAGAAGGGCGTTAAGCCAGTCAACTGGTGTTTTGATTGTGGTTCTGCTCTGGCAGAAGCGGAAATTGAATACCAAAACAAAAACTCTCCGGCCATTGATGTTGCTTTTCAATTTGTTGACAAAAAGGAAGTGGCCGAAAAATTTGGCGTGGCGGTACCTAAAGAGGCTGTGGCCATACCTATTTGGACTACCACACCTTGGACCATACCAGCCAATCAGGCGGTTTCTTTACATCCTGAATTAAATTATGCTTTGGTTACTGGGCATGAGCACTTTGCTTTGGTGGTGGCTGAAGACATGGTTGAACAAGTTTTGAGTCGTTATGGGGTTGAAGATTATTCAATCGCGGCGGTGGTTCCTGGTGAGACATTAGAACTGCTGAAACTCAATCACCCTTTGTTTGATAAACAAGTGCCAGTCATTATGGGTGAACATGTCAATACAGAAGCCGGTACGGGTGCGGTTCATACCGCCCCTGGGCATGGTGTTGATGATTTCTTGGTAGGTAATCGATATGACTTAGAGGTTTACAATCCAGTTGATTCTGATGGTGTGTATTTGCCTGATACGCCAATGTTTGCAGGGCAACATGTCTGGAAAGCCAATAAAACAGTGGTTGAAGCATTGTCAGATGTTGGTTTGTTGTTACATCATGAGCAAATTAATCACAGTTACCCGCATTGTTGGCGGCATAAGTCACCTACTGCATTTAGAACCACGCCACAATGGTTTATCAGTATGGATAAACAGGGTTTGAGGAAAAATGCCTTGTCCGAGATAGGCAAGGTAGAGTGGATTCCTGCTTGGGGTGAAGAACGCATTTATAAAATGATTGAAAATCGTCCTGAGTGGTGTATTTCACGTCAAAGAACCTGGGGTGTACCGATTACAATCTATGTTAATAAAATGACCGGTGAATTGCATCCCAATACTCCAGACATTATGGCTAAAGTTGCTGATATGGTTGAGCAAAAAGGCATAGATATTTGGTATGACTTAGATGACAGCCAGTTTCTTGGTGATGCCATCGATGAGTATGAAAAAGTAACCGATGTTTTAGATGTGTGGTTTGACTCTGGAGTGACGCATTATTGTGTTTTAAAACAAAACGAAGCTTTGCAAGAGCCGGCGGATTTGTATTTGGAAGGGTCTGACCAGCATCGTGGATGGTTTCATTCATCTTTGTTGACTGGCGTAGCGATCAATCAACATGCTCCTTACAAACAAGTATTAACACATGGTTTTGTGGTTGATAAAGATGGCAAGAAAATGTCAAAATCTTTAGGTAATGTGATTTCTCCTAAAGATGTGGTGAATACGTTAGGCGCTGATATTTTGCGCTTATGGGTGGCCTCTGCTGACTATCGCGGTGAAATGACGATTTCGGATGAAATTCTGAATAGGGCAGCAGATGGCTATCGTAGAATCAGAAATACAGCGAGGTTTATGCTCGGTAATTTAAATGAGTTTGATCAATCAAATTTATTGGATTTAAGTGAGTGTACGGAAATTGATGTTTGGGCTATTAATAAGGCCAAACAGTTACAGCAAGAAATCATTGCTCATTATGATGCTTATCAACTGCATCATGTGTTTCAAAAATTATTGCATTTTTGTTCACAAGAAATGGGGGCATTTTATCTTGATGTGTTAAAAGACCGTTTATATACATGTAAAAACGATGGTGTAGCCAGAAAGTCTGCACAAACTGCAATGTATCATATTCTTAATGCATTGGTTCGTCTGATGGCGCCCATTTTGACCTTTACTGCTGATGAAATTAGGTTGTCGATGAAGCAAGACAAGCATATTTTGTTTGAAAAGTGGTATGAATTCCCTGATTTTTCAAGCGTGAATCCAGTCGATGAGCCTAAATGGCAATTGGTTGCAGACCTGCGTCAAGTGGTTTCTAAGCAATTAGAACAGTTGAGGGTGGCTGGTACCATTGGTTCATCTTTAGATGCGGAAGTTAAGTTGTTCCTGCCTGAGTCGGCTTATCAGCAATTAATCTCAGTGAATGATGAAATGAGGTTCGTGTTAATTACCTCCGAAGCTGAAATTAAGCCTTGGGATGAAAAAGGGGATGCTGATGAAGTGTTGTTGAATGACGGAACTTCATTGGCCATTGCTGTTAAGAAAGCCGATGGTGAAAAATGTGTGCGTTGTTGGCATGTCAGACCTGATGTTGGTGGAAATGAGGATCATCCTTTGTTATGTAGTCGCTGTATTGAAAATATTGATGGGCTGGGTGAAATCAGGAGGTTTGCTTGAAAATTAAAAACACCGGCATATTTTGGCTTTGGGTCAGTGCAGTGGTGCTGGTATTGGATCAGTGGACAAAATCAATGGCCAGTTCGGCATTGGAACTGTATGTGCCCAACAAGATCACTGAGTTTTTTAATTTAACCCTCATGCATAATAAAGGTGTGGCATTTAGCTTTTTGGCCAATCAATCAGGTTGGCAGCGGTATTTTATAACTGTGGTGGCCAGTTTGATTGTGCTTTGGTTGTTGTATTGGTTGATAAAAAACACCCGAAGTCAAAAGTTGCAGAATGTTGCTTTGGTGTTGGTGATAGGTGGCGCTTTAGGTAATATATGGGATCGGGTTATTTTAGGTTATGTGGTCGATTTTGTAGAGTTACATTACCAGGGATATTATTGGCCGGCTTTTAATGTAGCAGACGCTGCTATATCAGTTGGGGCGGTCTTGTTGATTATTGATGCATTCAAAAACAAAGATGAAAATTCAACTCGCTAATCCCAGAGGCTTTTGCGCTGGTGTCGATCGTGCCATAGATATTGTTAATCGCGCACTGGATTCATTTGGCTCGCCTATATATGTTCGTCATGAGGTGGTTCACAATCAATATGTGGTTGATAAACTCAGAGAAAGGGGTGCTGTCTTTGTTGATGAGCTAGATCAAATTCCTGATGGTCAGATTGTGATTTTTTCAGCGCATGGTGTCTCTAAGGCGGTGCGGGCAGAAGCTGAGTCACGGCAGTTGAAAGTATTTGATGCGACTTGCCCATTGGTGACTAAAGTACACATTGAAGTGTATCGTTACTGTAAACAAAATTATGACCTTATATTGATTGGACACCATGGTCATCCTGAGGTAGAAGGTACTTTGGGTCAGTGGGATAAGCTAAATAGTAACAGTTCTATATACTTGGTCGACTCAGTGGCTGAGGCGAAAATGATTGAAGTGGAGCAGCCACAGCGAATAGCATACGTTACACAAACGACGTTGTCTATGGATGACACCCGAGACATCATCAATGAATTGCGTCATCGCTTTCCGTTGATTGAAGGGCCTAAGCATGATGACATTTGTTATGCCACTCAAAACAGACAAACTGCTGTAAGGGAATTGGCTCGGGTTTCTGACTTGGTATTGGTTGTTGGTAGTGTTAACTCTTCCAATTCTAATCGCTTGAAAGAGCTGGCGGAACGTCAGGGCATAGATTCCTATTTGATTGACAGTGCCCAAGATATAGAGGCTCAGTGGTTGCTTGGTAAAGAGTCGATTGGGATTACCGCAGGTGCATCAGCGCCTGAAAAACTGGTCAAGGATGTGATCGATTTTCTTCAGGCTCAGGATGTCAATACGAACATTGTAGAATTGCCCGGGGAGCAAGAAAATATGGTGTTTGCTTTGCCTAAAGAGTTGAGGTTGGTGCAAAAATAACCGTTTGTCATACAAAAAATACCGACAGTCAGATACATGAACAAGCCACTTGATTGCTTGAAGCCACTTGATTAATATGTAAGGTGGTTAAAATCGAAAGAATGTAAGTGCGCAAACTACAAAAAAAAATATCAGGTTTTACGTTAATAGAGATAATCATGACATTGTTTATTGGTTCTCTTCTGTTGGCATGGGGAATTCCAAGTTATCGTGATTTAAAAATACGAAACCAGGTTTCAACTTCTACCAATGAGTTGTCTTATAGTTTATCTTTGGCCAGAGCCGAAGCCATTAGATATGGACAAACTGTTACTGTCACTCCTATTGGTGGTGTGTGGAATGATGGTTGGTTGATCACCACGCCTGGCCAAGGTACCAATCCAGCAATTCAACTTTATCAGCAAGACCCTTTAGATGACCAGCTTAGTATTGCTCAAGTTGGGCCGTTGTCGGGAAGTTTGCAATTTAATAATACGGGTGAGTTAGTTGGTAATAATGTCGGCTTGTTTACCCTTAGTCATACATCAACCTCCGAATCAAGAAATATAAGGGTTAACCTTTCAGGTACAGTGAGGGTGATAAATCCATGATTATGTATAGAAGAAAAAGCGAGCAGGGTTTTACCTTAATTGAAGTGTTGGTAGCCGTTTTGGTGTTTTCATTTGGGCTTTTGGGTATTGCCGGCATGATGACCATATCTGTGCGTAACAATCACAATGGTTACTTGCGAAGCCAGGCCAATTTTTTGGCTGAGAATATGATGGACAGAATGCGCGCCAACCCAACTGCGTTGTGGGGCGGGGCATATGATGGGTTGGCTGCTGATGCCGGTGCGGCTGACTGTACAATGACTGGCTCGCCTCCGTCTACAGGCACACCCTGTAACTATACACAATTAGCGGTTTATGATATGGAAAGTTGGGCACGATCTTTGGCTCAGTATTTGCCCAATGGACAAGGCACAATTACTTGTGTTGCTAACTCAGCATTGTCAACTTTAATTAATTCAGCCTCAGCGCCTTCTATTTGGTTCCCTGCACCGCCTTATGATGGTGTATGTACCATTACAATTCAATGGCAAGAATCAGATCAGACGTCTAATCAATCAGTTCAAACACTGTCTCTAGTAGGTCAACCATGAAAAAGGATAGAATGATGAAAAGTAATAGAATGAATGGGTTTACCTTGATTGAATTGATGGTTGCCATGGTAATTGGTTTAATTATTTTACTTGGATTGGCGTCTTTGTTTACCAATGCAAGTAGTTTGAACCGGGCTCAAACAGGGTTGTCGATATTACAAGAAAATGGACGCTACGCCATATCTCGCTTAAAGCAAGATATTGAAAATGCAGGGCAGAAGCATTGTGCATCGGTGGCCTTGCCCAATTCATTCATAACAAATTGGGACCAGGGCTATGAAATGAAACCGTGGTATGTGCGCTCAAATGTCAATTTTGCAGGGTCTGGTTCAACCAACGGTCTGCCGACTTTTGCACAAACCAGGTTGGATACAATAGCTGATGCCAATCAATTGAGTAATCTGAGTGTTCCTGGTGCTTACAACGCCTATCCCTTGGATTCAAGTTTTTTTATCAGAGGTCATGAATGTGATGCAACTACATGTGCACCGGTTACAACGACAGTCGGCAGTGATTTTGCGACTAATTACCGCACTGTAGGTATTGTTAATAACAGAAGATTGCCAAATACCGATATCCTCACAGTTAGGTATTTAACCGGTGGTACTCAAGTGACCAGTGTGGCTGGAAATGTAGCGACTACTACTGATCCCATTCCAACTGGAAGCTCAGGTAATGCTTTGATTGCGGATTGTAATGTGGCCTTGGTTACGCCAGTCAATGCATGGGGTGCCAATTCAGTGACAACCTCGGCTGCCTTGCCGGCATTTGGTGTGTCATCTGATACCAGTGTTTATAGCATGGATCAAGATTTTAGAACAGTCAGTTATTTTGTAGGTGTTGATAATGATGTGAATAATTCTGGTAACAGAGTCGTCCCTTCATTGTATCGCTCAGAAAATGGCGTGGCCCAGCAAATAGTTGAAGGTGTTGAGAGATTTGATGTGTTTTATTTGGCCCAACTACAAACAGGTGTTGTTGCGAGGTTAACGGCTGATCAAGTGCAATCTGTAACTGGTGGTGGTGATTTAAATAATGATGGGCTGATAGATGGTCACGTTGGTTGTACCTTGCCATCAACCATTCCTGATTATATTGGTTACCACATGCCTAATGACGCTGGTTGTTTATGGCGTTCAATTTATGCTGTTGAGATTTACATGTTATTGAACACTGTGAATGACAGCAGTACATTGTCAAATGACAGATACATCTATTCGGTTGATGGAGCAACGCCTCAGGATCCAAGTACAGGGTTGTTGACTGGCTTGCCTGCAGAAAGAATGTATCGCAGAGAGTTTTCTGCCATCGTACCAATCAGGAATTATACATTATGAGAAACATAACAATACAAAAACGATCTCAACAACATGGTGCAGTATTAGCCATTGGCTTAATTTTGTTGTTGATTATTACAATCATGGGATATACCGGTATGAAAGGTACCATGCTTCAGGAAAGGATGGCAGCCGGTTTACATAATCGAAGTTTAGCCAACTCAGGTTCACACAGTGCGTTGCGTGAAGGAGAGGAGTTTCTGTACAACCTTATTGAAAACACCAATGGTGTCAATGTTGCTGGGACGCCTAATGGTGCTTTGTTTAATATTTACTCATTGTATCAACAGGTCGGTGTGCCCTCATCAGGAGACAATGCCATCGCGGCGGCATTTAAAGCCAATGATTGGACCGCAATTGGTGGGACTGCAGTAAGCAATACCAACTATACGACCATATCAGAAGAAGGGGCCGCGTTAACGGTTCAGCCACAATATATTATTCAACACGTAAGAGATACTGACATGCTAGCCAGTCCATTTGGTGGAGTGGGTGCAACAGCAGGAGAAGCAACACATGAGTTTGGTTCTTCTGGTAGTGGTGGTAGCGGTTCATCTGGTAGTGGTGGCGGTGGCGGTACAGTCCAAGACACTTATTTAATTACTGCTAAAAGTCGGAGTGGTGACGGAAATTCGTATGCCATTGCACAAACTGTTTACACTGCTGTTACCAGCAGTTCGCCAACGAATTAAACTGAGGAAATAGAAATGAAAAATTCAACCATTCAATTAATATTGATTGCTTTATTGGTGATGATCAGTGGTGCTAAAAATGCCGATGCGTCACATTTGCAATTAACCCATGACCCATTGTTTCTGAATCAATCGGTTCCTCCAGCGATGGCGGTTACTTTCGATGATTCGGGCAGTATGGCCTGGGGATATATGGGAACTTTCTATGGGTATAACACCAGACAGTTCGCTGACCCAAGTTTGAATAAAGTTTACTACAATCCAAATATAGAGTATCGACCACCAATCGGCGCAGATGGTGTGGAATTTGCGAACTCAAGTTTCACCAATGCAAAAATTGATGGTTTCGACGATCGTACTAATGCACCTAGGGTTGACCTCTCTCAAAACTTCATACCCATTGGTGAATATTACTACTATTGGGATGGAAATTACTCAGTTCGTTTTGCCAGAATTCCAAATACACCTGGTGTTGATACAGTGAATACGGGTACATATAATGATTATTATCCAAATCAAACCACCAGAAACGCATCAGGTCGTGCAGCTTTTTATTACAATGGTAATACTTTGGTGACTGTGCCAGCATCTCAGCAAACAAACTTTGCTAATTGGTATACTTTTTACAGCAATCGATTAAAGATGGGTAAGACGGCTGTGAGTCGTGCTTTTGCAACCTTTGGTCCAAACTTTAAAATTGCATGGCAACAATTAAATAACAACACCACTTTTCCAGCCTTAGATAAATTTGAACTCGATCATCGAGATGATTTTTTCGATTGGTTGTTTGCTGTTCCATCCAACGGTGGTACGCCATTGCGGAATGCATTTTATCGAGCCGGTAGTTTGTTTCAAAAAGAAAGCAGCTACAGTTCTGTAGACTTCAATGCCAACATTACTTGTCAACAAAATTTTCATATTGCGTTGTCTGATGGTGAGTGGAATGGTTCATTCAGTCCATCTGTTTACCAAGACGAAACATCAGTTGCAAGTGGGTTAAGGGGTGACTCTGATAAATTATATGGTGCATATACTGGCAATGATGACCAACAAATTTACCCAAAATCAGAAAGTGGAACTACTTTGTCAGACATCGCCTATCATTTTTGGTCTACTGATTTGATGACGGGTACTTATTATAAAAACAATGTAAAAAGATTCAAAGGTGACTACACCAATATGGATGGAACAACAATTGAATTTACTGATGTTGATGAATGGAAAAACCCTGCTTTTGTATGGAATCCTAAAAATGACCCAGCTTATTGGCAGCATCTGGTGACTTATAATGTGGGAATGGGTCTAGAAGCCAGTCGTACAGTTGATTATATTAATGACGTGGCTGCAGGTAATGCTCCGGATTGTCCACTTGATGTCAATTTAACTGCTAGAGAAGCAGTATATCGTGGATTAAGGACAGGTAGTTGCGCATGGCCAAATGCCACCAATGGTGCCAATAAAATTGATGATGTATGGCATGCTTCAATTAACTCCAGAGGTGATTTTTTCAGTGCCAATGATCCGCAAGAGTTAACGGACGCATTGAATGCCGTGGTAAACAGTATTTTAGAAAGGTTGTCTCGTGGTAGCACTTCATCAGTATCATCGGGTGTGGTTACTTCATCAACCAAGGCTTATACACCTGGTTTTGATTCATCTAATTGGACCGGAAATTTGTTTTCACGCTCAGTAAATTCTGATGGCACTTTCGGTGACATTGAGTGGGACCTTAGCTGTCATTTAACTGGTGGTAATTGTGAAGCGACTGGTGAATCTGTGACTAAACAAACAACCCGACGGGTCTATACCAGAAACACAAACAATGGTAATCGTGTGCGATTTAAATCTGACATGACTAATAACAATGTACTTTCTCGGTTCAATGAAAGCTCAGAGGAATTAAGGACAAGGCTTAATATAAGCACCCCTGATTTAATCAGTTATTTATTGGGTAATCAAGATTTGGAAATTAAAAATAATGGGGCTTTAAGAAACAGAGCCAGTGTTTTGTCTGACATTGTTCATTCTAGCCCATTGGTCCAAGTAGGTCCAACAGCAACATACAATGATTTGTTTTGGACAGAGAACAGTGCAGAGGAAGCTGCCTATGTTCTTGGAAAAAGTTATGAGAAATATAAAATTGATAACCAAGACCGTTTGAATTTAACTTATATCGGCAGTAACTCTGGTATGTTGCATGCGGTTAATATTGAAGATGGTAACAAGCAAGGACAGGAACGTTGGGCATATATACCAACCAAAGCTTTAGAAAACATCCATAAATTAGCGGACCCGTTGTATCAGCATTGGTCATATGTGGATAATACACCGGTCATTGGTGATGCCTTTATAAATTCAAACTGGAATACTGTGTTGGTTTCAGGTATGCGTTATGGCGGTCAAGCTTATTTTGCTTTGAATGTAACTGACACCACTTCAAATAAACCTGAGTTGATGTGGGAATTTTCTGATGAAGACGATGCTGATATGGGATATTCCTATGGCAAAGTCAGTATTGCAAGGATTGCCAGTACTGGTGACTGGGTGGCTTTCATTCCAAATGGCTACAACAATTCTCAAAAAGATTATCCATCTTTACCAGACGATGATCCTAAAAACATCATTGGTGATGGTTCAGCCGTGTTGTATGTGGTTAGATTAAGTGATGGTCATTTATTGGCAAAATTAGACACCAATGTAGGTACTAAAGATACACCCAATGGAATGGCACCTGCTATGCCGGTAGTATCCAAATTTTACGGTGGACCTGGTGGAACTACTCCGAGTACACACAATGAAGATGGTGCTAATATAGCGTATGCAGGTGATTTATATGGTAACCTTTGGCGTTTTAATTTGAACAGTGCTGATCCAAGTGACTGGGAAAAAAGTACAAATATTAAAATGGTTGTTGAAGCACGTGGTATTAAAGAACAACCGATTACAACCCAACCTAGGGTTTTGAATTTTCCGGGACCGAATAAAAGTAAGGAACGAGATAATATTGTTATGTTTGCCACGGGTAAATACATTGAAATACCAGACAGGTCTATTAATTTAGTCGCTGATCAATATGTGGTTGGTATATTAGATGGGCCTGATGCAACATCAACTAGTCAAATTAACTCGACGCAGTTAAAAGAACAAACCATGATTGTAGATGATAATATACGTCAATTTAGCACCTATAATAACGTAGATTATACCAACAGCAATGTCAAAGGGTGGAAATTCAAACTGTCACAAAAAGGTGAACGTGTTGCCAATCCAATGGCTTTATTTGGTAGTGAATTTCTTTTGGTCACATCAACTGTTACCGCTGGTGAAGACCCATGTGAGGCCGGTGGGGTCAGTTGGTTATTGGCTTTTGATCCAATGACAGGCTACAAACCTAATTTTGGCGATTTATTCAAAACCTATGAGTTAGATGTGGATGGTAATCCAACATCTACGATTACTTTAGGCTCTGGTATTAAAATTGCTGATTTAATTATTGGTTCTCCACCAATTGTTGAAAATCAAGGTGGTGGTAATTCAAGTATTATTATTGAAGGTGCAGAGACAACAACGGTCATTGGCTTAAGTAAGTTTACTTGGCGTCGTCGTGGTTGGAAAAATATATTAACTGAATAATTGAGAATTAGAATGAAAATATTAAAACATAAGGTGGTTACAGTATTGATGTTAATTGTAATGTCTGTAAGTGCCAATGCACAGGTGATGACAAATTTGGTCTATCAAGAATTGGATAAGGTTGATGTAAAGTCAAAAACTGTGGTTATAGCAGGAAAACCTTACCAGTATAGATTGGATGTTGAAGGTTCAAGTTATCGTTTTGAAGATGATGCCAAAACAAGTAGGTCATTGAATCAACTTAAAACAGGTGAAAAGTATTATTTTCAATTGATGGCTAAAGGGGATGACATCAAAAGGCAAAATTATAAGTACGTCATCTTTATATCAGAATCAAAACCCTCGGAGTAAGGCATATGAATAAAAACAAAGGGTTTAGTTTGATTGAATTAATGGTTGTTTTAGCCATAGTTGCATTGTTGCTATCCTATGCATTGCCTAATTATCGTCAGTATGTGATTAAAAGTAAAAGAGCAGTGGCGCAAAATAAAGTGCTAGAAATTGCGGGTATGTATGAAAAGTTCTATGCCAATACCAACAGCTATCCTACTGGATTGAGTGGTAGTGGGGCGACTTTAAGTTTGCCAAATAGTTATTTGGTTGACGATGAATATACGTTCACCGCATCGAGCACAGCTACGACTTGGACCATTACTGCAACAGCGACACACGGTCAAGCTGATGATACAGAGTGTCCGACCATAACTTTCAGTAATTTAGGGAGTAAAGGGCCTTCGGCAGCTTGTTGGGAGTAATCTGGTTTAATCCCTTCCGCCTTTAAGGACCCGTTGTTTTTGGCGGTTCCAATCTCGTTCTTTAGAAGCTGCACGTTTATCGTGCAGCTTTTTGCCTTGTGCCAGTATAACTTTAAGTTTGACCCTGCCTTTAATCCAATACAAGCTTCTGGCAACTAAGGTAAGCCCCTTTCTTTCCACTGCGCCAATTAAATGGTTAATCTGATGCCTGTGTAGTAAAAGTTTCTTGGTTCTGTTAGGTTCGGCTGTCATGTGTGTGGAAGCCGTGTTCAAAGGCGTGATGTGGCAATTGGTTAAAAACACTTCACCGCCTTTGATGTAAACATAGCTTTCTGTGATATTGGCTTTGCCGGCCCTGATCGCTTTGACTTCCCAGCCTTGTAATTCAAGACCGGCTTCAAATTCTTCAATAAAATGATACTCATGGGATGCTTTTTTATTGATGACAATGGTATTATCTTTTTTCTTTGTTTTGGCCATGAAATGAGTGTTTATATATGAGTGATAGATTTTATTTAATTTTAACTGAAATTACACCAAGGAGTCAGTTTTATGGCTGAAATAATTAAGTCAGCGATAGTACCACATCAAAGTGCTCAAATGTTAGGCCTGGTTAATACTGTAGAAGACTATCCACAGTTCTTACAGTGGTGTCGAAAAGGTTTTATTAAGGAGACATTTGATAGTGGCTATATTGCTGGGATGCAAATAAAGATTAAGGGCATTGAGGTTGAGTTTATCACCAGGAATGAAATTCAGCATGATAATGAATTTACCAATTTATTTATGACTTTGGTCAGCGGCCCTTTTAAACAACTTTCGGGACAATGGCAGTTTCATCAGTTTCCTGAATTTGGTTCTAAAGTAGAGCTTCAATTACAGTATGAAGTTAAGTCTCAATTGTTGGGAAAAATATTTGCCAAGGGTTTTGATCAATTGGCAGCTAGAATGGTGAATGATTTTGTAAATAGAGCAGGGGTTATCTATGCCAAAAGTTGAAGTGATATATGCGACATTAGAACAACAGGTGTTGATTGAAGTGGTGGTGGATAAGTCGGCTACAATTGAAGCATGTATTCAAATGTCGGGCATCTTAAAGTCGCATCCGGAAATTGATTTAACCCAATCAAAAGTGGGTGTGTTTAGCCAAGTTAAACCGCTTTCACATGTAGTCAGTGAGGGTGATCGAATCGAAATATACCGTCCTTTGATTGCCGATCCAAAGGCCGCTCGTCGTAAAAAAGCAGAAGCTGCTAAATCAAATAAACTTAATTAGTCAATATCGGTAGTGGTCACATTGTCTTTATTAGGAAAGTAATTGCCCTCAGTTTTAATCAACTCATTGTTTTCAAAAAACAAGCTGAATTTTTTTAACTTTTTATATTTGCCTTTGGCTTTGAATGTATTGATGTAATCCCAACGGTTTTGATTGAAAGGGTCGGCAACAGTTGGTGTGCCTAAAATAATGGCAACTTGTTGCTTGGTCATACCTGGTTTGACTTCATCAATGTCTTCTTGTTTTAATATATTACCTTGTTGAACAGGTGTTTTGTAACAAGCAGTTAAGCTAAACATAGATAACATAATGGCAATAAGAATTAGTTTCATTTTAATAATGTGTTTAAAAATCAATCGAGAATGATACAATAAAATCCATTAAATATCAGTTAATTCTTACTCATGAGTAAAAAAGAAATAAAAGATGCGGGGTTAAAAGTAACTTTGCCAAGATTGCAAATTCTTGAATTCCTGACTAATAACAAAGGGAAGCACTTTGCTGCTGAAGATTTGTATGATGAAATGAAATCCGCAGAGCATGACATTGGTTTAGCCACTATCTATCGGGTATTAAATCAATTTGAAACTGCTGGATTGGTGTGTAAACACCAGTTTGAGAATACGCAAGCCGTCTATGAGCTGGATACAGGTGAGCACCATGATCATATGGTGGATGTAAACACCGGTAAAGTGGTCGAGTTCTATGACTCTGAATTGGAACGTTTGCAGGAACAAATTGCAGAGAATCATGGCTTTGAATTAATTGATCATAAAATGGTTTTATACGTTAAAAAGAAATGATGGATATTTATAAAGAGTTTTATCTAGAGTCTGCACATTGGTTGCCGAATGTGCCAGAGGGCCATAAGTGTGGTAATTTACATGGGCATTCATTCAAAGTAATCATCACAGTATCTGGCGAACCTGATTCTAAAATGGGGTGGATTGTTGACTTTTCGGATATCAAGTCAGTTTTTAAGCCCTTATATGATCAGTTGGATCACGCTTGTTTAAATCACATTGATGGTTTAGAAAACCCTACCAGTGAAAATTTGGCTATTTGGGTATGGAAAAAATTAAAACCCAATCTAAATCAACTGTCCCAAATTGAGGTTTGTGAAACCTGTACATCCGGTTGTATTTATAGAGGATGAAATTAATCTCAATATCTGCTAAAAAATATTTGACTCTAGGGCAATAAATGCTGATAATACGCATCCTCTTTGTGGGGCTATAGCTCAGCTGGGAGAGCGCAACACTGGCAGTGTTGAGGTCAGCGGTTCGATCCCGCTTAGCTCCACCACTTGAGAGGTTTGTAAGTACAAAGAAGTTAGTAAGTGTCCTGTGTCCCCTTCGTCTAGTGGCCTAGGACCCCGCCCTTTCACGGCGGTAACAGGGGTTCGAGTCCCCTAGGGGACGCCAATTTAATTTTTTGATCTGGAATTAAGTTGCACAAAACATAAGATCAGGTAATGTCCTACGTCCCCTTCGTCTAGTGGCCTAGGACCCCGCCCTTTCACGGCGGTAACAGGGGTTCGAGTCCCCTAGGGGACGCCATTTATCTTTTATACTGATCTTTTCCATGCATAATCACAAAGAAAGCCCAGTGCTTCTTTGGCTTTGCTGTCGGTTATTTTATCTAAAGTTTGTTTCGCATCTTGGCTTAATTTTTTGGCTTGATTCAACGTATATTGAATGGCATCTGATTGAATTACCATTTCTTTAATTGCATTGAAATCTGTTGATTCAGGGTTCTTGATTGCTTGGTGAACGCTTTGTCGTTGTTGTTCATTTCCATGTTTTAATAAATAAATCAGAGGCAAAGTTAATTTACCTTCTTTAAAGTCATCACCTAAGTTTTTTCCTAATGATTGATCATCAGCTGTGTAGTCAAGAACGTCGTCAGCGATTTGAAAGGCTGTGCCTAAATTCATGCCAAATTGTCCAAGCTGGTGTATTGTTTCTGAGTCTTTATTTGCAATCACACCCGCTAATTCACAAGCGGCTTCAAATAGTTTAGCTGTTTTGTTGGCAATAATTTGAAAATAGTTTTCCTCAGTAATGTCCAAATTACCAATATTTAACAGCTGTTGCACTTCACCTTCTGAAATTCGGTTGGTGGCATTAGATAAAATTTTCATGACTTGCATATTGTCTGCTTGAATCATCATTTGAAATGATTTTGAATACAAGAAATCACCCACTAAAACACTGGCAGAGTTGCCCCATATTTCATGTGAAGTTTTTTCTCCTCTGCGCATTTCTGATTCATCAACCACATCATCGTGTAACAAGGTTGCTGTATGTATCAGTTCTATAACTGCAGCTAAATTAATGTGTTGGTTTCCTTGATAGTTTAATGCTTTAGAAATCAGCACCATCAAAACAGGTCGCAATCGTTTACCACCATTGTTAATGATATAGGCTGCAATTTGGTTAATCAAAACAACTTCAGAGTTAAGTTGTAATCTTAAGTGTTGATTGACTTTATCCATGTCAGACTGTGTCATAGACATCACATCACTGATGTTTTGAATTGGGTTTTCCATTAATTTTATTGTGATTGAATTAAGCCCCTCATTATATAAGACCACAGTGCTGATAAACAGCCTGTAAAAAACAATTTTTCAATGAATTGATTTAACTCAACTCTATCAGCCTTCTGTGGATAATGTGTGGTTTTGCTAGGCCGATGGTGGTAATATGCGCAGCCATTATGTCTCAGATGAATTCAATAGAAAAAAAGTCGGCAATGGCCATTGCATTTATGATTGCATTGCGCATGTATGGGCTGTTTTTAATTTTACCGGTGTTTTCGATTTATGGCCATGAAATAGCGGGCTCAACTCCGATGCTAATTGGTGTTGCTATTGGCATATATGGATTAACCCAAGCTATATTACAGATACCCATGGGTTTCCTCTCTGATATTTGGGGGCGTAAGAAAGTCATTGCTTTGGGATTGGTTTTGTTTTTTGCGGGTTCAGTCATTGCAGCTATGGCTGATGATATTTGGCAAATTATTTTAGGTCGATTGATTCAAGGTATGGGAGCCATCGCATCAACGGGTATGGCTTTGGTAGCTGATGTCTCAAGACCGGAGCAACGTGGCAAAGTAATGGGCATCGTTGGTTCAAGTATCGGTTTGTCATTTATGCTGGCATTCATAACCGGTCCGATTTTGGCCAACCAATTTGGTTTATATGGTTTGTTTTGGGTGACTGCGGTATTGGCGGCTTTTGCTTTCCTTGTTTTGTTGTTTTGGGTTAAAGAGCCAGAAAAATTAACCGCTAGAGACTATCAATTTAAAGAATTGTTGCATTGTATTAAGCAAAAAGAACTGATCTTTATGGATTGTGGTGTTTTTGTTATACATGCCAGTATGACGGCTTTATTTCTGGTGTTACCTATGATGCTAATTAATCAGTTTGAATTGGCATTAAACGATCATTGGAAGCTCTATTTGCCGGTCTTAATGTGTTCGTTATTGATAATGATTCCAATGCTTATATGGCAAGAAAAACTTAAAAAACACATGATGTTTATGTTGCTCAGTTTTGCCTTGTTGGGTTTTAACTTTTTGATATTTACATTTGAATTGAATTATTTGTCAGTCATTGCATTCGCTTTGATTGTTTATTTTGGGTTGTTCAATTTTCTTGAGGCCGCTATGCCAGCCTTGTTGTCAAAAATTGCCAGTGAAAAGTACCGTGGTGCTGCCATGGGTGTGTTTTCATCAACCCAGTTTATGGGGGCATTTATGGGTGGTGTGGTAGGTGGCTGGTTAATGAGTCTGTCGGTTGATTGGATGTTCTATGCATTGTTTGCATTGATGTGTCTCATGGCTGTGCTGGGACAAGTCATAATCACAAAACATAAACAATAAGCTGTTTTAATCTTTGGAATTAAAGGGCGGCTCAATCAATACTTTGCTGATGATGTTGTCTTCAGTGATTTCAAGAATCGTCATGCGATAGTTGTTAATCGATACCGCCAAGTCTTTGGTGGGTAAGTCTTGTAAATATGCAGTGATTAAGCCATTGATGGTTGTGGCTTCCTCGGTTGGTAGCTTCCACTGTAAGCGACGGTTCAGCGAACGCACAGCAATCCGACCTTTGACCAAATATTTATTATCGCCTTGCTTGATGATTTTCAAGCCACGATCACCAGGCTCTGAGGTGAATTTACCAACGATTTCCCCTAAGATGTCATCCAACGTAACCAGACCAACCAAGTCACCGTATTCATCAACCACCAATCCCATCCGGCGTTCTTTATTTTGAAACTCCCTGAGTTGGGCAGATAAGCTCGCTGATTCAGGAACGAAATAAGGCTTTCGCAGTATTTTTTTGAGCTTTTCTTGATTCAAAGATTGGTTTTTCAACATGGTTAAAATGGTTCGAATGTGTAATATTCCAATGACTTGATCAATGTTGTCAGCATAAACAGGTAATCGAGTTAGGTAGGTATTAACCAATTGTTTTTCAATTGCGGACCAATCATCATTTAAATTAATGCCTTGAATTTCATTTCTTGGAACCATTACGTCTTCAATGCGAATGTGGTCTAAGTCCATGACATTAATCATCATTTTTTGATGAACATCAGGATTCAGCATGTCATTTTCAATCACCAATGTTTTAAGCTCTTCGCGTGATAAGGCTTCTTGTGCAATCGATTTTGGAACGCCCATCAGTCTTAACAAACCATTGGTTAACAGGTTGGTGGTCCAAACCACTGGATAAAGTAACTTTAACAAAGGGGTTAAAATAAAAGCTGCAAAATAACCTATGCGTTCAGGGTGCAGGGCAGCATAGGTTTTTGGTGTGACTTCTGAAAAAATCAAAATAGCAAAAGTCAGTATGCCGGTTCCATAGGCAACGCCTTTGTCGCCTGCAATTTTGATAGCAACAATAGTGGTTAATGCCGTTGCTGCAATGTTTATAAAATTGTTGCCGATTAATATTAAGCCAATTAATCGATCTGGTTTCTCAAGTAATTTTTTTGCCAGGAAAGCGCCTTTTTTATGTTTGGAATCGTTCTTTAGTTTGAGCCGATTCAGTGACATTAACGCGGTCTCGGAGCTTGAAAAAAAAGCTGACAGAATCAAAAGTAAGCCGATGATGATTAACAAGGTGGAGGTGGATACAGTTTCTAGCATGGCTTAAATAACGTAATCCAAAACAACATAACTACCAACAAATCCGAGCATTAATAATGACATGGCAATTAAATTTAGCCGGATGGCTGTTTTGCCTCTCCAGCCTTTGGTCAACCTGCCAAAGATCAAAACAGCAAACAGGATCCAAGCTAAAAATGAAAAGATAACCTTGTGGCCAATACCCTGGGCTAAAAAGCCGTTGACAAACATAATCCCTGTTAACAGACCACAGGTTAAAAACAGCCAGCCACATACAATAAGTTTGAATAGTTTTTCTTCATTTTTTAATAAACTATTGATGGTCATGCTTTGAGAGATAAATACATTCTTTTTCATTTTGTGAATTTGATAACCCAAGCTGATTGATACAATGGAGGAAACAAACAATAAGCTATAGGCTAATATTGAAAATAAGATGTGTATATCTAAGGTCCACTCATAAGGGTGGGGGCTAGAGGTAATGGGTAGGAAATAAATCCATAACAACACAGCTATGGCAATTAAATGAATCAACAGCCTAAGAACAAATAACCTGAAACCGGAAATTAAGACGATGATGTTTGAAACCCAGCTGACGATTAAGCATGCATTTTGCGCGTTAAACATCCAACCTGACTCAGATAGGATCACTTGGCCACACACGATTGTTTGTAAAGCACTCGCGATGAGCAACAAAAGCTGAGACGATTTAAAGTGTTTTATGCTGATGATTGCCAGCAAATGAGCCAGCATTGTGGCCATAAAAAGCAGTGTCATATGTTATTCAAGGCAATTAAAGTTGAACGCCTCATTTATCTTTGATAATTAAGCCATTATAATAGCATGTCTTATTAATACCAACAGGATAATCAACACAATGTTTGATAACTTAACAGACAGACTTTCTAAGAGCATACAAAAGATCAGAGGGCAAGCAAACCTTACTGAAGATAATGTCAAAGAAGCCTTGCGTGAAGTCAGGGTGGCATTGTTAGAAGCAGATGTCGCGTTGCCAGTGGTTAAATCGTTTATTGATGACGTAAAGGTACGTGCACTGGGCACTGAAGTGATGACCAGTTTGAAACCTGCTCAAGTCATGGTTAAGGTGGTTCAAGAAGAGTTGGTTAAAGTGCTGGGAGAAGCTACTGAGGGCATTAACTTCAATGCTCAGCCTCCTGTGGTGATTTTAATGGCAGGCTTACAAGGTGCGGGTAAAACCACCACCACTGGTAAATTGGCTAAATACCTGAAGGAAAGAGAAAATAAAAAAGTCATGGTTGTTTCTGCTGACGTTTATCGACCGGCGGCGATTGAACAGCTGCAGACGGTGGCAGAACAGGTGGGAGCGACTTGGTTCCCATCATCAGTCATTGATGACCCAATAAGTATTGGTATGACCGCTTTGGAAGCCGCCAAAAAAGGGTATTTCGATGTCCTTATTGTCGATACCGCGGGTCGCTTGGCTGTTGATGAAGCGATGATGAAAGAAATTAAATCATTGCAAAATTCAATCAACCCGACTGAAACGTTGTTCGTGGTTGATGCGATGACAGGGCAAGACGCGGCGAATACCGCCAAAGCGTTTGCTGATGCACTTGATTTAACTGGGGTGGTATTAACCAAAGTTGATGGTGATGCACGTGGTGGTGCTGCTTTATCGGTCAAAACCATTACTGGTAAGCCAATTAAGTTTCAAGGTGTTGGTGAGAAAATGGATGCCCTGGAGCCTTTTCATCCAGATCGAATTGCTTCAAGCATATTGGGGATGGGTGACGTACTGTCTTTGGTTGAAGAAGTCGAACGAAAAATTGATAAGAAAAAGGCTGAAAAATTAGCCAAGAAGGTTGCTACTGGAAATAAATTCACACTGGAAGATTTTCAGGACCAATTACTACAAATGCAAAACATGGGTGGTATGTCTTCGATGTTAGACAAGCTACCTGGTATGAGTAACTTACCTGATATGGTAAAGGATCAGGTTAATGACAAGAGTACTGGTCGCATGTTGGCTGTGATCAGTTCAATGACGATTAAAGAGAAACGTTATCCTCAATTGATTAAGGGGTCGCGTAAACGCAGAATCGCTAATGGCTCGGGTACCTCTATTCAAGATGTCTCTAAATTATTAAAACAGTATTCTCAAATGCAAAAAATGATGCGTAAATTCAAAGGGAAGGGCATGATGAAAATGATGCAAAAATTGGGTGGAAAAATGCCAGGTGGCATGCCATTTTAATTAATTACGCTTTAATTCAATGAAATATATAATTTGTGTCTTGCTATTGGCTTCAGGAGTGGCTGCGTCCAAAACACCTAAACTCTATCACTGTCAACAGAAAGATGGCCGTGTGGTTATTCAAGACAGGCGATGTATTGCGACTCAACTGCAAAGGGCAAAGCCCATTGCACCTAGTCCAGCAAAATCTCAACCTAAGGTTTCGACTAACTCCATAGCGCGGTCCCAAAATTCAAAGACCAAAACCAGAAAATCGATAGATAAGCAATCACGCAGTCCTTTTTTTGTGTTTGGTTGGGATCGATTTTTACCTGCTAATTGGATGTTGGTTAAGGAAGAGGTTGGATCTACCCAGCATTTGATGCTCAGTAAAACCAGATTCAAAGGGTCCAATGATTTTTTGTCGGGCATTAAGTTGTCTGTTTATTCGCAAACCATGAAATCGCAAAGGGTAGACGCTTTTGCTTTGGCATTGTCTTTGTATCATCAAATAAGAGAACAACACAGTGAACGCTTAATTGACAGTCAGTTTAAAACTCACAGCCGCTATAAAATTTTTAATATTGGTTATCAGGTTGAAAATTCAATTACCGCATTGACTGAATTTTATATAGATGAATCTAATAATGATTTATTTGTCCTAACCATTCAGTCACCTAAGTCAAATTGGTCTTTACATCAAAAGCTTGCAAATCAAATTTCAAGTAACTTGTAACTTGATTTGTTAGATTTATTCATGAATTCCACATTCTCGTTTAAGACCAAAGAAGCGTAAGTTCTGCACCGATTCGACTTCATGGATTGACTGTGTGGTGTGGGTATCACCCACGCTGAGGTAACCTTGTTCCCATAATGGGTGTTGCGGAAGGTTGTGTTTTTGCATGTACATAAATAAATTACGGTCGGTCCAATCTAATAAGGGGTGAATCTTCAGCCTTTGGTTTTTGATCGTAACCCAGTCCATGTTTTTTCTTAATTCAGATTGAATTCTGCGTACACCTGAAAACCAAGTATTAACTGATAACTCATCTAAAGCCTGTTCTAAAGGCTCTACTTTGCGCCATCGATTGTATTGTTCAATCCCTTCCAGGCCTTGTTGCCATAGTTTTCCGTGCAGACTTTCAAAGCGTGCAGCAGAAACTTGGCTTTGCACAATATAGAGTTTGAGCTTGAGCTGCTGTTCTAATTGGGCGGCATATTGGTAGGTTTCTTTGAATAAGTAACCCGTGTCAATCATAATAACAGGGATACCAGGTATGATTTGATTGACCAAGTGTAAAAACACAGCTGAATGAATGCCAAAACTTGATGTCATGACCAGTTGTGTAGGTGCATGTTGAGCCATCAGTTCAATTCTATCAACTGTGCTCAAGTGTTCAAATTTTTGATTCATTAATTGTACCCAGTCTAGATTCAATGAGTTATTGGTACAGTTTTTGATGGGCACACAAGTTTGATTCATGATTTTACCCAGTTTAAATGCACTTGTTTGCCATGGGTAACCGCCCTGACGTATTTTTTTCTGACTACAAACTCACCAAAGGGCTCATCGGTTTTTGCTTCTTTGGCGTAATGACTGAATAAATGGTCCAATTTTTTTAATATTTCTGTTTCATTGATGTTCTCTGCATACAATTGATTCAATCGTGTTCCATCAGGTTTACCGCCAAGGTACATATTGTATCGACCGAGGGCTTTCCCGACAAAACCAATTTCTGCGATAAAAGGTCGGGCACATCCATTGGGGCATCCGGTCATTCTGATCATAATGCCCCGATCGGCGATTTGGTGTAAAACTTGTAAGTTATCTATGTGGTTTATCAGCTCAGGTAAATACCTTTCAGCTTCAGCCATGGCCAATCCACAAGTTGGAAAGGCTACACAGGCCATAGACATTTGTCTGGTTAATGAGGTTTGTTGATTAATTGTGTATTTGTTTAATAAACGATCAAGTTGCGCTTTGTCTGCTTGAGCAACGCCAGCTATGATTAAGTTCTGATTGGCGGTTAAGCGAAAATCTCCTTGATGCATTTTTGCTATTTCACGCAAAGCTGTTTTTAAATGTGTGGTTTCATCATCCTTTATCCGACCATTGGCGATAAACAGTGTGTGGTTCCAGGTCCCATTGTGGTTTTCTCTCCAGCCAAAACGATCACCATTGTGGGTAAAGTGGACTGGATATGCCTCTTCTGGTGTTTGGCCCATGCGTTCTGATAACTGTTGTTTAAGCCAACCAAGCCCACGGTCATCAACTGTGTATTTGAACCGGGCATGTTTTCGGTTGGTTCGATCACCATAATCACGTTGAATTTTGACTATATTTTCAGCCACGTTAAGAACCTGGTCGGGATGACAAAATCCTATTGTTTGTGCCAATAATGGATATGTTTTTGCATCGCCATGTGTGGCTCCCATGCCGCCGCCAACAGTGATATTGTATCCTTTTATTGTCCCACCTTTTACGATGGCTATGAAGCCCAAATCATGAGCCAAAACATCAACATCATTATCAGGCGGTATGACCACGGCAATTTTGAATTTTCGGGGCAGATAAGTTTTGCCATAGATTGGTTCGTGATCGACTTTGGGTTCAGCAAGAACCTTCGTTCCATTCAACCAGATTTCATGGTATGCACTGGTTTGCGGGGTTAGGTGGTCACTGATGTCTTTGGCTTTTAAGTAGACTTGATGGTGAACAGAGCTTAGTTCAGGGTTGGCGGTACACATCACATTCCTGTTTACATCACCGCAGGCTGCAATGGTGTCCATCATGTGCTGATTGATGGCTGCTACGGTTGCTTTTAGTTTGTTTTTTATCACTCCATGAAATTGAAAAGCTTGTCGGGTGGTTATTCGAATTGAGTTATTGGCATATCTATCAGCCATCTCGTCTATAGCCAACCACTGTGCAGGTTGACATATGCCACCAGGTACACGAGCACGAATCATGAAGCTGTAAAGCGGTTCAAGTTTTTGTTTGGCACGTTCTTTCCTGATATCACGGTCATCTTGTTGATAAATACCGTGAAATTTAGTGAGCTGGGTATCATTGGCTGTGATTGAGCCAGTGACTGCATTGTTTAATTCTGAAGCGATACTTCCGCGTAAGTAGTTACTGTCATTTTTGATGATTTCAACTGCTTCTAATTGTTGTGGTTTTACCGTGGTCATTTCAATATACATCCTTCTGGTATTTATTGGCTCTTTTGAGTTTCTTTAAATGTGTGTGTGCATCAGAGGTTGACATTTTTCCCTGTACACTGAATATTTCCAGTAAAGTTTGTTCAACATCTTTTGCCATTTGACTGGCATCTCCACAGAGGTAGAGGTTGGCTCCGTTTTGTAACCACTGCCAGATTTCAGCTGATTTTTGTTTGAGTTTGTCTTGAACATATACTTTACTGGTTTGATCGCGGCTGAAAGCCAAATCAATTTCATTTAACAAACCTTGTTGCTGTAACTTAATCCATTCCGTTTGATACAAAAAGTCAGTGCTAAAATGAGGGTTGCCAAATACCAACCAGTTTTCACCCTTGGCCTGTTGTTCTTTACGCTCTTGTAGAAAAGCTCTGAATGGTGCCACACCTGTGCCTGGGCCAATCAATATCATGGAAGTGTCGGTGTTTTCAGGCAGTTTGAAATGTGGATTAGGCTCTACATATACGTCTATTAAATCACCCACATGTGCTGTTTTGCATAGCATACCGCTGGCTAAACCATAATCGCCGAGTTCGCTAGCAGCTTCTAAATTAATGGTCAAATGCACTTCATCTTCATACATGGATTGTGCAGAAGCAATTGAATACAGTCGTGGTGTTATGGCTCTTAACTGATGCAATAGCGTTTGTGTTTTTATTGTCCGCTTAGGATCAAAATAACTCAAAATGTCTAATAACTGATGGTTTTTACAATAAGTAGTAAAGGCTTGGTGTGACTTAAGCAGTTTTAATAATTCGATACTGTCTAAGTGTTCAGCCATAAACTTAATCAAAGGTTTGCTGATTTGGGTTATTTCTACGTGTTCAGTCAGTAGGGCGCGGATGCTTGTTTTTTGTTGCTTAAATTCAAACTGTTCATCGCCTTTTAATTCCCAAAAACTGAGTAATTTTTGCACCGTATCCTTATTGTTTTTTGCAACCACTGCCAGGGAGTCGCCTGGTTGGTATTGAATGAAATCTGGGTTGGTTGCTAATTCAATGTGAAATGTGTTTTTAGTTGAGCCGCTGCCTGTAATTTTTTGAATGGTCAGAATTTCAGCTGCATACGGATGCTGTCTACTGGCTAATTTCTGCGGTTGATTATGATGGACGGGAAGGGTGGTGATGTTGTCTGATTCATTGGTGTTAAATTCCAATTGAATTTTGGGCAACAGGGCTTCAATCCATTGACCTGCATTTTCTTCATAATCAACATCGCAATCAATACGGTCATAAATGCTATGTGCACCCAATTCAGACAGGCGTTGGTCAATTTCTTTACCCGTTTGACAAAATAATTCATAACTGCTGTCACCCAGGGCCAAAATGCTGTACTGTAAATTCTTTAATTCAGGTGCTTTTTTGCTGAATAGTTTTTCATAAAATTCTGCTGCGTCATCAGGAGCTTCACCTTCTCCATGGGTGCTAATAATCAATGTAATAAGCTGTTTTTTAGCCAGTTGTTTAATTGATATATCAGCCAATGAAATCAGTTCCGCAGTCAGACCAATGGCGTCTGCTTTATGTTTTAATTGATTGGCTATGGCTTCACTGTTACCTGTTTGACTGCCATACAGTATGGTTAATATGCTTTTGGCAGACTGTTTAGCAACCGGGTTGCTGTTATTACTTATTGAAGTTATGTCTGCACTTGCGGCTAAATACCCTGATAGCCAAAGTTTTTGATTGGGCTCTAATTGTTTAAGCAATTCAGATAATTGTTGCCATTGTTCATTGTTGATGTTGTTTTGAGGCCAATCAATCATAGCCAAGGTTTTTAAATTCACAGTTTTATCAAAAGTTAAATGTTTTTGAAGTTTAGATGGCTAAATGTCTGTTGTGAACGTATCAAAATCGATATGCTTAGACGATAATGTTATGAAAGCTCAAAACTATGTCAATTAATTTTGGCTGGCTTACTGATAGATAGTCAGGAATGATAGACACATCAGCGTCTACAATGAATATGAATTATCAGTATAATAAGTGCTTTTTATTGCCTGTAGGATTTATGAAAGTTGTCTTTTATTTACTGTGTTGTTTTGCTTTATTCGGTTGTGAGCAACAGAAACAATTACCACCCATAAATTATGAAGGAATTAAATTTTTAACCCTTGGTTCAATGAGTGAGGAAGATGTTCGTAATATGGCAAAAGGGCAATTGGAAGGGATTCCCTTTGCAGAATACCAAGTGATTAAGAGTGATGAAAGCCTTTTCAATCAACGTATACAGGCGATTGTTGATGAATTAAAGAATCAACAACTGGCTTCATCAACTGAATTTTCATTTCAGACCAATGTATTTATTGGTCAGCTCAATACCAGTGAGCAGACTGTTGATTTAAGCTTTCCTTTTAAATCAGGTCAGTTGATATTTAGGCCGTTAAAAGCGGGTGGTATATTTCCACAGTTTATCCATGTGTTGTTAGCCAACACGGATGATATAGCCAAGTTGTCAGCCCGTGATTTTTCAGCGTTAGATAAAAGTTTTAAAAATACCAAAGCGATATATTCGATTGAAATAGTTAAGGCGCAACATCATAAATTTCTACAGGCTGTGATTACCCAAGTCGATGTTTATCAAGGCAAAAATCACGACCAGTTGGTGTATCAATTTAGGGAAAATAGAAAGGCAGTTGATGTGATAAATAACCGTTTGCTGTCAGAAGGTTACAGCTTAGATTTGACCCCGGTTCATAGTTTTAATTTTTTTGGCAGAAGAATTCTGGATCCCTTGTATGATTTAGGTTTTCATAATGAGGCCTGTAAGAAAAGTGAAAAGCTGTTAGGACATCAAGTGATTAATTGTCACTATATACACTTTGCCAATGATCAAGGTTCTGTGTATTTTGATGTGAAAGTGGTCGGTGGCAAAATGGTTGAAATTCAGTTGAATGCAACGGGTAAACTGTCTACAGCTAAACAACAGCAAGTTATGCAGCGGGTAATAACTGATTTAAAATTAAAACCAGCCATTTTGTCAGGTAATTATTCAAGTTTGGTTTCAGACCCAAGAGTCAAAAAAGTTAAGAAAAAGAATCATAAATCCAGTACTGGAAAAGTATTAAGTTGGGAGTATTTTGGCGTGGTGGTTGAATATGATTCAGAAGCTTTGTTGCAGGATAATGATGAGGTTAGAACTGTGATTAACTTGACGGGTAAAACCTGGCTTGAATATTTGAAAAATAAACAAAATCAAGTGGCCAATTAATGGCTTAAACAATTGTTTATAATTTTTGTGATTTTAACCCCAGCGTTTCTATCGCTGCTAGGTTTGTAACAATCTCGGTTTGTTGGGATTAATAAATGAATCCCTACCGGCTCCTGTTCGATTATATAAAAGCAAACGTCTAAAGGCGACTTGGTTTAATTAATGCATTCAATGTGGTAGAAATACCTGGAAATCAAGCGTATTTCCAGGTTTGTTCTCAGTTCTGTCAATCTGTTTATCGATGTATTGAATACCATGGGTGTAGTCACCAATAAGCACATTGTTTAATAATTGATGAGTTTTTTTGAATTATTTGGGTTCTAACCTAACTGCGCCATCTAACCTTATTGTAGAGCCATTTAAATATGTGTTTTCAATGATGTGTTCCGCCATTTTTGCAAATTCGGCCGGTTGGCCAAGGCGCGAAGGGAAGGGAACAGACGCACCGAGCGCTGCTTTAATGTCATCAGGAAGACCGGCCACCATTGGCGTTAAAAATACACCCGGAGCAATGGTCATCACCCGAATGCCAAATCGAGTAAACTCTCTGGCCATAGGCAATGTCATACCAACAATTCCACCTTTACTGGCAGAGTACGCTGCCTGTCCAATTTGTCCTTCAAATGCGGCAACAGATGCGGTGTTAATGATGACACCGCGTTGTCCGTCAGCATCTGCATCATTATGCTGCATACCAAAAGCAGTTGCTTTAGAGACATTAAAACTGCCAACTAAATTAACTTGAATGGCTTTGTTGAAATGGCTTAATGCCATCGGTTCTTCGCGCCCTAATACACGACCACCAGCCAGTACTCCAGCACAATTAATGGTTACATTGATATGGCCCATAAAGGCAATGGCATGGTCACATGCTGCTTGTATCTCAGCTTCGTTACTTACATCGGCTTGAATAAAACTGGCTTGCTTGTCGCCCAATTGCTTGACGGCATTTTCACCAGCTTGTGGGTTGATGTCAATTAGTGTGACTTGGCCACCATTATTGACAATATGTTCTGCACAGGCGAAGCCTAGTCCAGATGCGCCACCGGTAATAAAGGCTTTGGTTTGTTTTAAATTCATTGGTTGTTCTCTTTATGTGTTCTAAATAATAAGTTTAATGTTGTATGGCTGGGTGCATCAAGTAACACAAGCAGTCTAATCTGATAGCTTTAATACTTTGTGTAATCATGGCAGGAATAGCGGCTTGTTTAAGGCAAATATTTGTTCCATGTTTCTCAAAGTAATGATGGGTGATGTCATGGCCAATTTGATCCGTTACAACAAAGGGCATTTCGCAGCTGTCATCATTCACTTGTCCAAATACCGTTCCTGCTTCTAACAGATGAAAATTGTGATAGTCCAAGTCATTGTTAATGATAAAATTAACTGGCTCACTGACATTGCCAGCAATGGCAATTGAAACTTCTGGTTTGACTTTAACCGTAGAAAAAATGTTTAAGACTTGTCGGTGTTCAGCGATTCCAGGGACGGTTTCAAGTGAAGGTAA
>Ga0209344_10000330_pt1 | contig 88465 bp, 69 predicted proteins | sample Cruoilmetagenom6_FD_187293 | JGI IMG/M metagenome (GOLD analysis project Ga0209344, IMG submission 187293) | Oil polluted marine microbial communities from Coal Oil Point, Santa Barbara, California, USA - Santa Barbara Oil Seep Sample 6 (SPAdes)... | ecosystem: Environmental > Aquatic > Marine... | reverse complement strand
ACACCACTTCAGGATTAGTATCTGTTGCAGATCCTATAAAAATTACGCTTTCAGATACAGTAAGCGGATGGGAAATAGATAAAACACTACCAACTGACCTTATCAAATTAACACCTCACGTTCAAGGCCAATTAAAAGCCATGAACAATCATACACTTTTATTTACACCAGATGAATCTTTAGAACCTGCTACAGAATATACCGTAAACGTTAAATTAGGTGAAATTTATAATACCATACCAAAGGATTTTGAAGATTATACGTTTCAATTTAAAACCATCACACCAAGCTTTAATATTACCACTCAAAACCTACAATCGTATAGCAAAGAATGGCAGTATATGTTTGCGCAGTTACGATCGGCTGACGTGATTTCACTTAATGAGGCTAAAAAATTAGTCGCTGCTTCCCAGAACTCAAAACCTTTACATTTAGTATGGAATGAAGCTAATGAAACTTCAAAATTCTTCGAGTTTAAAATAGACAGTATCAACCGTTTAATTGAAGACAGTAAAATTGATATCGCATGGGATGGCTCTGCCATAAAAGCGGACAATAAAGGCGAAAACTTTATTACTATTCCTGGAAAAAATAATTTTACGATTGTAACGACAGAAGTTGTTCAGAGTCCAGAACAATTCTTATCACTTAACTTTTCAGATCCTTTAGTAAAGCAGCAAAATTTTGCCGGACTGGTAGCGCTTCAAGGTGTTAAAAACCCAAAATATATTGTTGATGGTAATGTACTAAGGGTGTATCCAGACACTAAATTGGTTGGAGATATCCAAGTCGATGTCTTTAAAGGCATTAAAAACACCGATGGTTTCAAATTAAAAACACCGTTTTCAGAATTGGTAACTTTTGAAGAATTAAAACCTGAAGTCCGACTTATTAGCAACGGAAGTATTCTTCCAAATTCAAAAGAATTGAAATTCAATTTTGAAGCCGTTAACTTAAGTAAAGTCGATGTCAGAATCATTAAGATATTTGAAGATAACGTCCTTCAATTCCTTCAAGATTACAACCTTAATAGTGGTGATCAATACGCCATTAAAAAAGTAGGACGACGCATTGCAAAGGAAACCATCACTTTAATTCAAGAAGAAAATCAAAACACCGGAAAATGGAAAGCTTACAGTATTGATTTATCAAAATACCTTAAAGCAGATCCTGGTGCCATTTACAGAGTAGAATTGAGCTTTAAAAAGGAGTATTCGCTTTACGATTGTACGTCGAATGCTGAAACAACAACCATTGACGAAGATGATTACTACGACGATTATTACGAGGAAGGTTACTACGCTTCTGAGGATCTTTCTGAGGAAGAAGAAGAGTTACGAGAAGAACGCTATTGGGACAATTTAACCTATAGCTACAGAAATACCAATTACCGTTGGAGAGATAGAGACAATCCTTGTACGGACTCTTATTTTAATTACGGCAATCGCGTGGTGTCTCAGAATTTAATTAGTTCAGATCTTGGAATTATTGCGAAACAAGGTGCGGATAATACTTATCTATTTGCGATAACGAATATTCTATCAACTAGTCCAGAAAGTGGTGCAAAAGTCACACTATACAATTACCAACAACAAGAATTAGCAAATGGCATAACCAATAAAGATGGTATTATAAAAATTGATACTAAACACAGAGCTGCTTTTGCGATTGCGACTAAAGGTAGTAGCGTGAGTTATATTAAATTACACGATGGCATGTCCTTATCGCTGAGTAAATTTGATGTGTCTGGTAACCGACTACAACGTGGACTTAAAGGCTACATCTACGCAGAACGCGGTGTTTGGAGACCAGGAGACAGTTTGTTTTTAACATTTATGTTGAATGATGTTGCAAACAAACTACCAAAGCGTCATCCTGTAAAATTAGAAATCACAGATCCTGTTGGAAAATTGGTGTATAGAAAAATCTCTATAGATAATCTTAATAATTTCTATGATTTCACAGTACCAACCTCAACAGACTATAAAACCGGAAATTATAATGCAAAGGTTTCTGTTGGAGGAGCTACATTTTCTAAAGGTTTAAAAATTGAAACCGTAAAACCAAACCGATTAAAAATTAAAATCGATTTTGAAAATGATATTTTAACCAACGACAAACCGCTTCAAGGAGATTTAAATGTGACCTGGTTACATGGCGCGCCAGCAAAAAACTTAAAAGCTGAAATAAAAGCAAAATTCACCTCGAGCTACACCAGTTTTAAAGGGTATAAAAACTATGTATTTAACGATCCTACACGAACATTCAATTCTGAAGAAACCAATGTTTTTGAAGGTAACTTAGATGAAGAAGGCCATGCTACAATTGACTCGAAATTAAATATCGGTAAAAATGCTCCTGGTATGTTAACGGCTCAATTTTTAGTGCGAGCGTTTGAAAACGGAGGTGATTTTTCACTAGATGCTTTTACCATGCCGTATGCACCTTACGAAAGTTTTGTTGGGTTACAATCACCAAAAGGTAACAATTATGGTTCATTCTTTACAGATGAAAATCACACATTTGATGTGGCTACAGTTACAGCTGAAGGACAACCTATTCAACGTAAAAATCTAGAAGTAAAAGTTTATAAAGTTGAATGGCGCTGGTGGTGGAATTCCTCTTACGATAACTTATCGAGTTACGTATCGAGCAATTATCACAGACCTGTGCAATCCTTTTCTGTGAATACAGATGTTAATGGAAAAGCAAATTTCAAACTAAAAATCCCAGAAGACGAACGCGGACGCTACTTAATTAGAGTGGTAGATCCTGTAAGCGGACATGCCACAGGAAGAACGGCTTATTTCTATAAAAACTGGTGGTCTACAAATCCTTCGAATGATAAGGAGGCGGCTAAAATGTTAGTGTTTTCAACCGATAAAGAAAAATATAATGTTGGCGATACGGCAAAATTAACCTTCCCTTCAGGATCTGAAGGTCGTGCTTTAGTAAGTATAGAAAATGGTTCAGAAGTGCTACAACACCAATGGGTAAAAACCAAGCCAGGCGAAACTACCATTGATATTCCTGTAACTTCAGCAATGGCACCAAACGTGTTTATTAATATTTCGTTATTACAACCGCATGCTATTACCTCTAATGATTTACCAATTCGTTTGTATGGTGTGATTCCTATGATGGTTGAGGATCCTTCGACAAAATTAGAGCCACAAATTAAAATGCCAGATGTGATTCAGCCGGAGCAATCTTACGAGATAAAAGTATCTGAAAAGCACAACAAATCTATGACCTACACTATTGCCGTTGTAGAAGAAGGCTTGTTAGATTTAACGCGTTTTAAAACCCCAAATGCTTGGGATAGTTTTTATGCACGTGAAGCTTTAGGCGTAAAAACTTGGGATATTTTTGATGATGTTATTGGAGCGTATTCAGGAAGTATTGACCAAGTCTTCGCAATTGGTGGAGATGGCAGTGCAGCTGGTGGAAAAAACAAGAAAGCCAACCGTTTTAAACCTGTGGTGACGTATTTAGGACCTTTCCTTTTAGACAAAGGACAAACAAAAACGCATCAGCTAAAAATGCCAAATTATATTGGCGCGGTTAGAGCCATGGTTGTAGCAGGTAATAATGCCACAGAAGCTTATGGAAGTGCCGAGAAATCGGTTCAGGTTAAAAAACCATTAATGGTGTTAGCGACTTTACCACGTAAATTGAGTCCTGGTGAAAAAGTAACACTTCCCGTGACGGTTTTTGCCATGGAAGACAAAGTGAAAAACGTGACTCTATCCTTAAAATTAAGTGATGGTATTGTCGTAAAAGGCGATGCTTCACAATCGTTAAAATTCGATAAACCAGATGAAAAAATGGTCTATTTTGAATTGGACGTGACCAAAGCAAAAGGCATCAATACCATTGAAGTCATCGCTACAGGAAACGGAGAAAAATCAACCTATAAAGTTGAAATTGATGTAGAGAATCCTAATCCGTTTACATCGCGTGTTATTGATAATGAATTAGAGGCAAATGCTAAACAAACAATAGATATCACAACCTTTGGTGTTGCAGGAACAAATTCAGCAACGGTAGAATTTTCAACCTTACCACCAATGGACTTTACGGGTAGATTACAATATTTAATCCGCTATCCGCATGGTTGTTTAGAACAAACCACATCTGGTGTGTTCCCGCAACTATTCTTAGCTGATGTATTTGATTTAACTCCTCAGAAGAAAAAAGAAGTGCAAAGTAATATTGAAAGTGGTATTAAACGTTTAGGCAATTTCCAACAACCTAATGGAGGCATGAGCTATTGGATGGGAGAAAACACCGCTAATGATTGGAGTACAAGTTATGCCGGTCACTTTATGATTGAAGCTGAGAAAAAAGGCTTTGTATTGCCATTAACGTTTAAGAGCAACTGGATTGCGTACCAAAAACAAGCCTCTAGAAATTGGAGACCTAGCTATCGTGTTTATCATTCCGATTTGGCACAAGCCTATCGTTTATACACCTTAGCGTTAGCTGGTAGTCCTGATTTAGCAAGCATGAATAGATTGCGTGAGTTTGAAGAACTATCTAACGAAGCTAAATGGAGATTAGCAGCAGCTTATGCTTTAGCAGGACAACAAGAAGCGAGTGATGCGATTTCTAAAACGGCAAATATCAATTTTCAACCGTCTAAATCCAATTATTACACTTATGGTTCAGTAGATCGAAATAGAGCTATGGCTTTAGAAACGATGATTATTACGGGCAACCCAAAAGCTAGAGATTTAGCGAAAACCATTGCTAAAGATTTATCAGGCAATAATTGGATGAGTACGCAAACGACGGCTTATAGTTTATTAGCCATGGGGAAAATGGTTGTTAAAAATGGAGGTAAAGATTTAAAACTGACCTATAGTATTAATGGTAAATCAGAAACTATAGACACTAAAAATGCCATTGCACAACGTCATATTCCTATTAATGATGGCACTAATCAACTTACCATTACTAACGCAAAAGACAATTTAGTTTATGTGAGAGTATTAAATTCTGGTAAATTGAAATTAGGCGAAGAATTAGCAGAACAACGTGGCTTTACTATTTCAACTGTATACAAAGATTTACAAGGCAACAAAATTGATGTTAAAACGCTTCAACAAGGTCAAGATTTTGTAGCCACAGTAAGTATTTCAAACTTAACTAATGACTATGTACACGATGTGGCTTTAACGCAAATTTTCCCTTCAGGTTGGGATATTGTCAATACAAGATTTACAGCCTTTGGAGATACCACAGTAAGTCAAGCGAGATACACAGATATTAGAGATGACAGAGTGAATTTCTATTTCGATATGAATCCTAAAGGCAAACATGGCACCAAAACGTTTACCGTATTGCTGAATGCCTCTTACTTAGGTACCTATTATTTACCAGGCTCACAAGCTGAAGCCATGTATGATAATGACTATTTGGTGAGAAACAAAGGAGAATGGATTACTGTTGAGAAGTAAGTCGATGGAAGGAGGCCTTGCAGGTTTTAAAAAACCTAGCAGGTCTGTTATGAAGAAACGTTGTTGCGAGCATAGCAAGGCAATCTGTTTATCAATTACGTTACCATTTATAAGATTGCCACATCCTACGTCCTCGTAATGACAAAACAATTAAACTAAATACTCGCCGTCCGGAAGGCAAGAATCCTAGAAACAAAACCGCTAAAAATGTTTAACCTTAAATCACAAAATTATGAGAAATTTAAAGCAGATTTTAGCGATCGGAATGCTCTTCACTGTCGCATTAGTAACAGCACAACAAAATGCTTACGTAGCAGCAGAAAGCGGATTATCCCTTAGAGACCAACCCGATGTAAGTGGCAAAATGCTAAGCAAATTAGCCTATGGCGAGGCCATTGGAGTACTTGAGAAAACAGATAAAAAATTAGTTGTGCTCGATGGCGGAAAAAAAGTAAGCGGAGAATGGGTAAAAGTTGAAACCCGAAATCATATTGGTTATGTGTTTAATGGCTACTTATCTTCAACAAAAATTTCTAAAACTATTCGATTAGATTTAGACCTATTGAATGTTGAAATAAAAAATTTAGCGACTAGCGATTACAAAAGACTTCATAACTTAAAACAAACCGACTCCACAACAATCCATGTCGATTTAGGGGCGTCACCTGAAAAAAAACAAATTGTTTTAGTTGATAATGATTATAAACACGTGAGCATCTTTCAACGCTACGAAAATAGCATTTCTTTTATGAGTGCAGATAAAAAATGTGATGCTAATGACTGGAAACATTTTGATTCGGAATGGAAGCCATTAAAACAAACGAGATCTAATACTTTTGAAACATTAGCGTATACTGAAAATGATTGGAAACAATTTATTGACACTTCTGTAGAGGATTTAAAAACCGAAGTTATTGACCAATGTGGAGCAGATTGGTTAGACTATTTTAAGACGATAAAAAATGTGAAGGATTATCCTATTGGAGTTGCAACAAATCGTGTTTTTCTTAAAATCATTTTGACCGATTTTGAAGATAATATCACTGAAAAAATCATAGAATTTGATATGCCAAATGGCTGCTAGTTTAATATAAATAAGACTTGATAGGTTTAAGATCTGTCAAGTCTTATTTTCATTTACTTCACTTTAATTAAAACGTAACATGAATTTACTTTTAGTTTAAGTTGCGTCATAAATATTTCAAAAGTCCAAGAAAACATTTAACAGCTTTAAATATATAGATAACTTTGTTTAACAAGTTTTAAGTAAGCGTTCGGTAAATTATTTATGCATAGATTAATTCATTTTTTTAAGCGAAATAAAATAAAATCCTTAGTGGTTTTAATACTTTTAGGTGCTTATTATTTTTGTTTACCAAAGACATTATTTAAAGATCCAACAGCAACTGTTATTACAAGTCAATCAAATGAATTATTAGGCGCCTTAATTGCCGACGATGGCCAGTGGAGATTTCCCGCTAATGATAGTGTTCCAGAAAAATTCAAAACTTGTATTCTTCAATTTGAAGATGAATATTTTTACAAACATCCTGGTTTTAATCCGGTTTCAATCTTTAAGGCTTTAAAAGGTAATCTAAGTTCTGGCACTATAAAACGAGGCGGAAGTACCTTAACACAACAAGTCATTCGATTATCTCGAAAAGGACAATCACGTACCTATTTTGAAAAACTAAAAGAACTCATTTTAGCCACACGATTAGAGTTCAGATTGTCTAAAGATGACATTTTAAATCTTTATGCCAGTCATGCTCCGTTTGGAGGAAATGTTGTTGGCATAGACGCAGCATCTTGGCGTTATTTTAATCGAAATGCCTATAATTTATCTTGGGCCGAAAGTGCCACTTTAGCGGTTTTACCCAATGCTCCAAGTTTAATCTATCCTGGAAAAAATCAAATACGATTATTAGAAAAACGCAATCGGTTACTAAAAAAGCTTCATAAAAATGGCACGATAGACGAACTTACATATAAGCTATCTATTGCTGAAGGCTTACCGCAAAAACCCTATCCATTACCACAAATCGCACCTCATTTACTTCAAAAAACAGCAAAAAAACATAAAGGTAAACGTGTAAAAACCACGGTTAACATAGCGCTTCAAGAACAAACTAATAGCATTGTAAAGCAACATTACAATCGCTTAAAACAAAATGAAATTTATAATATTTCCGTTTTGGTTTTAGATGTAAAAACAAGAGAGGTTTTAACTTACGTGGGCAATTCGCCTACAGACAAAGCCCATCAAAACAGTGTTGATATTATTGACAAACCCAGAAGTACAGGAAGTATATTAAAACCCTTTTTATATGCTGCTATGTTAGATGCAGGTGATGTATTACCCAACACTCTAATTGCAGATGTACCTACACAATTTGGAAGTTATCACCCCGAAAACTATAACCAAACTTACGATGGCGCTGTACATGCTAATGAAGCGTTATCACGTTCTTTAAATGTTCCTATTGTTAACATGCTTCAAGAGTTTGGATTAGATCGGTTTTATCATTACCTCAAAGCGCTTCAACTTAAAGATTTAAAATACAACGCCAACCATTATGGCTTGTCTTTAATACTTGGAGGTGCAGAAAGCAATCTTTGGGATTTGTGTAAAAGTTATGCTGCTATGTCTTCGACTTTAAATCATTTTAATGCCAATTCTAGTCAGTATTTCAATAATGAATTTTGCCAGCCAATTTACAATTCAAAACAATCTGTTGATTTCGGAAAACTATCTACAGAAAAAGAAGTCTTTGATGCCGCTTCCATTTATCTCACCTATGAAAGCATGAAACAAGTTAACCGACCACAAAGTGATGAAAGCTGGGAATACTATGATTCTTCTCAGGAAATTGCATGGAAAACAGGAACAAGTTTTGGTTTTAGAGATGCTTGGGCAATCGGAACCACCAAAGACTATGTGGTTGGCGTTTGGGTTGGTAATGCCGATGGAGAAGGACGGCCTGGTTTAGTTGGAGTGCAAGCAGCTGCACCTATTTTGTTTGAAGTTTTTGACTTACTACCAAAAAGCGACTGGTTTGCAATGCCATATGACGAAATGTTAGAAGTTAATATCTGTAAAAAAAGTGGGTATCGTGCATCATCTATTTGCGATGAAACCGAAATGCGTTATATACAAGCAAGCGGAAAAAAAACCGAGCCTTGCCCTTATCATAAATTAGTCCATTTAGATGCTTCTGAACAGTTTCAGGTAAACACTTCATGTGAAGCCATTTCAAACATTAAAAATAAATCTTGGTTTATTTTACCTCCTTTACAAGCCTATTATTTTAAAACTAAAAACCCGTTTTACAAACCGTTACCACCTTACAGAGCAGATTGCACTGAATCCATTGGAACTCCCATGGAATTTATTTACCCAAATCAACAAAGTACTATTTATTTGCCAAAAGATTTTGACGGTAATATTAATGAGTTAATCTTAAAAGTAGCGCATTCGAAACCTGAACTAGAATTGTATTGGTACGTTGATAGTGAATATATTGGAAGCACAAAAGACATTCACGACATGGCTATTCTTCCAAGTTCTGGAAACCATATCATCACCGTTATAGACGAATTAGGAAACGAACTAAAACATAAAATTACAATTTCAGAGTAATTACATTCACCCTTAAATCCTTATTTTTACAGAAATTAATCAACTTATTATTATGGAAACTGTACAGTTTATACATTCAACATGGGCTTATTTAGTACTTCTAGTATTAGTACTTGCTACATTTAATGCACTAATTAAATTTTTTGGAGACAAGGAATTTGATGCAAAAGATTTTAGAATTTCATTATTTGCACTAATAACAATGCACATTCAATTGCTCATTGGTATTGTATTGTTTTTTATGAAAGATTATTTTTCAGTAATAGAACAAGTTGGAGGTATGGGAGAAGTAATGGGAAACAAAGCTTTAAGAAATCTCATTGTAGAACACCCACTAACTATGATAATTGCAATAACGTTATTAACTATAGGCTATTCAAAGCACAAAAAGAAATTAACATCTAAACCAAAGTTTAAAATGCTAGCTATTTTTTATACCTTAGCTTTAGTTTTAGTCTTGGCTAAAATTCCGTGGAACCTTTGGTTTTAAACCTCAACTTATTACATATAAAAAAAGCGCCTAAATACTATTTAGACGCTTTTTTTTAGTTTCACATTTTCGCTTATTCTAATTCTTTAACTAAGTAGATATACACAGGGAAGTGATCGCTATAACCACCCGAAAGTCCGGCATCAACCATACGATAAGGATAGTCTTTATAACGTCCTTCTTTATTAGTTAAATAAGACTTATTAAAAATTCCTGCTTTATAAAATCTAAATGAAGAATAGTCTTTTTCTAAAAATGGTTGCGTGAATAAAATCATATCAAACAAACTCCAAGCATCTCTGTAACCAGTTGTTCCTAATCCTTTTTTCTTATATAAGTTTTCATAAGGGTTATAAACTCCTTTTAACTTCACTTTATCTTTGTCTGCTTCCGTTTTTAACTCCTTTTTCATACTGTCATTTATAGGGTTATCATTAAAATCTCCCATTGTAATAACTTTAGCATAAGGATCTATAGATTGTAAAGAATCTATAATACGCTTGTTTAATTTTCCTGCAGCAACACGTTTAAATCTACTTCTTGCTTCGCCTCCACTTCGAGATGGCCAGTGATTAACAATAATATGAATTAAATCACCTTCTAATTCACCACTAACCAATAACTGATCTCTTGTATATACACGTTCTCTTGAAGAATCATCATAAATAAGTAACTCATGAGAGCTTGTTTCAATAGGCTTAAAAAGTGCTTTTTGATATAGTAAAGCGACATCAATTCCTCTCTTATCAGGAGAATCAAAATGCACAATACCATAATCTTTATTGAATAACTGAGGGTCATTAACTAAATCTACAAGTACTTGTCTGTTTTCAACTTCAGAAACTCCTATTATTGCAGGTGAGTTTTTAGTGTCTTTAAGACCTATATCAGCAACTACTTTTGCCATATTTTTAAGCTTCTTTTCATAAGCTTCTGCTCTTAGAGCTTGATTTAGCTCCATAATAGGACTTGCTTCATCATACTTAGTAGTATCATTTATAGTGTCAAATAAATTTTCTAAGTTATAAAAAGCAACCGTATGGATTTTATACTTTTTCTTTTCCTGTGCATTTGTACTTATAAACGCAAAAAGAAGCATTACTATTAGAGTGAGTTTTAAATTTTTCATTTAGTAGATGTTATGTTAACATTAATTACTTTACAAATCTTGAGCCAAAAGTAGATATTTATTATAAATAATGTAAATTTGCACGCCTTAAATAACTTTTATTTAATGTACAAAGATTAATAACTTTAAAATTAGGTATGAAAAAAAGTTTAATTATTTTATTATTTGGAATTTTTTCTTCCTTTACAATGATGGCGCAAAGCACCATTATTAAAGGTAGTGTAAAAGATGCTACATCCTCAGAACCAATCCCTGATGTAACTATTACTATTGAAGAAACTCAACAATCAACTTTAACAAATGGTTTCGGTGAATTTATTTTCTCTAGCAACGTACCATTAGGAGAACAGGTTTTAAAAATCTCAAAAACAGGTTACGAAACAAAACGTTATCCTATTATTGTTAACGAAGGACAAACCGTGAATATTACGGATATGACTTTAGACTTGGACGTTTCAGACGTGCAAGATATGTTTACAATTACACTTTCTGACGACGAGCTAAATGACGACACAAGTGGTGCAGATAATATTTCTGGATTACTATCTTCTTCATTAGATATTTTTCAAAGAACAGCTGCTTTTGAATTTAGTTCTTCATTCTTCAAAGTAAGAGGTTTAGATTCTGAAAACGGTTCAGTTTTAATGAACGGTATTGAAATGAATAAGCTTTATAACGGAAGACCACAATGGAGTAACTGGGGCGGATTAAATGATATGATGCGTAACCAAGTATTAACAACAGGTCTTACTCCTTCAGATTATAATTTTGGCGGTATTTTAGGATCATCTAATATTATTACAAGAGCATCTTCTTATAGAAAAGGTGGACGTATAACTTATTCATCATCTAATAGAAGTTATACAAATCGTGCTATGGCTAGTTATGCTTCTGGTTTAGTTGAAGGAGGCTGGTCTTACGCTTTTATGATTGGAAGACGTTGGGGAGATGAAGGTTTTATAGACGGAACATTATATGATTCTAACTCATTTTTCGCTTCTGTAGAAAAGAAAATAAACGACAAACACAGTATTAACTTTACTTCGGTTTATACTCCTAATAGAAGAGGAAAATCTTCACCAAATACACAAGAAGTTTATGACCTAAAAGGGATTAAATACAATGAGTATTGGGGAAATTTAGACGGAGAACAACGTAATTCTCGTATTAAAGAAGTTGAAGAACCAATTTTTATGTTGAATCATTATTGGGATATTTCTTCTAAAACAAAATTAAATACCAATGTTGGTTACCAATTTGGTAAATTAGGAAACAGTAGATTAGATTACAGTGGTGGTGGTAACCCAAGTCCTGCTTATTACCAATTACTACCTAGCTATCACGAACAAAGAGATGATCTTGTAGGTGCTTATTTAGCACAACAGAAATTTGTTGATGATGGACAAATAGATTGGGAACGTATTCTAGATGCTAACGTAACCAACAACATTAATGACATTAGCTCTGCATATGCTTTATACGAAGACAGAGCAGATGACACTCAATTAACAGTTAACTCAATCTTCACTTCTGAAATTAATGATAACATCATTATAAATGGAGCCGTTAACTACAAAAACCTTAAATCAGAAAACTTTGGTGAAGTTTTAGACTTATTAGGATCTGAGGTAGGTTTATTAAACGTAGATTCTTTTGATGGTTTTGAGTACGATAATAAAAACCCTGGACGTTTAGTAGGAGAAGGAGATAAATACAGATATAACTATAACTTATATGCAGATGTGATCTCGGCTTATGCACAAGGGCAATTTAAATACAATAAAGTAGATTTTTATGTTTCTGCTAATGTAACAAGCACAACATACCAAAGAGAAGGTTTATGGGAAAACAGTAGATTTGACGGCCTTGATGGACGACCAGAATCTTATGGTAAAGGTGAAGAACTTTCTTTTACTGGTGTAGGAGCAAAAGCAGGATTTACGTATAAAATTTCTGGAAAACACTTAATTGATGTTAATGGAGGTTACCTTACAAGAGCCCCTAACCTAAGAAATACATACTCTAACTCTAGAGAAAACCATAATATCGTAAAAAATATTAGTGAAGAAACTGTAACTTCATTTGATGCAAGTTATATTTTTAGATCTCCAATTGTTAACGCTAAAATTACAGGATTCTATTCTAAAATTGAAGATGCTAATGAAGTTGGATTCTATTATGCAGATGGTTTAAGTGGAGGAAATGATATTGAAGATAATGACACGTCTGCTTTTGTACAAGAAGTTTTACAAGGTATAGATAAAAAACACTTAGGTGTAGAATTAGGAATTGAAGCACAAGTAACACCAACTATTAAATTAAAAGGTGCTGCTTCTGTTGGTCAATATACTTATGACAACAATCCTGATTTATATTTAACCTCAGCTAGCTTTAATACAGCAGATGGTTCTATTCCTTATGGTAAAGCTAATCTAAAAGATTATAAACTTGCTGGTGGACCTCAAAGAGCTGCTTCTATTGGGTTTGAATATAGAGACCCTAATTTCTGGTGGTTTGGTGCAACAGCTAACTTTTTCTCTCATGCTTACATAGATGTAAATGCATTAACAAGAACAGAGAATTTTTATTTAGATTCAGACGGGTTACCTATTAATGATTATGATGAAGAATTAGCTACTGAATTACTAAAACAAGAAAAGATTAGCGACTATATGGTGGTAAACCTTGTTGGTGGTAAATCATGGAAAGTTGGTGATTATTATATCAGTCTTTTTGCTAGCGTTGGTAACATCTTAGACGAAGTTTATAAAACAGGTGGTTTTGAGCAAGGTAGAAATGCTAACTATAGAGAACTTAGAGATGATAATGCTGATGGCAACCCTAGGTTTGGCTCAAAATATTGGTATGGTCGTGGTGCCAATTATTTTGTTAACTTAAACGTACGATTCTAAAAAAAGAAAAATTAATAAATAAAATTACTATTATGAAATGTTTAAATTTCATAAATTCAATAATTATAAATAAAAAAGTTATGAATAAAGCGATTAAATCTTTAAAATTAATGTTAATCCTAGTAGCTTCCTTAGCTATTACATCTTGTGTACAAGATGACGATTATACTATTCCTAGTAGTTTAGGAGACGAAGAAAATAAAGCTCTTACATTATTGCTAGAGACTGGAAATGAATTATCGTTCGCAGAAGTCAAAGCATTATATCAAGGTGGAGAGTTCATTGACCCTGTAGATACTAATGACTATGTAAAAGGATATGTGTCATCATCTGACCAAACGGGAAACTTTTTTAAAGAGTTTTTCATTCAAGATAGTCCAACAAACCCTACATCAGGTTTAAAAGTTATTTTAAATCAAGTTGATACATACAACCAATTCAATTTAGGAAGAGAAGTATATATCAGCTTAAAAGACCTTTATATTGGTGAAGAACGTGTTGGAAACGGAGTAACTACTATTGGTGGTGGAACTGAAACTGATCAATACGGTACTACTGTAACAAGTTTAAATGAAATTCAAATAAGACAAAAAGTTTTAAGATCTGGTGATACTTACGAAATAACACCTTTAACTTTAGGTCTTTCTGCAATTAACAGTAACCATGTTGGTATTTTAGTAAATGTTCAAAATGTAGAATTCGCTGACAATTTAGCTGGAGAAAACTATTTTGATCCAACCGAAGTTTATGATACACAAAGAATATTACAAGATTGTAGTGGCTTTACTTACTCACAATTTATTTTAGAAACGAGTAGTTTTTCAAGTTTTAAAAACGAAGAATTACCTACTGGAAATGGATCTTTAACAGCAGTTGTTAGTAAAACTTTTGATGGTGCTAGCTTAATATTAGCTCTTAACAGTACTGATGATGTAGATATGGAAAACCCGAGATGTACTTTATTAGATATTGAAGATTTTGAAATTGTTTTTAACGAAGGCTTTGATAATGGTTTAGGAGACTGGGAAGTTATCAATACATTAGGTACACAGGAATGGTATGCTAGTAGCTACCAAGGAGAAGGTTATGTAAGAGGCTCTGCTTATGATGATGGTGACATAGTAGAAATGATTAGCTGGTTAATATCTCCTTCAATAAATTTTGATGCTAATGAAAATGAACGTCTTATTCTACAAGTTGCAGATGCTTTCAGTAATGGACAACCATTAAAAGCTTATTACTCTAATGATTATGTAGCAGGTACCAATCCTGATGATGCTACATGGACAGAAATTGGAGCTTCAGAAATTGCTGCTTTACCTGAGAATACTGGTTTCTTCAACAATGTTTATGATGCTACTGGCCTAATTAATATTTCAATGATTAGTGGTGATGCTGTTCTAGCATTTGTTTATGACAGTGATGATGCTTCAATATCTTCTACTTTAGATTTAAGTAATGTGCAAATTTTAGCGCAATAGAAATTTTTATAAAAGAATAACGAAAAGACTGTCTGAAAAGACAGTCTTTTTTTATATAAATATTTGACTAAACACATCTCAAAGGTGTAACTATTATGTTTTATTTAATTAATAGTCATTTAGTGTAAATCACTATATTTATAACCTTAAAAAAAGGATATCACCTATATGTTAGACACCATATATATTTCAATATTTAACCACTATAAGAAAGCTTTAGGAAAAAAAAGTATCAATATAGCCTTACTTTATATTTGTACTCTAGAGCTATCTATAGCACTTGCATTAGGTGCCTTTTTTATAGCTTTTGCTAGTCAGATGAAAATGCTAGTAATGTCTTCTACTAAGTTTTGGGTATTATTCTCATTAATCGCATTGTTTATCATTTCTAAAAACTGGATGCGCTATAATGGAAAGAAAAGAACAATACTTAACGCTAAGTCCAAGCGCAGTGATACATCTATCTATTTATTATGGCTTTTGCCTTTAGGATGCTTCGCAATAGCTTTTATACTGCTTCAGGTGCAATAAAAAACGCCACCCATTCGGATAGCGTTGTATTTTAATATAATTGATATAGAAAGTAACTTACTCTGCTTTCTTTTCTTTACTGCAACATTCTTTTTTACAATCTGCTTTACAAGCTTTTTTTTCAGCTTCAGATTTATTAGCGCAACATTCCTTTTTGCAATCTGCATCACACGCCTTTTTTCCTAAACCAAAGTCTTCGACCTTATGTATATCTTTAACTTTGTAGATGTTTGCTACTTTGCTAACAGCTTCTTCTAAAGATTTAGGTGTTACTTTAGCTTCGTCATATTCTACCATTGCTAAACGTGAATCAAAATCTACTTTTGCAGATTTTACTCCTTCCATTTTAGCCATTTTCTTTTCAATGGTTTTAGCACAACCCATAGCACAAGTCATTCCTTCAATACCAAATTCTACTTTGACATAAGTTGCATTTGGATCTAAAGTATGAGCAACATCTTTTTCAGAAACTTCTACCTCTACGGTTTTAACTTCTGGTTGTGTTTCGTTTTTACAAGACGAGATTGTTATCGCTAATATCGAAACGAAAAATATATTCTTTAATGCCTTCATATATTTAAACTATTAAATTTTGTATAAATCTAATAAATATTGGTGTTTCTTGCGTAAGAATTAACGAATTTTGTGATTTAATAGCTGTAAATAAGTATGAAAGACCTTAATATTAAGTGGATTTACCTGTTAATACTTTCCATTATTTGGGGAAGCTCATTTATTTTAATCAAAAAATCACTTTTAGGTCTTACGGCTTATCAATTAGGCGCGCTCAGAACTATTATAACTGGCCTAATTCTTTTGACTTTTGGCTTTAATAAACTTAAAACGATACCTAAATCGAAATGGAAATGGCTTCTCCTCTCTGGCCTCTTAGGTTCTTTTATTCCTGCTTTCTTTTTTGCCATTGCTGAAACTGAAATAGATAGTGCTGTGGCTTCTATATTAAACTCTTTAGTTCCTTTAAATACTATTTTGTTTGGGTTTGCTGTATTTAAAATTACCTCAACAAAACGACAGGTTTCAGGTGTTATCATTGGTTTTATTGGTACTGCTATCCTAATTTTAAAAGGTTCAGAATTAAATCCCAATCAAAATTATATATATGCTAGTTTTGTTATTGCATCCACAATAATGTATGCTGTCAATGTAAATATTATAAAACGTTATTTACAAGATATAAAACCATTAGCGATTGCAGCTGGTAATTATGCTTTTATAGTAATACCTGCATTAATTATTCTCGTTTTTAGCGACTTTTTCACACCCAAAACCTTTGAGAACCCTGCTTTTATAAATGCCTTTATTTATGTTACCATTCTTTCTGTTTTTGGCACCGCAATAGCAAAAGTGTTATTTTTTAAGTTGGTACAAATTTCTACACCTGTATTTGCATCGTCAGTAACTTATATCATGCCTATTGTAGCCTTAATTTGGGGTATTATAGATGGCGAATCTTTTAGCTTTATTCAGGGACTTGCTGCTTTATTAATATTAGTGGGCGTTTATTTATCTCATAACCGTAAGGCATAAAAAAACCGAAGCTTTCGCTTCGGTTTTAATATATTATCTAAGACAATTTCTGATTAATCGAAATCAGCATCAGAAACACCTTCGTTTACTTTTATTTCTTTTACAATAAAATCAAATTTACGTGGTCCCATTGTTTGAGAAATTTTAAAAGGGAACATAATTCCATCAACTTCTTTATAATCTGCATAGAATGTAGATTGAGAACCCATTGGAGATGTTTTCTCTTCTTTAATTTTTAAGCCTGTTTCAACACTATAGAAAATAGACGTTATATCATCTACTTTTACTTTATAAGCATTTTCTCCATCAACTTTTTCTATCTTTTCTAAAGTAACACCACCACTTAAATAGTTAACTTCTGGAAAAGGAGATGATTCTGCTTTAGCATCTTTAAGTTCGTCTTCGCTCATATCTTTACGTTGACCTTGCATAACCATATAACCACCATCTACACCAACAACAGTTTTCATAACCGACTGTCCCATTGCTGTAATCTCTTGTGCAAACTGTTTTTTACTTGTTTTTTTCATTTCAAGATTCATCATTACACCTGGCTGTAACTCTGCTTCCGCCATCATTTTAACAGAATTCACACCATCTAAACGCTCTTTACCACCAATTTTAGCGATATATGCGTTTAAAACTTTAGTAACATCCATATCTGCTGGCATTGGAATGTCGTAAGTTGGCTTTTCTACTGAATTAGCGTATGCATCGTAATACTTAATTGGAATCCCTGTTTTTTCAAGGTTTTCTATGACATCACTTCCTTTACCAACGATAACAACTCTAGCATTTTCTGTCTTTAAATATTTATTAGCAACTCTTTGTACATCTTCTACACTAACATCATTAATTTTCTGTAAATATGTAGAATAGAAATCTTTAGGTAAATCATTCAACTTTATGTTTAAAGCATAATTAGCAACTGTTTGAGGACTTTCTAACCCCATAATAAAATTACCAACATATTTTGCTTTAGCATCTTTAAGTATTTGAGGATCTACAGGTTCCGTTTTAATACGATTAATCTCTTTTAAAGCCTCAACAACAGCACTATCTGTAACCATGTTTCTTACTTTAGCCGAAGCACTAAAACGTCCTACACCATATCTGTTTGCTCTTAAGCTAGAATAGGCACCGTAAGTATAACCATGTTCTTCACGAAGGTTTTTGAATAAGTAACCTTCACCTCCACCACCTAAGATGTTGTTTGTGATTAAAGCAGCATGGTAATCTTCATCATTCATCTTCAAATCTACATTGTTGGTAATAGATATGCTAGACTGCGTTGCTGTTGGCATATCAACAAAGTTAATTTGAGTGTATTGTGCATTAGGGTTAACCTTAGGAAGTGTTGTAGTTATATCAACAGATTTTTTCCAATTACCAAAGTGTTTTTTTATTTGCTTTTTAACTGTTTTAAAATCTACATCACCAATTACAACTAAATAAGCATTGTTTGGATTAAAATATTTCTCGTAAAATGCTAATGCATCACCAAATGATACATTGTTAATAGTTTCTTCTGTAACAAATTCTCCATAAGGGTGTTTTGTTCCATAAGATAATGCATCACCTACACGACTACCAATAGCATCAATACTCTTTTCGTTTTGCTTTAAGCTTTCAATTAGCTTAGTCTTTTCTTTATCAAACTCTTCTTCAGTTAATAATGGGTTTAATGCTGCATCTGCCATTAATTCTAAAATACGATCAGAGTATTTAGTTAATGAACTTGCAAAACCACCACTAAAACCAAAATTAAGTCTAGCACCTAAGAAATCGATTTCTTCGTTAAATTCATCTTTAGAAATTGACGTTGTTCCATTTCCTAACATGCTTCCAATTAAGCTTTCTACTCCAGCTTTTTTTCCTGTAGCAATAGGCTTATTATCTATTCTTAAAGAGTAAGATACTCTTGGCAACTTGTGGTTTTCAACAACTAATACTTTTAAGCCGTTTTTTAATTCAAATTCCTGAGGAACTTCTAATGTAATTTCAGGCTCTGGTCCAGCTTTTGGCTGTTTAGATCTATCTATTTGTGCATTAACACCTATAGTTACTAAAAACAATAGGATAAATGCAGATAATTTTGTTTTCATAATATATGTTGTTTTCATCTTACTGATCTTCTTTTTTAGGTAAATATTCTATTTCAACACGCTGATTTGGGCTTAAATACTTTTTAGCTACAGCTTGAATTTCTTCTCTTGTAATAGATCTGTAAATGTCTATTTCTTTGTTAATTAAATTTACATCGCCGTATAATAAGTAGTACGTTGCTAAAGAACCTGCAATACCTGCAATACTAGAGTTAGCGTTTACAAATTGGTTTTCAAATTGATTTAATAATTTTTGATGATCACGTTCTGATATTAATTCATTTTGCATTTTAGCAACTTCTACATCAATTTCAGATAACAATGTACTTAACTCTACCTCTCCTAAAGGAATAGCAAATAATGCAAATATGCTGTAATCCATTTGTGAAATGTTTACCGCTTGTACTGCTAACGCTTGTTTTTGTTGATCTACTAATTTCTTATACAAAACAGAACTCTTACCACCACTTAAGTAAGATGAAATCATGTCTAAAATATAAGCATCACGTGTTCCATGGCCTGGTGTTCTATAAGTTGCTATAATTGCAGGCACTTGAATGTTTTTATCAAAAGCTTGAGCTTTAATTGTCTCAGTAATAGGCTCTTCTTTTGGGAAGTTTCTAACCACTTCTGGTCTTTTCTTAACAGCGCTAAAATAATCTCTTACTAATTTCTTAGTTTCTTCAATATCTATATCTCCTGCAACTACTAAAACAGCATTATTAGGACCATAATATTTATCAAAATAGGCATTAAACTCTTCTAAAGTTGCTGCATCTAAATGCTCCATATACCCAATATTAGGATCTTTATATGGGTGTACTTTAAAAAGATTAGAACCAATAGCTTCTAAAATACCACCATAAGGCGCATCATAACGTTGACGTTTTTCTTCTTTTACAACTTCATTTTGAGTATCTACTCCAACTTGGTCAATAACAGGGTGTAACATACGCTCTGACTCTAACCATAATCCTAATTCTAATTTATTAGAAGGAAAAATTTCGTAATAATACGTTCTGTCTTGAGACGTATTAGCGTTAAACGTTCCTCCATTAGCTGGAATAATTTTCATGAATTCTCCACGTCCAATGTTTTCAGAACCTTCAAATAAAAGGTGTTCAAAAAAGTGAGCAAAACCCGTACGAGCTCTATCTCCATCTTTTCCTCCTACATCATACATTACAGAAGTAATAACCACTGGTGCTGTGTTATCTTGATGCAAGATTACATGTAATCCATTGTCTAAATCAAACTCTTCGAATTCTACTTGTTGAGCTGTTGAATTAAATCCAACCAACAACAAAATAGCTAGAGTAAATAAGCCTTTTTTCATTATTAAGTGTGTTTAAATTTAAATTGTTTTAAATATTTGTCTTTACTAAATGCTTTTTGTTACATGAAGTCTCACAAAAATAAGGAATGATTTGTCTTTTTAACATAATTAAGTGTAAAAACTCAATTAATAACTTTCTGCCGTTCTCTGTTTTTTTTAATAATTACTTACAAGCTTACAAAAACAGCTTGAAAAGCCTTAAAACGTTTGTAGATTAATAATTTAGGAGTATATTTGCATCCGCTTTCTGAGAAGAAGGCTATTTTATTTAACAAACAAATTAATAAAAACGTTACGCTATGTACGCAATTGTAGAGATAGCAGGGCATCAATTTAAAGTTGAAAAAGACCAAAGAGTTTTTGTTAACCGTTTAGCAACAGAAGAAGGTTCGAAAGTAGATTTCGATAACGTTCTTTTAATTGGCGATGGTAACAATGTAACTTTAGGCGCCCCAGCTATAGATGGAGCACAAGTAAGTGCAAAAGTCTTAAAGCACCTTAAAGGTGATAAAGTAATAGTCTTCAAAAAGAAAAGACGTAAAGGTTACCGTGTTAAAAATGGACACAGACAATCTTTAACTGAAATCGTAATTGAAAGCATTACAGCTTCTGGAGCTAAAAAAGCTGCTCCTAAAAAAGAAGCAAAGAAAGCTGAACCAAAAGCAGAAGCGAAAGCTAAAAAAGCAACTGGTAAAGCTGATGATTTAAAGAAAATTGAAGGTATTGGTCCTAAAATCGCATCTACATTAGTAGAGGCAGGTATCGCTACTTACGCTGATTTAGCTAAAGCTAAGCCAGAAGCAATTTCTGAAATCATTGCAGATGTTCGTGGTAACCATGTTACTGATACTTGGCCAGCTCAAGCACAATTAGCTGCTGATGGTAAGTGGGACGAACTTAAAAAATGGCAAGACGAATTAGATGGTGGTAAAGCTTAATTGCCAAACCACTTAAGTATAACAATATAAAACCTTAGATCATGGCTCATAAAAAAGGAGTTGGTAGTTCGAAGAATGGTAGAGAATCAGAATCAAAACGTTTAGGCGTTAAGATATTTGGTGGACAAGCTGCTATTGCTGGAAACATCATTTTAAGACAACGTGGTAATACACATCACCCAGCTGAGAACGTATACCAAGGAAAAGATCATACTTTACATGCTAAAGTTGACGGTCTAGTAAAATTTACTAAGAAAAAAGATAACAAATCTTACGTTTCTATTGAACCTTTCGAGGCTTAAGAAACATATTTCTTTATAATTTATAAAACCCTTTCTATTTTTAGAGAGGGTTTTTTTATTTTACTCAAATACCTTTATAAAAACACAACCGGATTTAATAACCTATTATTTAATAGTAGAACCAAATACTAATCCGTTTGGCAAGGTTAATTATATAATCTCCATCTTTTTTAATAGGAAACTCGCATTCATATTTTGACAAACACCTTGTTTCAATTTATAGTCAAAAAAGAGTTCATTATTAATGATTTCTGCATCAAAGTAGTAATTTTTTACAGCTTCTAACTCCGTTTCAATTTCAGTAAGACTTAAATCGTGAGTAGCAATGATTCCTGTAGCATTTTGTTTTACCAGTTTCTCTACAAATTTTCGAGAGCCAATAGCCTTATCTGTACTGTTAGTTCCTTTTAAAATTTCATCTAAAATCACAAAATAATTTTTATCATTTTCAATGGTGTCAACCACAAATTTTAATCGCGTAAGCTCACTAAAGAAATACGAACTATCATCGGTTAACGAATCGGTTGTTCGCATGCTTGTAATTAGCTTAATTGGCTTGTATTTACTTTGTTTCGCACAAATAGGCAATCCAACATTGGCCATCACAATATGAAGCGCAACAGTTCTTAAAAACGTGCTTTTTCCTGCCATATTTGCTCCTGTTACAATAAAGAATTGTTCTTCTTCAAGCTTTAAATTACTATCTACTCGTTTTTCAGGATTTAATAGCGGATGCCCTAAACCCTCTGCTAAAATTGTCACAGGTTCTTCGGTTAATATTGGATAGGTAAATTTTTGATGATTAAAAGCATAGTTTCCAAAGCTATTAAAAGCATCAAAAAACGTCACCACTTCAAACCAATCATCAACCTTATGTCCATATTTACTAATCCATTGTTCTATCTTATAAGTTTGCCTTATGTCTAAAAGCAAAAGACCGTTACCAAATATCGCAGAGATTAAATTATTTCGATTGTCTAAAGCATCTAAAGCTTTTGAAAATTTAGAAAATATCTCAGAGGCTTTCATACCTTCAGATTGAATTTTTTGTTGTTGCTCATTGAGTAGCGGAGATTTAAATTCATTATTTTCAATTAACTCTAACAAAAAAGCATATTGTTTAAATGTATCCTTAGCCATTTCAGTATTCTGAGCAACTAAATTTATTTTCTTCAAATAAAATGCGGTTATTCCTAACCCTAAAATTAACCATCCTAACAATAAGTAACCTGAACGCTCCATTGGAATAACCTCAAGAACACCTAAAGCCAATATAAGCACTGAAATAACACTAAAAGCAATTGTAAACCAATAATGAAAAAGATTTAAAAACGGTTTGTAATTCTTAAGCCAATTTATAATTGATGTTGCAGAATGCTCTACCTCTACACCTTGGGAAACACCTGAATAATTTTGTCTCCATTTTGGTAACGATGCTAATTCTTGTATCGCTTTTTGTCTATTTTCAATATTAGAAATATCATTAGCAAGCAATTGCTGCGTCAACTTTTCCGTCCCTTCTTTTATGGTTGTTCTATTTATAAATTGAAAGAAGGAACCTTTCCCAAATAAATCGATATCGAGACTAAAAAAATGCTTCGGATTTTGAAATTGAGAACCGCCTGCTCTCCCATCAAAATTCCCTTTGGCAATTTTTAATTCATCTTCATTTATTGTAATCAGCCGTTTGTGTAAATTTCTTTTCGACTTTAAATCTGTATATCTAGAAAGCAAAAAGAGAAAGAGCGCCATTCCTGCAACTCCAATCCCAACTGCAATTTTCCAATTTTGATAGGTAAAATAGATTCCTACTCCCGTAAGAATAAAAATAGAGAGTCTTAGTATACTATAAAGACTAAGCTGCTTAAATATACGCTTAGACTCAGCTTTATTAATTTCTAATTGTTCTGTATAAAAAGAATTTGGGTTTTGCATAATGCTAAATTAAAAAATCCCAAGATAAGACTTTACCTTGGGATTCTGTATTTTGTAATTCCTGCTTTAACAGGGATTTATTAACCTTTTAATGTTGCCGATAAATACTCACGATTCATACGTGCAATATTTTCTAAAGAGATACCTTTAGGACATTCTACTTCACAAGCTCCAGTATTGGTACAGTTACCAAAACCTTCTTCATCCATTTGTCTTACCATATTTAAAACTCGGTCAGTAGCTTCTACTTTACCTTGTGGTAATAATGCAAATTGAGACACTTTTGCTCCAACAAATAACATGGCGCTAGAATTTTTACAACTCGCTACACAAGCACCACATCCAATACAAGTAGCCGCTTCAAAAGCTTTATCTGCATCGTGTTTGTTTACAGGTATTGAGTTAGCATCAATAGTATTTCCAGAAGTGTTTACAGAAATAAAACCTCCTGCATGCTGAATACGATCAAAAGATGTTCTATCTACAATTAAATCTTTAATAACAGGAAAAGCGGTTGCTCTAAATGGCTCAATTGTAATTGTATCACCGTCTTTAAACATTCTCATGTGTAATTGACAAGTAGTAATACCACGATCTGGACCATGAGCTTCTCCATTAATGTATAAAGAACACATTCCACAAATTCCCTCACGACAATCATGATCAAAAGCAATTGGGCTTTCATCTTTATTAACTAACTGCTCGTTTAAAACATCTAGCATTTCTAGGAAAGACATGTCTGGAGAAATATCGTTGACTTTATAATCAACCATTTTTCCTTTATCACTAGCGTTTTTTTGACGCCAAATTTTTAGTGTTAAATTCATTGCTTTCTTATTTGTATGATCTTTGTTTTAATTCTATATCCTTGAACTCTAATTGTTCCTTGTGCAATACGGCATCACTTGGCTCTCCTTTATATTCCCAAGCTGCTACATAAGCAAAGTTTTCATCGTCACGTTTTGCTTCTCCTTTTTGCTCTCCATCTAACTCAACAGAATCTTCTCTAAAGTGTCCACCACAGGACTCTTCTCTGTTTAAAGCATCTTTAGCAAATAACTCTCCTAATTCTAAGAAGTCTGCCACACGACCAGCTTTTGCCAATTCTTCGTTGTATTCTTCGTTAGTTCCAGGCACTTTAACATCTTTCCAAAACTCTTCACGAAGTGCTTTAATTTCTGAAATAGCCTCTGTTAAACCTTTCACATTACGTGCCATTCCAACTTTGTTCCACATGATTTTTCCTAACTTCTTATGGAAATAATCTACAGAATGAGAACCGTTATTGTTAATTAAATGATCTATATTTTTTCTTACTTCAGCTTCAACTTCTTCAAATTCTTTGGTATCTGTAGAAATTGGTCCTGTTCTAATATCATTTGATAAATAATCGCCAATAGTATATGGTAATACAAAATAACCATCTGCTAAACCTTGCATTAAAGCCGAAGCCCCAAGTCTGTTTGCACCATGATCAGAGAAGTTAGCCTCTCCAATACAGTATAAACCAGGAACAGTTGTCATTAAGTTATAATCTACCCAAATACCTCCCATTGTATAATGTACCGCAGGATAAATCATCATTGGTGTATTGTATGGATCTTGATCTACAATCTTCTCATACATTTGGAATAAGTTTCCGTATTTATTTTTGATGACTTCTTGACCTAACTTCTTAACAAGCGCTGCATCATTTTCATCTAAGCCTCTAACATGTGCCGTTTCTTTTCCGTAACGCTCTATTGCTGAAGCAAAATCTAAGAATACAGCCTCTCCTGTTGCATTAACACCATAACCAGCATCACAACGTTCTTTTGCTGCACGAGATGCAACATCACGAGGGACTAAGTTACCAAAGGCAGGATAACGACGCTCTAAGTAGTAATCGCGATCTTCTTCTGCTAAATCTTTTGGTTTTAATGTTCCTGCTTTAATTGCCTCTACATCTTTTTTGTGTTTTGGCACCCAAATACGGCCATCGTTACGTAAAGACTCAGACATCAATGTTAATTTAGACTGATGGTCTCCAGAAACAGGAATACATGTTGGGTGAATTTGCGTGTAACAAGGGTTTGCAAAGAAAGCACCGCGTTTGTGAGCTTTCCAAGCAGCTGTTACATTACTTCCCATCGCATTAGTTGATAAGAAGAATACGTTACCATAACCACCAGTTCCCAGAACTACAGCGTGAGCTGAATGTCTTTCGATTTCACCAGTAATTAAGTTACGTGTTATAATACCTCGAGCTTTTCCATCAATTTTTACAATGTCAAGCATTTCATGACGGTTGTACATTTTGATTTTACCACGACCTATTTGACGATTCATGGCAGAATACGCTCCTAATAATAATTGTTGTCCTGTTTGTCCTGCAGCATAAAAAGTACGTGATACTAATACACCACCAAACGAACGGTTATCTAATAAGCCACCATATTCACGTGCAAAAGGCACACCTTGAGCAACACATTGGTCAATAATATTTGCCGAAACCTCGGCCAAACGATATACGTTAGCTTCACGCGAACGATAATCCCCTCCTTTTACAGTATCGTAAAATAATCTGTATGTTGAATCACCATCTCCTTGGTAGTTTTTTGCGGCATTTATTCCACCTTGAGCTGCAATAGAGTGTGCACGCCTAGGTGAATCTTGAAAACAAAATGCTTTTACATTATATCCTAGCTCTGCTAAAGTCGCAGCAGCAGATCCTCCAGCTAAACCTGTACCAACAATAATAACGTCTATGTTACGCTTGTTTGCAGGATTAACTAAATTTATGTGATTTTTATAATCTGTCCATTTATCTTTAATTGGACCTTTTGGTATTTTTGAGTCTAAAGCCATATTAAGCTATTTTTTAGTGTCCTGTTAAATGATGAAACAATGCAATGAAAATAAATCCTAAAGGAATACCTATAGCATAAATTTTACTGAAAGTCTTTAAGCCTTTTGTGTACTTATTATTTGCTCCAACTGATTGAAATGCCGAATTGAATCCATGTAATAAGTGCAAGGCTAAGAATACAAATGCTACAACATATGCTCCTACCCTAAGTGGACTATGAAATTTTTCAACTAATTCATGAAAATACCTATACTCACCATTGTGCATACCAGACATATCACCAACAATATATTTTGTGTTTATTTCTGGAATCCAAAAATCAATAAAGTGAAGTACTATAAACGCTAAAATTGCTAGACCGCTCCAAATCATATTCCTACTCATCCAAGTAGAATTTGCTGCTCCATTATTTTTAGCATAAGTAATTTGTCTTGCCTTGTTGTTTTTAATTTCTAATACAAATCCCATTACAAAATGGAAAATAACACCAAAAATTAATACAGGCTGCATCACATATTGAATTACCCAAAACGTCCCCATATAATGCGATACTTCGTTAAAAGTGTCTGCGCTAAATACAGATAATAAGTTAATTGCAAAATGTTGTAATAAGAAAATCATTAGGAAGAGTGCCGAAAGTGCCATGGCAAATTTTCTTCCAATCGAAGAATTTAAAATTCCGCTCATTGTATATGTAGTTGATTATTTGTCTAACAAAGATACAGCACAATTAACTTTCTCCCAACTACGCTGAGAGATAATTAATTTATTTAGAATGAATTTAATCTAGTTACACTAAATATTTTTGACTTAACTTGATAATTACTAGTTACTGAGAAAAAAAACTCAAAATGAAAAAAAACTTAGATTGAAACTTCATAAATGTCTCTTAAAATTTATCAGATTATAAGCTTTACCTTTTGCTAGCGGTTTTGTTTGTTTATTTTTGGATAATCAAGAAAAAACAATCAAATGTCAGCTTGAGTATTGTTGGCCTTAAAATATATTTTAAGCCAAAACAGCTCACAAAGCACGTTAAAAACCTCTGTTTATATTTTTTAAAAGAGCGTTACAACAACACTCAATATGACAATTTTTAAAACTATTCTCTATTATGAAATACGATTTAATCGACAAGCAACTTTTTATAAAAAACCGCAAAAACTTTACGGCTCAAATGAAGCCAAACAGTTTAGCTGTTTTTAACTCTAACGACATTTATCCAATAAGCGCAGATAGCACTTTACCTTTTGCACAACATCGCGATATTTTTTACTTAAGCGGAGTAGACCAAGAAGAAAGTATCTTAGTTTTATTTCCAGATTGCCCAAAAGAAAACCATCGTGAAATTTTATTCTTAAAAGAAACTAACGAGCATATTGCTGTTTGGGAAGGTGAAAAACTCACTAAAGAAAAAGCATTTGAAACTTCTGGCATTACAACCGTATATTGGTTACAAGACATGGAGAAAGTAATGTTTGAATTAATGACGCAATGCGACACCATTTACATTAATACCAACGAACATTACAGAGCGAATGTAGAAACGGAAACCCGAGAGGATCGTTTTACCAAATGGTTAAAGGATAAATATCCTGCGCATAGTGTAGCAAAAAGTAATCCTATTTTACAACGCTTACGTTCTGTAAAAGACCAAATAGAATTAGATTTAATTCAGCAAGCTTGTAATATTACCGAAAAAGGATTTAGACGTGTTTTAAAATTTACAAAACCTGGTGTTTGGGAATATAATTTAGAAGCAGAGTTTATGCACGAATTCCTAAACAACCGCTCTAAAGGATTTTCATACACACCTATTATTGGATCAGGAAATAATGCTAACGTTTTACACTATATCGAAAACAACCAACAATGTAAAGCTGGTGATTTAATTTTAATTGATGCCGGAGCAGAATACGCAAACTACTCTAGTGATATGACGCGTACAATTCCAGTTTCTGGTAAATTTAACGATAGACAAAAAGCGGTTTACAATGCCGTAAACAGAGTTAAAAATGAAGCCACTAAAATGCTTGTCCCAGGCACACTATGGGAACAATACCATATTGAAGTTGGTAAACTCATGACTTCAGAACTTTTAGGTTTAGGCCTTTTAGACAAAGCTGACGTACAAAACGAAAATAAAGATTGGCCAGCTTATAAAAAGTATTTTATGCACGGTACATCTCACCATATGGGCTTAGATACACATGATTATGGGATTTTAACTGAACCAATGCAAGCTAACATGGTTTTTACGGTTGAACCAGGAATTTATATTCCAGATGAAGGATTTGGCATTCGATTAGAAGATGATGTTGTAATTCAGGAGAAGGGTGAACCTTTTAACTTAATGCGCAATATTCCTATTGAAGTAGAAGAGATTGAAGATATTATGAATTCGTAAACTCAAAAACTAGAAAAACAAAACCTACAAGTTAAAACAGCTTGTAGGTTTTTTTATTCCTCTATGTTAAGCTTCAAAAACAAACAGACGCTCAACACTTGTTTTAGGCGCTAAATTTTCAGCATGCCAAGAAAATGTTGTTTTTGCCGGCATTTCCCAAACAGATTTAAAATCTTTTGGCGCATTATATTCACTTACAAAAACCTGATGACCGGCCCTACTTTGCTGCCTACACCATTCCCAAAATTGTTCGTGATTAAAATCATCCCTATATTTTGTTGTGGAGGCATAAGGCGGATCACAATACACAATACTTTGTTTTGGAATATCTAATTCTAAATACGATTTACACGACAAAACAACTCCTTCAAGATTTGGAACTTGTTTTGTAATATTTCTATAATGTTCTCCCCAATAATCACGCTTACCTTGCTTATCTCTTCGGTAACCAGAAAACCATTTTCCACCAAAAGAATTAAAACCAACATAACCAACCAAATGTTTAGGATATTGATCTTGATGCGCTCTAATTTTACGATAATCTTCTTCAGTCACCGATTTTGGAGGGTCCCAATTATCATAAATTAAAGCTTGCCACATCGCCATTAATTCTTCATGTTGGTCGTTAGCAATTCTCACACCTGTAACCTTATCAATCATATTCATACCTCCAGCAAACGGCTCAACATAAACTTGCTCAGGAACTCTGTTTTTAAGAAGTATTGGTAATAAATATTTGGCAAAACGCGCCTTGCTTCCCATGTATTTCATGGACTAATCATTGTTTTTTAAGTTCTAAATCATGAAAATCAAAACTAAAATCAGTAATAGGAGCTATGTACTTCATAGATGCAGAAACAGCGTCTCCTTTTTCATTAAAGGTAAATTGTACATAGACATCTGCGTCATAACTTCTATCATTCCATTTAGCAACAAACGTAGTGGCATTTAATGGTAATAATTCTCCAAAAAGTCTAGACGAACGCTTACTCTTTATAGTATACCCTTTTTTTACTTCATGCAAAATATCAATATCACCAAACCAATCGTCTGTATACGTTCCAACAATTTGTTCTGGTTTTGGCAATGTTTTTAGCTTTTTCGCCTTTTCAACTTTAGAATAAACAGCGTTTTTTATACTGTCGTTATACTTAATATAATCTGCATTTCTTTTGCCATATTTTTCTAACCAATTTCTGTTTTCATATCCTAAATAAGAATCTTTAATTGTGTTAGTAATAGTACTAAAAGCAGAACCATTCATTTGATTGGTTAACACCACAATTCCCAAATCTAAATCCGGAATCATAGTAAATTGTGTAACTGTCCCTAATAAACCTCCTGTATGATAAACTTGTTTATATCCACCTTTAACATCTGAAACAAACCAACCTAAACCATACCCCTTAAAGTTAGAATTATAAGAATCATTAGGATATACATTTAAAGGAGTCTGTAATTGCCAAAGTTCATGAAACTGTTTTTCACTTAATAGACGTTCACCAATCTTGGTAACAGCAGTATTCATTAAAAATTCTGCCCAAGCCAACATATCTGGAACATTACTAACAATACCTCCTGCTGGATTTGCTATTTCACTCCAATCATGTGGAATTTGAATAACCTTACCTTCAGTCATTGTATGCGCATCAATAATATTTGATTTATCTGTCACACGATTGTAAGATGCTTTACTATGCGTCATTCCAACCGGTTGCAATATTTTAGTTTCAATAAACGCTTCCCACGACAACCCACTTACACGCTTTAAAACTTCACCTGCAATAATGAACATATTATTATTGTACTGAAACTCACTTCTAAACGAGCTTTCTGGCTCCAAATAGCGCACATTCGCAATCACATCATCCACACTAAAATCATTACCTTCAGGGAAAAACATTAAATCTCCTGCTCCTAATCCTAAACCACTGCGATGTGTTACTAAGTCTCTCACTGTAAATTCTTGAGTCACCCAAGCATCATGCAACTGAAATTCAGGAATGTGCTGGCGTACCTTATCGTCCCAATTTAATTTACCAGCATCAACCATCATAGCCAAAGCAAAACAGGTAAACCCTTTACTATTTGAAGCAACACCAACTAAAGTTTCGTCGTTCATCGCTTTTTTATTCACTAATGAACGAAGCCCATGACCTTTAGAATATACAATTTCTCCATCCTTATAAATACCCACAGAAATTCCAGGTACATCAAAAGTGGTTAAAGTTTCTTTTATGAGCTTATCGAGTTGTTGCTCTTTAATTTGAGCGTTTAATAAAAGCGCTGTAAAACATAAAACTGAGGCAAAAAATTGTTTTAAAAACATGAAATATTAAATTTAGTTTTGAATGTTTCCAAAGATACTAAAATGTTATAATGAATAATGGCATTGCATACTTTCAAAATATATCTTTGTAATTATGAATATAGATTACAAAAACAGCAAGATTTACTACAACATTGAAGGCAAAGGCGACCCTATCATTTTGCTACACGGATTTCTTGAAACTGTTACCATGTGGAATGACATAACTCCAGAATTATCAAAAACACATCAAGTTATAGGTATTGATTTACTTGGCCACGGACAAACGGATTGTTTGGGCTATATACATACCATGGAGGATATGGCAGAAGCGGTTATTGCAGTTTTAAAACATCACAATATTAAGAACGCTAATTTCATTGGACATTCTATGGGAGGCTATGTGGCTTTAGCACTTGCAGAGAAACAACCCGAATTAGTTAAAGGCTTATGCTTAATGAATTCTACGTTTGAAGCAGATGATGATGAAAAAAAACTATTACGAACACGAGCCAATACCATGGCTAAAACAAATTTTCAAAATTTAGTACGCATGTCTTTTGTAAATCTATTTGCCCCTGAAAGCAAACTTAAATTTAAAAATAAGTTTAACAACGCTTTACAAATTGCTTTACAAACTCCGGTTCAAGGCTACATCGCTGCCTCAGAAGGCATGAAACTTAGACCCAATCGTTTTGAAGTTTTTAAAAACCTCAATGCGAACAAATTAATTATTATTGGCAAAAAAGACGGCTTGATAGACGGTGAGCAGCTTATTAATAAAATTACAGGTACAGATATTGAGTATATAGAATTTTCAGAAGGACATATGAGTCATATTGAAAATAAATCAGAATTAACTTACAATTTAATACACTTTATCGAAAAATAAACCACTTAAACGTTTTGTTTGTCTTTTTTTTCTAAACTTGTATCATAGATTCAAAAATAAATTGTAAAACAAACATGTATGAAACCTACTAAACTATACTGTGATTTATTTGGACATAACTATCAAATAAGTAAAAAAGTAACCAATCATGTAAAAGAATACACTTGTAAGTGCTGTAAAAAACAGTTAACAACAAACAGCAATGGAAGACTTACAGAATTAACAGCCAAACGTCAAGAAATAAATTCGGCACTAGAACGCATTTACAACAACAGAACGATGCGTTTAAAGCAAAAAATGCTCAGTTCATCGATTTGTTAATTGTTAATAACTTCTTCGTAACTAATTTTCTTATATTACAGTCCTTTACGAGATTACTAATCCCTATAAGAAAACTAGTTAATGAAAAACGTTTATTGCTCATTATTTGGTCATGACTACAAGGTCTCCAAAGAAGTGACTTACCATGTAAAAGAATACAAGTGCAAAAATTGTAAATCTGAAATGACCATTGATGGTAATGGAAAATTTATTCCTTTAACACCTAAGTTTAAAGAAATTAATTCTGTATTACATCGTGTACATACAAAACGCTTAGAAAAAAGCCAACGTTTTTTTATTCTTGATTTTTAAGAGCATTCCAACCTTTAGCAATTATCTGAATCTTTTCATCTGCTCTAGTTACCAAATGCATTCCTCTATCTTCTTCTGTTATATAACCAATAACCGTTAAGTTTGGATTACCTTTTATTTTAGGGAAATCTTCTTGGGAAATTGTCATTAATAATTCATAATCCTCACCACCATTTAAAGCAATAGTTGTGCTATCTAAATTGAATTCTTCACAAGTAGAAATCACCTGAGGATCTAATGGTATTTTTGTTTCATAAATATCTGCACCAACCTTACTTTGCTTACATAAATGAATGATTTCAGATGAAATTCCATCACTAACATCAATCATGCTCGTTGGCTTTACACCTAACTCCTTCAATAATTCAACTACATCCTTACGAGCTTCTGGTTTTAACTGACGCTCAATAATGTATGTATACATAGACAAATCGGGCTGATTATTAGGATTAACTTTAAAAACTTCTTTTTCACGCTCTAAAACCTGCAATCCCATAAAAGCGCCACCAACATCACCTGTTACCACAATTAAATCATTTGGTTTTGCTCCAGATCTTAAAACTTCATTACCTTTTTCAACCTCACCAATTGCAGTTACCGAAATAATTAATCCAGATGTGGAAGAGGTTGTATCTCCACCAACGACATCGACATTATAAAATTTTGCCGCTAATGTAATTCCTGCATATAATTCTTCTAGTGCCTCTAAAGGAAAACGATTAGACACAGCAATAGAAACTGTAACCTGGGTTGCCATAGCATTCATGGCATAAATATCTGAAAGGTTAACAACTATTGCTTTATAACCTAAATGCTTTAATGGAGCATAGCTTAAATCAAAATGTACTCCTTCAACCAATAAATCTGTTGAAACAACAATTTGCTTTTTTCCAAAATTTAGAACAGCAGCATCGTCACCAACACCTTTGATGGTTGATTTCTGAGTCACTTTAAAGTGATCTGTTAAATGCTCAATAAGTTTAAATTCTCCTAATTCACTTAAAGGAGTTCGCTGTGGGTTCTTATCTTCAATCATAATGCAAAAATATTATGCTTTTCTGACATAGAAGTACATTATACTAAATGAATTTTATTTCAACACTAAAAATTCCTTAAATTGCTAAAAAAAGATTATGAAATTTAACACTTGGGCTTTTATGGCTTCTGCATTATTTATGCTAACCAATTGCTCTAACGACGACACTACCAGAACAAGCAACCCTGTTACTGAAGCCCAATTTCCTTGCATCAATGGAATGGCTGGCGCCTACCCTTGTGACGGTTTTGATTTAATGAGCCATATTTCTGTTGAAGAATTAGGAGGTGCTGGTGCCGAAGGCAATGATTCTTGGGGCTGGACAGACCCAGAAACAGGCAAAGAATACGCCTTAATTGGCACTACAACGAGTTCTGCTTTTGTTGATATGTCAGATCCTGCAAATCCCATCTTATTAGGAAGACTACCAACAGCTACCACCAATAGTCTATGGCGCGATATTAAAGTTTATAACAACCATGCTTTTATAGTAAGCGAAGCAGCAGGTCATGGCATGCAAGTCTTTGATTTAACCCGCCTAAGAAATGTAGAAAACCCTCCGCAAACCTTCACTGCAGATGCTAATTATAATGAATTTGGAAACGCACATAATATTGTAATTAATGAAGATAGTGGTTTTGCATATATTGTTGGATCCAATACATTTAATGGAGGACCACATTTTGTAAATATTCAAAACCCAACAAACCCTACAGCAGCGGGAGGACATGCAGATGATTCTTACTCTCACGACGCACAAGTAGTTACTTATAACGGACCAGATACAGATTACACAGGCAAAGAAATACTAATAGGCAGCAATGAAAATGAAGTCGTTATTGTAGATGTAACAGATAAAAATGCCCCAACACAAATATCAACCATAGATTACAGCAACATAGGCTACACACACCAAGGTTGGTTTACGGAAGATATGACCTATTTTATATTAGGTGATGAATTAGATGAAATTAATTTTGGTTCAAACTCTAGAACTTTAGTCTTCGATTTTACAGATCTTGACAACCCGACTTTTCACATGGAATATTTAGGCCCAACAGCTGCTATAGATCATAATGTTTACGTGATTGACAACACCTTATATATTGCTAATTATTCCGCAGGTATTAGAGCTGTTGATATCTCTAATATTAATTCGGGAATAATGGTTGAAACAGGATATATAGATACATTTCCTACAAATAACAATACAGCATTTAATGGTGCCTGGAATATCTATCCTTTTTTTGCAAGCGGAAATATTGTAGTAAGCGATATTGAAGGAGGCTTATTTATAGTTAGACTCACAGAATAAAATGCTACCTAAACCTAAATTCTTTATATTTTACATCTTAATTCTTCTCATTTTAGAGAGTTGCAGCAAGGATAACGCTATTACATTAACTCCCACTGTTAATGTGAGTTTTGTCAAAACCTTAGGAGGCACAAAAAACGATAGCGGACAATCTGTTGTTGCCACTACTGACGGTGGCTATGCCATACTAGGGTTTACCCAAAGTATGAATGGAGACATTACTGATAAAACCAATGAAAGTTTTGATTTTTGGGTATTAAAATACAATGCTTCGGGAGATTTACAATGGCAAAAAACATTTGGAGGCTCTGCAGATGAACGCGGGAGTTCAATCATACAAACTCAAGATGGTGGTTATGCTATTTTAGGCTTTAGTTTTAGTAACGATGGAGACCTTAATAACAACTCAGGATTACAAGATTACTGGTTAGCAAAACTAGATGCTAACGGCAATTTATCTTGGCAAAAATCATTTGGATTTCAAGGAGCCGATTCAGGAATTTCAGTTATTCAAACCAATGATCAAGGCTATTTGCTTACTGGAATTTTAGACGTTACTGCTTCTGGCGGTGAAGGAAACACCTCTAGAAACACAAACAGACATGCTGGTGGAGATTATTGGGCAATAAAACTGAACACAACAGGTACAATAGAATGGAGTCAATACTTTGGCGGCAACTTTACAGACACACCTAATGATGTTATTCAAACCGAAGATAATGGATTTATAATAGTAGGAAGCTCGGATAGTGACGATACCGACATTTCTAATAACATTGGCACTTATGATTTTTGGATTGTAAAAATTTCAGCAGTAGGTAATTTGGTTTGGGAAAAATCTTTTGGAGGCACTCAAATTGACGAAGCCAGAGCCATAACTTCAACTAATGATGGCAATTATTTAATTGCTGGCGATACAAGAAGCTATGACAATGATATCTCTAACAACAAAGGAGCTGCAGATTTATGGTTAATCAAAATATCACCAGAAGGCAACTTACTTTGGGAAAAAACAATAGGAGGTTCAAGTTTTGACGTGGCCCGTTCCATTGTTAAATCTCAAAATAACGGTTTTATTTTAGCTGGAAGTTCTCGAAGTAATGATTTAGATGTTTCTGAAAATAAAGGACAAAACGATGCTTGGATTTTAAAAGTAGATAACAACGGTAATTTGCAATGGGAAACTACTATTGGCGGTTCAAATATAGATTTTGCTTATAGTGTTGCAGAACTTAATGACGGCTCAACTATTGCCGTAGGAGATAGCACAAGCAATGATGGAGATATTATAGAAAACAAAGGATTCACAGATTTATTAATTATAAAAATTGATTAAATAATGACAACAGCAATACCTATGAAAAAGATTTTAACTCTTACCCTAATTATACTTTTGAGTTTCACCTCCTGTAGCGAAGACAATGATGATAATTTAAGTCCGCAATCAATAGCTACATTCAATTTTACGCATAACTGGGACGGGACTTTAATCACTAATGCAAATTTTAACAGCATTGAATACACTAATGCCAAAGGAAACCTGTTAAGCATTGAAAGATTGCGCTATATAATCTCAGATATTACGTTTACATCCAGCACCAACGAAAGCATCGTTTTAGACAACTACAATTTAGTCGATGTCACAAATAATAGCGGTTTAAGCTATACAACAGAAATACCTACTGGCGCATATAATGTTTCATTCACATTTGGATTGGATAACGAAGACAACGCTGAAAATTATCTCGATTTAAATTCGGCATCATTCAATGTACCAGATATGATGGGAGGCGGTTATCATTACATGCAATTTGATGGTAAATTTATCAACACCTCTAATGAAGAACAAGGATTCAATTACCACGCTATTAGAGCAGTTGATAACGCTGGAACAAACCCAACATTTCCGCAAGACACATTCTTTTCAGTAGATTTAGGCACCATAACTATTTCGGCAAATACCGAAATTGAAGTACAAATGAATATTGCAGAATGGTTTAAAAACCCGAATCTTTGGGATTTGAATGTATTTAACCAAATGCTCATGCCAAATTCTACAGCACAAATAATGATGTTTGATAACGGACAGAGTGTTTTTAGTTTAGGAACAGTAAGTCAATAAGTCACAGTTTTATGCAAAAAAGGTTCTACTTAATATCAGCATTAATTCTCACATGTCTAAGCTGCTCCAGTGATGATACAACAAGTTATGAACCAGTACCTCAACCTTTATCTATTCCACAAATATTTTCGGACCATATTATCCCACCTATTATCCCAACCAATAATCCACAAACAGTTGAAGGAGTTGCATTAGGAAAAAAATTATTTTTCGATACTATTTTATCTTCAGATGGCACACAAGCTTGCGCCAGCTGTCATGCACCACAAAATGCTTTTACAGATAACACAGCAACAAGTGTAGGTATAGATGGTGTTTTTGGTACTCGTAATGCTATGCCTTTATTTAATTTAGCTTGGAATTACAACGAACGTTTTAATTGGGACGGTACCGCTCTAAGCTTAGAAAGGCAAGCCGAAGAACCTGTAGAAAATCCAATAGAACTTCATAGCAATTGGGACAATGTTGTCTCAAGATTACAAGCACATCCTGAATACCCAGAACTTTTTAGATTGGCTTTTAAAACAACAACCATAACCAAAGAACTAACCACTAAAGCAATTGCTCAATTTGAACGCACCTTAATTTCTGCAAATTCAAAATTTGATAATTACACTTTAGGCAATGCCACTTTAACAGCTCAAGAATTAAACGGCTTAGATGTTTTTTTAAGAGAAGATAAGGGAGATTGCTTTCATTGCCATGGCAACCCTAGCAACCCATTATGGACAGATAATTTATTCCATAACAATGGTTTAGATGCCACTTTTACAGACTTAGGTTTAGGAACCGTTACAGGAGATCCAAATGACAACGGAAAATTTAAATCACCCTCACTACGTAATTTAGCTTTTACAGCACCTTATATGCACGATGGTAGATTTAGCACGCTAGATGAAGTAATAAATCACTACAGTGAAGGACTTCAAAATTCGGCAACTATAGACCCATTAATGAAACAAATTGCCCAAGGAGGAGTTCAGCTTACAGACGAAGATAAAGCCGATTTAAAAGCCTTCTTATTGACACTTTCAGATTCTACATTTATTACTAACCCCTTGTATCAGAATTAATTTCACCTTTCGAAATTACAATTTTTATGTATTTCATCGAAAAATCAGGTATTTTAACTTAAATTGAATATGGTTTTATAAATTGGTCATCCCTAAGTCTATATTAAGTATGAAACCTAAACCAACAGAAACCTTACCGTGTTCCGTTTTTGGTCATAATTATGTAAGATCAAAAACCAATTTAGATCACTCTATTGAAATGACTTGTTCGCACTGCGATGTAGTTGTGGTTACAGATGTTCACGGAAATTTTGAAAACCATACGTTTTCTAACACCCAAATTAAAGATACGCTACAAGAGTTATATCGTCTTACAAAACGTATCACAAAAACAAAAGTAGCCTTCTAATTGCACTTTTGTTATACATTTGCATTGATAGCCAAATCTTATCAAACCATATGCTAATATAATGTTAGTACCTATGGTAAAACCTTTGTTATATCGTATATTTGCATTCTATTTAGAACTAATCTAGTTAAACGATATGATTAAAGTCTCAGATCAGGCAAAAAAGAAAGTCATGGAACTCATGACTGATGACGGCTTCAACCCAAGCACAGACTATGTTAGAGTTGGTGTAAAAAGTGGTGGCTGCTCTGGTTTATCTTACGAGTTAAAGTTTGATAAATCCCAAGTAGAAGACGATAAAGTCTTTGAAGATAATGACATTAAAATTATTGTAGACAAAAAGAGCTTTCTATACCTTATTGGTACAACTTTAGAATATTCTGGCGGATTAAACGGAACTGGTTTCGTATTTAACAATCCTAATGCTAACCGAACTTGCGGTTGTGGTGAATCTTTTTCACTTTAAAAAACTAAAACACACATGTCAAAATATACAGAAGACGATCTTAGAGAAGAATTAAAAACCAAAGAGTATGAATATGGTTTTTATACAGATATTGAATCTGAAACATTTCCTATTGGATTAAATGAAGACATCGTTCGCGCTATTTCAAAGAAAAAAGAAGAGCCAGAATGGATGACAGAATGGAGACTTGAAGCTTTTAAAGCTTGGAAGGAAATGACTGAGCCGGAATGGGCAAATGTACATTACCAAAAACCCGATTTTCAATCTATTGCATATTACTCGGCACCTGTTGCTGTAGATCCTAATAAAACATTAGACGATGTAGATCCGGATCTTTTAGCAATGTATAAAAAGCTAGGAATATCTGTTGATGAACAAAAAAAGATGAACAATATTGCTATGGATATTGTTGTAGATTCTGTTTCTGTTGCAACAACATTTAAAAAGACCTTAGGTGAAAAAGGCATCATCTTTATGAGCATATCTGAAGCCATAAAGGAGCATCCTGAATTAGTAAAGAAATACCTTGGTACTGTTGTACCTCAGAAAGATAATTTTTATGCAGCATTAAATAGTGCTGTATTTAGCGATGGGTCATTCTGTTATATTCCAAAAGGCGTTCGTTGCCCAATGGAATTATCTACCTATTTTAGAATTAATCAGGCAGGAACTGGACAATTTGAAAGAACCTTAGTCATTGCAGACGAAGGAAGTTACGTATCGTATTTAGAAGGTTGTACAGCACCAAGTAGAGACGAAAACCAATTACACGCTGCCGTTGTAGAATTAATTGCACTAGATGATGCCGAAATAAAATATTCAACAGTACAAAACTGGTTCCCAGGAACTGCTGAAGGAAAAGGCGGTGTTTACAATTTCGTAACTAAAAGAGGCCTTTGTGAGAAAAACGCTAAAATCTCTTGGACACAAGTTGAAACAGGTTCTGCTGTAACTTGGAAATACCCAAGTTGTGTATTAAAAGGAGATAATTCTGTAGGCGAATTTTACTCTATCGCAGTAACAAATAATTATCAGCAAGCAGATACTGGTACCAAAATGATTCATTTAGGTAAAAACACAAAATCAACGATTATATCTAAAGGAATTTCTGCTGGTAAATCTCAAAACTCATATCGTGGACTAGTACAGGTTGGGTCTCGTGCAGATAATGCACGTAATTTTTCTCAATGTGACAGTTTATTAATGGGAAATGAATGTGGCGCACACACCTTCCCATATATAGAAGCAAAAAACAAAAGTGCCATGATTGAGCACGAAGCCACCACAAGTAAAATTGGAGAAGACCAAATATTTTACTGTAACCAAAGAGGTATTGACACCGAAAAAGCCATTGCCCTAATAGTAAATGGTTTTAGTAAAGAAGTCTTAAATAAATTACCAATGGAATTTGCTGTGGAAGCTCAAAAACTATTAGAAATAAGCTTAGAAGGTTCTGTAGGATAATTAAAATAATATGTCATCACACTCTGAGTACTGATAAAATGCTTAGAGTATAAAATTTTCGAAATGAAAAAAATCAATCTTATCATTATTTTAGCTTTAGTAATGTTCGCTTGTAAAAACGAAACAAAACAAGCTGTTGACTTAGAAGAAAATCGTTCAAAATCTTACGACCAAAATGATGGATTTATAACCCTTAAAGGCGACTTCGTCTATTATGCAGATGCAGCTGTTTTACAAACACCATCAGAAATTTACGGTGTCGTTATCGATGAAAACCTACAGCTTTTAGAGGACCAAGTAAAGCCATTTAAAAAAGAAGCTACTGATATGGTTCCGGTTACCGTACGTGTTAGAAAATTTGAAAAACCTAAAGACGAAGAAGGCTGGCAATACAGAGTAGAAATAAAAGAAATATTAAAGGTAGATACACCTAATCCAGAATCAAAAGACGTTATAAAATTAGCAAATTAAGACTATGTTAAAGATTAATAACTTGCACGCAAGTATAGAAGACAAAGCCATATTAAAAGGTATAAATTTAGAAGTTAAAGCAGGAGAAGTTCACGCTATAATGGGTCCTAATGGCTCAGGTAAAAGTACTTTAGCTTCTGTAATTGCTGGTAAAGAAGAGTACGAAGTTACCGAAGGTAACATTTTACTAGACAATGAAGATATAGAAGAATTAGCTGCCGAAGAACGTGCTCATAAAGGGGTGTTTTTATCATTTCAATACCCTGTTGAAATTCCTGGAGTTAGTGTCACTAACTTTATGAAAACAGCAATTAATGAGACACGTAAAGCTAAAGGCTTAGACGACATGCCTGCTAAAGACATGTTGAAAATGATTCGTGAAAAATCTGAGCTTTTAGAAATAGACCGTAAGTTCTTATCGCGTTCTCTAAATGAAGGATTTTCTGGTGGAGAAAAGAAACGTAACGAGATTTTTCAAATGGCTATGTTAGAACCAAAATTAGCCATCTTAGATGAAACGGATTCTGGTTTAGATATTGACGCATTGCGTATTGTTGCCAATGGTGTAAACAAATTAAAATCTAAAGACAACGCTGTTATTGTCATTACACACTACCAACGTTTATTAGATCATATTGTACCCGATTTTGTTCATGTTTTATACAATGGGAAAATTGTAAAATCTGGAGGAAAAGAATTAGCACACGAGCTAGAAGCTAAAGGTTACGATTGGATTAAAGAAGAGGTTAACGCTTAATTAGTGGACAGTGGTCAGCCACCAGTAAGTAGTAACTTACTCAAATGTGACCATTTGTAGCAAAAACATTAAATCAAGTATTAATTTCACAGTTATAGTTGCCATTGAGTGAGCTGCCGACTGAGGATTTATTACTGAAGACTTAAAAAAATGAGTTTAAAAGAAAAATTAGTATCGTCATTTATGGCCTTTGAGGACACCGTTGATGTGCACTCGTCAATACATGACATTCGTACTGAAGCCATAAAGACTTTTGAAGCTGAAGGGTTTCCTACTAAACGATTAGAAAACTGGAAGTACACATCCTTGAATTCGGTTTTAAAGCACGATTATAGCGTGTTTCCTAAACATGAAAACAAGCTAGAATTTAATGATGTAAAAAAATATTTTATTCACGAAATTGATGCTTATAAAATCATCTTTATCGATGGTAAATACGCATCGCATTTATCACAAACTACACATGACGGTTTAGATGTCTGCCTAATGTCTGCAGCCTTAACAAAACCAAAATATAAAGTTATTATTGATAATTATTTCAATAAAATTGCTGCAAAAGATAGTTTGTCTTCCTTAAATACTGCCTTTTCAAGTGAAGGAGCGTATATTAATATCCCTAAGAATAAAGTCGTTGATAAGCCTATTCAGATCATTCATTTTTCAACAGGAAGTGAAGCTGCCGTAATGTTACAACCTCGTAACTTAATTGTAGTAAACGAAAACGCACATGTTCAAATCATAGAACGTCATCAGAGTTTAACAGACAATCCTGTTTTAACAAATTCTGTTACGGAGATTTTCACAAACAAACGTGCTATTGTAGATTATTACAAGATTCAAAACGATAAAGAAAACGCCTCTTTAATAGATAATACATTTGTTAATCAAAAACAAGAAAGTTTAGCCAAAGTGCACACCTTTTCTTTTGGTGGTAAACTAATAAGAAACAATCTTAACTTTTACCAAAATGGTGAGCGTATTGATTCTACCATGAAAGGTATTACCATCATTGGTAACAAACAACATGTAGACCACAACACATTAGTGCATCATATTGAACCAAATTGTGAAAGCCACCAAGATTATAAAGGTATTTTTAACGATAGCTCAACAGGAGTTTTTAATGGTAAAGTTATTGTTGAAAAACTAGCGCAGAAAACCAATGCATTCCAAGCCAACAACAATGTTTTAATGAGCGACAAGGCTACCATCAATACTAAACCTCAACTTGAGATTTTTGCAGATGACGTAAAATGTTCTCACGGTTGTACAATTGGTCAATTAGATGAAAGCGCTATGTTTTATTTACGCTCTAGAGGAATTCCGGAAAAAGAAGCAAGAGCATTGCTAATGTTTGCTTTTAGTAACAACGTTATGGATTCCGTTAAAATACCAGAACTTAAAAATAGAATTACTAAGATTATCGCTAAGAAATTAGGTGTAAATATTGGGTTTGACTTATAAGTTTTACAAAAAAATATAATGTAAAAAAGGATTGCTATTTAGCGATCCTTTTCTTTTTTAAATACAATCTCTTTTACAGTGCCATCACAAGATAAAAGCATACCTGTAATGGAGTCATTTTTACCTTTTATAAAATGATAAAGCGTTCTATCATTATTTCCAAATTCGTTTAATTGAACAGGATGTAAGTTTACGTTTTCCTTTTCTGCATAAGTTAATTTAAGCCTTGCGTCTTCTTCAAAAAAACGATAAACAACATCCAATTCTTCAGAATAAAAATTACCTACAAAATCTGAGACTTCAACAGACTCAGCATCAATAAAGTTAGCCTGTTCAAAATAAAATGGTGTTCCACCAAATGAAATAATCATATCGTGAGATACTGAAGGTGTAAAATCGTATTTCACATTTTGGCTTTGCGTTCTATGAAATTTATTTTCGTCATATTGCACGAGAGCTGCAGCAGTTCTTCCCATAGAGCCAACTGATTTTAGCGTGTCATTTTCTACAAATATTTTCATAGTCATATCACTATTAATTTCTTTGTATTCGCCAATAAATTCTTTAAAATTTTGTGCCTTGAATACCATTTCCTCTTCCTTTTCATTTTTAATTCTTTCGCCATTTTTCATCAAAATATCTAAAATTTGATACGCTATTCTTGGAGCATCTATCCCTTGCGAATTAGTTAGAACTATAATGCCTATTTGCTTTTCTGGAACTGTAATTAATTGTGAACGTCCACCAAAACCAAATCCGCTGTGATTTACAGTTTCATAACCTTTATAATTATCTAACATTAATCCACGTGCATATTTCGCTTTCTTTCCTGAAATTAGAGTTTCAGTCGTTTTTAAAAATTCCGCTAAAGATTTAAATTCTAAAATCTGGTCATTTAGCATTTGCATCCAAATAGCCATATCATTTACTGAAGACCCCATGCTTCCTGCACCATAACTCAATTGATCATTAGTGTTAAACTTGTAGCCAACTTTATTTCTTTTATATCCAACAGCTTTATTTTTTATTGGTTTTCCATGTTGAACTCTTACAAAAGTTGAATTCATTTTTAAAGGATTCAAAATTTTCTGTTTCAAATACTCATTCAGGTTTTGCCCTGAAATACGCTCAATAATAATAGCCAATAAGTTATAATTGGTATTAGAATAGCTCACTTTTTCGCCAACTAAATGGTTTAAATTTTTCTGTTTAATGGCTAAATCTAAAACCGTATTATTATCGTAATAATGAGTATCATAATCAAAACCTGCCAAGTACATTAATGTCATATAATTACGAATACCACTCGTGTGGTTCAGTAAATGTTTTATTCTAATGGTTTCTTCATACTCTGGAAATTCTGGCAAATACATTCTAATATCATCCTCTAAACTGATTTTACCATCATTTGCCAAAGCCCAAATAGCCGAAGCTGTAAATTGTTTTGCAATGGATGCTAAACTAAAAACGGTAGAATCAGAATTCTTAATGTTATAATCTAAACTGGAAAGCCCAAAACCTTTAGAATAGATAGATTGCCCTTGATTAATCACCTTTACGCTCAATCCTGGAGCATCATTAGAAACATATGTTGCTAACAATTCATCAATTTTTAGATTTGCATTTGTTTGTGCTTTTGAACCTAAAAAGACAAACACACCAATCAATAAGCACGCGCTTCTTAAATTGAACATTGCTTATATTTTTGATACAAATAGGTTGGAATAAGTCCAAAATTGAGAAACAGAAAGCCAATAAAAACAATGATTCCTCTGTATGGCCAAGTTAAAAACTCGAACATAGCACCAATACCGAGAATAAAAAAAGTAATAAATCCGAGGATGTAAAATGATTTCTTCATGATAAAATGATTTAAGAAAATTTGTGAATAGATTTTTTATAGCTCGCGTAAAAATGAACTGGTAGTATGACTAATACTGAAATGACAATAGCACCAAGCAACCAAGCATTAGCATAAGGCCATTGCATCATCTGAAAAACTAAGCTGACTACCAATAATAGGATGACTAAAAATCCAACAGAGAATTTTACCTTATTTACAGTAATAATTTCTTTAGCTAATTTTTGATGATTAGTTTCCAATTGTAAATTCTGAAAACTAGAATACCCACCAAATTTCTGCAACGCTTGTTGATATAATGCATTAAAATCATCAGAATTTTGATGCTCTATATATGTACAGATATGGTCTAGTAAATCCTCTCTTAAATCTTTATTTTTAACACCATATAAGGTTAAATTGTTTTCAATAAAGGCGATATGCTTTTCTGATAATTCCATGATTATATCGGTTTTGGATTAAAAATTAAATTTAAGGTCTCAATAAAATCATTGATTTCTTCAGTAACAGTCTCTACCATTTTCTTCCCTTCTTTAGTGACTTTATAATATTTCCTTACACGCTTACCAATAAAAACCTTTTCAGTTTCTAAAACCTTTTTTGCTTCAAGCTTATGTAAAATGGGATATAATGCCCCTTCCGAAATATCTATCTTCCCTGAAGTCATCGTTTTCACTTCTTGTGTAATCTCGTAACCATACATTCTACCCTTTTCATTTATAAGTTTTAAAATGATAGGTTGCAATGTTCCTTTTGTTAATTCTTTACTATACATATCACAAATATACATTTTATATAAATGTATATTAATAAAATGTGTATTAAATATTTTAATGACTAATTATAAGTTTTTCTTTAAGAACAATGCGTTGTATCTTTGTAACTAGGAATTAAGCCCATGTTAGACGTACAAAAAATAAGAAAAGACTTTCCCATTCTCAATAGAACGGTTAATGGGAAACCACTCATATATTTCGATAATGCTGCAACTTCACAAACACCTCAGCAAGTCATTGATGTTATTGTAGATTATTACAGTAATTACAATGCTAATATCCACAGAGGCGTGCATAGTTTAAGCCAAGAAGCGACTGATGCTTATGAGCAAGCACGCATTAAGATTCAGAAACATTTTAATGCTAAACACAGTTACGAAATCATTTATACTGCTGGTACAACGCATAGTATCAATTTAGTTGCTAACGGATTTTCTTCACTCTTAAAAAAAGGAGATGAAATTATTGTTTCCGCTTTAGAGCACCACAGTAATATTGTGCCATGGCAAATGCTTTGCGAACGTACAGGTGCGAGTTTAAAAGTGATTCCTATGGATGAAAATGGCGAATTAATTCTTTCGGACTATGATGCGCTTTTAAACGAACACACGAAATTGGTTTTTGTAAACCATATTTCAAATGCTCTTGGCACCATAAATCCTATTGAATATATTATAGAAAAAGCTCATGCTGTTGGCGCTGCTGTTTTAGTTGATGGCGCACAATCTTGTCCGCATTTAAAACCAGACGTTCAAGCGTTAGATGTTGATTTCTATGTGTGTTCTGCCCACAAAATTTGTGGACCAACAGGAGTTGGTATGTTATACGGAAAGGAAGAATGGCTGAATAAATTACCACCTTACCAAGGAGGAGGCGAAATGATTGCAGAAGTGTCGTTCGAAAAAACGACTTATGCTGGACTACCTCATAAATTTGAAGCTGGTACACCAAACATCGGTGGAGGCATTGCTTTTGGAGCCGCTTTAGACTATATGAATACCATAGGTTTTGAAAATATTGCCAAATACGAAAATGAACTTTTAGCTTACGGAACAGAACAGTTACTTAAAATTGAAGGTTTAAAAATTTACGGCACAGCAAAAGAGAAAACCTCTGTAATATCTTTTAATGTTGGCACTATTCATCCTTATGATATTGGAACCATTTTAGATAAAATGGGCATCGCAGTGCGTACAGGTCATCATTGTGCACAACCTATTATGGACTTTTATAAAATTCCAGGTACCATAAGAGCTTCTTTTATGTTTTATAACACCAAAGAAGAAATTGACACATTTATTGTAGCGCTTAAAAAGGCAATAATGATGTTATCTTAGACTTTGGCATTAAATATGTAACTTACAGTAATAAACAATTTATAGATGAAATTTTTACTTAGTTTATTTATGCTTTTAACCACATTGAATTCTTGTGATTCATCAAAAAAAGCCATTGAAAATAGGAAAAAAATGCAAGAACCAATTTCTGGAATCTACAACATAACACAACTTGGAGATACAGATGTTTCTTCAAATAAAATTGTAATTAATTTTGACGACACCAATAATAAAGTCGCAGGATTTGCAGGTTGTAATAGCTTCTTCGGGAATTATTCAATAGAAAATAATACGATATCTTTTGGCAGTATTGGTTCATCAAGAAAATTATGCCCTAACCCAATAATGGATATTGAAAACCAACTCTTAAAAGCCTTGAATTCGGTTACTTCATTTTCAACACAAGAGAATGAAATTTCGTTCTATTCAAATGACACTGTTGTTTTCAAAGGAACAAATAGCATTACCGCATCTAAAAGAAGTGCTACTGTAAACTACGAAGACAATACTACTGTTAAATATCAAACTGTAGCGAGAGGCTCTTTTAACTACATCACGATTTCAAAAACAAAACTATTAATTTCAAAAGATCAAAATCTTCAGAAAATAGATAAATTTAATACAGACCCTGAAGACTGGAAGGCTTTAAACAAATTGATTGAAGCTGTAGAAGTTGAAACCATTCATAATTTAGTTCCACCGTCTACAAAGCATCAATACGATGGAGCTCCTCTCGCTACTTTAGCTATAACACTTGGTGATGTACAATACATGACACCAGCTTTTGACCAGGGAAATCCACCAGAAGCAGTAAAAGCTTTAGTTAATAAAGTGTTATCCATTAAAGAAAACACCGTTAAAAACTAACGATTTTGTAATTTTGCACAAAAGAATGAGACTATGACTATTGAAGAAGTACAAAATGAAATTATAGATGAGTTTTCTATGTTTGAAGATTGGGAAGAACGCTACCAATACATGATTGACCTAGGAAAAGACTTGCCTTTAATTGATGAAAAATACAAAACTGAAGACAACATAATAAAGGGTTGCCAAAGTAAAGTATGGGTTCATGCTAATTTAGAAGGTGATAAGATAAACTTTACAGCAGATAGTGATGCTATTATTACAAAAGGCATTATTGCAATATTAATTAGAGCTTTTTCTAATCAGCATCCTACAGCTATCATTGAAGCCAACACTGATTTTATTGATAAAATAGGATTAAAAGAACATTTATCACCAACTAGAGCCAATGGCTTAGTGAGTATGATAAAACAACTAAAATTGTATGCTATTGCGTACCAAACACAATTAAATTAAGTGGGTTACTACTGAGTCCTTTTACAGGTACAATTAACACACCTATTTAACAACAAAACAACTAAATTATGAGCGACACAACTATAGATACAGCAATGTTAGGCGAAAAAATACTAAGGGTTATAAAAACGATTTACGATCCTGAAATCCCTGTAGACATCTACGAATTAGGATTAATCTACGACGTTTTTGTAAACGAAGATTTAGAAGTAAAAATTCTAATGACCTTAACAACACCTAACTGTCCTGTAGCAGAAACATTACCTTTAGAGGTTGAAGAAAAAGTAAAATCTATCAACGAAGTTAAAAATGCCGAAGTAGAAATCACTTTTGATCCACCTTGGTCTCAAGACTTAATGAGCGAAGAAGCGAAGTTAGAACTTGGGATGCTTTAACCTAAATTTCTAAATGCCAAGACACAAACCCACATCATTAAAAGACGATAAAAAAACAAACATTAAATCGTCTTTTAATGCTTTAATCTATATTCCTCGATTTTTCAAAGAAATTTGGAAAGTTAACAAAAGCCTCTTCTTATTATCCGCTTTTTGTAGGCTTATTGGCGCCTTACTCCCTGTTGTTATTTTATGGATTGGTAAATTAATTATTGATGAAATTATTTTACAAATTTCACTTGATAATCCAGAATATTACACACTATGGACCTATGTTGCCGTTGAGTTTGGCTTAATTATTCTTTCAGATTTAATAAGTAGAGCTATTTCATTAACTGATGGTTTACTTGGTGACGAATATAATATTGCAACTTCTGTCACCATCATAAAAAAAACCAATCAAATTAACATTAGTTTACTCGAAGACTCAGAGTTTTACGATAAACTAGAACGTGCCAGAACGCAAACTACAGGTAGAGTTGCGTTAATGTCTAACGTACTTGGACAAGCACAAAGCGCCATTTCCATCACCACACTTATCGCTGGTTTAATTTATTTTGAACCTTACCTAATTATTCTTCTTGTTTTAAGTATAATTCCTTCGTTTATAAACGAAGTACGCTATAGTCAACGACAATATTCTTTGGCTCGAAGCTGGACTTCTGAACGACGCGAATTGGATTATTTACGTTTTATTGGAGCAAACGACAAAACAGCTAAAGAAATTAAACTTTTTGGCTTAACTGATTTTGTGGTCAATCGCTTTAAAAACCTTTCTGAAGAGTATTACCAACTCAACAAAACATTAGCCATTAAACGATCTGCTTTAGGGTTTCTGTTTAATGTATTAGGCTCTTTAAGTTATTATGGAGCTTATGTATTTATTATTTATCGTGTGCTATCGGGAGCAATAACACTTGGTGAATTAACATTTTTATCCGGTTCTTTTAATCGCTTAATGCGAAACCTTCAAGATTTCTTTTCAAAATTTACTCGAATTTCAGAAAGCGCTTTATACCTTAAAGATTATTTTGATTTTATAGACATTTCAATTGTTTCAAAAGCAAAAGAGAATATGCCGCTGCCAAAGCATATTACTAAAGGCTTTGAGTTTAAAGATGTCCATTTTGCGTATCCTAATTCTGAAGTAGAAATTTTAAAAGGCATAAGTTTTAATCTTAAAGCTGGCGAAAAATTAGCTTTTGTTGGTCAGAATGGCGCAGGAAAAACGACGTTAATAAAACTACTATTACGATTCTACGAACCTACATCAGGTGAAATTCTATTGGATGGCATCAATATTAACCGTTTTAATATTGCCGAATATCAAGAATATTTTGGTGTTATATTTCAGGATTTCTTTAGATATGAATTTACAGTGAGAGAAAATATAGCTATTGGAAATATTGACGAATTAGAAAACCAATCTAAAATTGAAAATGCCGCAGAATTAAGTTTGGCCAACGATGTTGTTGCCGAGTTAAAACATGGCTACAATCAGCAATTAGGAAAGCGATTTTCTAACGGTCAGGAATTATCTGGAGGACAATGGCAAAAAGTGGCTTTAGCAAGGGCATATATGAAAAATGCCGAAGTTATGATTCTGGACGAACCCACGTCTGCATTAGACGCTAGAGCAGAAAGTGAAGTATTTGGACGCTTTATAGGTTTAACAGAAGGCAAAACAAGTATTATTATTTCACATCGTTTTAGCACTGTTCGCCAAGCCAACAGAATCTTAGTGCTAGAACACGGAAAAGTATTAGAAATAGGCACACACGAAGAACTTATGACGAATAAAAACTTGTATTCTGAATTGTTCTCACTACAAGCCGAAGGCTATCAGTAAAATAATTACCTTTACAATATGGCAGAAGAGATTATTAATAGAGTTGCTAATAGCAAATTAAAAGTCGTTGACCTAGAGGATTACTACCCAAAAGGCAATCGTATTCTTTTTGATATTAAAGATTGGCTACTAGAAGGTTTGGTGCTTAGAGAAAAAGAGTTTAGAATCTTTGTTGCAGAACATGATTGGTCGCAGTACCAAGATTGTTATGTCGCTCTACATTGTTCAACAGACGCTATTGTACCTGACTGGGCTTATATGTTAATTTCAATAGAACTACAACCCTATTCTAAATTATCAATTATAGGTACATTAGAAAACTTAGAATCTATTTTGTATAGTGAAATCATTTCTAATTTAGAGGTTTCAGAATTTAAAGATGCACCTGTAATTATAAAGGGATGCTCGCATAAGCCAGTGCCTTCAAATGCTTTAGTACTACTTTCACAAAAATTAAAACCCATAGCTAAATCTATTATGTTTGGTGAAGCTTGTTCTTCTGTTCCATTATTCAAAAAAAAATAAGTATTTTAATGTGACTTTTATTAAGTATGAGTGTCTTAATATTAGGGATTTTATCGAAAATAAATATAACCAAAAATCAATAAACCCTATATTTGCAAATTCAAATTTTTAAAAACAATTATTACTTAATAAATTTAATCCATTATGAACAAGAAATTATTTCTTTCCCTTATCTTATTGTTTGCCGTAACTACTATTGCTTTTGCACAGACAAAAGAAGAATTACAAACGCAAAAAGCTGAAAAACAAGCTGAAGCAGATAAATTTCAAAGCGAAGCTAATGCTTTACAAGCGCAAATAGATGCTTTACCAGGTTGGAGAGTTGGTGCTTTTGGTACTATTGGTGGAAACCTATCTAACTTTAACGATTGGTATTCTCAAGCTGCACCAAATAATATAACAGGAAATATTGGAATCACTTTTAATGCTTACGCGAATAAAATTGAAGACAAATATTTTTGGAGAAACTCGCTTAACACCAACCTTGCCTGGGTAAAATTAGATAACAAAGACACAGAAGATGATAGCGATAATTTTGAACCTACATCAGATGTTTTTAATATTTCATCATTGTACGGTCGTAAATTAAACGAAAAATGGGCTATTTCTGGTTTAGCAGAATACAGAACTACACTTTTAGACAACTTTAATGATCCTGGATTTTTAGATCTTGGTGTTGGTGCTACTTGGACTCCAATTAATAATCTAATAGTAGTAATTCACCCTCTAAACTACAACTTTGTATTTGCTGATAATGATGCTGCTTTTGAATCTTCTGCAGGTGCTAAGATTGTGGCTGATTATACTAGACAAATTGGAGCTATTAACTTTAAATCTAACTTCTCTACATTCCAAAGTTACAAAGATAGCGACTTATCTAACTTTACTTGGACTAACTCATTTAGCTACACACTATGGAAAATGATTGGTGTTGGTTTTGACTTTGCCTTAAGAAGCAACAAACAAGAAGCGGCTAATTACCAAGCTGTAGACTTAAAAGATGCTGATAATAAACTACAATCGTATTATACAGTTGGTTTAAGCTACAAGTTTTAAGACTAAAAAAATATAAATTAAAAAACCTGTTTAGATTTAAATCTAGACAGGTTTTTTTTTATTCTTCTAATTAAACGTTTTCTTTTTCTCTTTCTTCTTAAACAAGCGTTTAATAAAATTGTCCCGTTTTGTAGATTCACAATTCAAATCATCTAAAACTTGTTGTGATGGTTTTTTGAAACTCGCATTAGTGACGGACTTAAAATTACTATCTGCATTTAGCTTTTGATAAAATTTAGCAAATATTGGTAAAGCTGAATTAGCTCCTTGCCCCAATGCTGTGGACTTAAATCCTATAGAATGGTTATCGTTACCAACCCAAGTAACTGTTACCAAGTTTGGTGTTAAACCAACAAACCAGCCATCTTTATTATCTTGGGTGGTTCCTGTTTTTCCAGCAATTTCATTTCTTAATCCATACACGGTTCTCAATCTAGAAGCTGTGCCTTTATTAACCGTAGATTTCATCATTTCTAAAAGTACTTGCCTAGTATAATCGCTATAAGCTTCTTTTTGAGATATTTCTGGTTCAAATGTAGCTATAACGTTTCCAAATTGATCTTCAATTTTAGTGATATAATAAGGGCTTACCGCTTTACCTTTGTTTAAATAACTTGCGTAAGCACCTATTAAATCCTTCAAACTAATCTCTGCAACACCTAAGGCTAAAGAAGGTTCATTTGGTAGTTCTTTTGAAATACCTAATTTTTCAACTTGTTTCAAAACCTTTGGAATACCAACGTTTTCTAGAACCTTAACAGAAATAGTATTAACAGAATTGCTTAATGCCTTTTCTAAAGTGTAATTTATATAAGGATCTTCATCAGAATGACCAGAATTACTCGGTGTCCAGTTATCATAATTTGTATAAGTGACTTTATTTAATGAAAAATAAGTACATGGATCTAAGCCATTTTCTATAGCAGCTGTATAGACAAAAGGTTTAAACGTAGAGCCTACTTGACGTTCACTTTGTGAAATATGATCGTATTTAAAATATCTGTAATCTATACCGCCAATGTAAGTTCTAACTGCACCTGTACTTGGCTCTACAGACAACATTCCTGTGTTTAAAAACTTCAGATAATGCTTTAAACTATCCATTGCAGATAATGTTTTAATAGTATCTCCTTTCCAACTAAATAAATCAATAGGCTTATTAATCTGCAATGAATCTTTTATTTGGGCATCGGTTAAACCATTCTCCTTATAAATCTTCACTTGAGGCAACTTTTTAATAGCACTTTCTATCAAGTTTTTATTGGTTTCCCAAGGTGCGTTTTTCCCATAAGATTTTTCAAAATCTGCCTGAAGCGTACTGATATGCTCTTTCATAGCAGCTTCTGCCAATGCTTGCATTTTGTAATCTAAAGTCGTGTGAACAATTAATCCATCCTTATAAAGGTTATATTTTTCTCCTTCTGACGTTTTTAAAGTGTCTAAAATAGATTCTAATTGCTTTTTTACTTCGGCTCTAAAATAAGGAGCTAAACCCAAATCGTGATTAAAGGAACGGTACTCTAATTTTAAGCCTTGATTTGAATAGTATTTTAACGAATCTTGCGACAGGTAATTATAATTTACCATCTGACTTAACACCACATTCCTTCTACCTTTACAGCGTTCTGGATGTAGTCTTGGATTGTAATACGTATTTGCTTTTAAAGTACCAACCAAAGTAGCAGCTTCATTTATAGAAATATCCTGTACTGATTTGTTGAAAAATTTACGTGATGCACTTTCTATACCATAAGTATTATCAGAAAAAGGAACTGTATTAAGGTATAACGTTAATATTTCTTCTTTAGAATAAACTTCTTCTATGCGTTTTGCAACTATAGACTCTTTAAACTTATTAATAAGCATACTAAAGAAAGCATAATTCTTTCTACCATAAAGATTTTTTGCCAATTGAAGTGTTATGGTACTTCCGCCTCCTGCTGACTTATCTTGAAGAATTAAATTCTTTACAAATACGCGCATTAAACTAATATTATCAATGCCATCATGCTCGTAAAACCTAGAGTCTTCAGTGGCTATTAATGCCTCAATAAGATGCTTTGGAACATCTTCATACTTTACGGGCTGCCTATCATAGATATAATATTTACCTATTAATTTCTGGTCTTTATCTAAAAGTTGTGTGGCTTGTTCTTGCTTTATAGAACCGACGTCTTTTAATGTTGGCAGTTTTCCAAATAATCCTGCATATATGCTCATGTAAAGCCCAAAAAGAAATACCAAAACAACAGCTACTATTAGAGCTATCCATTTTATCCATTTATTTTTTAATGCTTTTTTTATCCCAGTTTTAAAACGTGGCAGAAAAAAACTCATATATAAGGAATATTTTTAGTCTATATCTTCAACGTCTGGATATAGGAAATGATTGTATGGAAAACGTGTTACATGAATTTCTCTTACTTCTTTATAAACCCGTTTTCTAAATTCTTCCATATTCTCATTGTTTAAAGCAGAAATAAATAAGGCATTATCACCAACTCTAGACATCCATGTCTTTTTCCATTCTTCAATCGTATAGTTAGCTTTAGTGCGCTCATCAACTAAATTATCATCATCAAAAGGTTCTGCCTCATAAGCATCAATTTTATTAAAGACCATAATAGTTGGCTTATTTTTACTTTCAATTTCGTCTAAAATCTGATTTACAGAATCAATGTGCTCTTCAAAATTAGAATGAGAAATATCTACAACATGAAGCAATAAATCTGCTTCTCTAACTTCATCCAACGTACTTTTAAAGGAATCTACGAGTTGCGTCGGTAATTTTCTAATAAAACCAACCGTATCACTAACTAAAAAAGGAAGGTTTCCAATAACCACTTTTCTAACAGTAGTATCTAGGGTCGCAAATAGTTTATTTTCTGCAAATATATCACTTTTACTAATTACGTTCATCAACGTAGATTTACCCACATTTGTGTATCCAACTAAAGCCACACGGACCATTTTCCCTCGATTACCTCGCTGAACGGCCATTTGTTTATCAATCGTTTTTATTTTAGCTTTAAGTAAGGCTATTTTATCACGTACAATACGTCTATCTGTTTCTATTTCTGTTTCACCTGGTCCACGCATTCCTATACCACCTTTTTGTCTTTCAAGATGCGTCCACATACCTTTTAATCTTGGTAGTAAATATTCGCATTGCGCTAATTCTACTTGCGTTCTTGCATAACTGGTTTGTGCACGTTGTGCAAAAATATCCAAGATTAAATTGGTTCTGTCTAGAATCTTACAGTTAAGAATTTTACTGATGTTACGTTCTTGCGCTGGCGATAATTCGTCATCAAAAATTACAGTTCCAATATCATTTGCTTCTACAAACTGCCTTACATCCTCCATCTTACCTGTACCTATAAACGTTTTAGGGTTTGGCAATGCCATTTTTTGGGTGTAGCGTTTTATAACTTCACCACCGGCCGTAAAGGTTAAAAATTCCAACTCGTCTAAATACTCTTTAGACTTCTCTTCATCTTGATTTTGAGTTATTACACCAATAAGTACAACCTTCTCTAAAGCAATATCTTTTTTCTCTATCATAAGTACAAAGTTAAGCAAATGGATTATTCTTAATAATATTTTAAAAACCTATATTTATTGCCATGAACAATACTTCTGAAATTTACACAATAGCATTCTATAATGTTGAAAATTTATTCGACACAACTAACGACCCATTAATTCATGACAATGACTTCTTACCCAACTCATTAAAACGATGGACTCCAAAACGTTATCAAAAAAAAATTTTAAAACTTGGAACCGTAATTTCTAAAATAGGTGAAGAAAATACAACAAATGCACCAATTATTGTTGGTTTGGCCGAAGTAGAAAACCAAAAGGTACTTTCAGACTTAGTAAATAGCAAAAATTTAGTTGATGAAAATTACAGCTTTGTACATTTCGACTCTTTAGATGAAAGAGGGATTGATGTGGCTCTACTATATAAACCTGATGTTTTTAAAGTTGACTATTCTGAAACCTTTTCGGTTTATCTTCAAAACGATATGGGATACCAAGACTATACTAGAGACATTCTACTAGTAAAAGGCCAACTAAATAATGAAAACATCAGCATTATAGTTAACCATTGGTCTTCACGCAGAGAAGGTACTAAAGAAACCGAATTTAAACGTATAGCTGCAGCAAAAGTCGTAAATTCTGTCATTGAAACACTAAAAAAAGAAGACCCAAATACCAAAATTATTGTTATGGGAGATTTTAATGATAATCCAAATTGCAAAAGTCTAATATTACTAGAAGAAGAAAGTAAGCTTTACAACCCTTTTAAAACAGTTTGGTCTCGAGATAACGGCAGTTTAAATCATAGATTTCAGTGGAATTTATTTGATCAAATTTTATTCTCAACCAATTTCTTTGACACCAATAATTCTAACTTAGATTTTAAAGACGCACAAGTATTTAATAGTAAGTTTCTTACTCAATACGAAGGCAAGTACAAAGGACAACCTTTTCGGACTTTTGTAGGTAACAAATATAAAGGAGGTTACAGCGATCATTTCCCTATTTATATTCAATTAAAGCCTTCATGAAAAATAGCTAAACCATTTGTCGATTATTACGGTAGTTAATCTATTATACCATTGTTAACATCTTGTTAATAGCCATTTTTTATATATTCGAGTTCGCATAGTTTAAAACGTCCAACCAACGTCAACAATGCACAATTACAACACATTATTTTAGAAACACAGAAAAGCCTTCCATAACCTAGTGGTTATAAGGTCATTAAATAATTTTAATAAACCTATTAATAATGAAAAAAAGTACTTTACTACTATTTGCACTTTTCACTATACTTTTTCAAGTTAATGCACAAGTGACTATAGGAGCTGGTAATTTGCAGGCAGAGAATGCGCCTTTTGAGCCGTATTTTGAGTATTCTTATGCGCAAACCATCTATTTGGCTTCTGAAATTAATGCTAGTGGAACTATCACTGATATCCAATGGTATTATAGTGGAACTTCTGCTTTACCATCTAGTCAAGATTTAACAATCTATATGGCTGAAGTTGCGAAAACAGAATTTGCATCAACAACAGATTGGGAGCCCATTGCTTCTTTTACAGAGGTATATGCTGGAGGTATTACTGTTACAGCCGGAACGGAAGGTTGGGTAACACTAACATTAGACACTCCTTTTAATTATACTGGTACAGGAAATTTAATAATTGCAGCAAAAGAAAACTCTGCGGGTTATGACGAATTTGGTGATGATTTCTACAACTCTCAAGTCGCTACTAACAGAACAATATCTTATTATAGCGATAGTACAAATCCAGATCCTACAGATCCGCCAACGGCTAGTAATATTGATGATACAATTCCAAATATTATTTTAGGTGGAATTACTCAGGCTTGTCCAAACCCTACTGACATAAGTGTTACAGGTGTGACGGCAAATGAAGCTGTAATATCATGGACTGAAAATGGAACATCAACCAATTGGAATATTGAAATTGTTGAATCTGGAACTGCCCCTACTGGCACACCAACAGTGACCAATGTACCGAACCCTTATACTGTAACAAGTTTAAATGCTGTTACTGGTTATGACATATACATTCAATCTGATTGTGGCACTGAACAGAGTGCTTTCTCTGGACCTGTGACATTCACTACTTTGTGTGACATCTTTATTCCAGATTACATGCAAGACTTTACAACCATTATTCCTGATTGTTGGGAAGTGGCTAGTGAAGGTGATCCAACCTCTGGTCCAACCGATTTTGGTAATAGTTCATGGAATTCAGATAACTTTCTTAATAATGGTACCCCTTCTTATAATATAAATGTATACGGTTCAGCTTTTGCTAGTTTCAATGATTGGATTATAACACCTCAATTTGATTTAACTGGAGGTCCTTTTCAAGTAGAATTTGATTTTGGAATTACAGAATGGCTTAGTTCTACTTTAGCAGGAACATTAGGTTCTGATGATACTGTACAATTATTGATATCAAATGATAATGGAGCAACATGGGTTAATTTATTAACCTATGACAATACATCTGTTATTCCTATTGCGGGTGTACACCCAGTAATTAATTTAACAGCTTATAGTGGTCAAATAGTACAATTTGCAATATATGCCACTAGTGGAACTGTAGTTGATTCAGCTGATAATGATATTTTTGTAGATAACTTCCAAGTAAGAAACATACCTACATGTCCTGAACCTCAAGACTTAAACGTAACAGGTATTACTTCAAATGAAGCTGAGCTTTCTTGGACAGAGGGCGGAACAGCTACAAATTGGAATATAGAAATTGTACCTACAGGTACAGCACCAACAGGTACCCCTACAGAAATGAATGTTTCTAACCCATATGTAGTCACAGGATTAGATGCTATTACAACTTACGATTTTTATGTACAAGCCGCATGTGGCCCTGGCGATGACAGTTCTTGGACTGGTCCTCTAACGTTCGCAACCTTATGTGATGTTTTTGTACCAGACTATTTACAAGATTTTACAACAATTACACCAGATTGTTGGGACGTAGCTGATAATGGTGATCCTACAACGGGTCCTACAGATTTAGGGAACAGTTCATGGGTTGCTGATGAGTTTTTAAATATAGGTGCCGATGATGGTGCTTACAAAATAAATCTGTTTTTTAATAATAAGAGCGACTGGCTTATTTCTCCTCTTTTTGATTTAACAGGCGGTCCGTTTCAAGTAGAATTTGATTTTGCAATAACTGATTGGAATAGCAGTTCTAACCCTGGAACATTAGGATCTGATGATTTAGTTCAATTATTAATGACTAATGATGGAGGAGCAACTTGGATTACACTTGTAACTTATGATAGTACATCTGTTGTTCCTATTACTGGCGCTCATCCAGTTGTTAATTTAACAGCGTATAGTGGTCAAACTGTTCAGTTCGCAATTTACGCTACAGATGGCGCAATAGATGACACAGGTGTTGATGTAGACGTTTTTGTAGATAACTTTCAAGTAAGAAACATCCCTTCATGTCCAGAACCATCAGATTTATCTGCAAACAACTTAAGTTTAACATCTACTGAAGTTGCTTGGGTAGAAAATGGTACAGCAACATCTTGGAATATCGAATATGGTGAGCAAGGCTTTGCATTAGGAACGGGGACAACTGAAACAGGTGTAACAACCAACCCTTTCACACTATCAAGCTTAACACCTGACACCTACTATGAGTTTTACGTACAAGCCATATGTGGTCCTGGCGATGAAAGTTCTTGGACTGGTCCTTTAGAATTCTTTACTGGGTATTGTGAATCTGTTCCTTCTAGTAATGATGGTGATGGTATAAATAATGTAACTGTTGGGGTTACAACTTTCCCTAGTGCAGGAGACTTAACGTATGAAAATTTCGCATCTACGGTAGTGAATGTTTTTCAAGGTTTAGACACTACAGTAGAGATTGAATATGACCATGGATTTACATATGACACTAATATCTGGATAGATTTTAATGATAATTTAGTTTTTGAAGATACTGAATTAGTTTTCCAAGGGGCAAGTGATGGTATTGGCGATCCTCAACTATATGATGCATCTTTTATAATGCCTTTAACAGCTCCAATAGGAGAACACAGAATGCGTATTGCTGGCGCTGACTTTGGTCAATTAGTACCTGATCCTTGTTATACTGGCACTTGGGGTATTACTTTAGATTTTACAGTAAATGTTCAAGAATTATTATGTACTCTTGCCGAAGCAGATTATACTACAGTTCCAGATTGTGCAAATGATCAATTTTATATTGATGTAAATATTACAGACTTAGGTGATGCTACATCATTAGAAATTTCTAATGATTATGATAATACAACAGAACAGGCATTTGCTGTAGACACTTATCAAGTTGGTCCTTTCCCATTTGGAAATGCAGTAAAAATATTTGTAACTAATGAGCAAGACACTAATTGTGTTATTAGCAGTGATATATACAATGTTTTAGCATGTCCACCAGTTAACGATGATTGTGTAGGTGCTATTGAAGCTTTTGTAAATGCTGGAGAATCTTGTGACCAGGTAAATTCAGGCACCATTTTAGCAGCAACTCCATCTGGCGTACCAGGCGCAAGTTGTGGTGGAACACCAAATGATGATGTTTGGTTTCAATTTACAGCATTAGGAGAGCAGCAAATTATTGAAATACAAAACATAGTTGGAGGAACATTTAATATAGACCATGCTGTATACGAAGGTTCTTGTGGTACTCTTACTGAATTGTATTGTTCTGCTGACGACTTTAGTATAACACCAGCTTTAACCGTGGGAGAAACATATTACATTAGAATTTTCTCTGCTGGATCTAGTCCTGAAACAAGCACATTCGATCTTTGTATCGGAACAATAGGAGTACCAACATATTGTTTAGAGGCATTACCTATATGTGCTGATCCAGATATTGAATATGAAAGTATTGTTGGAGACCAAACAGCACCACCATATATAGATTACGATTGTTTAGGTTCTCAACCAGATCCACAATGGAATACTATTAATTTTGATGATCCAGGTGACTATGTATTTACTTTAGAACAAACAAATGCTGCTGGTACTGGTTTAGATATTGACTTTATAGTATGGGGACCTTTTGTAGACCAACAAGGTGGCTGTGTAGAGTTATTACCAGAAACAATAGCCGACTGTAGTTTTTCTGCTGTTTCCTCTGAAACAATTACACTTACAGATGTACCTGCAAACTCTGTATATGTTCTTTTAATAACTAACTACTCTCAACAATCTGGTACTTATACTTTTGTACAAGACTCTGGTCCTACAGACGGAACAAATTGTGACGTAGTTTGTGATGTAACATTAAACTTAGAAGGAGCACCTGTTGAAGATAGTATAGAAGATGTAACTCAAATAGACGAAGTATTTAGTTATTGTGGTTACGATACTGGTGTGCTTTTAGAAGCAACAACGGTTTACAATGTTGATTCTTATTTATGGTATTATAATGGTTTTCCAATAGAAAATTATGATGAACCAACATTAACAGCAACTGAATCTGGTACATACCAAGTTCAAGTATTAGGCGGTATATGTGATCAAAGTTTAACTTACTTCTCTGCTTACATTCAAATTAATTTTTACGACGATGCAGATCCTGTTTCACCTCAAAACATTACAGTATGTGATGGACCTGAAGCTGATGGATCTGAGTCATTCAATTTAGATGATTTAACAGCATCTCTAAACCTAGATGGTTTTACAGTTACTTATTATACAGATGTTAATGATGCCAATCAAGGTATAAATGCAATAACATCAACTAGTGACTATGTATCATCTGGAGAAACTCTAATTATAAGAATACAAGATACTGACGCTGCTAATGATCCTGATTTAGTTGGATGCTTTGATTTATCTCAAGTAGATTTAGTTGTTAACGAAAGACCTACAATTAATCAACCAGCACCATTAGCTGTATGTGATGATATGGATGGCAACAGCGATGGTACAACAGAGTTTGATTTAACATCTATCAGTAGTGAAGTTACAACTGATCCAAACATAGTCGTAACATATCATACATCTCAAGAAGATGCTAATGATGGCATAGGTGATGTAACTAGTGCAACATACTCTAGCAATGGTGAAACACTTTATATTAGAGCAGAAAACTCTACAACAGGGTGTTATGACACTACAACATTTGAAATTGAAGTAAATATGCCACCAATGGCTGAGTTTGACCCTCTAACCGTTTATGAGGTATGTCCAAATGCTACTGTACCAATTTCAATTAATGTTGTACCAGATAATTTCACCGATTCTGATGTTTCAGTTAGTTGGACCTTAGATGGCAGTCCATTTACAGGAAACAGCCTAACATTAAACAATGTATTGGTTGCTGGTACATACGAAGCAACAATAACATTTAATAACAGTGGATGTTCTATTTCTATAGAAACAACGGTTGTAGAATTAGAGTCTTGTATATTCCCTGAAGGTATTTCACCTAATCAAGATGGAATGAATGATTCTTTTAACTTAAGCAGTTTTAATGTTACCAAACTCGAAATATTTAACAGAAACGGTACATTAGTATATTCTAAAGACAACTATGTTGATGAATGGGTAGGACAAACCAATGATGGTGATGAGTTACCTGTAGGGACTTACTTCTATACTGTAGTTTACGAAGGTGGTGCAAAATCAAAAAGTGCTTGGGTATACATTAACAGATAATCAACTAACAGAATCAACTTTATATAATGAAAAAACTCTCTATTATAGCGGTTTTGCTTTTAGCATTTCAGATGCATGGGCAACAAGACCCTCAGTACACACAGTACATGTATAATATGAATATAGTAAACCCTGCTTATGCAGGTTCAAGAGAAAATCTTTCTTTTGGACTACTATACAGAAACCAATGGACTAAAATTGAAGGTGGCCCTGAAACAGGTACATTCTTTGGTCATGCACCAATTGGAAATAATCTTGGAATAGGATTATCTGTTATTGCAGATAATATTGGTCCTGTTAAAGAAACTAATGCTTATGTAGATGTCTCATATACCTTAAACTTAGGCGGCGAACACCGTTTAGCTTTTGGTGTTAAAGCAGGAGCTACATTCCATGACATTGATTTATCAAATGGAAACGTTGCTGTGATAGACACTAACGATCCTTTCTTTGGATTTGGTATTAATGAAACAACACCAAACATTGGTGCTGGTTTCTTTTACTACACTGAAAAATATTATTTATCATTATCTGTACCTAACTTATTATCATCTGTTCATTTAGACGATGGTAATCGTAAAATAGGATCTGAAACACAGCACTATTTCTTAACTGGTGGTTACGTGTTTGATCTTTCACCAAATACAGAACTTAAACCATCGTTTATGGTAAAATCTGCTTTTGATGCACCTACATCATTTGATGTTAATTTAAATGCAAGATTCTTTAAGAAATTTGAAATTGGGGCTTCTTATAGATTAGATGATTCATTTTCTGGTTTGGTAAATTTTGCACTTACAGATGCTGTAAGAATTGGTTATGCGTATGATGCTATATCTTCTGATATTAAAGCATATGCACCAGCATCACATGAGATCATGTTATTATTTGATCTTAATTTTCCAAGACGTGTTTCTCGTTCACCAAGATACTTTTAATCAGTTAAGCTAAAACAATTATGAAAAACTTTAAAACATTATTATTTATTACGTTGATGAGTAGCTTTTGCTTAACTGCTCAGAATAAAGATACCAAGAAAGCAGATAAGCACTTTGCCAGATTCGAATTTGTAAAAGCTGCAGAAAGCTATAACAAACTTGTAGAAGACGGTAAAGCAGACGACTATGTTTACGGACAACTTGCAGAAAGTTACTATAACATTTTTAATACCGAAGCTGCTGAGCGATGGTACGCTAAAGCTTTAGAAACTTCTGAAAAACCAGAAATGGTATACAAATATTCTCAAATGCTTAAAGCAAATGGGAAATATGAAGCCTCTAATCAACAAATGGATAAGTTTGCTACAATGCGTCCTGCTGATAATAGAGCTATAGCATTTAGAAAAAATCCGGATTACCTTCCTAAAATTTTAGAACAAGGTAAAAAGTTTAATGTGCAAAATGCAGATTTTAACTCTACACAATCAGATTTTGGTGGTATGTTACATGATGGTAAATTATACATCACTTCTGGTCGTAATGACAATCGTAAAACTTATGGTTGGAACGACCAACCTTACTTAGATATTTACACTATTGTTAAAAACTCTGATAGTACTTATCAAGAAGCAACTTTAGCTAACAAAAAAATAAATACAAAATTTCACGAAGGTTTAGTATCCTTTACTCCTGATGGAAAAACAATGTATTTCTCTAGAGAAAGTTATTTTGAAAAAGACTTTCAAAAAGATTCTCTAAGCAGTACGCGTTTTAGCCAACTGTATTTATTTAAAGCTACTAAGTTAGGCGACGATTGGGATATGGTTGAAAATTTAGCCATTAATAGTGAAAACTACTCTGTTAAAAACCCTTCTGTTAGCGCAGATGGTAAAACACTTTATTTTTCTTCTAATATGCCTGGTGGTTTTGGGGATTTTGATATCTATAAAGCTGCGATAAATGCTGATGGAACTATAGGTGAACCTGAAAACTTAGGTCAAAAAATAAATACTGAAGGACAAGAAATGTTTCCTTATATCAGTAGTAATAATACCCTATACTTTTCTTCTAATGGTCATTTAGGTCTTGGTGGATTAGATGTGTTTTACACTAAAGAAATTGATGGTAAACTAGCTCCTGCTCGTAATGTAGGTATTCCTATTAACAGTAACGCTGATGATTTTGCTTTCATTATTGATGAAGAAAACGGTGATGGTTTTGTTTCTTCAAACAGAGAAGGTGGAAAAGGAAGTGACGATATTTACGAATTCAAAAAATTACAACCACTTTGTGATGTATTAATAAGCGCTACCGTTTTAGATGACAAAACACGCGAGCCTATTAGTGGTGCTGCTGTTACATTGTATGATAGCGAAGGCAATAAAGTGGTTTCTAAAATGACAAACACTCAAGGTATTGCTGAGTTTATAGTAGAATGTGATGAGGATAGCGAATTAGAAGTTGTAATGGATGGTTTTGACAGTAAAAAAGTTCCTGTGAAAGGCACTAACGAAGAAGAAAATAACATCCAAATTTCTTTAGATCCTATTGAAAAATTAATTACACCTGTGAAAATTGATTTAGCACCTATTTTCTTTGAATTTGATAAGTCTAACATTACAGCTCAAGCTGCTTTTGAATTAGATAAATTAGTTCAGATTATGAAAAAATATCCTGAAATGGTTATTAGTGCAACATCACACACAGATGAAAGAGGTCCTGAAGCTTACAACACAGGTCTTTCTGATCGTAGAGCAAAAACAACAGTACAATACGTAATATCTAAAGGTATTGATGCCTCTCGTATTTCTGGTGTTGGTAAAGGTGAATCTGAACCTAAAATAGATTGTTCTGCAGGTTGTACTAAAGAACAACATGCTGAAAACAGACGTTCTGAGTTCCTTATTGTAAGTGGTGCTCCTGTAGCTGAATAAAAAACAACTAATTATAAAAAAAGCCTATTCTGTAAAATGAATAGGCTTTTTTTTACCAAGTAGTAAAAGGATTTTTACTCAACTGCGAATTATAATACTTTACTTCACCTGTAACTTCTTTGCCCAACCATTTAGGATATTCAATAGCTTCATCTTCGGAATTTAGTTCTACTTCTGCTATAATTAAACCTTTGTTATCTCCAAAAAACTCGTCGATTTCAAAAATATGATTGCCAAGTCTTACTTCATAGCGTGTTTTCTCAATCATACTAGCTTCACATAATTCTAAAAGACTTTCAGCCTCAATTATAGAAATTTCTTTTTCCCATTCAAAACGAGATAAACCATTAGCCGTAGATTTCCCTTTAATGGTTAAATAACCCAATTCTTTTTTTAATCTTACACGTACAGTTCGCTCTTTATGACTATTTAAAAAGCCTTGTTTAATGGCATAACTATTAAAGGCTTCTGACTTGAAAGCTTTAGAGTTTACTAAAAATTTTCTTTCTATTTCTATCATCATACATAATAACAATTGCCTTTTAAAAGGCATTTAATGCCTAAATTTACACTATGCTTAACGATTTACCAATAAGAAAGATAATTCATGTAGACATGGATGCATTTTATGCCTCTGTAGCACAAATGGATAATCCTGAGCTTAGAGGAAAACCTATTGCTGTTGGAGGTGGTGGAACACGCGGAGTGGTAAGTGCCGCTAGTTACGAAGCTCGAAAATTTGGAGTAAAGAGTGCCATGTCTGGACGCTTAGCTATAAAACTGTGTCCCGAATTAATTTTTGTAAAAACTGATTTTGCACGCTATACTGAAATATCTAAACGTATTCGTAAAATCTTTTTTGAATATACTGATTTAGTTGAACCCTTATCTTTAGATGAAGCATACTTAGATGTCACAGATAACAAAATAGGATTGCCTAGCGCTACTTTATTAGCTCAGAATATAAGAGCGAGGATTTATGACGAAGTTGGCTTAACAGCTTCCGCAGGCATCTCTATTAATAAGTTTATCGCTAAGGTCGCTAGCGATTATAATAAACCTAATGGACAAAAAACAGTAAACCCAGAAGATGTTCTAAAATTTTTAGAAGACTTAGACATTCGAAAATTCTACGGTGTCGGAAAAGTGACTGCTGAAAAAATGTATCAAAAAGGCATTTTTACAGGAAAAGACTTGAAATCGAAGACACTTGAGTATTTAGATGAACATTTTGGAAAATCTGGCCGCTATTATTATGATGTCGTTAGAGGTATTCACTATAGTGAAGTAAAACCCAACCGCATAAGAAAATCTTTGGCTGCAGAACGTACATTTAGTGAAAATCTATCCTCTGAAATCTATATGTTTGAAAAATTGGAACATATTGCAGAAGAAGTCTCAAAACGACTATTAAAAAGTAAAGTTGCAGGAAAAACCATAACCTTAAAAATAAAATACAGCGATTTTTCACTACAAACACGAAGCAAAACCTTACCTTATTTTGTGAGTGAAAAAGCAATAATATTAGACACCGCTAAAGATTTATTATACCAGGATACCCTGAACAACTCCGTTAGACTTTTAGGTATTTCTTTATCTAATTTGAATACAGATGATAAAAAAATTAAAAAGGAAGAAGAAACGACTGTTAGCGTGCAGTTAAAATTTGAATTTTAAATGAAGTCGTGAGAAGTTCTTTTTGCAAATAATAACAATTCAACTTTATTCTTTAATTTGCTTCAGCATCAAAATTAATGATATAAAAAAAATAGCGATTAAATTTAAAATTCAATCGCTATTTCTATAATAATTAAAGCCTGTTTTTAAAAACTACAACTTTCTATCTCAGTAACTCTTAGTGTATTTACCATACCTTTTTCTTGTATTGGCATTGCTGCTAAACTAATTAACATATCACCAACATCTAAATAACCTTTTTTACAAGCTATAGCATTTACATCTTCAATAGTTTCATCTGTACTTACAAATTTATCGTAATAAAATGCTGTAACTCCCCAAAGAAGGTTTAGCTGTGTTAATATACGTTTGTTTGAGGTAAACACTAAAATATGAGCAGAAGGTCTCCATGCCGAAATTTGAAATGCCGTATAACCACTATTTGTTAATGTAGAAATGGCTTTCGCATTAATTTCGTTTGCCATGTTTGCTGCATGATAACAAATTGCTTTTGTAATATATCTTTTAGTACGAATATGAGGAGGAGATTGAGGCACTTCAATTAAAGGTGAATCTTCTACACTACGTATAATATTTGCCATTTGACGAATAACTTGCACAGGATATTGCCCAACAGAAGTTTCTCCGGATAACATTACAGCATCTGCACCATCCATAACAGAATTGGCTACATCATTTACCTCTGCACGTGTCGGAGTTAAACTTGTAATCATGGTTTCCATCATTTGAGTTGCAATAATTACTGGAATTCTAGCGCGTTTGGCTCTAAGCACTAATTGCTTTTGAATTAATGGCACTTCTTCAGCAGGAATCTCAACTCCTAAATCACCACGAGCTACCATTAAACCATCACAATACGCGACAATTTTATCAATATTTTCTACTGCTTCTGGCTTTTCAATTTTAGCAATAATTGGAATTTTATGATCACTATGTTCAGAAATTAAACGCTCTAATTCCATTAAATCTTCTGCATGACGCACAAATGATAAAGCGATCCAATCTACTTTTTGCCCAATAGCAAAGATAGCATCTTCAATATCCTTCTCTGTTAACGCTGGTTGCGAAATATTGGTATTTGGAAGGTTTACTCCTTTCTTAGATTTTAAAGGCCCACCTTGTATTACTCTTGCTTTAACTTCAGATTTTTTATCTGTAGAAACAACTTCAAAAATTAATTTTCCATCGTCTAATAAAATACGTTCACCTGGTTTTGCATCTTGAGGAAACTTATCATAAGTCATGTAAACACGTTCCTTTGTTCCTTCAAAGCGCTTTCCTGTTGCAAAAATGATTTCGTCTCCTTCATTGACTATTACTTCACCTTTCATGGTGCCAACACGCAATTTAGGACCTTGTAAATCTCCTAAAATTGAGGCATTGTAGCCAAACTCTTCGTTGAGCTCTCTTATCATTTTTATACGTTCCTCTACGTCTTTATAATCGGCGTGAGAAAAATTAATTCTAAATACATTACAGCCTTCATCCAACATTGCTTTTAATACTTCTTTTGTACTTGTTGCTGGACCTAATGTGGCTACTATTTTTGTTTTCTTGTTTGACATCAATTCAAAAAATTAAATGGTCTTTCGACTTTATTTTTAACGGATCTACCGCATAACTTGTTATAATTTGTGGAATAGCTTGTAATTTAAATAAGATCTCTTTTTCATCTACATTTTCTATTTCGTCTGAAATTTTTAGAAAAAAATCGACCTTTTTAAACTCCGAAATTAGATGAAATGTTTTAAGTACTTTTTCACTACCATTAAATAATGTTCCTGTACTACTTAAACCATCTTCTTCCTTTTTACAAGTATTAGAAATTAAATTCCAAAAGACGTATTCCTTTTCGTTATCCCATTCAAAAATACTGTATGAGGACTCTAAATACTTAAAGTCTATATCTTTATCCTTACGTTCTAACTTAAGCTCTAAATGCTTGTTGAGCAAATAAGCCAATCGATAATCTTCTAATCTACAATGAATAGCAATTAGTTTATATGAATCATCATAGAAATCATCTACCTGAAGTTTGTGTAAAGCCATACAATTATAACTTTGAACGGTAAATATAGTGTATTAAAAGATTTATTTTAATAAGAATAAGTTAAGATTAATCCAAAAAATCTACGAAAACGTTATCGTAGGATTAATTTAATTTTAATAAAGAGAGTTTAATCTAGTGAAGTTTTGAAATTTGGTTTTGAAATGCAAAAAAAGCGCGTTTGGAAGCTTTTTCTTCTGCTTTCTTCTTTGATGTTGCTCTTGCTTTTGAAACTACTTTATCATTAATAATAAGCTTTACAGAAAAATGCTTTAATTCATCATTGCCTGTATCTTCATAAATTTCATAGTTAAATGTGTTTTTCTCTTTTTGGCACCACTCTATCAATAAACTTTTATAACTAATGACTTTACCTTCTAAAGACTCAATGTCTACATGTGGATTAATAACACGTTTATAAACGAATTTCTCACAAAAGCTATAACCTTTATCTAAATAAATGGCCCCAACTAAAGCTTCAAAAAGATTGCCGTGAATATTGTCACCAAAATTAGACTTAGGTATTTTACTTTCTACAAAATCTATAAGTCGTAATTCCTCCCCCAGTTTATTAAGGTGCTCTCTACTAACTACTTTAGAGCGCATTTTGGTGAGGTAGCCTTCATCGCCATGAGGCACTTTTTCAAATAAGTAGGCTGCAATTACAGAGCCAAGGATAGCATCACCTACAAACTCTAATCGTTCGTAGTTAATAGGGTTACCTTGATCGTCCTTAATATTCATGGACCGATGGGTAAACGCTGTTAAATAAATTGATTTTGTTTTTGGCTTAAAGCCAATAATATCCTTGAGTTGTAAAAAAAAATTCCCGTTCTCGTGAGAGCGGGAATTTAATATGTTACGAATGAAGCTCATTCGGGATTTAATCTAATTTTTTGAATACTACACAAGCGTTGTGACCGCCAAATCCAAATGTATTACTCATCGCGACTTTAATGTCTCGTTTCTGAGCTTTATTGAGCGTTAAATTTAATTCTGGATCTATGTTTTCATCTACCGTTTCATGGTTAATTGTTGGTGGTACAATACCGTTTTCCATCGCTAATATAGAAGCAATAGCTTCAATAGCGCCAGCAGCACCCAACAAGTGACCTGTCATAGATTTTGTCGAATTAATATTTATGTTTTTTGCATGACTTCCAAATACTTCAGATATAGCTTTTAACTCGGCAACATCACCTAAAGGTGTTGATGTACCGTGTGTATTTATATGATCTACATCTTCAGGACTTAAACCTGCATTTTCTAAACAATTTTTCATTACCGCAACAACACCAATACCTTCTGGATGTGGGGCTGTCATATGATACGCATCTGAAGATAAACCTCCACCTACAACTTCAGCGTAGATTTTAGCTCCTCTTGCTTTAGCGTGTTCGTACTCTTCTAAAACAATAGCTCCTGCACCTTCACCTAATACAAAACCGTCTCGGTTAGCATCAAATGGTCTCGAAGCTGTTTGAGGATCATCGTTACGCGTACTCATGGCGTGCATAGCGTTAAAACCTCCCATACCAGCAATTGTAACTGCTGCTTCACTTCCTCCTGTAATAATCACGTCACAAGACCCTAAACGAATAGTGTTTAAAGCATCGATCATTGAATTTGCAGAAGACGCACATGCAGATACAGTGGTATAATTAGGTCCCATGAAACCATACTTTATAGATATGTTTCCAGGTGCTATATCAGCAATCATTTTTGGTATGAAGAAAGGGTTAAATCGAGGTGTACCATCACCGGCTGCAAAGTTTAACACTTCTTCTTGAAATGTTTCTAATCCGCCAATACCAGCTCCCCAAATAACTCCAACTCTTAATTTGTTTAGGGCGTCTAAATCTAGTTTTGAGTCTGCAATTGCTTCATCTGAAGCCACCATTGCATACTGCGAAAACTTATCCATTCGCTTTGCTAACTTTCTATCAATAAAGTCAGTAACTTCAAAGTTTTTTATTTCACAAGCGAATTTTGTTTTGAACTTTTCAGGATCAAAATGTGTTACACGTGCGGCACCACTTTTGCCACTAATAAGAGCTTCCCAATATTCATCCTTGGTGTTTCCTATTGGTGTAAGTGCACCTAAACCCGTTACTACGACTCGCTTTAATTCCATAAAAATTGAGTTATTATTTTGCTTCTTCTATATAAGAAACCGCTTGACCAACTGTTGCTATATTCTCAGCTTGATCGTCTGGTATTTGAATATCGAATTCTTTTTCGAATTCCATTATTAATTCTACAGTATCTAATGAATCCGCTCCTAAATCGTTTGTGAAGCTTGCTTCAGTTACAACTTCGTTTTCATCAACACCTAATTTATCTACGATAATCGCTTTTACTCGTGATGCAATGTCTGACATAATTTTTTAATTTTAAGTTTTAATTAGATGGCAAAAATAAAAAACTTTATTTGAATATTCATCTTTACCGATAAAATGTGTTTTTAATTTAGTAAAAATAAAGATAAAGTATTTAGTATTTACTCCTAATTGTTAATTATTATTCTTTTTTTTGTTTGAATAATAAAGAAGAAATATACCTGTAAATGAAACGTATTGTAATTTTTGCGTCCGGAAGTGGCTCTAATGCTGAAAATTTAATTAAGTTTTTTCACAACAGCGATACTGCGTCTGTTATTCAGGTACTAACTAACAATCCTCATGCCAAAGTGCTTGACCGTTGTAAAAAACTAAATGTTAGCGCCTTATCTTTTAACAGAATAGCATTTTCTAAATCTGAAGATGTCTTAAACATATTAGAAGTATCTCAACCAGACCTGATAGTGTTAGCTGGTTTTCTTTGGAAATTTCCTGATTTTATTTTAGAAAAATTTGAAAATAAAGTCATTAATATTCATCCTGCATTATTACCAAAGTATGGTGGAAAAGGAATGTACGGCATACATGTGCATGACGCTGTTGTTAAAAATAAAGAAACAGAAACTGGCATTACCATTCACTATGTAAATGAAAATTATGATGAAGGAGCTATTATTTTTCAGAAAAAATGTAAGGTTTTACCTACCGACTCTGCCGAAGATGTTGCTAAAAAGATTCATTTGTTAGAAATGGAACATTTCCCAAAGGTGGTTGAGAAAATATTAAATTGATAGATGTCATACTGAGCTTGTCGAAGTATCTTTTCTAGATGCTTCATTTCATTTTAAAATGACATAAAAAGATTTCCGTTTTCACGGGAAGTAAATGATGAGTAAAAAGAAAAAAAAATATTATACTGTTTGGAAAGGCCATAGAAAAGGAGTCTATAATACTTGGAATGCCTGTAAAGCTCAAATTAAAGACTACCAAGGTGCACAATACAAATCTTTTCCTACACTTGAAGAAGCCGAAAAAGCATTAGAAGGAGATTACTTTAATTATATAGGAAAAAATAAAACGTTTTCTAGTGGACTCACAGAAGCTGAGCTAAAAAAAATAGGACAACCCAATTACCATTCTATTTCTGTAGATGCAGCGTCAAGTGGAAATCCTGGGATTATGGAATATAGAGGAGTAGATACCAAGACAAAAAAACAGCTCTTTATTCAAGGCCCTTTTGAACAAGGCACTAATAATATTGGCGAATTTTTAGCCTTAGTTCATGGGTTAGCCTTTTTAAAAAAGCACAATAGCGACCGTATAATGTACACGGATTCTAGAACCGCTATGAGTTGGGTACGCAAAAAAACCTGTAATTCTAAACTTCCTCGTAATGCCAAGAACAAACCCGTTTACGACTTAGTAGATCGTGCTGTAGAATGGCTAAAGACTAATGAGTATTCTACAACTATTGTGAAATGGGAGACTAAGGCTTGGGGAGAAATTCCAGCAGATTTTGGAAGGAAATAAATCTATTTTGCATTGCGTTAATTGATGTTTCACAAGGAATTATTTTTACGTAAATTTGCACTTTAATTCAAACTTCTTTTATGAGTAAATTAGTAATTGTTGGCACTGTAGCCTTTGATGCCATTGAAACACCTTTTGGTAAAACCGATAAGATCCTTGGTGGTGCAGCAACATATATAGGTTTATCCGCTTCAAATTTCCATGTAGATTCTGCAGCAGTTTCTGTTGTTGGCGGCGATTTTCCTCAAGGATATTTAGACCTTTTAAAAAATAGAAATGTAAATATCGATGGTGTAGAAATTGTAAAAGACGGCAAAACGTTCTTTTGGAGTGGAAAATATCATAACGATATGAACTCTCGTGATACCTTAGCTACAGAGCTCAATGTATTGGAGCATTTTAATCCAATTGTTCCTGAAGATTATAAAGATTCAGAAGTTGTTATGCTAGGTAACTTACACCCTCTTGTACAGCAAGGTGTATTAGACCAAATGACTACAAAACCTAAACTAGCCATTCTAGACACTATGAATTTCTGGATGGACATCGCTTTAGATGATTTACTGTCTGTAATTAAAAACGTAGACGTTATTACTATTAATGATGAAGAAGCAAGACAATTAACAGGAGAATACTCTTTAGTCGTTGCAGCGAGAAAGATTCATGACATGGGACCAAAATATGTAGTGATTAAAAAAGGAGAACACGGAGCCTTATTGTTTCATAATGATAATGTATTCTATGCTCCTGCTTTACCTTTAGAAGAAGTTTTTGATCCAACAGGTGCTGGAGATACATTTGCTGGTGGTTTTGCTGGTTATTTAGCTAAAACAGGCGACTTCTCTTTTGAGAATATGAAAACAGCTGTCATCTACGGCTCAACGTTAGCTTCTTTCTGTGTTGAAAAATTTGGCACGGAGCGCATGCAAAATTTAACAGATAAAGAAATTTATAAACGTCTAGACCAATTTAAGAGTCTGACACAATTTGATATAGAATTAGCATAAACTAACGCGCTCATAAATTGAGCGCGTTTTTTATTTCACAAAAAAACTAAATAGCGGAAAAAATTAATCATGAGTGATGCGTTAAAACATGAGTGCGGAATTGCACTTATTAGACTTTTAAAACCATTAGAATATTATAAAGAAAAGTATGGCAGTGCTTTTTATGGTGTTAACAAAATGTATTTAATGATGGAAAAACAGCACAACCGTGGACAAGACGGAGCTGGTTTTGCAAGTATTAAATTAGACGTAAAACCTGGAGAACGCTACATTAGTCGTGTGCGATCTATTGCCCAACAACCCATACAGGATATTTTTGCTCAAATTAACGAACGTATTAACCACGAGCTAACAAGCCACCCGGAATATCAAGACGATGTTGATTTACAGAAAAAGCACATTCCGTACATAGGCGAGGTATTACTAGGCCATGTTAGATATGGTACATTTGGTAAAAACAGTGTAGAAAGTGTTCATCCATTTTTAAGACAAAACAACTGGATGCACAGAAACCTGATTGTCGCAGGAAATTTTAACATGACCAATGTTAATGAACTCTTCGATAATCTTATTGAAATTGGTCAGCATCCAAAAGAAAAAGCAGACACCATTACTGTAATGGAAAAGATTGGTCACTTTTTAGATGATGCTGTTTCAAAAATTTATAAAGATCTCAAAAAAGAAGGCTACAATAAAAATGAATGTTCTCCTTTAATCGCAGAACGTTTAAAAGTTGGAAAAATTTTAAAGCGTGCTGCCAAAAACTGGGATGGTGGTTATGCCATGGCAGGTTTATTAGGCCATGGAGATTCTTTTGTATTAAGAGATCCGTCCGGCATAAGACCAACTTACTACTATGAAGATGATGAAATTGTTGTCGTAGCATCAGAACGCCCTGTAATTCAAACCGTGTTTAACGTGCCTTTTAAAGCCGTAAAAGAATTAGAACCAGGACATGCTATTATTACCAAAAAATCTGGTGAAACAAAAATCAAAAAAATATTAGAACCTTTAGAACGCAAAGCTTGTTCTTTTGAACGTGTCTATTTTTCTCGTGGTAGTGATGCTGAAATATATCAAGAACGTAAAATGCTTGGGCGTTTATTAATGCCTAAAGTTCTTGAAGCTATTAATAACGACACCAAAAACAGTGTATTTTCGTATATTCCTAATACAGCGGAAACCTCATTTTATGGCATGATTGAAACCGTTGAAGATCATCTCAACGAACAGAAAACAGCCTCTATATTAAATGGTAACGGTCAATTATCAGCAGAAAAGGTCACCGAAATCTTATCGGAACGCCCAAGAATTGAAAAAATAGCTATTAAAGACGTAAAACTAAGAACCTTTATTACAGAAGATAGTAGCAGAGATGATTTAGTAGCACACGTCTATGACGTTACTTATGGTGTTATAAAACCAACCGACAACTTAGTGATTATAGATGATAGTATTGTTAGAGGTACAACTCTAAAAAAGAGTATTATTAAAATGATGGACCGATTAAACCCTAAGAAAATTGTAGTGGTTTCTTCAGCTCCTCAAATTCGCTACATTGATTGTTATGGTATAGACATGGCCAACTTAGAAACTTTAATTGCTTTTAGGGCGGCTTTAGAATTATTAAAAGACACTAATCAATATCATATTGTAGAAGAGGTCTATCACAAATGTCTTAAGCAGATAAACATTAAAGATAAAAATGTTATCAACCATGTAAAAGAGATTTACGATAATTTTACAGACGAACAGATTTCTGATAAAATTTCAGAATTATTAAGTGATGAAAATGTTAATGCCGAAGTGAAAATTATTTTCCAACCTGTTGAAAATCTGCATAAAGCCTGTCCTAAAAATTTAGGTGATTGGTACTTTACTGGAGATTATCCTACACCAGGAGGAAACAGAGTTGTAAACAGAGCTTTTATTAACTTCTATGAAGGAAATAAAGAGCGCGCATACTAAACAACGACTCTAAGCGACTTTTAATCCGATAAATTATGTATTTTATCTAGGAAAAATGCATTTTGTCGGATTCATGCATTCGCTTTAACAAATTAAATATACATTGGTATCACCATAACATAAGTAGGTTAAGTTCATGGTAGATTTGGGGCAAAAAAAGGTGAACGAAGTTCACCTTTTTTTATACACTTAATTTAAAGTGTTACTTTAAGTCAGATCTTCATTTAAGTTACAAATTCATCTCTCAAACAAGTCCGAAACATAGTAGTTTCCACTCTTAGACTAATATATAGGTCGTTTGTCCAAAAAATTGATTAGAGAAACAATGTCCTCTTATATTTGACTCACCATAACATAAGTAGGTTAAGTTTATGGTAGATTTGGGGCAAAAAGGATGAACAACTGTTCATCCTTTTTCATGCCCAATTCCCAAACAAAAGAATCAAAAATTTAACCATAAAAAAATCCGAGTCTATATATAAAGACTCGGATTTTTTTTAATTTAAAATACTTTTAAGCTTATTTAGCTTCAGCATATCGTCTTTCAACTTCATTCCAATTAATTACGTTAAAGAATGCTTCAATATAATCTGGTCTTCTGTTTTGGTAATTTAAATAATAAGCATGTTCCCAAACATCTAAACCTAAAATTGGTGTACCTCCACAACCAACTCCTGGCATTAATGGATTATCTTGATTTGGTGTAGAACAAACTTCAACTTTTCCACCTTCATGCACGCACAACCAAGCCCAACCAGAACCAAATTGTGTTGCCGCTGCCTTAGAAAATTCGTCTTTAAATACATCAAAAGAACCGTATTTTGCTTCAATAGCATCTTTTAATTCTCCAGATAATCGTCCTTTTCCTTCAGGATTCATAATGTCCCAAAATAATGAATGGTTATAAAACCCACCTCCATTATTTCTAACAGCTTTATTCTCTTTATCTAGATTGATAAGGATATTCTCAATAGTCTTTCCTTCTAAATCTGTTCCTTCAATTGCTGCATTTAATTTATTTGTGTAGCCTTGATGATGTTTAGTATGATGTATCTCCATAGTACGAGCATCAATATTTGGTTCTAAAGCATCATAAGCATATTTTAATTTCGGTAATTCGAAAGCCATAATATTATTGTTTTTAATTAGTTAATATTTTGTTTGCACTCAAATTTACAATTTTGTCTGAGATTTTTTCTTAATAAACTATTAAGATTCCCTATTTTGGTATAAAAATTATCTCTTGCAAAATTCAGCCTTCAAAATATATAATGCATCAGCTGGTAGTGGTAAAACATTTACACTAGCCAAAGCTTATCTCAAAATATTAATTCAATCTAAAAGTTACGATCAATTTAAATCTATTTTAGCTATTACATTTACTAACAAAGCGGTAGGTGAAATGAAAGAGCGAATTGTTGATATGCTAAAATCTTTTTCGTCGGAAGAAAGTCTAACAAAACCACATCCAATGTTTGAAGCTATTTGTGGTGAATTAGACATTAAACCCGAAATTCTTCACAACAAATCCAAACACATTCTAAAACACATAATCCATAACTATGGTGCGTTTGACATTTCTACAATTGACGGCTTTACGCATAGAGTTATTAGAACTTTTGCGCACGATTTAAAATTGCCTGTAAATTTTGAAGTTGAACTAGACCAAGAACGCCTTTTAAATGAAGCTGTTGACAGTCTTATTTCTAAAGCTGGTAGTGACAAAACCTTAACCAAAGTCTTGGTCGATTTTGCAACAGAAAAAGCAGACGAAGACAAAAGTTGGGACATCAGTTTTGATTTTAATAAGATTTCAAAATTATTAGTTAACGAAAATGATCTTTTTGCCATTAACACCTTAAAAGAAAAGACACTTGATAATTTTAAAGTTTTAAAACAACAATTAGCCAAAGAAATTATTCTGCTTGAAGAAAAAATTGAAACTATAGCACTTAACGCTTTAACTCTAATTGAAGCATCTGGTTTACAATTTAATGACTTCAATAGAAGTTCGCTTCCAAAACATTTTGAAAAATTAGCTGCCAAGCAATTTTCGGTTAGCTTTGATTCTGCTTGGCAAAACGATTTAATTGAAGGCAATACACTTTACCCTAAACGTGTTTCTGATGATGTTGCATCAACTATTGAAAGTATTCAACCAAAATTATCGGAATATTTTGTGGCTTCAAAAACGTCAATTTTCAACATAAAGCTAAAAAAAGGATTTTACAGGAATGTCACTCCCCTTTCGGTTTTAAATGCCATTAAAAATGAATTAGACACTTTAAAGGCTGACCAAAACAAGATGTTGATTTCAGAATTCAATACTATTATTGCTAAAGAGATTAAAAACCAACCAACACCTTTTATCTATGAACGTTTGGGTGAAAAATTCAAACATTATTTTATAGATGAATTTCAAGACACCTCTAAAATGCAGTGGAAAAATTTAGTTCCCTTGCTAGAAAACGCTCTTTCTGCCGCCAATGGTTCGGCAATGCTCGTTGGAGATGCCAAACAAGCCATTTACAGATGGAGAGGTGGTGAAGCAGAACAGTTTATTAAACTTTATAATACCATTGATAATCCATTTCAGATTGAAGCCGAAGTATTACCATTAGACACCAATTACAGAAGCTCAAAAGCTGTTATTGAGTTTAATAATTCATTTTTTGAATTTTTAAGTGAAACTACTTTTAGTGAAGCCGCTTATGCAGATCTTTACAAAAAGGCGAAACAAAATACACATAACAAATCTGAGGGTTATGTGAACCTTAATTTTTTAGACATTCAAAAGGAAGACGATATCCACGAGTTATATGCCAACGAGGTTTTAGAAACTATAAAAGCATGTCAAGCTAATGGATTTCCATTAGATGATATTTGTGTTTTGGTAAGAAAACGAAAAGAAGGAGTCGCTATTGCTAATTACCTCAATGAAAATGGGATTAAGATTACATCCTCGGAAACCTTGCTTTTAAAAAATTCGGATAAAGTGAATTTTATTAATTCGTTTTTAAAGTTACTTATTCAACCGAATAACGACAGTTTAAAAGTTGAAGTCCTCTCCTATTTAGCAGCACAAAATCAAATTGAAGATACACATCTATTTTTTGTCTCTTATCTCAGAAAAAACATTGATGAGATGTTTTCAGAATTAAAACAACTTAACATTTATATAGACAAAAACCAATGCCTTCAATTACCATTATACGAATTGGTAGAACATGTGGTTAGACTTTTTAATCTAAATGAAACCTCAGACGCATACCTTCAGTTTTATTTAGATGTTGTTTTAGAATTTACACAAAAGCAAAATGCAGATGTTGCTGCTTTTATCAATTATTTTGAAAAGAAAGCAGATAAATTAAGCGTGGTAACTCCTGAGCATATGAGTGCGGTTCAAATTATGACCATCCATAAATCAAAAGGCTTAGAATTCCCTGTGGTAATATTTCCTTATGCAGATCTAGATATTTATAGAGAAATAGAACCAAAAGTATGGTTTCCTGTTAAAGCAGAAGATTATAATGGTTACGAAACGCTATTACTTAATTACAATAAAGATGTTGAACATTTTGGAGACATCGGAAATCAAATTTACAACACACACCAATCGCAATTAGAATTAGACAACATTAATTTGCTTTACGTAGTTTTAACTAGAGCTGTAGAGCAATTATATATTATTTCTAAAAAAGACATCAATTCAAAAGGTGAGGTAAACACAAATACTTATGCAGGGCTATTTATTAATTTTTTGCAGCACGAAAATAAATGGAATGAAAATCAATTGACCTACAGCTATGGATTACTAAAACCAAATGAAAACATTTCGGAAAAAACACTAACTTCTAATCCTTTAAAATTAATTTCAGTTCCAAAAGAAGAGCACAATTTAAAAATTGTCACTAAATCCGGATTACTTTGGAACACACAACAAGAAGCCGCCATTGAACGTGGTAACTTGGTACATTTAATTTTATCGAAAATAAAAACTGTTGAAGATGTCGATTTTGCTTTTAATGATTTATTGATTTCAGGAGAAATAACAACAGAACATAGCGATACATTAAAATCTCTAGTTTTAAACGTTATAAAACATCCTAAATTAGAAAGGTACTTTCACAATGATTTCACCATTTACAATGAACGTGATATTATTACAAGCACAGGTTTAATTCTACGTCCAGACCGCCTGAACATTAATTCAAAAAATGAAGCTATTCTTATAGATTACAAAACCGGAGAGGCCAAAGAGTCTTATGCAAATCAGCTTAACAATTATGAGGTTATTTTAAATGAGATGAATTTAACTGTAACCCATAAATTACTGGTTTATATAAATGACACAATTGAAGTTCTTGAAGTCTAATTTTTCCTAGTATCTTTGCTTAAACAACAAAATTTAAATTATGTACGGAGATATAAAAAACCATTTACAACAAGAAATAGAGTCTATAAAAGAAGCTGGTCTTTTTAAGGAAGAGCGTATCATTACGTCTCCCCAAGGCGCAGAAATAACGCTTAATACAGGACAGAAGGTATTAAATTTCTGTGCTAACAATTATTTAGGTTTATCATCACATCCAGATGTAATCCAAGCGGCAAAAGACACTATGGACACACATGGTTTTGGGATGTCTTCAGTACGTTTTATTTGTGGTACTCAAGATATTCATAAAGAATTAGAACAAAAAATTGCCGATTTCTACGGAACAGAAGACACGATATTATACGCTGCAGCCTTTGACGCTAATGGAGGCGTTTTTGAACCTTTACTAACAAAAGAAGATGCTATAATATCAGACTCTTTAAATCACGCTTCTATTATAGATGGTGTAAGATTGTGTAAAGCAGCCAGATATCGTTACCAAAATAATGATATGGCAGATTTAGAAACACAATTAATTTCAGCCAATGCTAATGGGGCACGCTTCAAAATTATTGTAACTGATGGTGTGTTTTCTATGGATGGCCTTGTTGCTCCTTTAGATAAAATATGTGATTTAGCAGACAAGTATGATGCTATGGTAATGATTGACGAATGTCACGCCACAGGGTTTATTGGAGAAACAGGAATTGGAACATTAGAAGAAAAGGGGGTTTTAGGCAGAATTGATATTATTACAGGAACTTTAGGAAAAGCACTTGGCGGGGCCATGGGAGGTTATACCACAGCAAAAAAGGAAATCGTTGAGTTATTACGTCAACGCTCTAGACCTTACTTGTTTTCAAATTCTCTAGCTCCAGCAATTGTTGGTGCTTCTATTAAAGTATTTGACATGCTTAAAAATGACACTACACTAAGAGATAAAGTAGATTGGAACACCAAATACTTCAAGAAAGGAATGAAGGAAGCTGGTTTTGATATTGTAGATGGTGATTCTGCAATTGTCCCAGTAATGTTATATGATGCTAAATTATCTCAAAATATGGCAAATATGTTATTAAAAGAAGGCATCTATGTTATTGGTTTCTTTTATCCTGTAGTCCCAAAAGACAAAGCTAGAATTAGGGTACAACTCTCTGCTGCACATGATAAGAATCAGCTAGATAAGGCCATTTCAGCTTTCATTAAAGTGGGCAAATCATTAAATGTTATCTGATATACTACAATTATTAACACAAACACTCTATATTAGGGCGATATCCCAATAATTTTATATATTTGTCTTTGTTAATAAAGTTTAACAACTTACTTTTGCTAACAATTAACACTTAAAAATTAAAATTAATTAGAATATGAAAAATCTTAGCAGATTATTTTTTGTAGCAGTGCTTATCGCAAGTTTTAGCACTTCTAATGCTCAAGACAAGAACAATCCATGGGCTATTACAATTGGAGCTAACGCAGTTGACTTTTACCCTGTAGGAGAAGACACACCTCAAGGTGACTATTTTGACGAGTACTTTAATGCGAAAGATCACTGGAACATTCTTCCTTCGCTATCTACAGTCTCTGTATCTAGATACCTTAGTGATGGTTTTACTTTTACTGCTAAAGGTTCTATAAATAGAATTGACAAATTTGGTTCAAACTTCGATCCTATTACAGGAGAAGAGTCTACAAACAAAATTGACGATTTAACTTATTATGGTTTAGATGGTGCTGTATCTTACAGTTTTATGGATCTTGTACAGTCTAAAACAATCGACCCTTATTTAGGTGTTGGTGGTGGTTACACTTGGCTTGATGAAATCGGAGCTGGAACTTTAAACGGAACTTTAGGTTTAAAATACTGGTTCTCTGAAAACTTAGGCTTAGATGTTCAATCTACTTATAAGCATGCTTTTGAAGATTATTTACCTACACATTTCCAACATTCAGTTGGTCTTACTTTCAAGTTTGGTGGTACTGATACTGATGGTGATGGTATTTATGATCAAGATGATGCATGTCCTGAAGAAGCTGGATTAGAAATCTTTAACGGTTGTCCTGATTCTGATAATGATGGTATTCAAGATTCTAAAGATGATTGTCCTTACGATGCTGGTTTAGCTGAGTTTAACGGTTGTCCTGATACTGATGGTGACGGTGTAATGGATAAAGATGATAACTGTCCTGAAGTTGCTGGTTTAAAATCTTTAGCTGGTTGTCCAGATGCTGATGCTGATGGTGTTGCTGATGGTGATGACAAATGTCCTAACCAAGCTGGTCCTGCTGCAAACAACGGATGTCCTTGGCCAGATACTGATGGTGACGGTGTTTTAGATAAAGACGATAAATGTCCTAACGAAGCTGGTACAGTGGCAAACAACGGTTGTCCTGAAGTTAAGCCAACTGAAGAAGTAATGGATACTTTAAATGAATATTCAAGATCTATCTTATTTAACTCTGGTAAAGCAACTTTCCAGAAACAAACTGACAAAGTATTACAGTCAATGGTAGCTATCTTTAAAGAATACCCACAAGCTAACTTCTCTTTAGAAGGTCATACTGATTCTGATGGATCTAAATCAATGAACCAAGCTTTATCTGAAAGAAGAGCAAATGCAGTTAGAGATTACTTAATCGCTAATGGTATTAGTGCTGACAGATTAACTGCTGCTGGTTTTGGTGAGTCTAATCCTATCGCTAGCAACAAAACAAGAGCTGGTAAAAAAGAAAACAGACGTGTAGAGGTGAAGTTGAAAAACTAATCACATCTAAAATATATTAAAAAAACGCTCCGATATTCGGGGCGTTTTTTATTTTTATAAAATGATAAGTTTTATAAAATCGGTTCTCATAGATCTTCAAAAGAAAGACCTAAAACTAGAAGACCTCTATTTCATTCTACCAAGTAAACGTGCTGGTGTTTTTCTTAAGCACCACCTTTCTACATTAATAGATCAACCTATATTTACTCCTCAAATACTCAGTAGTGAAGAATTTGTAGAAGAGTTATCTGGTTTACAAAACCTACCTAATACAGATTTATTATTTAGGTTGTACGAATCCTATAAAGCGCTAACTGACGAAGAAGAACAAGAGTCTTTTGAATCGTTTTCTAAATGGGCTCAAATCTTATTACAAGATTTTAACGAGATTGATCGTTATCTCATCCCACAAGAACATATTTTCGACTACCTGAATGCCATAAAAGAGCTTCACCATTGGTCTTTAGAAGTGAACCAAACTAATCTTATTAAAAATCATTTAAAGTTCTGGAAACGACTTAAAATGTATTACACCGCTTTTACGGAAAACCTATTACAGTCCAAACAAGGTTATCAAGGTCTAATTTATAGAGAAGCCGTTGAAAACTTAGAATCGTATATTGAAAATTCTACCCATAAAACACATGTTTTTTTAGGTTTTAATGCCTTAAACACTGCTGAATCTCAAATTATCCAAGGCTTACTTAAAAATGATTTAGCTGAAATTTATTGGGATATTGACACTTCTTTTATTGATGACACTATACATGATGCTGGGTGGTTTACAAGACAACACAGAAAACAATGGAGTTATTTTAAAACGCATCCTTTTAACTGGGTCACATCGCATTACAAAGAAGAAAAGAATATTAAAGCCATTGGCATCCCCAAACTTGTTGGACAAGCAAAATATATTGGTCAAATATTATCGGAACTAACAGAAACAAAAACTAACTTTTCTAATATTGCAGTTGTTTTAGGAGAAGAACAATTATTACTTCCTGTATTAAATTCTATTCCTAAAAACATAACCAAACTCAATGTTACTATGGGTTTGCCGTTACAGTTTGTTCCCTTAGCCTCGTTTTTTGAGCAACTATTTAATGCTCATAAAAACAATCCGAAGCAATTCTATTACAAAGATGTTATAGGATTACTATCGCACCCTTCCGTTTATCCTTTATTTGAAACTACAACAACAAATGTTTCAAGTGCTATAGTCGCAGATATTCAAAAAAATAATACGGTTTATATTACTGTACAGGAACTTAAACAACTTGCTAACTCACATAAAAAACTTATAGCATTATTATTTCAGTCTTGGAACGACAATCCAGAAACCGCTTTAAAAAATTGTTCTGAATTGATTTTAAAAATGAAAGCCAATTTTGATAGCAATAAACAACATCACAGTTTAGAATTAGAATATCTATATCGCTTTAACACCCTATTTAATCAATTATCAAAATTAGATACAACCTATAAATACCTTGAGTCAATAATTTCATTACAGTCTATTTACAAAGAACTCCTAAGCTCAGAAACCCTAGATTTCAAAGGAGAACCATTAGAAGGACTTCAAATTATGGGAATGCTAGAATCGCGTGTTTTAGATTTTGAAACGGTGATTATAAGCTCTGTAAATGAAGGGATTCTTCCTTCAGGAAAAACGAACAATTCCTTTATTCCTTTCGACGTAAAAATTGAAAATAACCTACCCACTTTTAAAGAAAAAGACGCCGTTTACACCTATCACTTTTATAGACTTTTGCAACGCGCTAAAAACGTCTATATTTTATACAACACCGAAATTGATGCTCTAAAAGGTGGTGAAAAAAGTAGATTCTTAACACAGCTAGAAGTTGAAGGGATTCATGAAATAAAAAATAGCATAGTATCTCCAGATGTTCCCATTGTAGAACAAAAACTGACCGAAATAACAAAAACACCATCGGTTATGGAACAAATAAAAGTATTATCTGGAAAAGGCTATTCACCTTCGTCCTTAACCAATTATATCAGAAATCCGATAGATTTTTATTATGAAAAAATACTCGGAATAAAAGAGTTTGAAGACGTCGAAGAAAATATTGCAGCCAACACTTTAGGTTCCGTTATTCACAATTCACTTGAAGATTTTTATAAACCCTTAGAAGGCTCTATTTTAACTATTGAGCATCTTAAAGATTTTAAAAGTCGTACTAAGAAAATGGTAACTAAACATTTTGAAGAACTCTACAACAAAGGTGGTTTTTCTCAAGGTAAAAACCTTATCATTTTTGAAATTGCCCAACGTTACATTTCAAATTTTTTAAATTTAGAATTAGAGAGTATTAAACAAGGAAATGAAATTAAAATCCTTTCGATTGAAGCTGATGAAGCCATTGATATTAAAATTGAAGGTCTCGATTTCCCTATTAAACTCAAAGGAAAAGTAGATAGAATTGATAGCTTTAATGGTATAACTAGAGTTATCGATTATAAATCGGGTAAGGTGGAACAAAATAAAGTAGAAATCGTTAATTGGGAAGACTTAACTACAGATTACACAAAGTACAGTAAATCGTTTCAAATATTATGCTATGCTTATATGATGCGACAACAAAATCTAATAGCGCTACCAATTGAAGCAGGTATTATTTCGTTTAAAAATTTAAGTGAAGGTTTATTGAAATTCGGAAAAAAGGCGTCATCTCATACGAGAACAAAAGACCAATTAATTACGAATGAAACCTTAGATAATTTTGAAATAGAGCTCAAAAAACTCATTACAGAAATCTGTAATCCAAAGCTTAATTTTACTGAAAAAGAACTGGACTAATGACAATTGATAAACATATAATTTTAGAAAGAGACGGTAAAAAACCCATCTTAATTGATACCTTTTATTCTAAAGAAAAATCAAATCAACCTATAGTCATTTTTTGTCATGGCTATAAAGGGTTTAAAGATTGGGGAGCATGGGACCTTATGGCAGAAGCATTTGCCAATGCTGGATTTTGTTTTATAAAATTCAATTTTTCACATAATGGCGGCACGATGGAAAATCCTATCGATTTTCCTGATTTGGAAGCTTTCGGAAATAACAATTACACGAAAGAGCTAGACGATTTAGATGCGGTTATAACTTGGTCTCAAAATCATTTCAAATCGAATTCAAAAATAGACACCAACACTATTTGCTTAATTGGTCATAGTCGCGGCGGAGGTATTGCGCTACTAAAATCTTCGGAAGATCAACGAATCACTAAACTGATTACTTTGGCTAGTGTAAGTGATTTTGCGAGTCGGTTTGGCTCTGAAGAAGCACTTAAAACATGGAAAGAAGACGGTGTTAAATACGTAGAGAATGGCAGAACGAAACAACAAATGCCGCATTATTACCAATTCTTTGAAGATTTTGAAACTCATAAAGCGAAGCTTGATATCAAAGCCGCTACAACACAAATAGACATCCCAATGCTCATTATTCATGGTGATAATGATACTTCTGTAAATATCAGTGAAGCAGACGCGTTACAGCAATGGAATCCTAAGAGTCAACTAAAGGTTATTGAAAATGCAGATCATGTGTTTAATACGAAACATCCTTGGAGTAAAAGAGAACTTTCTGAGGAATTAAAAACTGTTGTCGAAACGGCTATTCAGTTTATAATATAAAAAAAAGCATGCCTTAAGCATGCTTTTTGTGGAGAAGATCGGGCTCGAACCGACGACCTCTTGACTGCCAGTCAAGCGCTCTAGCCAACTGAGCTACATCCCCAAATTATTCGATATTATTTTAGTCCACTTAAAACCAAAACCGGCAATGTGGAACTGTGAAAATCTTTTTTCAAGATTGTATCCTTTTCCCATAATTTATTGAAAAACCCTCGTTTTCGGCGCACGACACATAATAAATCTGGGTCATTCTCTTTATAATGTTCTAAAAGCGCTAAAAATGTATTAGGACTTTCAACGTTTATTGTTGTTGTAATCATTGATTTTAACTCGTCATTAATTTCAAAGTCACGCTTTTTATGATGAGGAGTCTTTACTAAAAGTAAGGTTAATGCAGATTCAAATTGTGTTTTTAAATACTTTAAAGGAAGCAAGACCTTATCTTTTTTTACAGTCGCAGATTTAACGGCCATAAATATTTTTGAATAAGGTTTAAACACGCAATTTTCAGGAACAATTAATGCAGGTATTTGTGTTTGTTTAATAATCTTACCAGACGTTTTTCCTAAATACACTTCGTCTTTAATAGAATTGGTACGTGGCTCTATGAGGATTAAATCAACATTTAATTTTTTACAGATTTTTTCTAAGGTCTTTACCAACTTCCCTTTATATGTTTTGGTAATGACTTCAACACCTTTAGTATCTATGGACGCTACATGTTTTTCTAAAAATGATTTAGACTCGGCTTCTAAAATATCATCTATCTTAATCATGGTGCCTGCTTTGCTATAAACATCATATATTTGAACCACATAAACCTTAGCACCAAAAGCTTGCGCAAAATCTATAGCATATTGTAAATGCGACTTTGCGTTTTTTGAGGAACCAACAGGAACTAATAGCGTTTTCATCTTTAGAAAATTAAGATTAACATTAGGACAAAAGTAAACATTATAAATGATTCGAATAGCAGAAGAAAAAGATATTCAACCCATTTTAGAAATCACAAAAGCTTGTGCTAAATCTATGATTTCTAGCGGTATTTATCAATGGAATGAGCACTATCCCAATACATCTGCATTTCGCAAAGACATTAAACGCGAAGAACTTTATGTTTTAGAAATTAATCATGCAATTAAAGCTTGTATTGTGATTTCTACATTTATGGATTCGGAATATGAGCCTATCAAATGGTTAACACCTAATGTTAATAACATTTATATTCATCGTTTAGCTGTTCATCCTCAATTACAAGGTAAAGGTTATGCACAACAATTGATGCATTTTGCAGAGCAATTTGCTATTGATAACAACTATAGTTCTATTCGATTAGATACCTTTTCGCAGAACAAAAGAAACCAAAAGTTTTACGAACTTCGCGGTTATAAACGATTAGGAGATATTTACTTTCCAAAGCAAAGT
>Ga0209344_10000329_pt1 | contig 88476 bp, 86 predicted proteins | sample Cruoilmetagenom6_FD_187293 | JGI IMG/M metagenome (GOLD analysis project Ga0209344, IMG submission 187293) | Oil polluted marine microbial communities from Coal Oil Point, Santa Barbara, California, USA - Santa Barbara Oil Seep Sample 6 (SPAdes)... | ecosystem: Environmental > Aquatic > Marine... | reverse complement strand
AGGGCTTGCGGTTGTGGGTCATTTTCCGTTCCTCAACTTCGCTTGGATGCGTGATTGCAGATTTCAAGTCTCGGGCCCTGTGGGTTCGGATTCGGTCCCTGAACAAGGCCAGTGGTAGACGCGCTTTATGACGGTTGAGATTCGGCTCGATCAAATTTTGATGACAATCCAAGTCAACGAGTCCAATGCCGCAACCAAGGATTGAGTTTTCTCAGATACGTCCACCAAGGAGCGGTGTCATTTGACGCGTTTCCTCTTGAGAAAGCTCCAGATACTGCCTGAACGAGTCCCTGCCAGTTTCCAGGCGCCGCGCACTTATCCTGGGCGATGGCAGACCTAAAACCGTGTCAAGCGGAAGCCCGGTCATAGTGAAAGGTCGAACGACATCAAGACGTGCCAAAACCGTGGGCACAAACCGGTACACATTGGGTGTCAACTCTTGCGAAATCTGGTCGGGCCGCAGCCCGTCGAAAACGGCAATCACAACGCGGGCGATTTTCTTGACCACGGGACTTCTCCCCTGCTTCAGAACTCCTGCTCATTGCACTGACAATACGACAGCCATGCAACGCAAATCAGAAGCTCCGGGATTTCCCGCGGGATTTCATGGATTTGTCATGGTTTTGAAATCTGCCTGTCGCAAGACGAGCGCTATAGCGAAGGCCTCGGCGGGGGTGTTGATCCCGCATCACAATGAAGGGCTGACCATGACCGACTTGCCAATAATCGGTGCGGCGATGACTATCGCCAATTACGAAACCCACCATGATTTCATGCGCGAACTGCCGCGCGACATCGAGATTCAGGACTTCTTCGATCCCAAACTGCTCAACGGAGATTGGAAGTCGAAAGCAGAAATAACCCGCAAATTGCTCAATGGTCATGAAGGCCGCATTGGTATTCATGGACCATTTTGGGGTTTTAACATCGCCTCCCATGATCCTGACGTACGCGACCTTGTTCGCCGCAAATTCCATCAAGGATTGGATGTCTGCGAAAATATAGGTGCCAATCAGATGGTCATCCATTCCCCCTACACCACGTGGGACTTCAACAATCTCGACAATCATCCTGATGCCCGCGCTGGCATATTAGAGCGCACACACGAAACCATCGGCGATATCGTCAGACGAGCCGCGGACATGGGCTGTGTGCTGGTGGTAGAAAACATTGAGGATGTCGATCCGCATGCCCGGGTGGAACTGATCAAGAGCTTCCAGTCGGACGCCATCGCGGTTTCCATTGACACTGGCCATGCGTGCTACGCACACGGCTCGACCGGTGCCCCGCCAGTTGATTATTACGTCAAGGCAGCAAGTAATCACTTGCAGCATGTCCATCTGCAGGATGCGGACGGCCATGCAGATCGCCACTGGAGCCTAGGTGAAGGCATTATCCACTGGCACTCGGTCTTTGCCGCACTGGGTGAACTGACATCCAATCCGCGGTTAATCGTAGAAATTCGCGACAAGGCCAAAATCCCCGCTTCGGTTGCCCGTTTGCAGGCTCTTGGGTTGGGTCGTTAGCGCCAAAGCTCAAATCCGCATACCACACGGCCGCTTCAAACCATACTGAAGTGCCGATTTTCCATCGGCGGATGGGATACGGAAAAATTGAAACAGCACCATCCTTGTCGGCAGACGACAGTGAATTATGTAATTCAGGACCGTTAGCGGCAAGTATCCCCGGTTGGCACATGCTGGCGACAACGGTTCGTTTTTGTCGATTGCAACAGTTAGGAGGATCAGGATGTGGCAGCAAATCAGCGCTGAACTTGGTTCTGGCGGCGGGCCTGCAAATGTGATCATTGCTGTTCGCATTGCCGGGGCCATTCTGCTCTGCGGGTTGATTGGCTATGAACGTGAAATACACAAAAACACAGCAGGCTTGCGCACCAACATACTTGTCGGTGTTGCAGCATCAGCATTTGCCCTCATTACTCTGACCATGCTCGACACGCCATTGGCCGGCGATGATGTCAATGCAGATCCCATTCGCCTTGTGGAAGCCGTGACCAATGGCGTAGCATTTCTCGCTGCCGGCATTGTGGTCTTCTCGAAAGGTGAAGTTCGCGGACTGACGACAGGTGCCAGCCTGTGGGTATCAGCAGCAATTGGTTTGGCGACTGGACTGGGGTATTGGTCGATTGCCTTGATGCTCACCCTTGTCGGCGTGTTTGTGCTTGCCGGACTGCGCCGGATGCAAATTGCTACTGGATTGAAAGACGAAAGCGATTAGGCTATCGGCGGTTTAAGTGCAAAAGTTTTTCAAAGGTTACAATGCTGTATCAGGTTAGCCTGTTCTCAGCCGGAGCATGGCCAACAGGGCAACACCAATACGCCAATCCCGCATTGTCTGACGTCAACACCCGAACGAAAGATTAGAGGAATTGAACAACGGTGAATTTACGGTTCATCATACCGATTGGGAAATCGAGGTGACGCAGAGGCCTGAAACTCCGTCGAACGAAACTGGCAAGCGGGTCAAAACATCGCAACTGCCCACCCGGCAGTCCTTCGATAAGTTGGGCAACCCGCGCACCGCCTTTTACCGATGGTATGATTTCCACCTCAGCGGTGGGTTGGGTGCTTTCGATGATCAGTCTCCGCGACCGAATGCGGTCTGACCCTATTCTCCAAGACCGGCGCGACGATATGATCGTGTTTGCGCTGGGACATGAGGCGCTGACACTACTGGAACCGGCAGTCAAAATTGCTGATGAGGAAAGGCAATTTGTCTCTGAATCGTCGGCATATCGAATCCTCAAAGCTGCTGATGTGATCCCTGCGCCTGGCTATGTGGTGATCAAGGCAGCCAATGATTTCAAAGACAAATTTTAAACCATCAACGAGATGTGACAGATCGACTTTACCTACTTCAAGATCATTGTCTGGGGTTGGTGCGACCTCAGCCCGATCCTGGAAGATTACAGCCGTCCCATGACTGCCTCGAAGCATTGCACGAACATGCGGGCCGAAGACGTGGCAGAAACGATCCAACTGGCACTTGACGCATCAGCTTGTGACCAGACCGCCGTACGCCACAAACAGCGCAAGCCCAGCGATAACCGGTGCTGCTGGAAAATTACTACCTGCCCGGCAATCTTGAACGCAAGATCGCGATTTTCTTGAGAGAAAGGGAGAAGTTCAGGAAGCTCACAATCCCCAACGTCGCTTGCAGCATCAAATACAAACGGCCTAATCAGCCGCACAAACGAACCTGAGCCTCCAATACTCAGGCCGCTCTGAGTCCCAGTCCATGTAACAACGGCACTTTTTGACGCAGTGGCGAGAAAACCTCAGAAAGCAGTCGAATAATCCAGCTACTGGATTTGGCAGACTCAAGTTTCTCCCACGCCATTCCTCATCTGGCCATGAAGGCGCGCCAGCTGCCGCATGCGCTGATTTCTTCCGCTCCGGTCACCGCGTGGGCTTCAACCAGGAACCCCGATGCAATGGTTCCGTCAGCAAGAGAAATTTTACCGATACCCAAAGGTGAAGGTATCGCCGCCACAAACTTACCGAAAGCTTCAGGACTGAGCGACCAGACTTCGACTTCGATTGCAGCCCCCTGTCCTGCAGCAATACGCAACAGGCCAGGCTTTGCAACTGGTGCGGTCGGCAATGCAAAGAATTGGTAGTCCGGTGCAGTGCGGGTTGCCCGAAGCAGTTTGGCTTTCAAATCCGTCAATTGACTGTTCAGTGGCATGCCCGACAAATGCGCACCAACGACCACCAGTTCGATTTCTTCATCGGCTGTGACTGCCGCGCTGTGGCTCAGGCTTACGCCAAGAAGTTGGGCTGCATACTCGGCCAAAACCCTGTCCGCACCGCCTTTCCCAAGTAACGTCACGCCGAAGGGCTTGCCGTCAGAGCGCGAACCATAAGGTATGGCCAAGCCGCTCATGTCGAGCAGATTGACAAAATTGGTATAGGTACCGAAGCGGGAATTGGGACCGATGGGGTCGGCCGCAAGTTCGTCGCGGGTGTAGACTGTTGGGATGGTCGGCACCAAAAGCATGTCGAGGCCTGCAAGCAGGGCATCTGCCGCACTTTTCAGTTCCTGCAATTTGTAGAAACCTTTGAAAGCATCCGCTGCAGTAAGACTGCGTGCACCCAAAATGATCTGCGCTGTCACCGGGTGAAGTGCGGCTTCGTGATCTTCAGCAAAATTTTCGATTGCCGCCAGCCGTTCGGCCACCCAAGCACCTTCATATAGCATGTCGGCGACCGCGTAGAGTGGGTCGAAATCGACCTCGACAATTGTCGCGGTTTTCGCAACTCCCAGCACCGCCTTCTCGAATGCCTCTTGTTGTACCTTATCACCGAAAAACCGGATGCTTCGCCGAGAAGGTATTCCAATAATTGGTTTACCGCCAATTGTTGACGACAAGACATCGCGTTCGAGCGAATACGGATCGCTTTCGTCATGAGCGGCTGCAGCGGCAAACACGGTCCAGGCGTCATCAAGCTCGGACGCAAATATTGACACACAATCCAGTGTCCGGCACGCAGGCACCACGCCTGTCGTCGACAAAGCGCCCAGTGATGGTTTCAGCCCGACGATACCATTCAAGGCTGCAGGAACCCTGCCAGACCCGGCTGTATCCGTCCCTAGTGCAAAAGTGACAATACCCTGCGCCGTGGCAACCGCAGAACCTGAACTCGAACCGCCGGGAACCAGACTGTCATCAAGCGCATTGCGCGGAACCGGAAAAGGCGTTCTGACACCCACCAGACCCGTGGCAAATTGATCGAGATTGGTTTTGCCAACTACGATCGCACCCGCCGCCTTCAACCGCGCAACAACCGCGGCGTCAACCTCGGGAGTATAGGCAAATTCCTGACAGGCCGCTGTTGTGGGCATACCAGCGACATCGATATTATCCTTGACCGCAAACGGCACTCCCCAAAGCGGCTTGGCAACCGGATCGAACGGACCAAGTGCAGCCGCAGCGCGCTCCAATTCTTCCCTCGTGGCCAGATAAATGAAAATTCCCGGATCACCAACCACATCCTGACGCGCCAACACACCGCGCAAAATGTCGTTGGGAGAAACGCCCGCTGCATATTTTGCATGTAAGGCAGAAATGGTTACGTCTGGATTTGTCACTTAAATATCTCGCTTTAGTCGAAGGCTGGATGAGGGATGGCGTTAAGGAGTTCGCGGGTGTAGGGATCGGCAGGATTTTCCAAAACCTGGTCACATTCACCTTGCTCAACAATCTTGCCGCCGCGCATGACGATTACCCGGTCACAAAGCAACCTTACCACCGATAGATCATGGGAAACAAATAGATAGCTCATGCCGAGGCGTGCTTTCAGATCCACCAGAAGATTGAGCACAACAGCCTGAACAGAAACATCAAGCGCAGCGGTCGGCTCATCAAGCACCAAAAGCTCTGGATTGACTGAAATAGCGCGTGCAATACCGACGCGTGCCTTCTGCCCCCCAGAAAGCTGATGCGGAAACCTGTCCAGCAGATGGGCAGGAAAACCGACCAGTTCCGCAAGCTCTTGGACGCGATCCCGCATTTGTCTGCGGGATTTCAATTGTCCCATACGCATCAGTGGATCGGCAATCGAACGCGAAGCCGTAAAACGCGGATTGAGACTGTCTGTAGGATCCTGAAATACCATCTGCAACTTGGTCCGTAGCGGTGACTTCGCAAAAGTCTTGGCTGGCATGTTTGCAATTTCAGAACCATCAAAAATGAGGCTGCCACTGGTCGGATTCAGCAGCCGCATGATCATTGATGAAGTCGTGGATTTGCCGCAGCCGGATTCGCCCACAAGACCGACGCATTCACCCCGTCCAACAATAAAGGAAATGTCGTCCACGGCTCTGAATACCGGTCGGGCTTCTGCCTTCGGGTGCTTCGTCGAAGAAGTTGATTTGAGCGGATATTCCTTGACCAGGTTTTCGACCGTCAATATCGCTTCTGACTTGCCAGCATTGGGTGTGGATACGGCCAACGCTGGCACCTTGGTGTCTTCAGGAAGCAATTCACGAATGGTACCCGAAGAGCGTGGCGTCGCCCTGATGAGCTTTTTCGTATAGGGATGCTGTGGGTTCTGAAACAGCGATTTCGCGTCTGCTGCCTCCACCACTTCACCGTCCTTCATGACGATCAGATGGTCACAATAAGCGGCAGCCAACCCCAAATCATGGGTGATCAGTATGGTCGCCATGTTACGCTCGCGGGTCAGCTCCGCCATCAGATCCATCACCGCCTTTTGCGTGGTTACATCGAGACCGGTCGTTGGCTCATCAGCAATCATCAATTGGGGTCTGCAAGCCAACGCCAGTGCGATGACGATACGCTGACACATTCCCCCCGAAAGCTCAAAAGGATAGGCGTGATAGCGCTCGCCGGGATTATTGATGCGAACTTGCCTAAGCACGTCAATCGCTTTTTGTTTGGCATCATGGCGGGTCGCTTGCAGGTGTTGACATAAAACATCCTCAATTTGCTGCCCCACCTTGCGGATGGGATTGAGAGCCGACCGCGGGTTTTGAAACACCATCGAAATTTCGCGTCCCCGCAGTAAGACCATGTTTTTTTCGCTGGCATTGCCGATATCCATGCCACCAAAGCTGACGCTGCCGCCGGAAATATACCCGGCCTGATCCAGAATACGCATCAGGGTGTAGGATGTTACCGATTTGCCCGAACCGGACTCTCCGACTATCCCCAAGGTTTGCCCCTTCATGAGGCTGAAACTGACATCCCTGACCGCATGGACGACCCCATTGCGGGTGGAGAAATCGACCGAGAGATCCTTTACCTCAACCAAGGCGTTCATCAATATCTCCTCAGCTTCGCTGTCGTGGATCGACGAGGTCGCGCAGACCATCGCCAAGCATGTTGAAAGTAAAGACGGCGAGCATCAACACAGCTCCTGGAAACAGCGCCAACCACCATTCACCCGAAACGATGTAACGCGCGCCTTCAGCGACCATGATGCCCCACTCAGGGGTCGGCGGACTGACACCAAGGCCGATAAAACTCAGGCCGGCGGCATTCAGGATCGCCCATCCCAGATTGAGAGATATCTGCACCATCATCGGCGGCAGCGCGTTTGGAAATATCTGCGTCGCAAGAATGCGAATATCGCCATTTCCCGATAATCTTGCTGCCTGAACAAAGCCCGCATCGCGGCGCACATTGACCTCAGCCCGAGCCATCCGGGCATAAAAAGGCAAATTCACGATCGCTGTTGCATAAACGATGTTTTCGACCGAGTTGCCCAGTGCCGCGACAATGCCCATCGCCAGAACAAACAGCGGAAACGCCATGATTGTATCGATAATCCGACCCGTTACCTTGTCCAGCCAACCGCCATAGTAACCCGACAATGATCCGATAATCGAGCCAAAGACAAAGGAAATCGCCACTGCCGAAAATGCAATGGCAAGGTCAAGCCGGGTCGCCATCAACACACGTGAAAACACGTCGCGTCCGAGATCATCAGTACCGAACCAATGCGCAAGCGATGGCGCTTGCAACGCGTCTGCGACTGAACTTTTCAGAGGATCATACGGGGTGATCAATGGCCCCAGCAACGCTGCCACCAACATCAAGGCGAACAGTATGAATGCAATCAGCGTCATCGGGTTTGATTTGAGAATATAGGCCAAATGCCGCAACATATTCGCACGCGTCGGTGCGGCGGCCCCAGATTGGCGTGTCACTGCCGCATTGAGATCAGCAAGCGAAATACCATCCTCACCTGATACCGGTTTTATCATGTCGGTTGTTTGCGAAGGTTTATTCATCGGACTGCGCTCCTAACCGTCAAAGCCGACACGTGGATCAATGGCTGTGTATGCCAGGTCGATCAGCAGGTTTATGGTGACAAAAAGCACTGCCATCGTGAGGACAAATCCCTGCACAGCAGCATAGTCGGAGACCACCAGCGCTTCGACGGCATAGGACCCGATTCCAGGCCAGGCGAAAACTTTCTCGACCAGCACATTGGCGCCCAACATGAAGGAGAACACCATTCCCAGCGTTGTGATGATGGGCAGTAGCGCATTACGGAACGCGTATGTGAACAGCACTTTACGCCAGCTCAGACCGGCGGCCCGCGCGGTGCGGATGAAATCGCTGCTCAGGACCTGCAGCATCGCCGCACGGGTCATTCGCGCTATCGGCGCAAGCGTAAACAAACCCAAGGTGATTGCAGGCAACAGCAATTGCCGGAACGCGGCCCAGGCAGTAGCACCGTCACCAGCAATCAACGCATCAACGACGTAAAAACCGGTGACATGGGGCGGTGAAAGATAAACAAAGTCCAGCCGCCCCAAGGGAGACGGCGCGACACCCAGTTGATAGTAGAAAACATAGACCAGCAGTAACCCGGTAAAAAATACCGGCAGAGAAACACCTGCGGTCACAATGATACGACAGAGCTGGTCAATCCAGGTGCCCGGTTTGGTGGCCGCAAGAATGCCAAGCGGCAATGCAACGCCAAGCGACAAGACAAGAGCAAAAAGTGTCAGTTCCAGTGATGCAGGTAATCGCGACATGACATCCGCGGTCACCGGCTGACCCGTGGAGATGGAATTGCCCAGATTACCGGTCGCAAGATCGGCAACATAGATGATGAACTGTTCAGGGAGTGACTTGTCCAACCCCAGCGAAACCCGCACTTCCTGAATGGATTCCAGCGTTGCTGCCGGACCGGCGAAGTACGCTGCCGGGTCACCCGGCAGCGCACGCGTGAGAAGAAACGCAACAATGACAACACCGATCAATGTTGGGATGGCCTCGGCAACACGACCGAGCACTGTCATTGTTTTGGATTTCGCCATTGCGTTCCCCTATCCGGCTTTTTCCGATCTCACGCTTTTGAAAGTTTGCGTGGATCAATTTGTCTGTGGAACCAATATTCATATCCCCCCAGGTCTTTCGACATGGCGGAGCTGAGCGTTGGCTGCCAAAGCGGAATGCGCGGTACGTCTTCAAACGCAATCTCGATCAAACGCTTGATTTTGGGTTCCCAAGCCGGGTCGTCAGTAGCCAGATGCAGGGTCTCTTCAACCAGCGTCGCGATTTCAGGGTTGGAATAGTTGGACGCATTGAACAGGCTGGTTTCGAGATACGACCAGAAGAAATAGTAATCAGGATAGTTGAGCCATCCTGCGAAATCATCCAATGACATTTCCAGACGCTTTTCCACCAAAGCCGCTGTACGCCAGTTGGCGCCCGGTATCTTCTCAATCGGCGCTTTCACGCCAATCTTGGCCAGGTTTTCCTGAATGAGAAGTGCTGCCGGCTCCATCCAGGAGACCAGATCCAGGCTGATATAGAACGGCACAGTGAAACCATCCGGATAACCAGCTTCTGTCAGCAGTGCCTTGGCCTTTTCAAGGTCGGTAGAATAGGGAAACGGCTGCGGCCACTGCGTGGTGGCAGGACTCATTTCACTTGCGCCCCACATCGGCACGCCCTGGGAATAAGCCGCTGTCTTGAAGATATCTTCATAGGGGATCGCATAGGCCATGGCTTGGCGAACCTTCTTGTTTTTGAAAGGTTCGAAAATTTCATTACAAGCCACAACGAACAGGGAATTCTCGATCGGCGTGCTGATGACATTCAAGTCTCCCTTGTCACGCAGCTCCAGCGCATCTTTGGGTGGGACTTCATAGGACATGTCGATATCACCGCGCTCGACCAACGCGCGACGGGTCGATGGCGATGGGATTTCCCGCATGATCACGCGGCTGACTTCAGGAAGCTCTCCACTGGACCAGTTGTCGTTGCGTGTATAAACAAGCTGTTGTCCCGGTTCCCAGCGCTCAACAACGAACGCGCCACTGCCAGCGGTATTGCGATGCAGATATTCAGTCGCCCAGGGATCATCAGCTGTCGCATTTGCCAGCGCCACCTTTGAATTGATGATGAATGGCACCGGGACAGCGAGATCAGGAAGTGTGAGCTTCGAAAATTTCGGCAGGGTGATGACAAAGGTATGGTCATCGACAACGGTGAACTGTTCAGGATTTTCGAGAAGGCCCGCTTTCATCTGAGTGGTGGGGAAGCCGCCCAGAGTTACCGCGCGATCCAGCGACCACTTGACGTCAGTTGCGGTAACCGGTGTTCCGTCAGAAAAAACCGCGTCCTTGCGCAGATTGAATGTGATGGTCAGTCCATCTTCAGAAAAGCTCCAACTTTCAGCAAGATCAGGCTCGATCACAGACGAATCATAGCTTAACGAACCGTCGGGCATCGTCTTGGTACCAAAGCTCACCAGTCGATCATATGCGTTGACCGCAACCTGATAACTCGGTCGATTGGTGCCCTTCCGGTGCAAATCGAGCGAGTTGATCGTCGTGCCCAAGGCAATAACAACGGTTGAGCCGCCCTGAGCCGACGCCGGCAAGACCTTGGCAAACGGCAAAGCCATTCCCAAGCCGATAGTGGCAGCACCTGCCACGCCGGACTTCATGAATTGTCGACGGGAAAAATGAGTGCTTGTGGGTTCTTCTCGGGACATGCTGTACTCCTTGCTAACAAAGCTGTTGGGTCATGTTAACAATTTGTATGCAATCATCATGCCAACAAATTTAATTCTTAATATTCAATAACTTAAGTGCATACAATAAATCTGACCACAGGCCAATTTGCCCATATAGACAGCAAACCGCCCTAATTATCGGCAAAAATGCATAAGGCTAAAAATTAATCAATTGGTCTCTGATTGCATGCAATTTGCATTCTCGAGCGCCATGACGATGCGAATCCACCCAAAATCGTTGAATACATGGTGTTTTGCCTTCTGTTCCCTTGGTCAGTATTGTATGCAGCCAGTCAGATTCGGAGGCTCGATTGGCACAACCAAAGAAAAGCAGATTGGGCACCATGGTCGACGACATGGTCCGCGCCATAGCAGACGCCATTATCAGCGGTGAATGGCTGCCGGGTCAGAAGCTCGACGAATTCGCGCTGGCGAGCCGCTTTGGTGTATCGCGCACACCCATTCGGGAAGCGCTGAGCCAGCTTGGTGCCATGGGACTGGTCGACAAGCGCCCGAACAAAGGTGCCGTCGTCGCTGAAGTCAGCCAACAGCAGCTCACCTCGATGTTTGAAGCCATGGCCGAGCTTGAAAGTATTTGCGCACGGCTTGCCGCAGAACGCATGACCAAAACCGAGCGCTATGAGTTTGAGGCCAGACACATCGCCTCTGCCCAGTTTGTGGTTTCAGGCGCAGAGGTCGAATATGAGGCCCACAACACCCAGTTCCATACCGATATTTATGCCGGTGCACACAGTCCTCATTTGTTTGATCTGGTTATTGCAACACGCGCTCGACTTGCCCCCTTTCGGCGGGCCCAGTTTCGTTTGCCGGACCGTCTCGTCAAGTCACATGCAGAACATCAGTTGATCGTAACCGCGATCTTGCGCGGTGACGGCCGAGGGGCCGAAGATGCTGCACGCCGCCATGTTGCCACGGTGAGCGACGCAAGCTCACACCTTGTTTTGTCCACACAACACCGCGTCAGTGCACCGAAGAAAACGGGCTGAAAACTTCAAGCGCTATCGCTCGGTGCAGGCAAAACCGAAAGTAGCCGATATCTGACCCACCAGATCGAGCATTTCCCGGCTATCAACCATAGACATTGGATACGTTGCGTCTGGATGGTCAACGTTGAATTTTTCCAGCGGGGCATCGCAGAGTGACGACACGACATGGCTGGTCATGACAATGCTGATGAACCCGCTAACATGACCTTCGGCCTGACAGAGAATGTGTCCGGCCTCGGTTATTTTGAAGCAACCGGGACGCCGCTCTGCCAACCGCTTGCCGACAATATCCTCCAACCGTTTCAAGGCAATGCTGATCGTGGGCTGGGTTACCCCCGGATATTCTGCTGCACGCGTCGACCCGCGTTAATCAACAACCACCATGGAGATGCGAAGAAGATCTTAATCAACGCCGCACGGAAACTCTTGCCCATAAGGCTTCATCATAAACTTCATCAATGATCGGCATTGAGAATAAGTTTCCGCATTGTGATTGAGCTGGTGCAACGTATTTCTGAGCGCTGTCAATGGTGTGAATTGAGGACCGGATCATGTGTTTGACAATGGAGGTTACAAAGTGAACGCAATTGCAAATCTATTGGAACCCGCAGCAGCGGGCGCATTTGACTCGGCCGCACTGGGTGCAATCAGCAGGGCAACTGCGGAAGAACTGGATAAGATCAAGGAAAGGCCAAAACACTTTTCATCGCCAACTGGTGAGGGTTGAAAAAGTCTTGGCTTTTTTTTTCGGATCAGCGAGCGCAACCGCTCGCGTCTCTCTTTTCCGTGCAGGTTTTTCACGCACGTTTTGCCACTGCGTTTCCTGCCAATTTGTTCGGCTTTATGTGGAACTTCTTCAGCTTGCAACCGTTTTAAGATCGGGGCAAAAAAATGAAAGGAGTAACTTATGGATCATTCAACAACAGGTAGCCTCATCTCATCCTCCGACGTAAACGGCACAGATGTTTATGGCCGCACAGGCGACAAAGTGGGTCAGATTGATCATCTAATGATCGACAAGCAGTCAGGCAAGGTTGCTTATGCAGTCATGCATTTCGGCGGCTTTCTCGGGATTGGAGAAGACGAGCATCCCGTGCCATGGCAAAAACTGGATTACGACACATCCAAAGATGGATTTGTGACCGATATCACGGAAGAACAGCTTAAAGGTGCACCGGAGCGCGGAACAAACTGGCGCACCGATCGCGACTGGGAGAAGCGAACACACGATTATTACGCCGTGACTCCTTATTGGGGGATGTAACGCCTCCGCGTTTGTTTGCTTCCTCATCTGCGGCCATCACCATGGCCGCAGATTTTTTCGTACCCGGTGCGCCGATTTTGACACGCCAATCGGACCCGGCTACCAAATCGTGCGCTGTACGCAATGGTCAGAACTCGCTGATTTGGAATCTTGAATTTATCTGAAAATTTCTCTGAAATATTGGGAACTATCTCGCTGCTGAGGCGTTGGACAAGGAGCGATAAGTCCGTGTGAAGAATCAACAAAAAAGAGTTTAATGGGCGATGGAACACCACCTGGATTTTTACTCTCTGGTAGGGTTTTCTCACGAAACAGCAGCTCCGGAAAATCTGGACGGGCTGTCTATTTCAACAGATGAGACAGCGTTGTTTCTCGATTTTGATGGGACTTTGGTGGATATCGCTGACACCCCCGATGCTATCGCTGTCAGCCGGAGTGACCGGTTGTTGTTGGATCGGTTGAACACGCATTTCAACAATGCAGTGTCTGTAATTTCCGGACGCAATCTCCGCGCCATCAAACAATATCTTCCAAGCTTTTCAGGCACGATCTCAGGTGGTCACGGAGCCGAGATTTGTCATAACTCTGGTAACGTTGCAGAAATTGAATGCAACTTCGACAGACTTGAGCACATCAAGAAAGCCGCGATAGAATTCGCCATCATTGACCCGCGTGTACTTGCCGAAGAAAAACAGCACGGCATTGTGCTTCATTTCCGTCAGCACCCCGAACTTGAGGGCAAGGTTCATGATTTCCTGAAATCATTGATCGACGGCGATGACGATTTCGAGCTGCAGGAAGCCAAGATGGCCGTTGAGGTCAAGCCCAAGGGCATATCCAAAGCCAGCGCCATCGAGAATATCATGGCGTCAGACGCATTTGATGGACGCACAATCCTGTTCGCCGGTGACGATGTCACCGATGAAATCGCATTCAATTTTGTCAAGGAACGCGGTGGAATCACCATCAAAGTTGGCGAAGGTCTCACCGCAGCCCAATACCGGACCGCAAGCCCGGCCACTTTCAAGAACTGGCTACTGGCGCAGATCGCTCCCCACCACCGGGAGTGCTGAACATGGGAAGACTGATCGTTGTATCCAATCGCGCGCCATCGATTGACGGCTCCAGCGATTCCGGAGGGCTGGTTGTTGCTCTGAAAGAGGCACTTTCTGAAAGCGGTGGTCTTTGGATCGGCTGCACATCGCAGGAATCTCCCTCAGAATCACTCCGTATCCATAAAAGGCAGGAATTTGATATCGGTTTGATGGAACTCAAACCCGAACTCTACCGAGATTATTATCTGGGTTACTCAAATTCAGTGTTGTGGCCCGCACTACACGGTCGAGTAGATCTCATTGATGTCCAGCCCCGATATGCGGCCGCTTACCGTGAAGTAGCCAGAAGACTAGCCCGCCAAATCTCCGAAGTCCTGAACCCCGATGATTTAATTTGGGTACATGATTACCAAATGATACCCTTAGCGCACGAACTTAAGGCCCTTGGCGTGACGTGCCGGATTGGATTCTTTCTACACATCCCGTTGCCCGACCTGCAAACATTCAAGGCGATTCCCGATTGGCAGAATGTAGCCGAGTGGCTGGCCGATTATGACCTTGTGGGTTTGCAGACCCAACGAGATCTCGGCAATCTGATCAATATCTTCCGCCACACACTGCGCGGCGAGCTCCGCTCCAACGGCGATGTGGGAATCTGCGGACGCGATGTATCCATCGGATGTTTTCCAATCTCGATTGACGTTGTTGGTTTCAAAAAGCTGGCCATCGAAGGTTCGCTCAACACAGAACCGGCACCGATGCCAAGATTGATTGGGGTCGACCGGTTGGATTATTCCAAAGGGCTGCCGCAGCGCCTGGCCGGATATGGAACATTTTTGGAAAAATACACGCAGTTCCGCAGTCAGGTTTCGCTGCTGCAGATTGCCCCTCCGACCCGCGACGATGTCGCCGCCTATCAGGCCATTCGGGCTGAACTGGAATCATTGTCTGGCCACATCAATGGGCGCTATGGCACTGTAGATTGGACACCTGTGCAATATATCCACCGCACCCTGCCGCGCGAGGAATTGGCTGTGTTGTACCGCTTTTCCAAAATCGGACTTGTCACACCGTTGTTTGACGGCATGAACCTGGTCGCCAAGGAATTTGTCGCTGCCCAGGATGATACTGATCCGGGAGTATTGATCCTGTCGCAATTCGCCGGCGCCGCTGAAGAGATGTCTGAAGCTCTCATCGTCAATCCACACGATCCTCAAGGCATCGCCGAAGCCATCAAAACCGCACTTGACATGCCGCTTTCTGAACGTATTGAGCGCCATTCTGCGCTTTTTGCGCATATGAAGAAACATGATCTGCACCACTGGAGCACCACCTTCCTCAAGCGGCTGCTTTCCATTGACCGGTTGGATAACGACCTGGTTGCGCCCCTTCCCGGCTCGATGACGTGGTCACAAAGCGCCTAGGCTTCTGCATAAACAGCAGGAGCGCAACCGGTAGGCTTTCGGCCAATATACTATGACTTGAGAAGATTTTCCTCGGATTCCGGCACCCTTCCGGAAGTCTGATCGATATCGATTGTTTCATTGGAAAGATCGCCTTCCGCTGCAGTTGCATCACTGCTCTCATCGCGGGAAACCGGCGGCAAATTGGCTGGTTGCCGAGTTAAGGAAGGAGCCTCATCCATCCTGACGATGGGCACCCCTCTGGGGAACACCACCTCACGGGCTGGGTCGGGCAATTCAATACCACCTTCAAGAAGCGCGTTCTTGGTTTGACGCAATAACGCAGAATTGATCTTGGCAGGTGAATAGGCAACGCTGTCAAACCAGTAATAAATCCGCAGATTGATGGTGGCATCACCAAGTTCGTCCACCAGGACCAGCGGTTCGGGCCGGTTGAGCACCGCAGAATGTTCGTTCAGCACTGTGCTGATCAAACGCTGCGCGAGGGAAACGGATGAATCGTAGCCAATGCCGACCTTGTATTCCGCCCGGCGACTGGGAATTGAACTGTAATTCTTGATCGTGTTCTTGAAGACAGTGGCATTGGGAATTTGCACATGGTTGCCATCAAGGGTCAGTAACACAGTACTGCGGGTATTGAGATTTTGGACGATGCCGGTATGGCCAGCCACCTCAATCAGATCACCGCCGGCAAACGGGTTGCGGATGCTGAGCAGCAGGCTGGCCAGAAAGTTCTCGGCGATATCGCGAAAGGCAAAGCCGATAATGATACCGATAAGTCCGGTACCACCCAGTAAAGTCAGCGCCAACTGAGTGAGACCGGCCACACGCAGCACGAAATAAAACCCCAAGAGAAAAACTGGTATGGCGATGATCTTGACCACGACATTCAGCAACAGCGGTGATTCAATCCGGCCTGTCAGAAGATGACGAGCGACCCTTGAAACCAGAAGAGACAGCAGCCAGGCAGCCACGATGATGACCACCGCCAGCAAGATGAGTGGCCAGACCTGTACAGCCTCCTGAACAATGCGGACGCTTTCCGCCCAGGCACGCACGAAGGTTGAGCTCACATCTGTGTCGACCTCAATGCGGTTGACAACAGCGACCACGCCTTCTGTCTTTTTAGCCAGATTGCCTGCCCAGTTGCGGTTGACCACTGTTGCCGCTTCGCCATCTATAAAAGCCACCCCATCTGTAACCGTCACACGTGGTGATTCGTACCATCCGGTGGCACGGATGATGTCAACCAGACGATCAGCTATTTGTTTGTCTGAAGCCTCGGGTAGCACTTCGACCTGCCTGGTCGAAGGCGGATCGTCAACTGGCATGGTGCCATTGGAGAGTTGGGCATGCGTCGACAAAGCGCCAACGAAAACAATCGCCGCAGCAATTAGCAGAATACGAAGGCTCGACAGGACGACAGCCACAAGCCCTAGCCCGCGGCGTTTCGGATTATGGCCGCTATGTCATCCAAGCTGTGATTGGTCAGTTCCTTGTTCAGCGAAAGGATAATGCTATCTGCCACGGTCTTGTGAAAGACCTCTCGCAATTGCCCCAGGGTCTGCGGATCGGCAATGAGGATCATATGTTTGAATTTGCCAGCCTCCTTGAGGGTAAACAGCGTCTGTGCCACCTGCTTGGCAAACGTTGCCTCGTTGGTCTGCCGCGGTGTCTGCTCCTCAGGACGAGACCCGGAGGGTCCTTCTTCAGCCAGGTTCATAGGTGTAAGCCGCTGCTCTTCGCTCAGGCTCATGGAATCTTTCACACCTTGCGTTCGCAGCAGGATTGCCTGATGCCCATCTGCGACAACAACAAGGGATTGCTGAGGGACGGTTACAATCTCGGAATCGGACATGAAGTACTCCTTGGGTTTACCGCGCGAAAACACATAAAAATTCAACGCCCGACTGGAAGAAATGTTCCTTGTTTGATTTTTGCAGGGCGAAAGAAAGTGAATCACGGAGATCCGTAAAACCTGCATTCCAGATCGCGCGCAGTGATTTCAAGCGATGTTGTACTGGCGGCTTCCGCGGTCAAATCTGATTAAACCGCTAGACCTGAAGCAGCTTAAGATCGCACTGACCGTGAATTGAAAGGTCGCATCGTCGTGAAAATCTCAGAAGTCGCTGAACGCACCGGGCTTGGCATTTCTACAATTCACTTTTAGGGGAAATCTGGGCTTTGTCCGTTCATCGAGCGTGGATCTGACGGAAAACGCGCATCCTCAAAAATGACCCGGACCGGTTGGCCTTGTTGGCGTCCTATCGCCCAAGCGTTCGTCTGCGGAAATTTACGCGTCAGGCGATGAAACAATCCCGGAGCGCAAAATTGCTCTGTTGGCACATAGGCAGAGCCTTGAGGATCGACAAGCGGAGCTGAACCGGTGCCGCACCATCCTCAACCGCAAACTGCAAAGATATGATGAGATATTTGAGGATCAAAAACATCAGAGTAATTGTGGTCGGCGCCTCTGGCGATATTGGCCAAATCGCCTGCAAGGAACTTGCACAGAGACACGAGATTGGGCCGCAGGCCGCTCGAGTGGAACTTATCAGGTTGATGTTGGCGACATGAAGAAAGTGAAATCGCTATATGAGAATGTCGGCGATTTCGATGCTGTGGTGTCGTGTGCCGGTGACGCGACAATTGCACCGTTTGCCGCGCTGACTCAGGACAGCTTCATGCTTGGTCCGCGGCAAAAAAGTGGTGGGACAAGTAAATTTGGTCCTCGCTGGACAAGACGTCTTTGCGGAAGCGGGCCATCTGCTTGTGGAAATATATGCAATGATGCAGACGTTCGCCCGCCCCGGTCGGGCGGGCTCTTTACCAAACCTGTCCGTGCTTTGCTGGGCTAGGCCACGCATGCCAGACGAGGCTGGGCGCCTTCTATGAACTCGCCATGCAAGGCCTGGATTGCCGGCTTGAGGGCGCTGCGGTCAACAATAAACTGGACATCGACATTGCGTGGACCCTGACTTGCGCCAACAGCAGTCAAACCTGCGTCTGACAGAGCCACCAATCCGCGCGACAATACTGACAAGCCAGCCATATCCCGACCAATCACCGAGGCCATGGACAGGGTTCGCGTTATAATTTCTGCAGCCGGAAAAGCTTGCGCAATATCCTTCTCCACCCGGCGCATCGTCTTCAGAGAAGTATCGAGGTAATGCGTGATGGTATTGGCGTTGGACACTTTCGAAACGATCCGCACCCTGTGCCGCTTCAGACTTTCAAGGATCGTCGCATCGTAGCCTTTAACCCCCACCATATCCTGTTCGAACACTTCGAGCGTCACGATATCCAATCCGGTCACGATCTCCACAGCGGGTGTCTCTGCTGCACAGTCATCGATCAACGTGCCCGAATCATCCGGTTCGAAGGCATTCGCAACCCGCAGCGGCACCTTTGCCTGGCGAAGCGTCTTTGCTGCTTTGGGGTGAATTGCTTCCATTCCCATGTTCGAAAGCTGATCAGCGACGTCATAATTGGTCCGGCCCAATTTGTTGACAGCGGCTGCACCCACAAGTTTCGGATCGCACGATGAGAGATGAAATTCCTTGTGAATGATGGCCTCGCGCGCGCCAACCAACGCTGCCAGGCGCGAGAATGTCACTTCGGAATAGCCGCGATCGTATTCGCCCATCAGGCCTTCCGAACATTGCGCATAGCCTGTAACGATCGGCATTTCAGTCGCCGGATCGACGGTTTCCATGGCAGCGCTGATCCGCTCTTCCAGCTTTACATCTCCGCTGTCGCGCCAGCCCGACAAGTCGACGAAGCGGGTATTCACACCTGCCCGTCGTAGCAACAGAGTGGCGACATAGGCTGAATGCGCCTCGCCCAAACCGGACAGCAATTCGCGGATCTGTCCCATATGCTCGACCAGTCTGAAATGGCCATAGGAACACAGGCGCTGAAGGTCGATCAGGCAACTGCGCGCGCCTTGCAAGCGCTCGTCGACAAGGTCATCGGCTTGCTGAATGTCGGCGGGATGGCTGAGCAACTTCGCGTGCGCTGCTTTCATCGCGGCGGCCACACGGTCGATCCCGTCATGCCAGCCGTGGTTTGCATCGTCGTTGGCAAACAGGGCGTATACCCCGGGCTCTCCGGATTTCTTGTGCTCAAGCAGCAGGTCGGTGATTCCGGCAAATGCCGACACCACGAAAATGCGTCCATAAAGGTCCGCGCCGGTGCGATCGGCGATGAACAGCGTATCGCACAGTTCATCAATGCGGGACATCGATGTCCCGCCGATTTTCTCAACTGTAAAGTTCAATTCAGGCCTCCTCGGCCGCTGCATATGATCCGTCTTCGCGGTGCACTTCAGTGCCGGTTACCGGCGGGTTGAAGACGCAGGCCATGACAAGCTCTTCCTCGGCTCGCAAAACGTGACGGTCATGTTCGTTGAGCGCATACATCACGCCGGGAACAATTTGGTGCGTTTCGCCGGTGGCCAGATCGGTGACCGAGCCCTTACCCTGCATGCAGTAAACGTTCTCGAAGTGGTTCTTGTATTCGAATGTGTGTTCCGAACCTGCTTTCAGATAGGTGATGTGGAACGAAAAGCCCATTCCGTCGTTCGCCAGCAACATCCGCACCGAGGTCCATTGCGCATCGGAAACGACACGGTCGGTGTCAGTCTCGAGGATCTTGTTCAAATCTCTAACGATCATGTTTGTTACTCCGCTGCAATCATTATTGGCTCAGACACTGCATCCCGCGCCGCATCGTGCAGGATCGCAAAGCCCTTTTGCAAGATTTCGACCGGGGTGGTCAGCGGGGCAAGCACCTTGACCACCTGATCTTCGTTGCCCGACGTTTCGATGATCAGACCCGACTGGAATGCGCGTCTGCAAATCTCGGTCGCCAATTCGCCCGATCCGACATCAACGCCCTGCATCAGCCCACGCCCCTTGAGCACACCTTGCGGCACAATAGCGGCAAGCTCGGACAGCGCGGAGTGGATCAGCTTGGCCTTTTCTGCGAGCTCTTTCTGGAAGCGATCGTCGGCCCAGAATTTTTCGATTGCCACCCTGGCGGTCACAAACGCATGAGCGTTGCCGCGGAAGGTGCCGTTATGCTCGGCAGGGCCGAACACGTCATGCTCGGGCCGGACCAGAAGCACTGCCATCGGCAGACCGAAGCCGGAAAGCGACTTCGCCATGGTTACGATATCGGGGGTGACCCCCATGTCCTCGAAGGAAAAGAACGTGCCACAGCGACCGCAGCCGGCCTGGATATCGTCGATGATCAGCAGCGCGCCGTGTTTCTTGGCAATACCAGCCACCTTGCGCACCCATTGGGGTGATGCAGCGTTCAACCCGCCTTCACCCTGCACGGTTTCGAACATGATAGCGGCAGGCGCGTCGATACCGCCCGAGGCGTCCGACAGCATCTGATCCAAAAGGGCTGCACTGTCGAGACCATCGGCATAGGCGTCGAACGGCATGCGGGTGACACCCTGCGTTTCGGTGCCCGCACCGCCCCGGTGATAGCCATTGCCGGTGGCTGCAAGCGCGCCCATGGTCACGCCGTGAAACCCGTTGGTGAACGCGATAATGTTGGTCCGCCCGGTGCTCTTGCGGGCAATCTTCATCGCCGCCTCGACGGCGTTGGCGCCGGTCGGCCCGGTAAACATGACGCGATGGTCCATTTGACGAGGGGACAGGATGTGGGTTTCAAAGGCGTTCAGGAAATCGCGCTTCGCGCCGGTATGTAGATCAAGCCCCATGGCGATGCCGTCCGAAGTGATGTGCTCGATCAGCGCTGTCTTCATGTCGGGATCGTTGTGGCCGTAGTTAAGTGAGGAGCACCCGGCAAGAAAGTCGATCCATGCGTTTCCCTCAGCGTCGCTCAGTTCAGAGCCGGAGGCGCTGGTGAACAGGGTTGGCATGTTGCGGCAATAGGAGCGCGCGTTGCTCTCGCGACGTTCAAAAACGGCACGGGTGTCTGTCATGTCATTTAACATGAAACATCCTTTCAGGATTGATTTGCTCGCAGCCCTGTATCCGGGACCGCTTTTAAGATCAGGCCGCGCGCGCGAGCGAATCGCGCTCAGGCAGCGTGATCGCAACCATGTGTTCGGTGGCGTGGCGGCCGACGAAGTGGGCGTGTCGTTCAAAATGCGGCTTGTCGGCTAGATCGCCGCCAATTTTGCGCGCGAAGCTTTTGAACAGCGCCCAGGAAGCATCATTGTCTCGGGTGATCGTGGTTTTCAGAAGCGTGGCGTCGATACAGGCGTCGCGCTCGATCAGCTCAAGCAGCATCTTTTTTGCAAGCCCCAACCCGCGTGCTGCAGGTCCTACAGCCACCTGCCAAACGAACAACTCATCAGTATCCGGGATCATGTGGGCGGAAATCCAACCGACAATTTCACCATCAAGTTCGGCCACGACGCAGGTTTTGGCAAAATGCTCCACCTGGATCAGATTGCAGTACATCGAGTTTTCATCCAGCGGCTTGCAGGTCCTGACAAGCTCCCAGACAGCAGCCCCGTCTGTCGCAACTGGTGTGCGGAGGCGGGGTTTGCGTGTTCGTGATGAGATACTATCCATGGACATGAGCTTGAGAGCCTCCTTTTATTCGAGAGACTAGATAGTCGGGTTCGCTGACTAATTCAACGTACAAACTAAAAAATCTCAATTTATGCAGCGAAATACGGGAAATTTAGGCGTTTCTTGGATATATAATTCGTCAATCTAAGGGAAATTCCAGATAATTCCTTTGATTTGCAAAATGATATGCGGGTGGATATCACTCATTGTAACAGCCCCCATTTTTGTGCAAGTGTATGTTTCATGACGAACACACTCGGCGACCGGACAGATCAAAGCTTGATAGCGTTGCGGCGCATTTTGCGCGCAACGGAGCTATACGCCCGTGACCTTGCGCAGGCTGTCGGGCTTACGCCAGCCCAGCTCAGGGCGTTGCAGATCATCGAACAAAGCAACAGCACCACGCCCAAGGCACTGGCGAAGCAAATCGGCGTCAGTCAGGCAACCGTGACGTCGCTGGTTGATAAGCTGGTGACGCAGGAGATGGTCAAGCGAGTGCCCTCGGAACTTGACCGCCGCCAGGTCAACGTGGTGGCGACCCCGCTGGGGCACAGTACCGTGGAGAACGCGCCGGATGCTCTGCAGCAACGCTATGTCAATGCGTTCGCGAAGCTTGCCGATTGGGAGCAGGCGCAGCTTGTATCTTCTCTCGAACGCGTTGCGCACATGCTGGATGCAAAAAGCATTGATGCCTCGCCCGTGCTGACGATTGGCGATATTTTAACAAGCAAGAAATTCGAATAGAGATTTGTTCGGTTATCTGCATATTGAAACCTCACTCGGCACGAATTGATCGCAGATGGAATCGGAGTTCAGTTTCGTGGCTCATCGCCGACGTTTGTTCTGACCGACGCTTCCGCACAGCCTGACCTGATGTTTGAACCCCAGTTGCACCCCTGGCGCGGGAGTTGGGATTGTGAAGCGATTTCAAAAGCTTATGGCTAAATCCACGCCGTAATCGGCGACAGCTCCCACAATTCATCCGCGAGTCGATTGCTCTCACATACTGATCAAATTTGAAAACTTGGACACCGGAAAATTCTTGATCCCGGAGGATTGGATCAAGACACCTATGCAAAGGCAACGATTCCAATGATTTAGGAATAGATTATCAAACCCATGTCGAAATCAAAGCCCAGAGTGGCTCGCTTTGGATTGTCATGGCGCACCGACCCAATGGAACAAACATCCCAAAACCGTGTGCTCTGAGAACAGTTTCTCCAACAGTCCGATCCTGTCTTGCAAAAGAAGTTAACTTCGCGAAGCAACCTTCTGTGAGGCTCGGGAAGCTAGGGCATCGCCACGCGACTAAAGTACCCAACAGCTTGCTGCATTATCCGACCACGAGCGCCGCGCCATCGCTCCGAGGATCGTGGGCACCACCTACCAAACCCGCCTCATCAATGCGGATGACCCCAGCCTGCCCCGCCAATGGACTGAGAGCCGGGATGGTGGAAACTTGATGTCCCATTTTTTGCAAGCGACCAAGCGTCTCGTCTCCAACATCGGCTTCAACTTTCAGGTTGTCGGAGGAATCTGAAAACGTCTTGCCGAGCAAAAATCTTGGTCCACGCAGAGCGGCTACAACGTCCATTTTGAAATCAATCAGCCTGGTCAAAAGCATGACAAGGGTTTGTGGCTGCCCGTCCGCGCCTTGCGTGCCGTAAAGAAAATGTGGTTTGCCAGCTTTGAGGGCAATACCAGGGTTCAGCGTGTAAAAGGGGCGCTTGCCCGGCTCAAGTACATTGGGACTTGCAGGGTCCATTGAAAACGCAGCGCCACGGTTCTGCCAAAGCACGCCGGTGTCTCCGGCGACCACGCCGCTCCCCCAGTCAAAATACGTGCTTTGCAGGACGCTGACTGACTGACCTTGCGCATCGGTCGCCGCGAAGAAAACCGTATCGCCCTGTCGATATAAATGCGGCCACCTCATCGCCTGGCTTATGTTCACGTCTTCTGCCATTTTTTGTAGATTTACCGTGCTCAGCGCGGACTTCATGTCGACAGTGCAAAAATCGGGATCGGCGATTGCGCTACGCTGTATGAAAGCCTGCTTGATCGCTTCCACTGCCAAGTGGAAATGATCCGCGCCACCCTCCTCCAGAGCCCCCACATCAAACGCCGACAACACCTTCATCGCTTGCAGTGTCGTAATTCCCTGGGTGGGCGCTGGCGGAGCCAGCAATGTCATGCCGCGATAGTCGGTGGCAAGTGGCGCGGCGCACCGGGTTTTCGTGTCCGCAAGATCAGCCAGCGTCAACGGTGAGCCTACGGCTTGCAAACCTGCAGCAATTCGCGCCGCCAATGCGCCTTCATAAAATGTCTGAGCGCCCTCCTTGGCGATGGCTTCCAAACTATTGCCGAGTTGCGGTTGGCGAAAGACTTCACCAACTTTGGGCGCGCGACCATCAGGCAAAAATATCTCCGCGAACCCCGGCCATTCGGCAATCTCACCCGCACGAAAGCTGAGCCAATGCACCTGTGATGGCGATACGCAAAATCCTTCCTGTGCGAACACAATTGCGGGCTCAAGCAATTCACTCAAGCTACGCGTACCGGCCCAATGTTCTTGCGAATAGGCCAATGCCGCGTCCCAGGAATCAACTGCGCAAGCAGTGGTCAGCATCGAACCCGGGCCCCGCTGATCGATCGGTTGACCAGCCCGCACGGCTTGCGCCGCCTGCCCGATGCCAAGCAGTGATGTCTGCCGTCCGGTGTCGTCGGCCACCAACCAGACGGCGTCGCCGCCCAATCCACAAAAATGCGGTTGGGTGACGGCCAGCACCCCAGCCATCGCAACCCCAGCTTCGATAGCGTTGCCACCCCGCCTGAGGATGTCAGCCCCCGCCTCGGAGGCTTTTGTGCAAGGACTGGTAACCATGGCTTTTGCAAAAGTCATGCGTTCAACTCCAAACGCTGTAGAACATGCGTGTCGCCGTCAAAAGCAAAAACACACCGAAAGCATATTGCAGGGCTCTTTGCGGGATGGCATGCGCAATACGCGCACCCATAGGCGCAACCACCATCGTCAGGGGTACCAAAGCCACAAAGGCGGGCAAGTTGACATAGCCAAGCGACAAAGGCGCCAGTTCGGCAACGCCTTGGCCGGTCAGCACGTAGCCAACGGTTGCTGGAAGAGCGATGACAAAGCCAATAGCTGCCGAGGTACCCACCGCCTGCCGCATGTCATACCCCACCGTGGTCAACAAGGGCACACTCAAAGTGCCGCCCCCGATACCCATCATTGCTGAAATCAGCCCTACCACTGCACCCGAAACTGCTTTGACAATCCTATTGGGGAAACCCGACGTCAGGGCATCCGCCTTCTCAGGGATCATCATTTTGAAGGCAACGAGAACCGCGACGACCGCAAACACCAGTGTCAGGACACGTCCATCCGCATAGCCGCCGATCAGAGTCCCGATCACAACACCGGCAATGATCGGGAAAAACCATGCTTTGAGCAATGCAACGTCCGTCGCCCCCCGTTTGTGATGACTGCGCGCAGAGATGAGCGACGTCAGAACAATCGTCGCCAAAGACGTCGCTACCGCAAGTTTCATGGCGAGACCGCTGGCGTATCCAAGTGTCGTGAAGATCACAAACAACACCGGCACGATGATTATGCCGCCACCAACCCCCAACAGACCAGCGAGCAGGCCCCCGGCAATCCCGGCTCCAACGATGGCGACAAGAAACAACCAATACTCAGCAATAGAAGCCAGCATTATGCGAACACCGATTTGAGGTCTGCTGGCATGCTCGAACCGCGTCGGGCAAATGCATGGCTGACAATCAGGATGACAACAACAGCCAGATAAGGCGCTGTCGCCAGGAGATGCGGAGAAATTATTGATCCCAGCGATTGCACACGCAGGGTTGCAACTTCCGCCAACCCGAAAACTATGCCGATTGGCAGCACCAGCGCAGGTCGCCAGCGCGCCACGATGACCAATCCCACTGCAATAAGCCCGCGTCCTTTGGTCATTTCCTGGGCCCAGGTTTGGGTGTAATCGACTGAAAGTATGGCGCCGCCAAACCCAGCCAGCAGTCCACCCACGACAATGGCCTGCAAACGCACCAGATTGGGGCGAATGCCATTTTCGGCAGAGACAATGGCTGACTCGCCAACCGCACGCCAGCGCAAACCCGGTCGCGTATGTGCCAGCCACCAGCTTGCAAACACCACCGCCGCTATTGCCAATGGTACACCCATGGTCATCTGACTGAAAAACACACCCAAAAACGGAACACCATCGGTCGCGGGAGATCCGAGACTGGGCAGCGGCGTGACCTGCTGGCCAACCAGTGCGCGCCCGAAATATGATGTTGTGCCGAGGGCAATCATCCATACGGCAAGCCCGGAGCCAATCTGATTGGCTTTTGCACCCAGAACCAGTGCTGCATGCAGCAGGGACAAAGTGCCACCCGCTGCACTTCCCGCCAATAATCCGAACCACGGATTACCGGTCGCCACGCCAACCGCAAAGCCCACGCAGGCACCTACCAGCATCTCGCCCTCAATACCCAGATTGATCACGCCCACCCGTTGGGTCAGTGTTTCCCCAAGTGTTGCAAAGATCAGCGGCGTTGCGCTGCGCAAGGTCGCGATTGCCCATGGGGCGAGAGTGACAAACAGCTCAACGTTCAAGACCAAACCTCATATTTTTCATGATTCCCGGCACGGCCAGCGCTGTCGCAAAAAGCAGACCTTGCAAAATAACCGCGCTCGCCGCCGGCACTTTGGCGTACAATTGCAGGGCATCACTGCCAGCAACGACGCCGCCCACCAACAGCGCAACAGGCAAAATGATCAACGGCTGATGGCGGGAAAGCCACGCCACAAGAAAGCCGGTCAGACCATACCCAAGAGAAATTGTCGGCTGCAAACGCCCCTGAATGGCCGAGACTTCAGCGATGCCCGCAATCCCTGCAATCGCCCCGCCCAGTGCCATCAAGGCGATCACCCAAAAGCCGAAATTCAACCCGAACATCTCCCCAACCTTCCGGTTTCCAGCAAGGATTTGAATTTTTGGTGCCATGCGGCTTTTCGTGAAAAATAAATGTAATCCTATGGCAAGAGCCACCGCCAGCAACAGGCCAAGATGAATGCGCGTTCCCGGCAAGGCTGGCAAAATTGCACCTTGTGGGAATGAAATTGTTGCAGGCCAGCCCTGACTATCCGGGTCCTTCCACGGACCAAAAACCAATGCGTTGACCAGGAGAACCGACACATAGTTGAGCACCAGCGTGATGATAGTTTCGTTGATGTTCAAACGCGCGCGCAACAGACCGGGCACATAGCCATAGGCCGCCCCACCCAATGCAGCGCTCATCAGCATGAAAGGCACCAGCAAAATACCGGGAAGCGCTGGCGCGGCCAGAACAGCGGCAGTGCCCGCAATTGCCCCGGCGTAGAGCTGCCCTTCGGCGCCAACTGAAATCAAACCAAGCCGCCCCGGCACCGCCGCCGCGAGAGCGCACAGCAGAATCGGTGTCGTCTTGGCCAGTGTCTGGGAAATCGAATAGGCATCACCCACTGCAAAGATCGCCAGCTTTGCCAGCATTTCAAAAGGCGGTTTACCCAGCAAAGCAAAAAACACCAGTGTCAGGGTGATGAAGGCGAAACAGGTCACACCGGCAATGACCAACCGGGAGCGGTTGAAGCCGTTCATGCTGCCGCCTCGCTGGTATTCAACCCCGTCATCAGCGCGCCGATTTCATCGCGGCTTAGTGTGCCATCATTGGTTTTAATCGCCACCAATCGTCCCTCACGCAGTACAGCGATGCGATGGGCGGCAACCAGGAGATCGTCGAGGTCTTCCGAAATCCATAAAACAGCCGCGCCAGCTTCTGCTTGCGCAAAAATCTCGCCATAGACCATTTCGATGGCAGCGAGATCGAGACCCATGGTGGGGTAGCACGCCAGTATCCCTGAACGGAACGATCCCAGTTCGCGTGCGCTCACCAGTTTTTGCAAATTTCCGCCGGAAAGTGTTCCAGCCAGACGGTCAGGCTCCGGCGGATTGACATTAAAACGCCGCAACAAGTCTTCGGGATTGACTTCATCCGACCGGGCACCCTTGGCCAATGCGCGGAGATTTAAATTGCGCGCCAGCGTCATGCCATCAACTACGGCATTCTGACGTGGTTGCTCTGGAATATACCCCAGCGACGTAGCAAGCGTATCATTCTCGGCAAAGCGGGCAATACTCCCACCATCCAGCACCACATCACCGCTGGTTACCGGATGAATGCCGGCGACTACTTCCGCCAACAGTGTTTGCCCGTTGCCCGCCACCCCCGCGATCCCGACCACTTCACCGCGGGCGATGGTCAGGCTGATATCGTGCAGCGCCGCGCCCGGCGCTTCCGCACAGACTTTGTCGATGAACAATTGCTGCACCCGCCTCTTCAAAGGTTTTGGCGCAGACAGCGTTCTTTTCACCTCTTTGCCCATCATCAAAGACACGATCTCGGACATCTCACGATCGCCGCGCTGGGAAATATCGACAATGCCACCACGCCGCATCACGGCGATTCGATCTGCGCACGCCTCGACGTCGGCAAGCTTGTGAGTAATGAGGATCACCGCCGCGCCGTCCTCGGCGAGTTGGCGGATAAAGCCATGCAGACTGCGCGCCTCTGCCGGAGTAAGCACGGAAGTCGGCTCATCAAAAATCACTATCCGCGCCGAAATATTGAGCACTTTGCACAATTCGACCAATTGCTGCTCGCCAACCGAGAGCTCTGCCAACTTCGCGCGCGGATTGACCTCTGGCGCAAGACGGGACAGCGTTTGTAACGCTGGCGCGATGCGCGGATTGCGGCGTCCGGTCCAAAACGGTGTCTGTGGCCACGCCAACAACAGATTGTCGTAAACGCTCAGCGCAGGCAATTGCGAAAAATGTTGAAACACCATGCCAATGCCATTGCTCATGGCGTCCGCCGGCCCCTCAATTGTGCTTGGCTTTTCGTCAATCAGAATACGGCCGGTGCTCGGCGGATGAATGCCGTAAAGCATTTTCATCAGCGTTGATTTGCCAGCACCATTTTCGCCAAGCACCGCCAGGACTTCGCCCGGATAGATTTCCAGATTGGCATCGTCGACGGCCAGCAGTTCGCCAAACCGTCGGGATACGCCGTCAAACTGAACGATCGGAGCGGTCATCGATCAGGCCACCGCGAAGATGGCATCGACTTCCACCGATGCGCCCTGCGGTAATTGCGCTACACCCACTGCGGTGCGCGCGTGGGCACCAATGTCGGGCCCCATCAATTGATGCAGCAGATCAGAGGCGCCATTGATCACATGCGGCACGGAAAGAAAGTCTGGCGCACAATGCACGAACCCACCCAGACGCAAGCAGGAGCGGACGCGATTCAAATCATTGTCCAAAGCTCCGCGCAGTGCTGCCAGAAGGTTGAGGGCACAGATGCGGGCTCCATCCTTTGCCGTTTCCAGATCAATCGCCTCACCAACCTTGCCGGTGTAAACGACTTTGCCATTCCATTCACATACCTGACCCGCCAGATAAATCAGGTCGCCATGTCGCTGCCAGGGCACAAAATTGGCAATCGGGCGTGGAATATCAGGCAGTTCAATCTTGAGGTCAGACAAACGCTGTTCGATATCAAGTGATGTGTGCGAAAGGCTCATTCTAATTTCCTTTGGCGGCGTCCAGCGCCGCGATAATCTTGGTCGAGCTTGTCACAAAGCCGAACAAAAGCTTGACGTTATAAAGAACGGATTCCACGCAAAATGCAGGGGAGGTTGTCGCAGTGCAGTCTTCGATCAACACGGTGTCGTAGCCAAGAAAGCTGGCATCCTCGAGCGTGGTCATGACGCATTGGTCCATGTTCACCCCGCCAATCAGCAGCGTCTTGATTCCCAGATTGCGCAGGACCGCGTCGGTTTCACAGTCCCAGAATGCGCTGAAGCGGTGCTTGGTGATCTGGTAGTCTTGGGTGCCGGGATGAATTTCATCCACCACTTCCGCCCCCCAACTGCCCTTGGCTATCACCTCCGACCTGGTGCCGGGAACCGGTTGGGCCAGATTGGTTTCATTCCCCAGCGGATTGTGTGCGTGTTGCAGGGACGGCGCAATATTGAGCAAATCCTTGCGCACGCCCCAATTGACCCAGACAACCGGAATACCTTTCGCGCGGCACGCGGCGATACTCGCCTGAAGCGGCGCAATGGGCTTGCGATTGGGGCTGATATCGATACCACGCGCGTGCAGCCAACCGCCTTCCGTACAAAAATCATTCTGCATATCTACAATCAACAGCGCCGTTTTATTGGCATCAATGCTGATTGATTGCGGATCCGCATCAAGATGCAGGGCGAGCATTGGCTTCGCCGGGCGGGTCATATCAACGTGCTCAGAGGTCACAATCCATCCTTCACTGGGGGATTGTCCCATCAACTGACCCTTTTGGCCTTGCTGTTTGGCAGTGCTGCGCATGAAATCTCTCCGAAAATGGGCGGCGGGACTGACGTCCCGCCGGTTGTCCTAGTTTGTTGAGCCGGTTACGCCCTTCACAAGAAAGTCCATGGTTTCCACAGCTTCCATGCCAAGGCTTGCGCCCGAAACCGCAATTTCGGTTCCATCCTGCGCGACAATCGGGCCGGACCAGATGTCCATCTCGCCGGCAACGATTTTGTCTTTCAGCGCTGTCACTTTTGCCTGGGTGTCTGCCGAAACATTCTTGCCGAACGTATCAAGTACCGCTGCGCCGCCAGCAAGATCGGAACGCACATGCGACGGTGTCCATGTGCCTGCGTGAATTTCATCCACCAAGTCTTTCATCATCGGACCCCAGTTCCACGACACACCGGTCAACCATGCCTCCGGTGCGCGATCCATCACGTTGACGTCCTTGCCAATAATGTAAACGCCGCGCTTTTCGGCGGTTTGCGCAATGGTGATAGGACTGTCGACTTGCTCCGCGATCACATCAATGCCTTCGTCAGCAAACGCATTCACCGCCTCGGCCTCTTTTTGTGGCTCCCACCAACCCCCGGTCCAAACCACGTTCACGGTCGCTTCAGGGTTCACCGATTGCGCCCCCAGAGTGAAGGCGTTGATCGAGCGAAACAGCTGCGGAATCTGGAACGCGCCGATAAAGCCGAGCTTGCCGGACTTGGAGGTCGCACCTGCCGTGACCCCGGCCAGATACATGCCGTCATCACTGTCGGCCCAATAGGTGCCCACATTGTCAGAAGTCTTCAGGCCGCCGGCATGGAGAAATTTGACGTCGGGGTATTTCTTGCCGAGCGAAATTGCATAATCGAGATAGCCATAGCTGGTAGCAAAGATAATGCCGTGGCCGCTTTGGACCAAGCGCTCCATGACCTGCTCGACTTCAGCAGATTCGGGAATGTTTTCAAAAGAGGATGTTTCAATGCCATCGATCTGCTCTTCAAGATAAAGCCGTCCCTTGTCCATTGATGTATTGTAGCCAAGGTCTGCCGCTGGACCGACATAGACAAAACCGATCTTGTTTTCATCGGCAAATGCGGGCGCAGCTACCATCGCTGCAAAAGCAAGCGATGCTGCAAGTGTGGTGCGTAGCTTCATGGGAGATGCTCCTGGTGGGTGATAAATAGTAATTACCCATTTACTAAAGCAACGCGCGTGCCAACCAGCGCAGGAACGGCCTGGCCGCGGGACTAAAATAGTAAGAAGCTATATACTAAAAGCACTTGGCACGGCATTGCCCGGTAAATGCCGGGTTTTATCATCTGGAAATTTCGCATAAGCGCGGCGGGAGAGTCGGTTCAGGTGCTCAAAAAACAACACGAATGCCCGCAAAATAGGCAGATAAAGATCATGCCTGCTTGATAGGCGACGGACGCAAAAAGGTCGATAGCATGGCGCGCGCAAAGTCTTTGTGCTCCTGCTGCCACTTCTGCGCCATCAACGGCGTATCCCAGATTATCGACAAGGTGTGAGCATTGGACTTATGAAAATACGACAGGCCCACCATCACAACATAAAGGTGCAGCGGATCAAGACCGGGGCGCACAACCCCGGACTTTTCACCACGCTTCAGCAAGGTTTCAATATGCTGCACCACCGGCGAGGCAACTGACGGCGTGGCAACCGAGCTCTTGAGGAATGCACCCTCCAAAAGATTCTCCGCGGAAAGAAGCCTGATCAATTCCGGATGACCTGCAAAATGTTCAAATATGAAGTCGAACATTTTCATCAGTCCATCGAACGGCTCGCTGTGGGAAACATCCAGTTTGAGTTCCTCGGCGCGCAATTGCCCAAGCACATGCTCAAGCACGGCAACGTAAAGCCCGGCCTTGTCATTGAAATAGTGATAGATCATCCGCGGATTGACGTCCGCGTTCTTGCAGATGAGTTCAATGCGCGCGCCCGAAAAGCCATTCTGGGCGAACTGGTCAATCGCGGCCCTGAGTATGCGTTCACGTGTTTCTGCAATGTTTGCAGCACGTGGCCCCGAAGGCGCCCCTATACGCTTTGATTTCACGGCCATCTTCCGCCCCTGTCCAAGAACATGGGTTAGCGCCTCATCTGCGTGACTGCAAGCTTTAGGCGACCCGATACAAGAGGCTCAGGACCCTTTAATTGCTTGTTCGACGGAATGTGGACTTTATCACGGGTATCAGGAAGATACTGGCATGAGTGATCCAATTTGGCTTACTGACAGACAAATGCAGCGGATTGAACCGGCACCGCGAAAGCTGGAGTAACAGCCATCAATAGGACAATCATGCTATTCACTACCCTGCCGTTGGCAGGACCTGACAAGATTGCTCGATTTCAACTTCGTTGATTGCAGCTACGAATGCGCGAAACGGCCAGGCGGGCGCCCGCTTCCACCGGTTCGATCAACGGCACTGGAACTTCTGCTGCAATGGCGCGCGCAGATATCGCCAGCGGCCCCCCACCTATGACGATAGCCTCCGCGCCATCCTTTTCATGTGCAATTCGGCACGCATCAAGCAATGCGCACTGCAAAAACAGGGGATCAGCCATCGTTTCTTCTGCATCCCCTGGAGTTATACGGACCGATGCGAGCAAAGCTGCATGACCATAGCGCGCTGCCGTATCTTCAATCGATGATTTGAGATGCGGTGTGGTGGTGACGATAGAAAACCGCCGCCCGCCATACGCCGCTTCCGCCATCGACGCTTCAGCGATACCCACCGCGGGAATTGAAAGCATCCCCTTAAGTTCACCAAGACCCGGATCGCCAAACCCTGAAATGATGATTGCGGAAAACGCCTCGTTCTTGAGGGTTTTTACCGTACGCACCACATGCCGCGCGGCATCAGCAAGACTGGCGGGCGTGGTCACGATCGGTGACCCAAACGGCACCGTGCGGCCATCAAGCTCAAATTCTGTGCCAAGCGTCTCGGATGCAACCTCGACCATCATACGAGTTACTTTGCGATCGGTATTTGGATTGAGTAGCACTATGCGCGGCACACTGTTCACGGTTGCACCACCAAGCTCGGATGGTCGAGAACACAAGCCACTTGCCGTCCGTTGCCGAGCGGCTTCAGCTTCGGTGACACTGCGTGACAATCAGCATGTGCGTGACCGCAACGCGGCGCAAACGCACAACCATCAGGCATATTATTGAGATCAGGCGGCATACCGGGAATGGTGTTGATGCGCGTCCCTGCCATCGACCCATGAATTGTCGATGCCAACAGTCCCTTCGTGTAGGGGTGCTGCGGATTCATGAGGACGTCACGCACTGCCCCATATTCGACAATGCGACCGCCATACATCACCGCGATCTGGTCTGCGATTTCCGCAGCAACGCCCACATCGTGGGTGACAAAGACCGTCGCCATCTGCATTTCGAGCTGCAATTGCCGCAGGAGCAATATGATCTGAATTTGAACCGTCGCATCCAGCGCCGTTGTCGGTTCATCTGCCAGCAGCACCTTTGGGTCGCACGACAGCGCCAGCGCGATCATGGCACGCTGGAGCATTCCTCCAGACATTTCGTGCGGATAGTTGCGCAACCGCGATTCTGCCGAAGGAATTTTGACTTTTTCAAGCATTTCCAGCGCCCGGCGTCTGGCATTCTCCCGACTGGCCCCGGTGTGCCGCATTACGGCTTCAGCAATCTGATGGCCAATCGTGAATACCGGATCCAGCGAGAGAGCGGGCTCCTGGAAAATCATTGACGCGACGCGCCCGCGATATCGGGCAAGCTGCTTTTCATTCATTGCCAACACGTCTTCACCATCAACCGTGATCTGGCCTGAAATTTTCGTGGTTTTCGTCGGAAGAATCCGCAAAATCGCCCGCATTGTAACACTTTTGCCACTGCCAGATTCCCCGATAACGCCGAGCACCTGTCCTTTTTCCAGTGAAAAGCCTACCCCATCGAGCGCCTTCACCGTCCCACGGGCGCCAGCGAATTCAACCGAAAGGTCGTTTACGACAAGCACCGAATCCACAGCCTCTTTACTGCTCATTTGCCAAGCGCTCCTGCTTTTGGGTGTCCGGATTTCCGATCAGCCATATGACAGGCGATTGACCGCGACACACCCGCTTGCGTCATCCTTGGCTGAAGCCGGGAGCAGATTTCAGAGACGTCAGCGCACCGCGGGTGAAACCGGCATCCCGTAGGCAAATCAATAGGGTTTGGCGGATCTCCGCTAACCGGCGCGACCAGCGTGCGCCTTTCGGGATCAGGGCTTGGCATGGAGGCAAGCAATGCCGACGTATAGGGGTGACCGGCGCCTTGATAGATTAGATCGGTAGATCCGCGCTCGATCACTTCACCCAGATACATCACCAGAACATCATCCGAGATGTATTGCACCACGTTAAGATCATGCGAGATGAAGATATAGCTGAGGTCGAACTCCGATTTCAGATCGATGAGCAGATTGAGCACCTGAGCTTCAATGGATTTATCCAGAGCGGAAACGGCCTCGTCAAAAATGATGATGCTGGGATCGAGCACCAGCGCCCTGGCAATATTGACACGCTGCCGCTGACCTCCTGACAATTCATGCGGATAGCGCCCCGCATAGAGATTTGGATCCAGCCCCACAAGGTCCAAAAGGTGATGCGCGCGCGCACGTGCTTCGCTTTGTTTGACCCCATGTACGACCGGTCCGAATATGATCGAACTTTCGATGGTCAGGCGCGGATTGAGCGAAGCCGAGCTGTCCTGAAAAACCATCTGAACCTGCCGTCGCAGACGTTTGAGTCCTTTTGCTGAGCGGCCCATGACATCGCCGCGTATCAGCACATCTCCCGCATCAGGCGCAATGAGCCCCATAATCAATCGCGCAGTCGTGGATTTACCGCATCCACTCTCACCCACAATGCCCAAAGTGGTCCCGGCAGCCAGGCGAAACGAGACATCAGACACCGCGTGAACCACTCTTGGTTTCTGGCCAATGCCGGCAGCAGGAACTCTGAATTTCTTGCTCAGGCCTGCAACTTCAAGAACCGGTGTATTGCTGCGATTGGCTTCCTTTACCGGGTTCATTATTTAACATCCATGGCGCTGCGCAATCCATCGGAAAGCAAGTTGAAACTCAATGACACAATAAAAATCATGACGCCTGGCATCGCCGCGATTAGCGGCTGGCTATAGATTGCGCCGCGCAGGCTGTTCAGCATCAATCCCCATTCGGGGGTTGGTGGCTTGGCACCTAGGCCAATGAAAGATAGTCCCGCCGCCATGATGATGGAAACCGAGAGCAGGCTGAACGCATAGACCAATACTGGTCCCATAATGTTCCCTAGAATATGAACGCGAATAATTGAGAAGCTTCCCGCACCCGACGCCCTCGCTGCCTCGACGAAATCGAGAGAACGTACCTGTGTGGTGGCACTTTCCGAGACCCGCACCAAGGGGGGTATCAGCACAACGGTGAGTGCGAGCAAGGTATTGCCAAGTCCGGAACCGAGCGCGCCCGCAATCGCCACCGCCAAAAGCACCGACGGAAACGCAAAGAATACATCGGTGGTGCGCATGATGATGACCGAAACGAACCCGCCGGTGAAACCGGCCGTCACACCCAGCGTCCCACCGATCAGCAATGCCAACACCACCGGCACCACACCCATGATGAGAGATAGCCGGCCACCATACAAAAGCCGGGTCAGCATATCGCGTCCGAGCTCATCCCCACCCAGCAGATAGCCTTCTGTCCCAATCGGCTTGAGGCGCAGCATGACCTTGCCAACGCTAGGGTCATTGGGAGCGATCAATGGCGCAAAAACTGCGCTCAGGGTGATCAGCGTCAGGATAATCAGACACGCAATCGACACCGGATCACGCTTGAGGCGCTGCATCACACCGGTCCAATAACCGGTTGATTGAAAGGTAACTGCAATATCGGGACTGGCTGGTGGAACAAAAGTCATGCGCGTTTGATCCTTGGGTCAAAAAGCGGGTGAACGATATCAACGACAAGATTGAGAACCACAAAGAACAGCGCCAGCACCAAAATCGTGCCCTGCAAAAGCGGTATGTCGCGATTCAAGATGGCGTTGTTGAGCAACAATCCCGTACCCGGCCATGAAAAAACGGTCTCCACAAGGATCGAACCAGCCATCAGATAGCCCATCTGCACACCGACAATGGCCAGTGCTGTCGGCGCGGCGTTCTTGACGATGTGAAAGAAAATCTGTGTCCGCGTCAGTCCCTTGGCGGCCAAAGCGGTTACAAAGTCCTCGCTCAGTTTTTCGGCCACCAGCGCGCGCACGGATCGTGTGATGATGCCCGTCGGCATCGCGGCAAGCGTAATCGCAGGCAGAACCATGAATCGCAACCGCTGCCATAAATCCATCTCATCGCTATTCCCCGCACCCATGGCGGGCAGCAGGTTGAGATTGACGGAAAAAAGCACGACGAGCACGATGCCCAGCCAGTAATGGGGAATTGAAACACCTGAAATCGCGATCGCGGATACGAGTTTATCGGTCATCGAACCCAGTGTGTAGCCGCTGATAACGCCCATCCCGCACCCCAGTACGAAAGCGATTACCGAAGCGATGAAGGCTAGACTGAGAGAATAGACAGTTGCATTGCCAATTTCCGCGGCCACTGGGCGACCCGAAGCGATGGATTGTCCCAGATCACCTGCAACCGCGTTCTTCAACCAGATGAAATATTGCACAGGCAGCGGCTGATCGAGACCATATCTTTGCTTGGCGGCATCGATGGCTTCCTGCGACGCGTCTGTGGAAATAACCAGCGTGAGCGGATCACCAGGCGCCAGTTGCACCAGGGAAAAGCACAGCACACTCACTCCAATGGAGATTGGAACCGCATAGGCGATACGTTTTAGAATATAAGCCAACATGGCACCAATCTCCTGATTTAACGTGGCGGACCAGTTGGTCAGCTACTCGACGGTTACCGGGGTAATATCCTGGAACCAGTTCTGTGCCTGCACAAAGCCTTTCACATTCGGCGCCATGGCGCGCGGAGCGACATCGTGGGCAACGAACAGGAACAGCGCTTCATCCACATAGATTTCATGCAAGGCCTGAATGGCTTCAAGTTGTTTTGCAGGATCAAACTCGGTGCGAATTGTATCGATCAGCGCGTCCGCCTCAGGGTTGGAATAATACCCCCAATTGGTGCCGTTTGGCGCAACCAGTCGGCTGTCTACGTGGCGCATCAGCGCCGTAAACGGATCCTGCGAAAAATACGAACTGTTGGTCGACATGGCGCCGTTGGTCGTCGCATCCTTGGCACCCGCACGCCAGTTCGAAATCAGTGCGTTCCAGTCACGTACATCAAATTCGACATTGATGCCGATTTCAGCCAGATTTTGCTGAATGAATTCATTCATCAAGATTGGCTGCATCTGGCCGCCTCCGGATGGGGAGATGATGGCTTTAACGTTTATTGGATTGTCCTTGGAGTGGCCTGCTTCGGCCATGAGTGCCCTTGCGGCTTCGAGATCATATTTGACTTCAAACTCAGGCGAACCAAACCAGTCGCTGGTCGGTGGCACCATGCCTTTGGCCGGCAGCATCATGCCATTCAGCAGCGATTTCATGCCCTCGCGGTCAATGGCAAGGTTTGCGGCCTTGCGCACCTTGATGTCATTCCACGGCGAGCCTTCGAGCCGCGACAAATGCCAGGGCCAGACATGAGGATAAACATTTGACGAAATCGTGAAACCGGCGTCCTGGAGGCTTTCCAGAGCATCCGCTGGAGGGGCTTCGATCCAGTCTAGCTGCCCGGACCGGATACCCGCGACACGAGCTGATTCATCGGGAACCGGATACAATACGACCTTGTCGAGATCAGGAATGCGATCAGTATTCCAATAATCGGGGTTGGGTACCAACTCCGCCCGCTCGCGCGGCACATAGGCTTCCAGCTTGAAGGGGCCGGTGCCTGATGGATCGTTCAAGAAGGCATCCCAGCTGTTGCCGACAGCTTCCCATTGCGTGGGGCTCGACATCACGATCCATGCGATCTCGAACGGTATCAGCGCGTCTGCGGTCTTGGTTGTTATCTCTACTGTGTAGTCGTCAACTGCTGTGTAGCTTGCAATCGTCGGGATGCGACCCCGGCCTTGCCCGGCCTGTTTTTCATCATATTGCGCCGCATCAGGATTGAGTATTTTGTCGAGGTTCCAAACAACGGCTGCGGCATCAAAGGTTGAGCCGTCATGAAATTTGACGCCTTCGCGAAGCTTGAAAGTCCATTTGGTCTTGTCAGCTTCATCAACGCTCCATGACGTCGCAAGTCCGGGTACCAGTGTCACTGGCTTGTCTGAGGATGAAAGATCATACGCTACCAACGCCTCAAAAAGGGTGTAGCCAATAAAGCGCATACCCTCGGATCCCTGATCCGTCTGCCCGTTCGGCAACGGTATATCCGAGGCCTGAAGCCCTATACGCAACGTGCCCGCAGCCTGCACGTCGAGACCGGCGCCCACAATCATCGTCGTCGCCAGAATCGCAGCCGTGGTTCCACGTCGTACGCCACGGAAAAGTGACTTAATGTTGCCGTCGCACAACAATTGCCGGATGTATCCTCCAGCCTCCATGTGTTTTGTGTTCATCATTTCGCTCTCTCTGTGTTGGAACCAGGACGACCCCGGCTACCAAATGAGAGGCATTTTTCATGCCACAAGCACATGAAAAAGTATTTTCAATTTAAAATCAATGAGATGAGGAGGAAGTTAGATTCAGCGGAAAGCATGACGCATCGGCATTTGCCAGCTTTTTGACCATACCTTTCAGTGTTGGTGAATTAATGAGCAGAATCTGCAGGATTTGTTTAAAGCTCGTCCAGCTCGCTATGGCTGGCTTCAATTGCAGATAGGCGCTTGCGCCCGGCAGGACCGGCCAACTCAATCACCCGCGTGGCCAGCAAATGGCATATTCCCAGCACCGCAACATGGTTGAACAATGGACCGGGGGCAGCAGTTTGGCATTTGAAATGCCATCTCGGACCACGTTGTCGGTCCATCCCTTCATCGGAGATCAGCAATACATCCGCGCCCGTCTTCACAATCTGGCGGATGATGAGGTCGATTTTCGGCAAGCGTCTGCGCAGACCAAACACGATCACACAATCACCCTTGCTCATACCGGCAACATATTCCCCCATGGTTTGCCCGGCACCAGGCAGAACGGAAATTGTAGGAATAACCTGCAAGCACTGCCAATGGAGATAGCTCGCAAAAGAATGGCTTGCACGATGGCCGATAACCCATACATGTCCGGCTCCCAACATGCATCGCGCCACAGCATCTATCTCGGATTGCGGAATGCCCGAGAAGGTTTTCTCCAAGTTTACTTGCCCTTGTGCCACATGTGACGAAACAGCTGATTCTTCGGGAGTAGAAGACGACAAAAACAGCGCTGCGCCCGTTTTGCGCTCCGCCCGCACATATCGCTTTGCTTCATCGTAGTTTGCGAAATCCAGCTTTTGCACAAATCTGGAAACTGTAGCGTTTGAGACATTGGCCAGCTTTGCCAGCTCTGTTGCCGAATAACTCGCCAATTCCCCCGGAAAGTCTATGACAAAGTCCGCAAGGCGCCTTTCTGCCGGGTGCATCTCATCCAGCTTGTTTTGCACCAGTGTAATGAAAGAACCGCGTGGGGAAGAAGACATGTCACTTTTCCGTGCAAAAACATTTTCAGCACAGTGAACTTCTGTACTGATATTTTCCTAGCTCATCCGGCAAACTTCCACCAGCCTGCAATGCCTTCAGGTTTGCCCCATGCTCTATCAAACGTCCGGCGTGAGAATGTCTTGTGGCATGCCCCCAAAACCGACACTTCGGCATGCCTTTGTGACGTCAAAAAGTTGCAGAAATGCGCGAGATCATGCGCCAGCAACCAACAGGCTACGGTGATAATCTACTGATTTCGAGAGAAAAATTGGTAGCGGGAGAGGGACTTGAACCCCCGACACGCGGATTATGATTCCGCTGCTCTAACCAGCTGAGCTACCCCGCCGCACCGATACAGGCGTGTGGCCCGTCGATTTGCGGCATATAAGGGTGGGGTGCGGGGGGTGTCAAGCAGACGAATGGCAAAAATGCACTTCAACGCAGGTGTCACAGCATTCACCTTCCCCCATTGGCGATTTTGCCGCTGTTTTGGCCCAGACCGCACGCTCAACCATCATCGAAGCTCGGTCTGCAGCTACTTCATGCGCTGCGGTATGAAAGTCTGCTCACAGGAACTTGTCCATTGCATTCGATCCAAAGGGAAACTTGCCTTGTGAGTTTGACGGGGCTACTTCTCCCACCGCCCCAAACCAGAACCTTATGATGGTCGAAATCAAACGGAAATCTAAATGAGCATACCAAGCAAGCGCCCGCAAAACCCGAAAATCGCCGTCGTCGGCTGCGGCCAATGGGGCGGAAATCATATCCGCACATTGGCCGGCTTGGGCGCGCTGGTTGCTGTTTCTGATCGCCATCCCGACAGGGCGGCCGATAAAGCTGCGGAGTTTGGCGTCCAAGCGCTGGGTTTTGAAGAATTGCTTGCTGATCAAGCCATCGATGGCGTTGTATTGGCCCTGCCGCCGCATCACCATGCCGAGGCTGCCCTGCAGGTCATTGCAGCGGGCAAACATCTGATGGTGGAAAAGCCCATCGCGCTGTCTGTTATTGATGGACGTGATGTCGTGGAAAAGGCGCAAGAAGCGGGTCTGGTCGCCATGACCGGTCATGTGCTGCGTTTTCATCCGGCATTTGAGAAAATGCTTGGGCTCATCAATGCAGGCGAGTTGGGTAATATTCGCTACATTCACTCTCATCGGGTAGGCTTGGGAAAATTCCATGCTGAAAACGATGCCCTTTGGGATATCGCACCTCATGACCTCTCGTTGATTCTGGCAATCACCGGCGAGAAACCCGCAGATATCCGCGGTGAAGGCTCTGCGGTACTGGGTCGGTTGAGTGATTTTGCCCACCTGCACATGGTGTTTCCATCAGGCGTCCATAGCCATGTGTTCACCTCGCGGCTCAATCCTTATCGCGAACGCCGGCTCACTGTGATCGGCTCCAAAGCCATGGCCGTATTTGATGACATGGCCCCCTGGAACGAGAAACTCGCGATCTACCATCACAAGGTCTGGGAAGATGACACCGGCTGGCAATCGGAAATGGTGGATCCCGACTTTATCGAGATCGAAGATGGCATGCCATTGACCCGCGAATTGGAGCACTTCATTGATTGCATTCGCACAGCCAGCGCACCGCGCACCCCGATCTCCGAAGGCCTTGCCGTCATTGAGATTCTGTCCAAGGGAACGGTTCGGCACAATTAGCTCGATTTAGTGACCAGGCACGAAAAAGCCGCAACCCTGCCAGGTTGCGGCTCAACTCAATGTCTAATCTTGCTGCTGAAATCCGGTTAGTCAGCCGGCAGAAGATTACTCTGATTGGAAGCGCGCTGGGCAGCAGCGGCCTTTTTAACAGCTTCCTGTACTTTTTCGAAAGCCCGCACTTCAATCTGACGTACGCGTTCACGGCTGATGTCGAACTCGCCGGAAAGCTCTTCCAAAGTAATCGGGTCATCACGTAGGCGACGAGCCTCGAAAATGCGCTGCTCGCGCTCATTGAGCACGGCCAACGCGTCACTCAACATGGCACGACGGTTTTCCAACTCATCCTGCTCGATCAGCATGTCTTCCTGGCTATCGGACTCATCGACCAGCCAGTCTTGCCACTGTCCGCTTTCACCTTCACTGGCCTTGATGGGCGCATTCAGCGAAGCATCACCCGAAAGGCGGCGGTTCATTGAAACCACTTCTTCTTCCGAAACGTTCAGCTTGCTTGCGATATCAGTCACATGTTCATGGGTAAGTTCACCTTCCTCAAGCGCCTGAATGCGACCTTTGACCTTGCGCAGATTAAAAAACAAACGCTTCTGGTTGGCGGTCGTGCCCATTTTGACCAGCGACCATGACCTGAGCACATATTCCTGTATCGAAGCCTTGATCCACCACATGGCGTAGGTGGCCAGCCGGAATCCGCGCTCAGGGTCGAATTTCTTCACCGCCTGCATCAGCCCGACATTGCCTTCGGAAATTACTTCGCCAATCGGCAGACCATAGCCGCGATAACCCATCGCAATCTTGGCAACGAGTCTGAGATGACTGGTCACCAACTTGTGGGCAGCTTTGGTGTCTTCATGCTCAAGATAACTCTTGGCAAGCATGTATTCTTCTTGCGGTTCCAGCATCGGAAATCGCCTGACTTCCGCAAGGTATCTGTTCAATCCGTTTTCACCGCTTGACACGGTCGGCATAACTGCCTGGGCCATAAGCACCCTCCAAATATTTGGCTCCCGTTACGGCGAGCCTGCAGGTCCGGCCAATACGCACCGGCACCCTTCCCTTTTGACAGATAAGTATGGCGATTTTCCGGATCAAGTCCAAACGCCACTCACGTCCTCGTGAGCACCCGGATTTCGCAGCACAATTCCAATAACCAAACGAAAAAAACGCTTAATGGTTCCAAAGACCAATTGCTCACATTGCAGGTTTGATCGATTCGAAAGCCAACCGCAATTCGGTCATATCTGCAGGCAGTGGCGCTTCAAACCGCAATATCTCGCCAGAGCGAGGATGTTCAAATACCAACAGATAGGCATGCAACGCCTGACGATGAAAGCGGTTCACCACTGCCGCTACATCATCGGGCAGCTTGTTGACCTTGGTCTTGAATGCCGCGCCATATTCCTTGTCGCCAATCAAAGGATGGCCGATATGGGCCATGTGGACCCGGATTTGATGCGTTCGCCCGGTCTCCAACCGGCACTCGACGAGACTGGCAAGCGAATTTGCATCGGCGCTCTCGCCATAGCGCGCGCGAACCGTGTAGTGGGTTACAGCGTGACGCACATCATCGCCATTGTCCGTGCGCACAGCCCGCTTCACCCGGTCGCGCGAGCGTCCCAGCGGCGCATCAATAGTATTGGCGAGAGTTTGCGGCCTGCCCCACACAATCGCTTGGTAAGCACGCTCCAACGGCCCGGTCCTGCCGTGATCGGCAAATTGCTCAGCCAGATGGCGATGGGCCATGTCGTTCTTGGCAACCACCATGACACCGGACGTATCCTTGTCCAGCCGATGCACGATGCCGGGACGTTTGACGCCCCCGATTCCCGACAAGCTGCTTCCACAATGGGCAATCAGCGCATTGACCAGTGTCCCGGTCCAGTTACCTGCCCCCGGGTGCACCACCAGCCCCGGTTGCTTGTTGAGGACAACAAGATCCTGATCTTCATAAAGCACCTCAATCGGGATGATCTCGCCGGTCGGTGTTGGATCTTCAGCCTCAGGCAGCAATATCTCAATCCGGTCACCCGTGGTTAAACGGCGCTTGGGTTCGCAATAAACCTGATCATTGACGCGAACATTGCCTTCTTTAATCAGCGACTGAATGCGATTGCGTGAAAACTCGGGCGCAAGTTGGCCGGCCAGCCAAGCATCCATGCGGTTTGCGTCCACATCAACCACTAAAGCTTTCTTCTCACCAGCGCTTTCGCTAAAGGGTGTGTCTTGACCCAACAAATTCACCTTCTCAGGAAACAAGTATGACTAATATCGAGCCGAACGATATCGACGAAGAGCCGCTGGACCCACAGGTGGAGAAAGTCCGGAAGAAGATGGTGCGGCTGCTTGCTGTCTCAATCGGCGTCATGATGATCGGTGTTATGGCTGTGCTGTTCGCCATTGTCTACAAATTCACGCGTCCCACCACACCAAACGCGGTTAGGCAGCCTTCTCTCAACACCGGAGTCCCGGTTGATGCGCCTCTTATCGACCACATCAAGTTGCCTCCTGGCTTTCAGGTCGCATCCGTTTCCATTGATGGCGGCAAAGTGGCTTTCTTTGGCGTTGGTTCTGATAGTCAAAGCCGCATTCTGATGTTCGACGCGACCACCGGCAACCGAATCGGCACCATTGAAATCGGTCAGTCCCGCTGACCATGGGTACCCGCCCTGCTCCAATCCGGATCAATGATCCCGCAGATGAGCGAATTGCAGAGTTTGTCTCCATTCGCGAACGTGATCTGACGGGACGAACCAACCGGTTCATCGCCGAAGGAACCGTCGTCCTGAACGCCGTTCTCGCAGCGGGAGCGAAAGCGCGCTTTTCATTCGACAAGCTTTTCATTCTCGAAAAACGCTTGGCGGGCCTGGAGGGGCTTCTGCAACAGCTGCCAGCTGAGGTCCCGGTCTATACCGCCAATCGGCAGGTCATGGATCAAGTGACCGGCTTTGCCATGCACCGGGGCGTCCTGGCGGTTGGCCGCCACAGTCCGCCAGCCAACCTTGAGACATTCCTCGCTGGTCTGCCTGACAAATCCCTGCTGCTTGCCTGTATCGGCATCGCCAATCACGACAACATGGGATCAATCTTCCGCAATGCTGGTGTCTTTGGAGCAGATGGAGTCGTAATTGATCAGACAAGTTGCGATCCACTTTACCGAAAATCTATTCGTGTTTCCGTTGGCGCCGCATTGCGGGTTCCGTTCTGCCGCACGGACAACGCCACCCGAATGGTGCAAATGTTGCAAAACGCAGGTTTCGAAGTCTACGGCCTCTCTCCGGCGGGCTCAGCGGATATCGCCAATTTGCAACCTAAGGACAAGGTGGCCTTGATAGTCGGCACTGAGGGTCCAGGATTAGGGCCTGAAATTCTCGAGATAGCCCACACAGCGCGTATTCCACAGGCTCCGGGGATGGACAGCCTGAATGTCGCAACCGCTACAGGTGTTGCGCTCTGGCAGATGGCCACTCAGATGGGCCGACTGAACTGACCTGACCGATTTCACTGTGGTCAACACAAGTTCATTGGCAGGCTCAAACAGCGTCGGCAGCTTCCAGCTTTATCCGAGCCCTTTCAGCCAGACTGACTGAATTGTCGTCATTGACGGTCAATTCCGCGCCAGCCAGTATCTTTCGAATGGCAGAACTCTTACCTTCACGCCGTGAGGTTAATTCGACCATCAATGCAGCGATCTCCGCGATTTCATCACGCAGTGCCTGATCATCACCGTCTGTCTTTGCCTTTTTCAAGCGTTCACTCAGTGCGGTTTGGCGTATTCTGAGATGGCTGACCAGATCGTTGATATCACGGGTATCTGGCGCATCGGCAGCAAGTTTGTCGGCTTTTTTTGCAACAGCCGGCGCGGGTCTGACCTTGGACTTGGTGTTCTTTGGCATCGATCTTACGTTCGAACTGCTGTTGGCTGACAGTTTCAACAGATCGCGTTCGAGCTTTTTGCGTTCACGTTCAGTCTGCTTGAGCGTTTGCGAAGTATCTTTGACATTGTTCGCAAGCGCTTTCTGTTTTTCCTTCAACTCTGCGATCAGTTGCGCCCGGTTCTCAAGCAGCTCTTCCTTGTCCGACAATGTTGAAATTGTCTTGGAAAGCTTTTGGTCCAGGTCAGCGACCCGATTCTCCTGACGCTGAAGTTTGATCTCAGCCTCCCGCGCAGATGTTGTGCGGGTACGCAATTCATCGCGCAATCGGGCCCGTTCATCTCGCAATGTCTGGATCTGCATCTTGAAATTCTCGATTTCGGTCTCGCCTGTCGCAAGATCGATTTTCTTCTCTTCCAATTGACCGTCCAACTTGTTGATGCGGTCATTGAGTGTAGCGATCTGTGTATTCTTCTCGGAAATCTCCCGTTGGGCCGAACTCAACGCGCCCTGCGACGTGATGAGTTTGTTTTCCAGCCCGGTGATGACCGAGCGCAATCTCCCGGCCTCTTCGTTCCCGGCATCAAGTTGTTGTTGGAGCGTGAGCACTGTTTCCTGTTTTTCAGCAAGAAACCCTTCAAGTCGGACAACCTTGGTGACCTGAACTGAAACCCGGTCCATTTCACCACGCAAGTCGACCGCAAGGCGCGCATTCTCCGCAGCATAGGCGGCGCGGGCAAAATCCTTCTCGGCACGAACTTCAGCGGTAGACAGGGGGACGCTGGCACGCATCCGTCGCTCAGTAAGCGTCACGATGCGGCGGTGAATTACCGGTGCTACCAGCAACCCCAAAAGAGCGGCAGCCAAAAAACCTAGCGAAAAAAGCAGTACAAACTCAATCACGGCAACATCTGTCCAATTGCTGGAAAAAGGCAATGGTCGCTTTAAGCATGGGCACGGGCAGGCCCGCAAGCCGGACCGGCCTCACCAGTGACCAAGAAACCAAAAAGGCGACCAGATGGCCGCCTCTTTTTCAATTACTGTTGCCAAACAGGATCAGAAAGGGTTCCAGGTCGGCTTCTGTGTCATCTTCAGATACCCAACATTGACGCCCAACCGTGCACCGACGCCAGTGCGGATTGGGACCATTATTGTGCCATTTCGCTGCATGACTGTCATGCCAAGTCCGGCAATGACGAAAGCCGAACCACTTACACCGCCAAACCGGCCGTAAAGTCCGTCGATGCTTTGCAGATTATAGACCAGAACCATGGTGCGGTTGCCGTCACCACCGTAATCCCAGCCGATCGACGGCCCTTGCCAGAACACGTTATGTTGACCGGCATTCTTGGTGTACAGACTGCCCTCGCCATAAGTCAGCCCCCCGATGAATGCACCGGACGCTTCCTGACCAAGAATATAACCATTGGGAAGGCCATATTGCTGAAAAGCCTTTTCAACCAGCTTGGCCAAGCCCCCAGCAGTTGACCCGAAAAAACCGTGCCCGGCATTCACGATTTCCTGGGAGGTATAATATGAACCAGAATCCTGCGCTGCCGCAGGACGGGAAAACGATATGCCCAGAACAAAAACGGCCGCCAGCATGATCTGGACCAATCCTGCCATGCGCGAAACAAACGTCTTCATGTGAAAGCTCCTAAAATTGGGGTCGGGTGGCATTTCAGCCTCCCTGAAAATCTATTTCATTTTGATCCCATGGTCTTAATAAGCGGTTTACCAAATGTGGTGTCTTTATGACGGGATGTAATTGCGCGTCGAGAGCGCCCCGTTTGCATGGCTATTGGGAACAATCCCTTGAATGTCACTTTCGGGTTTTGCTTGCAGACGCGCTATGATGGGTGCAATTTTCTAGCGTATTGCGATTCGCCGCGCGCCTTCAAGAGGAGTTCAAGAATGTCGAAAAACCCCAATCTGACACTTACGGGGCCTGACCTTACCGCGCTTATGTGCAGCCGTGTTTGTCACGACATCATTTCGCCGGTCGGCGCCATCAACAATGGCCTCGAACTGCTTGATGAAGGCGGAGCTGACGAAGATGCCATGGACCTTATCCGCACCAGTGCGCTGAATGCATCCGTACGGTTGAAATTTGCCCGTCTGGCGTTTGGTGCGTCTGGTTCAGTTGGCGCTTCGATTGACACCGGTGAGGCTGAGAAAGCCGTCGTTGATTATGTTTCCGCCGATGCGAAGACCGAAGTCACCTGGACTGGCCAGCGTGCGATCATTCCAAAGAACAAAGTTAAGCTGTTGCTTAATCTCTTCCTCGTTGCCTATGGCGCTATTCCACGTGGCGGCACAATTGATATCACCTTGGAAGACCCGGAGACCAACCCCCACTTCAAGCTGGTTTGCAAAGGACGCATGGTACGGGTGCCACCAAAATTCCTCGAGATCCATTCGGGACAAGTCGAAGAATCCATCGACGCCCATGCGATCCAGCCCTACTACACCGTTCTTCTGGCTGATGAAGCGGGCATGAAAATCGGTTGTTCGGCCAATACTGATGAAGTTGTGTTCACCGCTTCACCAGCCTGAAGCCAACACCAACATGGAAAAGGGCTCCGGCCAGTTGGATTGGCCGGAAACCCCTTGTTAAGCCTGTCAGCTTACCTTTTCTTTCCAGCTCGATGGTAAACTCCTGATCATACAACCTCTTTCCGGAGTGGTTTGTTTGCCCAACCTGGGCAGTTGTATCAAGGAGACATGTCATGCAGCGTTTAATGATTGCCGATGATTCCGCCGTAATCTGCAAGGTTGCCAAGCGTATTCTGAGCGGCATGAACTTTCAGGTGGTCGAAGCATCCAATACCGCTGAAGCGTTGATGATGTGCGAGGCGCAATTACCCGCAGTACTGGTTGTCGATTCAGGCATGGATAACGTGCTGGATTTGATCCGGACTGTTCGCCAGATGCATGGTGGCGACCAGGTTCGAATTTTTTATTCAACAATTGAGAATGACATCAAAATCCTGATGGTCGGAAAACGAGCCGGCGCGGATGATTTCCTGCTCAAACCTTTTGATCGGCGGACGCTGGAAGCCACTTTCGGTCGTTTTGCGCTTGCCGCTTAGGGCAGCGCCGACAGCATTGATCGACCAGGTTACCAGCCAGACCGGTTTACAAAACAGCAAAAACCCGCCGAAGCGGGTTTTCATGGCAGCAGATATTCGCACCCGGGTTTTTAAGACCCACGCACCCAGACCGTTGGTCAGGCGCTTTCGCGAATTTCGCTTTCTTCCGGCTCCCGCAGCACATAACCGCGGCCCCAGACAGTTTCGATGTAATTCTTTCCATCCGCAGCGGTCGCAAGTTTCTTGCGCAGCTTGCAAATGAAAACATCGATAATCTTGAGTTCCGGTTCGTCCATACCGCCATAAAGGTGGTTGAGGAACATTTCCTTGGTCAGCGTCGTACCTTTGCGGAGAGAAAGAAGCTCCAGCATTTGGTACTCTTTACCAGTCAAATGAACCCGCTGCGCCCCGACTTCAACTGTCTTGGCATCGAGATTGACGACAAGATCACCTGTTGTGATGACCGACTGTGCATGCCCCTTGGAACGACGAACGATTGCGTGAATTCGTGCAACAAGTTCATCTTTGTGGAACGGTTTGGTCATATAATCATCCGCACCAAAGCCAAGACCACGGACCTTGTCTTCAATTCCAGCCATGCCGGAAAGAATGAGGATCGGTGTTTTCACCTTCGACAGACGCAACGTTCGCAAAACCTCGTATCCGGACATATCCGGGAGATTAAGATCCAGAAGGATGATGTCATAATCATAGAGCTTCCCAAGATCGACGCCCTCTTCCCCGAGATCGGTCGTATAAACGTTGAAACTCTCAGACTTGAGCATCAATTCGATACTCTGCGCCGTGGCGCTATCATCCTCGATAAGTAGTACGCGCATATTTATCCCCTTTTCCGCCGCCGCAGAGCCGTCAACCAACAAAAACTACGCGGTACGGGTCCAGTCGTTGCCTGATTTGGAGGCTGCCATGGAATGGTTAACAAATTCTAAGCAAGGTACGCAACTGTCACGAATAGGTTAATTTTTCCGAATAGTAGCCTGTTTTCTAATAAGAAAAGTCTTTCACTCAACCTCGCAAATCACTTTAGGAAATTCAGCTAATTGACTCATTTGACTCCGGAAAGGCACCCGAAACTTTTCTTATGCTCGTTTACCTGACCTTAAACCATCGAGCATATTATTAACGATGCACGTAAACGAATGGTTACCATTTCAGGCAAATCGTTAACGCTTGGGCATTTTTTGGTAATGATTCGCTTGCTGGCCGTCAGGGGCGGGTAGAATCCGCTTCGTAACTTAGACGGGGTCTCGCATCACGGGAGTATTGCGTATGAAATCGCGTGAGAGCCTTGTTCGTCTGAAGCTTTTTCAGGTGAATGAAAAATCTCGCCAATTGAGCCAAATTCAGCTCATGATGGCAGAAATGCAGAAAATGGCTGCCGAACTGGAATACCAGATCGCTGCCGAGGAGAAGAAATCCGGGATAAATGATCCGGGGCACTTCGCCTATCCAACTTTTGCCAAGGCGGCGCGTCAGCGCGCCGACAATTTGCAGAACTCTATCCACGAACTCCAGGTCCAGCTTGATGCTGCCGAACTGGTGCTCGAGGAGGCTGAGGCCGAACACAAGAAGGCAGCAGCACTGGAGGAGCGGGATCAGAAGGCAAATCGCGCCGTCTGAAATCGCATACGCAATTGTATCCCCCGGATCAGCCGGCGAAAACCATTTGGTCTTTCGCCGGCTTTGGCTTGGCTTGAAGGTCGTATTGCAAGGACTGCCATCCGCAGGTAAATCACGCTCAGGTTATTTCGCCCATGTCTCGCAGATTTCGTGCGCATTTGGGGTAGAGCGGGGAAACGGGATTGCGGGTAATTCTGATTTTATGTCTGGTTATTGCACCCTTTTGCCTGGCGCTTGGCATTACCATGCCGCTTATGCGGTTTGAAACTCTCTACTTTTTCAACAATGAGCCGTCGCTGGTCGAAATTGTCAGGAATCTGGCCGCGGATGGCGACTGGGCGCTTGCATCAATCGTCGCACTGGTATCAATTCTGTTTCCGGTCATCAAAATGTTGGTGATCTTCGCAGAAGCAATCGGTTTGCAAACCAACGGCACGGCTTTAGCCAAGCTGCTACCTCAACTTGCCCGATGGTCGCTGATGGATGTATTGATCGTCGCACTTGTGATCGTCGCAGCAAAAACCGGTGGCCTGGTCACCGCACTGTCGCAACCGGGCCTTTGGTTTTACGCAGCCTCGGCAATCCTATCAGTTTTGGCCCACATCCTCGTCGCCCGAATTTCGCACAAGCGAGAACCCGAAACCTGATCCGTCAACCGCTACCAATTTGATTTTTCGCTGATTTTTGGCGCCAACGACATGTGTCCCGTAGCTCCGCGAACGAAACCAGGCAGCACATTTAATGTCGATATTGCTGGATTCGCGTCGTGCGCAATCCCGCCAAGCCATGATCAGTGATCGAGGCTTGCCAAGACAGGAACTCCTCCACCGTCAGCGTATAACGCTCACAGGCTTCCTCCAGACTCAAAAGCCCACCGCGAACAGCGGCGACGACTTCTGCCTTCCGGCGAATTACCCACCGCCGTGTGTTTGCGGGTGGAAGATCGGCAATCGTCAACGGACTTCCGTCCGGGCCAATTACATATTTAACGCGTGGTCGTACCATATCGGTCATTGGACACTCTTACAAACTCAAGACCTACTGGAACCCAAACTAACGCAACGGCTTTAAAATTTCCCAAACAAGCCAATAACCTTTCGGTAACTTTTGAAATTAAATCAGCTCCGTCATCGGCCTTGTTGAAACCGCATTCAATCCCTATAAGCGGGCCGCGATTATCCGCTTGATCGGCACCTTGAACGCCGTTGAATGCCGGGAGAGAAAAGTGAACAGTTTAGATATTGCCAAGTCCCCACGCGACACCCGGGTGGTGGTTGCCATGTCCGGCGGCGTTGACAGCTCAGTTGTTGCAGGCTTGATGAAGCAGGAAGGCTATGATGTCCTTGGCGTCACCCTTCAATTGTATGACCACGGCGCAGCCGTCCATCGCGCCGGTTCATGTTGCGCCGGTCAAGATATTGACGACGCCAGACGGGTTTGCGAAGCCCTCGGCATTCCCCACTATGTCCTTGATTATGAAAAACGTTTTCGCGAAGCGGTGATAAATCCCTTTGCTGAAAGCTATGTCGCTGGCGAGACCCCAATCCCCTGTGTGGCCTGCAATCAAACGGTCAAGTTTGCCGACCTTTTGGCTACGGCAAAGGACCTTGGCGCGGACTGTTTGGCGACGGGGCACTACATCCGATCACGGCCGGATCCGACCAGTTTGAACCCCGGTCAGCGTGCACTTTATCGGCCAGTTGATGCCAATCGCGACCAGAGTTATTTCCTGTTTGCCACCACCCAGGAGCAGCTCGATTACATCCGTTTTCCACTCGGTGAATTACCCAAATCCCGCACCCGGGAATTGGCCGCGGAGATGGGTCTGACAGTCGCAGAAAAAGCTGACAGCCAAGATATTTGTTTCGTTCCGCACGGAAAATATGCCGATGTAATAAATAAGCTTCGGCCTAATTCCGCTCTCGCGGGAGAAATTGTTCATATTGATGGTCGCGTGCTGGGTGAACATCCTGGAATTCTTCACTACACAATTGGCCAGCGCCGTGGTTTGGGTGTGGCCACCGGTGATCCACTCTTTGTTGTTTATCTTGATGCTCGTTCACGTCGCGTCATTGTCGGACCGCGCGAAGCACTGGACACCCGCAAGGTAATATTGCGTGACATCAACTGGCTTGGCGACAAGCCGCTTTCCGAAATTGGTGAGGAAGGCTTTGATTGTTTTGCCAAACTGCGCTCAACACGACCGCCCGCTCCGGCACGCTTGCGCATGTCCGGTAAAGTGGCTGAGGTTGAACTCATAGATGGCGAAGAAGGAATTGCAGCCGGTCAGGCTTGCGTACTTTACTCTTCGCCCGATGATGAGGCACGTGTATATGGTGGTGGGTTTATTGCCCGCTCTGAGCGCACTGCTGAAGCGGAAGCCAGATTGGCGGACCTGCTCAGCACAAACGCCGCGGCGTGATTGTGCGCAGCTGCGCCATATTGGTCCCGACTGGCAAAAACTGATGGATGCAAACCGGCCTTAGCCCGCTGCCCAAACATCCAGAACCTGATTGAACACTTCCGAGCCTGTCGCGCCCTTTTCAATAGTGATCAAGGCACGACGTCCATTATCATAAGCTACCGGGATATCTATCCAATTTCTGTCGCGCAGCAGCGACAGATTAGCGTCTACAGCTTCAGATAGATCATTGAGCGCGACCATATAGAAATCAGGCGTGATCTGGGCAGGAACCGCGATCAACGGATCACCCTGATCCTGCTCCGTCTGCTTCATCGATACCCGTTGCAACTGGCTTATTGCGCCGCCCGGAAATTCCGGTGAAAGAGCAAAAACCACTTCGATGATATGGCTTGCCGGCAACGACCGATCTGCATTTTTCTTGATCGTCATCAATGCTGTGAAACCATCGGACGTCGAAATTTCGCCACGGATCGCCAGGTTATTCGGTCCGCCATTTTCCGGGTCTGCAATTGTCGACCACGCTACCGAGCCTTCAGTGACAGCTGGAGATTGCTGATCAAGACGCTCTTCATAAAGGAACATTTTTTGCACCACACCCAATGGTTCATCCACTTGGGCGACCGCCTCCGATGCTTCGGGCTGCTCTTCGGCTGTATCGGTGCCTTCAGTGGCATCAGTACTGGTCCCATCCTGAGGTGTTTCCGGCGTTTCGGATGTAGCCGCCGGAGCTTGTGCAGGATCAGTCTGTGCTGCCACCGAGCGTCCTTCCACAGGACCCGGATCCGATGAGGCTTCCGCTGGCCCTGGATCGGTCTCGCTGCCATCAGGGTTTAGCCGCTGGGTAAACTTGCCGTCCGGCTCGGGCAGAACCTTTTCCGGTTCCACTGCTGCCATTTCCGTGGTTGATTTTTCTCCAGACGTATCCGTTGAGGTCTCGGATGCGGTATCGGCTGGTGTCGTTTCAGCCTCTTGTTGGGCGGAGTCTGAACTGGAAAACGCCGCCATCAATACGTCCTTTTGCAACCAGGCTGCGTATCCGGCACCTGCAATCAAAAGCAAAATCGCTCCACCAGCAACCCAGCCCATCAAGCCGGACTTTTTGCGATGACGCGTAACCTGCATCGCCAGGTCAGACGGATTCGCGTGAACCGAACCGCGAGTAGCGTCTTGTTTGCCACCCATCGACGCTCCATCCAACCCGAAAGCTTCATCGTGGCTGGCCCCGGTCAAGACAGAAGAAGCATTGGGATCAAGTGGAAAGCCGTCAGTTTTGCCAGCGACTACCGGTTTATGCTGCTCTGGGAACACACCATCCCCATGATCGTCAATTGGAGCGCCCGCAAGATCCGGGACAGCTTCTGGCGGAGCAATTTCAGGCGTGGGCGCAGGCGCCGAATTTTCCGGAAGGTCCGGCGTCAAGGACTCAGGTGCTGGAACCACCGGCGCAGTTGCCATGGCCGGTATTGGTGCAGGTGTCAGCGCGGCAGCCGCTGGTGTATTGGGTTCAGGCGCATTGGGTTCAGGCGCTGAAGGTGAGGCTTGAGCGACCGGCTTTTCTTCAACGAGTGCTTCCAGCTCCGCCATCAAACGGTCTGTTTCTTCCTCGTCTGGCGGCAGGGCGACGGCATTCTCGGATTCAACTTCGTCGATAGCTTCGTCAAGTTTGTCGAGCTGTCTCGTAATCATCTCGTCGGAAGGGCGAGGATTCATCGCCTCCAACTGCCGACGAATCGCCGAGCGGGCCTTTTCATAAACCTTGGCCCGGTTATCCGCCGAATTGTCCGAGAGGTTATTTACCGCCTTCCGGATGACTGCTACAAAATCCGCCATTGCTCGTCTGGCACCTGCTACTTGCGTTACAAAATGTTATTCTTGCTGATAAACTAGTCTTCAAACGGGTCTGTAACAAGTATGGTGTCATCGCGCTCGGGGCTTGTGGACAACATCGCGACTGGCGCACCGATAAGCTCCTCGATCCGGCGTACATATTTTATTGCCTGTGCAGGAAGATCAGCCCAACTGCGCGCTCCCACTGTTGTGCCTTCCCAGCCAGCTATGGTCTCGTAAACCGGTGTGACCCGTGCTTGGGCGCTTTGGGCGGCAGGAAGGTAGTCAATCCGCTCACCATCAAGCTCATATCCTACGCAAATCTTGATCTCTGTCAGGCCGTCCAGCACATCAAGCTTGGTTAGGGATATGCCATTGATCCCATTGACGGCAACAGATTGGCGAACCAGTGCTGCATCAAACCAGCCGCATCGGCGCTTGCGCCCGGTGACTGTGCCAAATTCATGGCCACGCTCACCAAGGAATTGGCCGACTTCATCATCCAGCTCAGTAGGAAATGGCCCTTCCCCGACACGCGTCGTGTAAGCTTTTGTTATCCCGAGCACATAGTGAAGTGAGCCCGGCCCCAGACCGGAACCGGCTGCGGCCTGCCCTGCTATTGTGTTCGACGAAGTTACGAACGGATAGGTGCCATGATCGATATCAAGAAGTGTACCTTGGGCCCCCTCGAACAAGATCCTTGCGCCTGCCCGACGCTGTTTGTCGAGCAGCAACCAGATTGTATCGCGGAAACCCAGGATGCGATCTGCAATCGATGTCAGCTCTTCAAGAATGACCTGAAATTCGATTTCCGACTGGCCCAACCCGCGGCGCAATGCATTATGGTGGGTCAATAGACGGTCGATTTTTGCCGGAAGCGTATCCAGATTTGCCAGATCCATCACCCGGATTGCACGACGACCGACCTTATCTTCATAAGCTGGGCCAATTCCACGCCGGGTCGTGCCGATTTTTGTGCCCGAATTCGAAGCTGCGTCCTCGCGAATGCCGTCAAGCTCGCGATGCAACGAGAGGATCAAAGTCGCATTGTCAGCAATTCGCAGGTTATCCGGAGTCACTTCGACGCCCTGTTTAGCCAGACGTTCGATCTCGGCAATCAGGGCATGCGGATCAATGACCACGCCATTGCCAATTACCGCCAGCTTGCCCTTGCGCACGACACCCGAAGGCAGCAATGACAATTTGTAACTCACACCATCAATAACAAGTGTGTGTCCTGCATTGTGTCCGCCTTGAAAACGAACCACAACATCGGCCCGCTCGGACAACCAATCGACGATCTTGCCTTTGCCTTCGTCGCCCCACTGAGAACCGACGACTACCACATTGGCCATGAATAACCCTCCAGAACTGGCCATCTAGACCAGCCTACAACCAAATCAACATTTCTATATCGTCATGAAGCAGTCTGCGCGACCCTTCGCAAGTCATTGCCCTGCTATCCAACCGGAATTTCACCCATTTTCCTGGTAATGAACCGAATTTTCCGCGAGAGAAAGCCATTGCCATCATTGTACACCGGCCATTATTGCCTTCCCCTTTGGTCCCGACTAGGGTCCGCTTTCATATTGCCGGACCCAGCCATGTTTCAACGCGCTTATTTATTGCTCTTTCTCACCACCATGTTCTGGGGCGGCAACGCAATCGCAGGAAAACTTGCGGTGGGCAAGGTTTCACCCATGTTGCTGACGAGCATGCGGTGGGGTCTGGCGTTGATCATCCTCGTTACATTTGCTTTGCCGCAAATACGGCGCGATTTTGCAAAAATCCGCAAACACTGGCTCCTGCTAGCGGGCCTTGGCGCAATTGGCTTCACTGCATTCAATGTCTCGCTTTATTCGGCGCTGGAATATACATCGGCGATCAATGTCGTCATCGAGCAGGCCGGAATGCCCGCGATAATATTCGTCGCCAACTTTCTGATTTTCAGGATAGCCGCGTCCACACAGCAAGTTGTGGGGTTTTTCTTGACTTTGGCCGGTGTCTTCATCGTCGCCTCGGCGGGGAGCTTGGAAAACCTTCTCACGCTCTCGTTCAATCGGGGCGACATCATCATGCTTTTTGCCATCACGTTTTATGGCGGTTACACCGTTGCGCTCCGCTATAAGCCACAAATTCACTGGCAAAGTTTGATTTCGGTTCTGGCGCTGTCAGCATTTGTGGTCTCATTGCCCTTCAGCATTTGGGAATACCTGGCGGGCAATACCATTGTTCCAGGCGTCGAGGGATTCACAATTGCTGCCTATACCGCGATTTTTCCGGCTATCGTCGGACAAGTACTCTACATCAAGGGCAATGAGTTGATCGGATCGAACCGCGCCGGGCTGTTCATCAACTTGGTTCCGATATTTGGAACTCTCATGGCGGTTGTCATCCTCCGCGAAGCTATTCAGCTCTACCATCTGTTGGCGCTGGCGCTGGTTGTGGGCGGCATAGGATTGGCCGAAAGCAACAAGCAGCCCACCCTACCCTCCACTTGACTTCAATCAGCCAAAGAAAAGACCCGCACCGTTTCCGGAGCGAGCCTTTGTTGCCTTGGGAGGCTGTTTTGTCACCGTTGCAAAGCGATGAAACCGAGCAACGAACTAGTCGACATTGAATGTGAGTGGCTTGGCCGAAACCACATGGTCATGGCTTGTCAGCTCATCAAGAACAGACTGTTCGACCGGAGCATCCACATATAACAACGCGATGGCATCGCCACCAGCCTTGTCGCGACCAAGTGAGAAGTTCGCAATGTTGACACCGGCATCGCCAAACACCTTACCGATGGTTCCGATAATACCAGGAACATCATGATTGGTCGTGTAAACCATGTGCTGGCCGACTTCTGCATCAAGATTGATACCCTTGATCTGGAGGAAACGTGGTTTGCCATCGGCAAAGCAGGTCCCGGCAACAGAACGGGTCTGCCGTGCAGTCTTGACCGTCATCTGAATGTAACCATCAAAAACACCTGATTTGTCCCGCTTTGATTCTGACAGGATGATTCCACGTTCTTTGACCATGATCGGGGCAGAGACCATGTTGACATCAGACACCTGACTGCGAATCAAACCGGCTAGGGCTGCACTTGTCAGCGCCTTGGTGTTCATCTCCGCAACCGTACCATCATAGAGAATTTCAACTTCCTTGATGGCGGATTCGGTTACTTGTCCCACAAATGTACCCAACACATCAGCCAAGCGGATAAATGGCTTGAGGCGAGGTGCCTCATCAGCGCTGATTGACGGCATGTTGATGGCGTTGGAAACAGCGCCGCGAACCAGGTAATCCGACATCTGTTCAGCAACTTGCAGAGCCACATTTTCCTGAGCTTCAGCCGTTGAAGCACCCAGATGGGGAGTACAAACAACACCCGGAAGACCGAACAACGGGCTCTCGGTGGCAGGCTCGACCTCGAACACATCAAAACCCGCACCAGCAACATGACCGGATTTGATCGCTTCGGCCAGATCCGCCTCAACCACCAGACCGCCGCGTGCGCAGTTGATGATCCGCACACCTTTCTTGGTCTTCTTCAATGCGGCTGCATCGATGATGTTGCGGGTCTTCTCGGTCATCGGCACGTGCAGCGTGATGAAATCCGCCAGAGCCAGCAATTCGTCAAGTTCGACCTTCTCTACACCAATTTCCTTGGCACGTTCCAGCGAAAGGAAGGGATCAAAAGCCACAACCCGCATTTTGAGCCCAATGGCGCGGGAACAAACAATCGAGCCGATATTACCGCAACCGATGACGCCAAGGGTCTTACCGGTAATCTCAACGCCCATGAATTTGGATTTTTCCCACTTGCCTGCCTGCGTCGAGGCATCGGCTTCCGGCAACTGCCGGGCAACGGCAAACATCAACGCAATGGCATGTTCGGCAGTGGTGATGGAGTTGCCGAACGGCGTGTTCATCACAATAATGCCGCGCTTGGAAGCCGCAGGGATATCGACATTGTCAACGCCGATACCAGCACGGCCGATTACCTTCAGGTTCTCAGCCGCCGCGATCAACTTCTCGGTGGCTTTCGTCGCCGAGCGGATGGCGAGACCATCATATTGGCCGATAATTTCCAGCAGCTTCTCTTTGTCTTTGCCTACTTGGGGCAGGAAATCGACTTCTACGCCGCGGTCTTTGAAAATTTGGACAGCGGTTTCGGACAACTGGTCCGATACGAGTACGCGAGGTGCCATGTCAGGCCTCCGTTTTTAGGTCATGAAAAGTATGGGGTTGGTTGCGGCTGGACCGCCGCAACCTTTTTGGTGAATCATGCAATCTGGGAGAGAGCTGCCTTTTCGGCTTCGAACGCCCAGCCAAGCCAAGGCATCAAAGCTTCGAGATCAGCCGTTTCAACGGTCGCCCCACACCAGATGCGCAGACCAGCAGGCGCATCACGATATGCACCGATATCAAGGGCGACGCCTTCCTTGTCGAGGCGTGAGACGATGGCCTTTGCGAAGGCTGCCTGTGCATCAGCTTCCAATGCCGAAACTTTAGGATCAGCAATAACCAGACACACCGAAGTGTTGGAACGGGTTTCCGGCTTTTCAGCCAGATTGGCGATCCAGTCATTGTTTTCGACATAATCGTGAATGACCGATGCATTCGCATCAGCGCGCGCTATTAAGGCGTCCTTGCCGCCGATTTTCTCGGCCCAGTTCAGGGCATCAAGATAATCTTCAACGCAAAGCATCGATGGCGTGTTGATAGTTTCGCCGACGAAGATACCTTCGATCAGTTTGCCACCCTTGGTCATGCGAAAAATTTTCGGCAGTGGCCACGAAGGCGTGTAGGTTTCGAGCCGCTTAACCGCGCGCGGGCTCAGGATCAACATCCCGTGGCCACCCTCACCTCCCAGCACCTTCTGCCAGGAGAATGTAACGACATCGAGCTTTGCGAAATCCAGTTCCTGCGCGAAAGCCGCAGACGTGGCATCGCAAATTGTCAGGCCCTGACGGCCGGCAGGAATGAAATCAGCATTTGGAACGCGAACACCTGAAGTGGTTCCGTTCCAAGTGAAGACCACGTCGCGATCAAAGTCTACCGCTGAGAGATCGGGAAGCTGTCCATAAGGCGCTTCAAGCTTGCGAACATCGTCAAGTTTGAGTTGCTTGACCACATCGGTCACCCAGCCTGAACCAAAGCTTTCCCATGCCAGCATGTCGACGCCACGTGCACCGAGCATCGACCATAGGGCCATTTCTACAGCGCCGGTATCAGACGCAGGCACGATTCCAATTCGATAATCGGCGGGAACGCCGAGAATCGAGCGGGTCATGTCAATGGCTTGCTTGAGTTTGGCTTTGCCGACTTTGGCGCGATGGGAGCGACCAAGTGGAGCATCGCTGAGTGCTTCCGGACTCCAGCCAGGGCGCTTTGCGCAGGGGCCAGAAGAGAAACAGGGATTGCCCGGACGCAGGTCCGGTTTCGTCATATTCGTCATTGTCTACCCTTTCAGATAGTAGCCTCTCGTTGGGGAGAGGTGTCCCACCTCGGCAGATACGTCCGGGAAGAATTCAAGTCAAGTGAAACTTCTTTGTCAGCACCCAAAAAGAAAAAGGGCGATCGAAATCGCCCTTTTGAAACAAAAACTTGGTAAATAAACTGTGAATTCTACCAGAGCGAATAACGCAGGCCTGCACGAATTTCATGCTTGGCAATTCCACGGTCCGAAGCCTGTGTTCCGGTCGCACCGGCTGCGGCACTTGTGGAATCAAACTCGAACATGCCGCCCGAGCCGACCTTCTGGTAACGGTAACCCAGATCAAGCTTGAGGTTGTTGGATATATCGTAGGACATGCCTGCCATCAGGGCATAGGTGAAACGCCAACTGTTCTTGCCCGGATGCTGAACTGGAGCAACCGTTGCAGGAGTCGGACAGGCCGTACCGCCACTCACGCAATAAGACGAATTGGTCAACGGATCCCAACGAACCTGTGTCATACCTGCACCCGCCCCCACATAAGGGGTAAAGCCTGCATATGTCCCCAAATCGACATAACCATTTGCCATCAGACTATAGGCCGAGAAGCTTGCACGATCATTGGATGCGCACGTTGTTCCAGCAGGCATTCCAGGGCACGGCGTTGTCGAAACGGTGGTGCCATTGAAACGGCCGTGCATGTAATCGAATGTCGCATCAGCCCGGAAATAGTCTGTGAAATTGTACCCCATGCCGATTCCACCCGAGAAATCCGATTCTTGGGTTGAACTGGCAAAGCTGTTTGTTGAATAGCTGGCCGGAGGTCCAGCGGTATATACCCGATAGCTGTTGGCAGCACCCGAGGTTTTCAATGAATAGCCAAGATCTCCACGAAGGTACCAGCCATTTCCAATCTCAACCGGCTGGGTTTCCGGGAGGTCAGGGCTATAAATGATATTGTCCAAATCTGCAGCATGGGCGGAAGTAATCATTCCGGCCAGGATTGCTGCAGCCGAGGACAACAATACGCGCTTGAACATGGTTGGGTCCTTCCCGAAAACATCTGACATCCGGCGCAAACCGCCAGAACCGTCGCCTTGTGATGGAAAGTATCGCCAAAACTGGTTAAGTCCCGGTTAAGCATGTTCATTAACCGTGTTTGTCCATGTAATACATCTGGAAATTCAAACTTGTTCGAAGGATGTCCTTGATTTAACGACAAAAAACCGCCCGGGATGTCCCGAGCGGTTTGATTAAATCGAGTTGACCAGAACTTACTTGTAGCCAGGTCTTACTTATAAATTGGCGGCGGTGTGTAAGCCGGCACTTCGGCGACCTGATTGCATCCGCCAAACTGATAGCGCAGACCACCGCGAACTTCGTGGCTTGAAAAGCCTCTATCATAGCCAGGGCCGCCGTTGAGAGCGTAGGCAAACATCTTGCCGCCCTTGACGTTGCGATAACGGTAACCAACATCGGCTTTCAGCGCACAATTCAATTCAATCGTGGTACCAGCCATCAGCGCATAGGAGAAGCGCCAATTGGTTTCGCCTTCATGAATGACTGTTGGGTCACAGCTTGCAGGGTTCGAAGCATCGCAAGACGTGTTACTCAGATTTGCCCAGGCAACCCGTGTGCCACCAATACCAGCGCCCACGTAAGGTGTGAACCGTCCCCAGGTGCCGATGTCGACATAGGCATTCGCCATCAGGCTGAGAGCCTGCATGGATGAAGTATCGGTGGATACGCAAGCCGTTGCAACACCACAGCTACCTGTAGTCGAGCCGGTAAACCTGCTCCGACCAGTGAAATCCAGCGTAGCGTCAAAGCGCAGATGTTCTGTCGCCTTGTAGCCAATGCCACCTCCCACCGTATAGGCGCCACGCAATGATGCACTGGCGAAGGGAACATAGGTTGCGTTTGAGCCTTGAAAGAAATCCGCGCCACGAAGCTTGTTCCACGAATAGCCCACATCACCACGCAAATACCAACCTGATGCCACAGAGACCGGTTCATAGACCGGGGCTTCAATATATGGGGCCTCGACAATTGGCGGTAGAATATCGGCAGCCTTTGCCGCGCTCATCCCCAGGATTGCCAGCGCAGTGCCGGCCAGGATTGTGGTTTTCATCTCAAACTCCATGATCATAACCTGTGAGCACATCCCGAAGAGATGTTGTGCGCTCCTGCGTCTGTCTTGGATAATGAATTGCAAAGGTTAAATTGGACTTAACCACGTCTGTTTACCAAGTTTGGGTTTTATCAGACTTGGAATTCGATCTGATCCATGGTGCTCGCTGATGAAAAAGGCGGCCAATTGGCCGCCATACACACTCTGGATTTTACGTTCGCTTTATCGTTGAGTGTCACGCCGCGCGATAGCATGTCTCCCAAAAGTGGTCACCGGTTTTGAGAAATAGTCATGCGGAAAAACAGAGACTTGATGCGTGACGCATAAAGCCGGTAAGCCCAACGCGCTTTATGCAGCTGAACGAACATCCGAGATCACGCTGACCAGACCATCGACAATCTTTTCTATCTGCTGAAGATCGTCGCCTTCAGCCATGACCCGGATCAATGGTTCGGTTCCCGATGGACGAATAACCAAACGGCCCTTGCCTGCCAGTTCAGCTTCCGCATCTGCGATCGCCTGTTTGACGTGTTTGTCTTTCAACGGCTCACCGCCACCAAACCGGATATTCTTCAGCAATTGCGGCACCGGTTGAAAACGCCGACAAACTTCAGAAACCGGCTGATCCATCCGTTTGACGCAAGCCAGCACTTGAAGCGCTGCAATCAAACCATCCCCTGTGGTCGAAAAATCCGACATCACAATATGCCCGGATTGCTCCCCACCGAGATTGAAATCATGTGCGCGCATATGACTGACCACGTGCCGATCGCCAACCTTGGTACGTATAAGCTCCATACCTCTGTCATTGAGATGGCGCTCTAGCCCGAGATTGGACATGACGGTGGCAACAATGCCATTGCCGCGAAGAAGACCATCAGAAGCCCAAGACTCCGCGATCAATGACATCAACTGGTCGCCATCGATAATAGCACCGTTCTCGTCAACAATGAGTACCCGATCAGCGTCACCATCCAGCGCAATCCCGATATCGGCCCGCACTTCATGAACTTTTCGGGCCAGCGCAACCGGATGGGTCGATCCGCAATTCAGGTTGATATTGGTGCCGTTAGGCTCGTTGCCGATGGTGATGACTTCTGCTCCAAGTTCCCAAAGAGCAGCAGGCGCTACCTTGTAGGCTGCACCGTTGGCGCAATCAATTGCCACCCGCATACCGGCCAGTGTAATGTCGCGTGGCATGGTATGCTTGGCGAATTCGATATAACGGTCATGAACTCCGTCCACACGCTTGGCCCGGCCAATGGCTTCTGCTGGAGCCAGATGCATGGTGATGTCGTCGTCCAGCAGCGCCTCAATTTTGCTCTCAAGTTCATCGGACAGCTTGAACCCATCCGGGCCGAAAAGTTTGATACCATTGTCTTGATAAGGATTGTGGGAAGCGGAAATCATAACTCCGATATCGGCGCGCATGGACCGCGTCAGCATCGCCACCGCCGGTGTCGGAATTGGTCCGAGCAAAAAGACATCAAGTCCTGCAGCGGTAAATCCGGCGACCAAAGCGTTTTCGAGCATGTAGCCCGAAAGCCGGGTGTCTTTGCCAATAACCACACGATGACGATGATCGCCACGTTTAAAAAGATTGCCCACTGCAATCCCGACCTTCATCGCAATGTCGGGTGACATAGGAGACTTGTTGGCCTGCCCACGAATACCATCTGTCCCAAAATAGCGCTTTTTCATATAAACCCCCAGCGAATTGCATATATCCCGACATGCAGTTTCGCATCTGGCCAGTTCGACATAATTTTTAGAGCTGGCTCTCCATCAAGCTAATTAGCCTGTCTTCACGATGCACCCGAAATCAGTTTTTATTACAGATCGTTTCAATTACATTTTTTACGCGAACTTTATTGAAATCAGCTTAAAAGACAAAAGGCGCCAGTTTTTAAGAACCAGCGCCTTTTTCATATGGTTTAGACAACCCACACGAATTATTGCGGTTGCGGCTCCAAGCCGGGATCGGACTCATCACCCTTGTCGCCAGAATTTCCCTTTTTGGCACCGGCGGTTGGCACCGCGGTTCCCCGTGGGGTATGCGGTTCATCAGGGTCTTCTCGGGTCGGACGCTTGCCTTGCATCAATTCCCGAAGTTCATCACCAGTCAGAGTTTCAAACTCAAGCAAAGCTTGGGCAATGGCTTCAAACTGCTCAGCATTTTCCTGGATTATATTACGGGCAGCCGTTTCTGCCTGCTCAATCAAGGAGCGCACTTCCTCGTCAATCAGCTTGGCAGTATTGGAGGAAATATTGGTTTGCTGCGAGACCGAATGACCAAGGAACACTTCCTGCTGGTTCGACGAATAACGCACGCGACCAAGCTTGTCAGACATACCCCACTCCATAACCATGGAGCGAGCAAGCTGAGTAGCCATCTGAATATCACCGGACGCACCATTTGTGACTTTTTCCGGACCGAAAGTATGGATTTCAGCTTCACGGCCACCAAACAGCATCACCAACCGTGCAATGCTTTTTTCCTGGCTCATCGAATAACGATCGCTTTCAGGCAAAGTCATAACCATACCCAACGCTCGTCCACGCGGAATAATTGTTGCCTTATGGATCGGATCGATACCGGCCATTTTCAACGCAATGATGGCGTGGCCGGCTTCGTGATAGGCAGTTGTCCGCTTTTCCTCGTCCGACATTGCCATGGACTTGCGTTCCGCGCCCATCATCACCTTGTCCTTGGCGTCTTCAAACTCGGACATTGTGACCATGCGACGGTTGCGGCGCGCGGCCATGAGGGCCGCTTCATTGACGAGATTCATCAAATCAGCACCGGAAAATCCGGGCGTGCCCCGTGCGAGAATGTGCAAATCGACATTTGGAGCAATAGGAACATTGCGCACGTGGACCTTAAGGATTTTTTCGCGGCCATTGACATCCGGCAATGGCACAACGACCTGACGGTCAAAACGACCCGGGCGCATCAAAGCAGGATCAAGCACGTCAGGACGGTTTGTTGCAGCAATCAGGATCACGCCCTCATTGGCCTCAAAACCATCCATCTCCACCAGCAACTGGTTAAGTGTCTGCTCGCGCTCATCGTTGCCGCCGCCAAGACCGGCACCACGGTGCCTGCCGACTGCGTCAATTTCATCGATGAAAATGATGCAGGGTGCGTTTTTCTTGGCCTGTTCGAACATGTCACGGACACGCGAAGCACCAACGCCAACAAACATTTCAACGAAATCAGAGCCGGAAATGGTGAAGAACGGCACATTGGCTTCGCCAGCCACGGCACGCGCTGTCAGTGTCTTACCGGTCCCGGGAGGGCCAACGAGCAACACGCCACGTGGGATCTTGCCGCCCAGCCGTTGAAACTTCTGCGGATCACGGAGAAACTCAACTATCTCCTCCAGATCCTGCTTTGCCTCGTCAACACCAGCAACATCAGCAAAAGTCACACGCCCATGGGCTTCAGTCAAAAGCTTGGCTTTCGACTTTCCAAAACCCATTGCACCGCGCGAACCACCCTGCATTTGCCGCATAAAGAAGATCCACACGCCAAGAATAAGCAGAATTGGAAGCCATGAAACCAGATAACCAACCAAGGTATTGGAACCATCAGTCTCCGGACGGGCGGTAATAGCCACATCCTTGCCGGTCAGTTCGGCAATCATATTGGCATCACCGGGCGAATAGGTCTGAAACCCCCCGGCGGTGTCCTTGTAGTTACCTGAAATGCGGTTACCAACAATTGTCACATCACGAACCCGACCAGAATCGACATCCTTGAGGAATTGCGAATAGGCAATTTCCCGGCCGGTGTTTTGTTGAGTCGGGCTCTGGAACATGTTGAAGAGCGCGATCAAAAGAAGCGCTATAATTGCCCACAAAGCGAAGTTTCGTAAATTCGGATTCATCCTCATCCCCAAAGGGTAGGGTCCACAACGGGACCATTGCGACGCAGTTGCGCCGGACATACATCATAACATAGGTTTCCACACCCACTTTCACAAGGTGATTGCACCTCAAACTAGGGCACTAATCATCCAGTTTCTCCAAGGACAGGCCGGAAATGGCCCCCTGCCGCAAATGCGCGCTATCGCATTTGCCTGGGCAACCTCGAAAACCGGCAATAGCCTGGAAGCCCTGCCGCTTAACCGTTGAACCAAAATATTTGCCGGGTTTCCACCGCTAACATGGAATTCTGGCAAAATTCCGGACGCATGATCACCACGTACTTCGACTGGCGGTCGATCACTGTTTCCAGTGGACGGATAGGAAATCCGGTAGCGGCCATCCCACGTGACCACATCGCCAGGCGCAAGTTCAACCCGCGGAATGTTTCGTCGCTCGCGCTGCAGTTTAATCTGATCTGACTTGCGAGATAGCGCGGTTCTGCCAACAGTCAGGGTCGCTGGAGCAGATGCTGAAACAAACTCTCTCAAGCGCTCTCGCCCGTTCTTGTCGATCCCCCGTGAGCGGCCACCTGCCACATCAATCAGTACCGCGAGCGTGGCCTCCACCATCGCAACTGTCAGATCGCCCGTTTCCAAATAGAAACAGTCGTTCTCGGTGCGGGTGACATTTCCATTCAGAACTGTTGCGATGGAGCCCGACCACTCCGAACGCGCTTCCCAGACCCGACCATACGGCCGATTGAGAACCGGGCCGGCCTTTCGCACACGCACCCGCTCGTAACGAGTGTCTTCATTACTGGGATCATCCGACCAACCAATATCGTTTTGCCCGAGGAACGAACGGATCGCCGAGCGATCAACGCTCAAAAAGGGACGAACGAACCAAACCGTTTCATCGTAAAGCGTCGCAGGTGGAATACCTGCCATGCCCCAACCCTTTGCCCAATCTGCGTCGCCCGCAATTCGCCGCTTGCGCATAACCAGCGTTTCCGCTTGGTCATTGACCGTATGTGCGGTCACAATCGCACCCAACTGGAATTTTCGTGCGGCATCCGAAAGCAATCTGTAACGGGCGTTTCGCGCGGCGGCTTGAATACCGGTCGCTGGTTTCTCTCCCTTCCATTGCAAAATTTCGTGACGAATGCCAAGCCGCCGACAAAGCTGTCCAACAGCCACTGCTTCCTCACGCGAACCGGAGCGCAATCCGTGGTCCACGGTCAGGGCCACCAATCGGTCAGGCGCGGTCAACTGGCTCAACGCGATCAGCAAACCGGTCGAATCGCTGCCACCGGAAACCGCAATTCCGAACGGCTGGTCAGAATGAAAATTTTCTAAAAATCTGGAAACCGTGGTTTTGAGACCGATCTCCGAACAATGGTGCGCCGTCATGGCTAGCAGCGTGCCTGCTGCTGCTCCTGCTTCACCTTGTTTCGAACAGCCTGGGAGGCAGCCGGATAATTGCTGACCAGTTGGCGATAGGTCGAACAAGCCGGTTCATTCTTGTTCAGCGCTGCCAACGACATGCCGAGCTTCAACATGGTATCAGCGCCTTTGGCAGCCTGTGGATACCGCTTGTGGGCATCGAGAAAAGTCTGTGCGGCCTCTTTATACCGACCTTGCGAAAACTGTGCTTCGCCCAGCCAGAACATCGCATCCGGCATTTGCGGGTCCGAATTATGCAGTTGAACAAAGTCCAGGAAAATTTGCTCGGCAAGCTGATAGTCACCTGCCAACATATGACTGTAGCCCGCCTGATAAAGATCATTCGGGTTATCAAGCGCAGCCGTTTCATTGCCGGTCGCGGAATTGCCCTGACCTGAATCGACAGGGTTACCATTCGCATCAAACGTGATGGTGCCAAGTGTGCGTGGCGGTTCACCGGCTCCCTGCCCAGCAACCGGATTGGTAGATGCGGTGGTGGAATTTTCCACGCCCGGCAGATTTTCCCCTGTGGCGTGGTCCATTGGTTGTTCGGTCACTGCCGGGCCCGCATCGCTGCGGTCACCCATATTTGTTGCGCCACCTTCAAGCTGCTGAAAGCGAAATTCATTGTCTTCCTGCATCTGACGAATGCGCTCTTCCATTTGCAGAAGCTGGAAACCCAGTTCCTCGATGCGCCCGTTGAGACTTCGAATCTGTTCTTCAAGTTGCCCGATCTGATAAGTCTGGTTTGCAGATTGGGCCTTGATCACATTGCCCGTCTGCGGCGAAACAGGCTGGCTTTGCGGAGATGACAGTTTCGGCCAAAGCGGTGTTGCCTGAGCGGGAGATGCAAAGGCCCCCATGCCCCAGATAAGCGATGAGGCCATCACGGCCGACAAAGCCAAGTCACGCGTTTTCTTCATCAAATTCAACCTTGTCTCCCGGTTCTGAGACCAAATATCGATCTTCAGCCTGTTTTGTGCACGGGTTTTCCCGGCGGGTTATCTTCTTGCGGTCCACTGAATAAACGTCAAACCGGCCAAAATATGATCAACCAAAAAAAAGACGGCCACAAGGGCCGCCTTTGGTTCTCTTGTTTTGCACAAACAGTGCTTAGCTGGCACCACCACCAAGTGCGGTGACTGCACGGCGGTTTTGCGACCAGCATGAGATGTTGTCACAAACGGCAACCGGGCGTTCCTTGCCATAGGAGATCGACTGCATCCGGTTTGCCGGCACTCCCTTGGAAGCAAGGTAGGCCTTGGTGGCGGCAGCACGGCGCGCGCCCAATGCAAGGTTATACTCGCGGGTGCCGCGTTCATCGGCATGACCTTCAACATTGATCTGATATTGTGCGTATCGCATCAACCACTGTGCCTGTTTGTCAAGCGTTGCAGCCGCATCAGGACGAATGGCCGAAGAGTCCGTGTCAAAGAAAATGCGATCTCCGACATTAACTGTGAAATCCTGCTGCGAACCCGGCGAAGCGGAATTCAATCCCAGCTCGCTGGCATTGTTCGGCAGGTTCTTTTTGGTGGCACACCCGGTGATGGCCAGCATCATGAAAAGTGTGATGACTGCCGGATTGCGAACAAGTGCTTGATAGCGGCCCATGGCCGGTCTCCTTAAAAAAAGTTGGTTGACCATTTCTAACCTACTGCAGTTAATCGGCGCTGAACTGGGAAGGTAAACAACTGGTAAATTTTTACCTATTCCGGCCCATTTGACGCCAGAATGCGGCATCAACGCGGCAAGAATTCGACTTATTCAAGAAGTGGCGACCAGGCCGGGTCGGAAGCATAACCCGGTGTGGAAACCTGTAACTCGTTATAGCCGGTCAGATCGATCGAATATATTTGCGGCCCACCAGCGCCCGCCGGTTGGCGGAAGAACATCAGGACGCGACCATTGGGCGCCCAGGTTGGTCCTTCATTGTGGAATCCTGTTGTCAGAATGCGCTCACCCGAACCATCAGGACGCATAACCCCAATGGAGAACTTTCCGCCCGATTGTTTTGTGAACGCGATCAGATCGCCGCGAGGTGACCAAACCGGCGTGGAGTACGACCCGTCACCAAACGAGATTCGTGTTTGCCCCGAGCCGTCAGCACCCATCACATAAAGCTGCTGACGTCCACCACGATCGCTTTCAAACACGATCTTGCTGGAATCAGGGGAATAGGAGGGCGAAGTGTCGATAGCCTGGGTGTTGGTCAACCGTGTTGTTGCCCGTGAGCGCAAATCCATGGTGTAGATATTGGCGTTGCCACCTTGTTGCAAACTCATGATCACGCGCTGCCCGTCAGGCGAAAACCGCGGCGAAAACGTCATGCCCGGAAAATTTCCGACCAGTTCACGTTGGCCGGTTTCCAACTGCAAAAGATACACTCTTGGCTGGCCGCCCTCAAACGACATATATGTGATTTCCTGTCGACTTGGTGAGAAGCGCGGCGTCAACACAATGTCTTTGTCTGAAGTCAGCATACGCACATTGGCGCCATCCTGATCCATGATCGCCAGTTGTTTCTTGCGATCATTTTTCGGTCCGGATTCGGAAACAAAAACCACCCGGGAGTCAAAGTAACCTTTTTCACCGGTCAGCCGCTGGTAGATTGCATCAGCGATTATGTGGGCCACCCGGCGCCAATTTTCCGGACGAGTGAAAAATTGTTCACCAGAAAGCTGCTGATTCGCAAACGTGTCCCACAGCCGGAATTCGGCGCGCAAGCGTCCATCTGGCTCGCGCACCACGCGACCGGTCACCAACGCTTGCGCGTTGATTGCTGTCCAGTCGGCAAATCTCGGGGTCTGGTCCGGATTGGCGATCTTTTCAATGAAGGCTGCGCGGTTGATCGGGGTAAACAGCCCAGAGCGCTTGAGATCAGCCTCAACCACACCGGAAATCTTGGCGCCAAGGTCATCGGTGGCCCGAAAATCGGTAATCGCCACCGGCAACGGCTCGACATTGGCTTTGTTGATATTGATTTCGACCACCGCAAATGCGGGTCGAGTGGCAAGACCTGCTGTGACGGTACAAATAACAGCAAACAGCACCAGGAATTGACGCAGGTTACCCATGTTAATCAGCCTCATGGTTAGAACATCTGGCTAGGGTCGAAGTTAACGACAACTTCCGACCATGAATCATATTTTTCAGCAGGCAAAGTATAGGGTTGTGCTTTAAGCACTGCCCTTGTTGCAGAACCCGCGAGTGTCCGTTGAGTTCCCGGCGCGCCGCCGGAAGTTTCAACTTTCGGGTTTCCGATAATGTTGCCACTTTGGTCAAGCCGCATACGCACCGTCACCCTGACATCCTGACCATCGGCCATGCCCGGGATAATACTCCAGTGTTTTTGTATCTGGCCGCGCAGGGCATCCATTTCGCTCAGGCTCAGTGTATTGCCGCGCGTGGCTTTTGATCCACCCAGTGACGCAGTTTCGGTTGAGCGCTTGGCACCGCCGCCCTTTGCCTCATCCTTGTTGAGGAGAGCTGCAATCTCATCAGCATTGAAATCACTCTTTTTGGAAGAGGCCGCACTTGCCGATTCCTGTGGCCTGGTTTCAGCCGGTTTGGCTTCTGCCTGCTTGGTCTCTACTGGTTGGCTTGGCTTTGGACGCGATTGAGGTACTGGCCCGGCATTGGGCAGGCTTTCAAACTGTGGCTCAGCAGGTGCGCTTTCAATGGCTTCAGCCACCGGGTCTGGTTGCGGTGAAAGGGCTGCAACTTCGGTCGGCTTTTTCTCGGCCGGTTTTTCTGCTGCAGGTTCTGCAACCGGCTTGGCGACGGGTTCTGCAACAGGTGCAGGCTCAGCCTTTTCCACCGGCTTTGGCTTTGGTTCCGGTTTGACTTCGGGTTCCGGTGTCACGACGGGCGCTTCAGCCTCTTTCGGCGGCGCCTCGGCCACCACTTCCCGTTTAGAAGGCTTTGCAGCCTTGGCAGCACTCAGATCGACAGAATTCTCACCGACATTTGCGGCATCTTTGACCGGTTCGGGGCGGGAGGTTGGCTTGGGTGCAGCGATCTCGGCGAGAGCTGCTTTTCTGTCTCCCTGCTGAATCTGGGTCAGTTGTTCAATTGGGATGATGTCAATAGGCATCGCCTCGACTTCGGCAACCTCGAGAGTCCGCGGAGACGAAAAGTTGGACATCGCGAACCCCAGAAGAAGCGCGTGTAGTCCAGCCGATATGATGAGACTGCCTTTCATGGGCTGGCCGCTAGCTGTCCTGTTCCTGAAGCGTCACCAAACCGAGATTGCGGAAACCGGCAGCGGAGATCCGCGCCATTACCTTCATCACGGTGCCATAATCGGCATTGGTGTCGCCACGAACATATATCCGCTCTTTGTAACCGGTTGTTGCAATGGCTTCGAGCTTGGCCACGACCTCATCAATCGGGATTTCAGTTTCCTGTAAATAAATCTGGCCATCAGAATTGACCGAGATCGTGATTGGTTGGGTCTCTGAATTGAGCGCTGCTGCTTGCGTTTCAGGCAAATCAATAGGTACGCCCACGGTTAGAAGCGGTGCGGCAACCATGAAGATGATCAACAATACCAACATCACGTCGACAAACGGCGTCACGTTGATTTCGCTGACCAGTTGCTTGCGTCCGCGACGTCCCCGTCGCGATCCCCGCCCCTGATTGCCTGATACAGACATGCCCATTGTGTGTCTCCGTTCGAACCGTTGTGGTTACTCGGCTGCTTCGCGAGGTTGCAGGCGCTCATCAATCTGACGAGACAGTATGCCTGAAAACTCATCGGCAAAACCTTCCAGCCGTGCAGTCAGCTTGCCTGCATCAGCGGAAAACTTGTTGTAGGCGATAACCGCAGGAATGGCCGCCAGAAGCCCGATGGCCGTTGCCAACAAAGCTTCTGCAATGCCCGGTGCAACCACCGCAAGATTTGTAGATTTCGATCCTGCAATCGCTTGAAACGATGTCATGATGCCGATAACCGTACCAAACAGCCCGACAAATGGCGCTGAAGACCCAATGGTTGCCAGCGACCCGAGCCGCGCTTCCAGCGCCTCAGCTTCACGCGCCAGAGTGACGTCCATCGCCTTGTCGATCCGCATTTGGAGCGCGATGGGCGACTTGGCACCGCGTTCGAACGATTTTTTCCATTCCCGCATTGCAGCTACAAAGATTGCGCCCATGCCGGAAGATTTGCGATCCGAAAGCGTCCTGTAGAGTTCCTCGAGCGATTGACCCGACCAGAACACCTGCTCGAATTTGTCGAGCTGCCGACCCACACGGCCGAAAGTGACGAATTTGTCTACAATGATCGCCCAGGTCCAAATCGAAGCGCCGATAAGGCCGAGCATCACGAATTTAACGACAAATCCCGCCTGAATGAACAGCGACCACAAGGTCACTTCACTGGTTGCGGCAAGTCCAACCTGTTCCATTTAATAGCCCTCGAATCCAAACGCCCGGCGGCAAAACCGGGCGGCCAAGACAAACTCTTTGACCGGAAAACCGCCAAACAGGGCGCTCTGCCCCACGCGAATTGGCTTTCTCGTGTCCAATTTTGGTTAAAGCATGGCGCAAACCACCACACTTGCCAGTCTGACCTGTTCATAAGCTGTTATGGTTAAGGTTCGGTTAGGATTCGTGGGCCAGGTGGCCGCTCAATCGACCAAAGTCAGAATGATGGGTCCGTTACGCCCAACAACGACTGTGTGTTCAAACTGAACCGTCGGTGCATTTGGGTGAGAATACAGGGTCCACTCGTCGTCGTGGTCATCATTTCCATCGGCAAAAACGCCTCCCAAGGAAAGAAATGGTTCAATTGTGAACACCAATCCGTCTTCCATAATACGCTTGTCGCCCTTGTTAGGCCACGTCGCGATTTCGGTCGGCTCTTCATGGAGTGAACGTCCGATACCATGACTCGCAAGGTTTTCAATTAGCGTATAGCGATTCTTGCTGGCAAATGTGCCGATTGCTTCTCCGATCACTGAGAGGCGCCTGCCGGTCTTGACCTGATTGATTCCCAACCACATCGCCCGTTTGCCGTCACGCAGCAGCTTTTCCGTCTTCTTGCGCATCTGTCCGACACCAACGGATGCACCAGTGTCGCCGAAAAAACCATCTTTGACGGCAGAAACATCAATATTGACGAGATCGCCTGTTTTGATCTTGCGGTCACCCGGAATGCCATGGGCAACCTCGTCATTGACCGAAATACAGGTGGCGCCAGGAAATTCGTAGCAGACCTCCGGTGCAGACTGGGCTCCGTGGTCTTCCAGATATTTTCGGCCAATCATATCCAGTTCGGCAGTCGAAATTCCCGGTTCGATGGCCGCAGCCATGACTTTGATCGTTTTTCCGCAAATCTGGCCAATATCACGGAGCTTCTTGAGTTCACTTTCCGACGTCACGACCATTAATCTGCTTTCCTTTGTCTATTCCTGTGCCTGCAGGAATTTCGCCTGCAAGGCCTCTGGCAAGCGCCGCGCGCGGCCCAGACCATTGACGACCGCGACCAGCACCTTGGCCGTAATCAATGTCCGCCCTTCGCATTCGATCTCCTGAACCAATGTCATCCGCGCGCCCTTGATTTCATCAGAGCGGGTCCGGATTGTCAGGATGTCGTCCATCCGCGCAGGCGACTGAAAGTCAATTTCCATGCGACGCACCACAAATGCAACGGCGTCGGCCGGGTTATCTGTCTGGTGGATCCCGCTCTGGCTAACACCAAGATGACGGATCAAATCCGTGCGTCCACGCTCCAGAAAATGGAGATAACGGGCATGATAGACAACCCCCGAAAAATCGGTGTCTTCATAATAGACCCTTTGGCGCAAAACATGCTCATGCCCAACCATGTCTCCTGCCAGTTCCATGTCACCCGCTTCTTCAACCATCTTTGCGACCTTTCCACAGCGCATATTCCGTGCTTTTGTCTGGGTAGTTGCACTGTCACAATTCTAACTTATGACAGACGCATAAGGCGGACGGAATACAGGAGTCACAAACATGAAAATTGCAATTCTCGGAGGCGACGGCTTCGTCGGCTGGCCTACTGCGCTTCATTTGTCCGAACAGGGCCATGAAATCCACATCATCGACAACCTGTCTCGTCGCTGGATTGATACCGAGCTTGGCGTGCAATCCCTCACCCCGATGGATTCCATTCAGGAGCGCACGCGTATCTGGCATGCCGAAACCGGCAGACGCATACGTTTCCACTTGATCGACCTAGCCAAGGATTATCAACTTCTGAAGAGCTGGCTGGCCGACAACCGTCCCGATGCGATTGTGCATTTTGCACAGCAGCGCGCAGCACCCTATTCGATGAAATCGGACCGGCATAAAAATTACACCGTCAACAACAATGTCAACGCTACCCACAATGTGCTCAATGCAATGGTCGAGCTCGAACTGGATGCTCATCTGGTTCATCTGGGTACGATGGGTGTCTACGGCTATTCAACAGTGGGTGCGGCCATACCTGAAGGTTATCTGCCGGTTGGCATCAAAACCATGGCCGGTGAAACCGTCGAGCAGGAAATTCTCTATCCGGCCAATCCCGGCTCAATCTACCATATGACCAAATGCCTCGATCAGTTGATCTTCCAGTTCTACGCCAAGAACGACAGCCTCCGCATAACCGATCTGCATCAGGGTATTGTCTGGGGCACCCACACCCCCCAAACCGCGATCAACCCACAACTGATCAACCGCTTCGATTATGATGGCGATTACGGCACCGTGCTCAACCGCTTTCTTATTCAGGCTGCAATCGACTATCCGCTGACGGTTCATGGCACCGGCGGCCAGACACGGGCCTTCATCCATATTCGCGATTCGGTTCGTTGCGTGGAACTTGCATTGAAAAACCCGCCTAAGCGCGGCGATCGCGTCGAAATCTTCAACCAGATGACGGAAACCCACAGGGTCCGTGATCTGGCCGAAATGGTGGCCAAACTGACAGGCGCAAAAGTTGCCTATCTTCCAAATCCACGAAAGGAAGCAGCGGAAAACGAACTTGTGGTCAACAACGATAAGTTCATGTCTTTGGGCCTCAACCCTACAAAACTGGAAGATGGCCTGCTATCCGAAGTTGTCGATGTGGCCAAGAAATTCGCTTACCGCGTGGATCGCGCGCGGGTTCCTTCCACTTCGGCTTGGACCAAGGAAATCGCTCCGCATGTCAATGCTGACCCGGAAGGCAAATCGCTCCGATCCGTATCATGAGTGGAATCCAAGGTATGGCAGCCGGTTTGAAATCAGACAGGCCGGCTGCTTCCACCAAAGCCTATGTGACGCTTGTTACCAACAAGGATTACGCCCTTGGCGCCACGGCACTTGCCCGGTCACTGGCATGGTCCGACACCTCGGCAGATATCGTCATTCTTCATACCGGTGGAGTTGCGATCGACGATCTTGGCTCACTGTCAGATCTCGGTTGCAGGCTGGTTGCCACTGAATTACTTGATACTTCCGATGCTTTTAACGAGCGCCACGCGCGTGGTAAACTTCACGCCAACGCGCCTTTCACCAAAGGCCGCAAACCGACGTTTCATTCACCACTGGACAATTTCTGCAAGTTGCGGCTCTGGCAGCTCACCGAATACGATACATGTGTCTTCATTGATGCTGATGCCATCGTAATCCGCAACATTGACCAGCTTTTCGGCTATCCTGAATTTTCTGCTGCACCCAATGTCTATGAAAGCCTGGCAGATTTTCACCGTCTCAATTCAGGCGTTTTCGTCGCCAAGCCATCCAAACAGACATTCGATGCAATGATGAAGCGTCTCGATGTGCCCGATGTCTTCTGGCGGCGCACTGACCAAACCTTCCTGCAGGATTTCTTTCCGCATTGGCACGGGCTGCCGGTGTTTTACAACATGCTGCAATATGTCTGGTTCAATCTACCCGAGCTATGGGACTGGAACTCAATTTCGCTCATTCACTTCCAATACGAAAAACCTTGGGAGCAGGACCACCCGAAAGCGGCTCAACTCAAGCCACTGATCGATCTCTGGCAAGCCTATCTGACGGATAACAAGAAGCCCGACATCTCCTTGCTGGACAATCCCTGATGACAGCCGTTTTGGTCTCAGGCGGCACGGGTCTTGTGGGTCGGTACATCGTCGAAGATCTGGTGGCCCATGGCTATCGGGTCAAAATCGCTTCCCGCTATCCACCATTGGCTGGCCTGTTCGCCCATGAAATCGAACACGTCCCCCTGACGCTCGATCCGGAAGCCGATCAGGCACACATCTTCGATGATGTCTATTATTTCGTCCACGCCGCGTTCTCCCATCTTCCCGGCCGCTACCGTGGTGGAGAAGGCGATGACCCCGCAGGTTTTCGTCGCGTCAATCTCGAAGCGACAACAACCCTTTTCGAAGCCGCCCGGACTGCCGGTATCAGTCGCTGTGTGTTTCTCTCGAGTCGCGCCGTTTACGATGGTGTGCAGGACAGACGCCCGCTCAGTGAGGGTGCCGTACTTGCCCCCACTTCACTCTATGGCGTGATCAAGTTGCTGGCGGAGCAAGTGCTCTCAAATATGACACAGCCAGGATTTTCAGGCAGCAGTCTTCGGGTTACCGGAGTCTATGGCAATCTGCGGCCCAACAAATGGGACCAGATGATTACGGATTATCTCAATGGAGTACACATTCCACCGCGTGCGGGCAGCGAAGTCCATGGCCGTGACGTAGCCGCAGCTGTTCGTCTGATGCTGGAAACCGAAAGCGGAAAAGTGGCCGGCGAAGTGTTCAATGTATCCGATATTGTTGCCGATACGCGCGACATTCTGGAACATGTTCAATACGCGACAGGAAGCCACAACGCGCTGCCTCAACCCGCAGACAAGACTTCCGTCAGGGCAATGACGACAGACAAGCTGCGCGCACTGGGCTGGCAACCCGGCGGTCTGGCGCTTCTCAGTGAAACCGTTACAAAACTGGCCAGCAGTTAACCGCAACGGCAGATTCACTCGTCTTCAAGTGACAGGCGAAACTGTGTCGCCGCATAATCTTTTGGCGCTTCAATACCCAGATGCGCAAAAGCCCGCCCGGTCAGCATTCGGCCACGCGGTGTGCGCTGGATAAATCCCTGCTGGATCAGATAGGGTTCGATGATATCCTCAATCGCATCACGCGGTTCGGAAAGCCCTGCCGCAATGGTCTCAATTCCCACCGGCCCGCCGCCGAAATTATTCGCGATCATTGACAGATAGCGAATATCAAGCTGGTCCAAGCCCATCGCATCCACCGCCAACCGGGTAAGTGCCTCATCGGCAATTTTCCTGTCGACCGCTTCTGCCTTGGCCACTTCGGCAAAATCGCGCACCCGGCGCAGCAATCGGCCTGCAATGCGTGGAGTACCCCGCGCCCGGCGCGCTATCTCGCGTGCTCCATCCTCGGTCATTCCCAGACTCATGATCCGCGCACCGCGTTGAACGATATGCTCAAGTTCAGGCACGGTATAAAACTGAAGTCTGACAGGAATGCCGAACCGGTCACGCAGCGGATTGGTCAACAGCCCCAATCGGGTCGTCGCGGCAACGAGTGTAAATTTAGCCAACTCGATTTTCACCGACCGCGCTGCTGGCCCTTCGCCAATAATCAGATCGAGCTGAAAATCCTCCATGGCCGGATAAAGGATTTCTTCAACCGCCGGACTGAGCCGGTGGATCTCGTCGATGAACAGCACATCGCCTTCTTCCAGATTGGTCAGAAGAGCTGCCAGATCACCAGCCTTTGCAATCACCGGTCCGGACGTCGAACGGAAATTGACACCCAGTTCCTTAGCCATGATTTGCGCCAATGTCGTCTTGCCCAACCCAGGTGGTCCAACAAACAACACATGGTCCAGCGCTTCGCCGCGTGCTTTTGCTGCTTCAATGAAAACCTTGAGATTGGCGCGCGCATCAGCTTGCCCGGTAAAATCGTCAAGCGATTGCGGCCGCAGGCTTTGCTCAATATCTTCGCCGCGCTTGTCCGGATTGATGAGACGGTCCGCTTCACTCATGGTAGATCATAATTCCTGTTTGAAACCGAGGCCCGTTTTAATCGACCACTCACCGCGACAACTCCTTCAGGCCGAGCCTGATCAGTTTGCTCGCGTCAGCGTCTTCACCGGCAGTTTTCAGCGCCGCGGAAACCGCATTGGCTGCCTGCTCACGTGTGTAACCCAGGTTCGAGAGCGCTGAAACCGCATCCGTGATAGGCCCAGAGGCGACACCTTCGCCTAGTTCCTGCTTCAGACCAATTCCGGCCGACGCCTCACCCGCAAAGGCCGGCGCCTTGTTCTTCAATTCTGTGACAATGCGTTCGGCGACTTTCTTGCCGACACCGGGTGCCCGGCTGATCATGGTGACATCACGCAGGGCAACAGCATTGGCTATTTCCGCAGGGCTCAGTGTTGAAAGAACCGCCAACGCCACCTTTGCGCCCACGCCTTGCACACTTTGCAACAGCCGAAACCATTCACGCTCCAACAGTGTGATGAAACCAAACAACCGGAACTGGTCTTCGCGCACATAAGTCTCGATATTGAGAACAGCCGCCTCGCCGACATTAAGCCGCGACAATGTACGCGAAGAGCATGACACGGCGTAACAAACCCCATGCACATCGATCAGCACCAGATCACCGTCGATTTCGTCTACCGTCCCTTTGAGTTTCCCGATCATCAACTACTCCGCAGCCTGACGCCAGACAACTGAAGTCCGATAATGGGCATGGCAGATGGCGATAGCCAGCGCATCAGCGGCATCGTCACTGTCGAATTCCGCTTTCGGCATCAGCACTTTTACCATGGTCTTGATCTGCTTCTTGTCCCCATGGCCAACGCCAATCACGGTTTTCTTGACCGCATTGGGGGCATATTCACCAACCCTCAAACCGGCCCTTGCAGGCACAAGCATGGCGACACCGCGCGCTTGACCGAGTTTCAGTGTTGCAGATGCATCCTTGTTGACGAATGTATGCTCCACGGCTGCCTCGTGCGGCTGATGAGAATGGATGACTGTTTCCAAACCCTCAAACAGCTGCCACAAGCGCGAGGCCATATCGGTTTTTTCATCCGAGCGTACTGTTCCAGCAGCAATAAAACGCAAGGAATTGCCCTGACTGTCAATTATTCCCCATCCGGTGCGGCGTAGTCCCGGATCGATGCCGATGATTCGAATCGCTTCTCTCATGAAAAAACCCTAGCTGTCCTTGCAAGAGCATTCCATCAAAAATGTGAACAAAACAAAAACAAAAGTCTTAATCAAAGCTCGGAAAGGAACTTCAGCAACGCCGAATTGACTTCTTCAGGCCGCTCCTCACCCAACCAATGGCCTGCGCCCGGCATAATGATGGTCTCGCGCAGATTGGGCACGAAAGCCTTCAGCCGTTTGATCATCCCGCGATTTCCCAAAAAATCGAGATCCCGCTCCCCGGTCATGAACAAAGCCGGTGGCAAAATTTTCATGCCGTCGAACGGTGCCATCAATCGCCAGTTCCGATCAAGATTCCGGTACCAGTTCAAGCCTCCGGTAAATCCCGTGCGCTCAAAATTCTCGGTTAGGTCATCAAGATGATCACTGTCCAGCCAATCCGGAATCTCTGCTGGTCCCGGCAGCACACTTGTATCGAAGAAACCGCCATCTGTCGGCACCCAGCGCTGGTCTTCGGGCACATCGCCCGACGCGCTATAGCGACCACGCAACAAACTCTCGCGCACATTCAATGCCAAGCGGGCGTCGGCCAGCCCCGGCTTTTGAAATTGAACCATGTAATAATCATCGCCGGCATTTTTTCGCATCAACTCAATCGGCGGTGCTGATGATCGCGGTCCGGTGGGAATTGAAAGCCCCACCACCGCGCGAACGCGGTCCTGACGCAACAAGGCTGTCGCCCAGGCAATTGGCGCGCCCCAATCATGCCCGACAACCACCGCTTGCTCAGCCATGAGCGCATCAAGCAGTGCGATCACATCACCAACCAGATCGAGGATTGAATAGGCTTCTACTTTCAGAGGCGCATCGGTACCGCCATAGCCGCGCTGATCCGGTGCAATAGCCCGGTACCCGACTTCGGCAAGTGCCTTGATTTGATGGCGCCAGGTTGAGCCAAGCTCGGGAAACCCATGCAGCAGAACCACAAGTGGACCTTCACCTGCTTCGTGATAAGCCATCTGCAGGTTTCTGGTCTGGATTGTTTTCTTGATCATCTGCTCACACGGGTTGGCGTTGGTCATATGCAAAGGCAGGCAGCAACAATCAGCCCTGTTCCGATTGAACGCTAAGATTTCACGCCGAACAAGTAAAAATATTTTTGAACAATGGACTTTTCATCGGCAATCGCGACACCTACATATTGTCACGCAGGTTTCCAATGCCAATCCCCGAACGAAAGACCGCTCCATGACAGCCTTTTCAATTCTCGATCTTTGCCCCGTTGTAGAAGGCGGCACGGTATCCCAAGCACTTGCGATGACACGGAGAATGGCCAAGGCTGCCGAAGACGCCGACTTCACCCGGTTCTGGTTGGCTGAGCATCACGGCATGAAAGGCATCGCAAGTGCGGCAACTGCATTGGTAATTGCCGAAGCCGGACATGCCACAAGCACCATCCGCATCGGTTCCGGCGGCATCATGTTGCCCAACCATTCACCGTTGGTGATCGCCGAGCAGTTCGGAACTTTGGAATCGCTGTTTCCCGGCCGTGTCGATCTTGGTCTCGGGCGCGCACCTGGCACCGACATGAACACGGCACGCGCCCTGAGACGAAACTTGGAAGCAGGCGCGAACTCATTCCCGAATGACATTCTCGAATTGCAGGAACTACTCGACGACCCCAATGAAAGAACCCGCCTGCTGGCAGTCCCGGGCTCCGGTGCAAAGGTCCCAATCTGGCTCTTGGGTTCCAGCCTTTACAGTGCCCACCTCGCCGCGGCTCTGGGCCTTCCTTACGCTTTTGCCTCCCATTTTGCTCCGGATTCCCTCTCTGAGGCGCTCGATATCTACCGGTCAAAATTCAAACCGTCATCGCGGCTCACCAAGCCCTATGTCATGGCGGCGGTAATGGGTGTCATGGCTGAAACGGATAAGGAAGCGGCCTTCCTTTTCACCACGCTCCAGCAGACATTCGTCAACATGCGCCGCAACACACGCGGCAAAATGCCGAAACCATTGGAAACCATGGATGGTTATTGGACCGAAACAGAAAAAATGATGGTCGATCACACGCTTCATTATGCCGTTGTCGGTGGGCCTGAGAATGCCACCCGCCAGATGCGTGATTTCATCACGGCCACCGGTGCTGACGAAGTGATGATCTCAATGCCGATTTACTCAGATACAGCCCGGCTGAAATCAGTCGAACTTTTCGGCCAGATGCAAAAAGAACTCCCGAAAAAATAAAACAGCCAAACAAAAACCGTCGGCCAAAAAGACCGACGGCTTTGAATACGCTCTGAAAGCGATCAGGCGGAAAGCTTCGCCATCAATTCTTCGTCGACTTCGAAATTGGCGTAGACGTTCTGGATATCATCGTCGTCATCGAGAACTTCAATCAACTTGAGCACCGACTGGACGTTGTCTTCGTCAACCGGCGCGCTGATCGTTGGCTTCCAGATCGCTTTTACGCTTTCGGCCTCGCCCAGCTGCTCTTCAAGCGCCTTTGAAACATCGCCGATGTCTTCAAATGCACAATATATTGTATGCCCACTCTCATCGCTGGTTACATCTTCAGCACCTGCCATGATGGCAGCTTCCATGATGTCATCGGCAGACCCCTTGTCAGCCGGATAGATGATTTCGCCAACCCGGTTGAACATGAAACCGACCGACCCGGTCTCGCCCAATGAGCCGCCGGATTTGGTGAAAGCTGCCCGAACAGTGGAAGCTGTACGATTGCGATTGTCCGTTAGTGCTTCCACGATGACTGCAACACCGCTGGGGCCATAGCCCTCATAACGCACTTCCTCATAGTTTTCAGAATCACCACCCGACGCCTTGTTGATGGCACGCTGGATGTTGTCCTTCGGCATAGATTGGGCTTTGGCGTTTTGAATGGCCAGCCGCAATCGTGGGTTCATGGCTGGATCAGGCGCGCCCATTTTGGTTGCAACCGTGATTTCACGCCCCAGCTTGGAAAAGATCTTCGATCGCACGGCATCCTGGCGACCTTTGCGATGCATAATGTTCTTGAATTGTGAATGACCGGCCATAATGCCTCTATTTTCTGCTCTGGATTTTGAATGTTGCCTTATAATTAGGTTACTCTGTTTCGTCCAGAAGGTTCAGGTCATGCAAAAAACCGCCACCCCTGATCTGCCATTGAGTGGCGGGTGCCAATGCAAGCGCTTCAGGTACAAGTTGACAGGCCCGCCGCTGGTTTTTTACCTTTGCCATTGTACCGAGTGCCAACGCCAGACCTCATCAGCCTTCGGGGAAAGCCTGCGCCTTTATGCCAAGCATTTTGAGATCAACTCCGGTCTGAGTTGCACTGAACGGACCAGTGTCACGGGCAAAAGACGTCAGGGGTGGTTTTGCCCCTGTTGTGGTGTGCGCATCTGGCATGGAACCGTCGGATCTGACGAGATCAACATCAAGGCAGGCACCCTGGATGATACATCCTGGCTCATACCCGCAGGCCATATTTGGACGCGGTCAAAACAGCCCTTCATGAATTTCGCTGAGGACGAAATTTGTTATGAAAGCCAACCCGCTGACAACTATCAGGCACTGAAACAACACTGGCAACAAATGACGACCGATTAGCGTCAGAACAGAATTGGCTTTTACCTACAGCGATACGGCACTACACTCCTTTCACACCACACTGGAATTACATAAGGCAACTTCCACGGAGCTTTTGCCATGGGTCGTATCAGTGCAGCAATTGTGAGTTTAGGCATTCTCATCTTGGCATCATCTGCCGCCAGTCAGGATAGTCAACCGCCGAACAGTCAGTGCATCGCCATGGCTCAAGCCCTGCCCGGTGCAGCCTATGCCAACCTCACACCTGAGACTGCTGGAAAACATGTGAAGAAGGCAGCCATGGGCGGCACTGTAGACATCATGTTTGCCGGCCACTCCACCTATGTCATCACCACTCCGGGCGGTGTGACAATCGCGACCGACTACAATGGCTGGTCGGGAGGTGTAAAAACACCACGCGTGGTTACCATGAATCAGGCGCACAGTTCGCACTACACGCAAAACCCGGATCCCGCCATCGAACATGTACTCAAAGGTTGGGGCGACAACACAGGACCAGCCGACCATGATGTCGTGGTCGATGATGTCTACATTCGCAATGTCACGACGGATATCCGGTCTTTCGGCACGATGGCGGCTGACGCCAACTCTATCTTCATCTTCGAAGTAGCAGACCTCTGCATCGGTCATCTGGGCCACTTGCATCATCAGCTGGAGGATCGTCATTATGCACAGATCGGAAGGCTCGATATCCTGATGGTCCCTGTCGACGGCGGCCTGACGTTAAGCCATGAAACGATGACAGCAATTGCCCGCAGACTGCAATCCTCAATCCTGTTGCCTATGCACCGGCGGGGCAGTCCGTTGTCGTCCTTTATCGAAAGAATGGGCGACAAGTTCGTCACGGATTACGTCAATGACGATCACTTTGGCGTCTCGCTGCAATCATTGCCGCGACGGCCAACCATCATGGTGTTGAAAGGCGTTTAACAGCTCCCTATCGCCAGAATTCTGGATAGGCTTCACTCAGACGTGGCCCAATTCGCAGCGGTGCAATTTTCTCGGCCAATCCCGTGCGGTCGGAAATTTCCACTGCAACACCACAAATAGTGGCCGGACCGGTGGCTGCTTCAAACTTGTTTTTGGCCATTCTTGTGATGAAACGGTTGAGCGGCTCTTCCTTCTCCATGCCAAGCGAAGAATCATAATCTCCACACATGCCTGCATCCGACAAATAAGCAGTGCCACCATTTAAAATCATCGCGTCAGCAGTGGGTACATGGGTGTGGGTTCCCACCACAAAACTGGCCCTGCCATCAACAAAATGGGCAAAGCACATTTTCTCGCTTGTTGCTTCGGCGTGAAAATCAAAAACCACTGCATCTGCTTGTTCACCCAGCGGGCAGGCAGCGAGAATACGTTCGCCGCAGCCAAATGGGTCATCAAGATCGGGGTGCATGAAAACGCGACCCATGATGTTCGCAACCAGAACGCGGGCGCCATTTTTGGCGATATAAAGGTTCGAGCCGCGCCCTGCCGTACCATCAGGATAATTTGCCGGGCGAAGGAAACGATCGTAATCGTCAGCATAACCCACGGTTTCACGCTGGTCGAATGCATGATTTCCGGTGGTCACCACATCGGCACCAGCTTCAAGCGTCTTTTGCAAAATGTCTTCAGTTATTCCGAAGCCGCCAGCGGCATTCTCGCCATTCACAATCACAAAATCGAGTTTGAAATCACGAATCAATCCGGGCAATTTATCAAAAACCGCATTCCGACCTGAACGACCCACCATATCGCCAAGAAACAACAATCGCATTCTAAACTCCTGCCGAAAGCGTCCGCAGACCGCTCTCTGTCAATATCCGGCCCAGAGGCACATCATGATCTTCTGCTGGAATGGCTTCGACTTTTTGAATGTCAAAAGCAGTCCCGATCAGACGTACTTCCTGACCCGCTGCACGTATCCGGGCGATCGCCCTGTCATAATGTCCTGCCCCGTAGCCAAGTCTATTACCCGCTTCATCAAAAGCCGACAATGGCACCAACATGATTTCCGGATGCAGGATTTCCGCACTTTCAGGCGGACCTGATGTCCCAAACCCCGTATCGACCAGATCGACCCCGCGCACAAAGTCACGAAAAACAATTGTCTGGCGGTTCAACACCACCGGCAAACAAAGCCGCGCACCTCGCTGGCGCAAGCGCGCAAGCATCGGACGAAGGTCCGGTTCTGACTGTATCGGTAAAAATCCGGAAATCACCGTACCGGGATCAAAATCGATTTCTTCAGCAAAGCCTGCCATGACGAGACTTTTCTCGATCCGGTCTTCTACCGGCATTGCATCTCGCCGGGCCAGCATTTCCTGTCGCAATCGCTTCTTGTCAATCAACTATTCCGCCCTCAGAAATCTCCATTCGAGATTTGGCGTCTAGCAACAAGGAAGTCAATGAAGGCATCGTTTATCCGGATAAAAATCACGTGCCGAGAGCGACGATGCAACCGGGATTAGAAAGCGTAAACCTATGATTTACAATAAACAAAAATGCGGGTTGTACTCAGCTACGCGATCTTTAGGTTCTGCTTGAATTCTGAAAAATCACCCTCCCGGAGCCACCTGAATTGAACGACGATGAGCTAAACCCAATGGAACTCGCCTGCCTTAAATTGGTGGCAGAGGGCGTTCCATCCACAAAAATCGGGGAACGGCTCGATCTTAATCAGTGTCAGGTGAAAGAGCTGTTTCAGTCTGCCTGCAAGCGGTTGGGTTCCAGCAATATTTTTGCTGCAGTCGTCCGCTCGATCCGCAGCGGCATGATCGAGATCGATTGATTATGCACTTCGGATTTACTTGCAAATCCAAGCCAGAATGACCGAAATTCGATGTACAGGGAATTGGTGTCATGAAAGGGAGTTGTGCGATCCACGACAACCGATGGACAATGTACGATCCCGGGATGCCTACAATGTAGGTGGGCGCCGTATGTCCAAGCCCACGAGCCAGAACAGGGACAGCTCCCTAGAGATCGAGTAAGGCCCCGGGGATTGAGTGTCCTGTCGGGAAGCGCAGATCGCAATTGTCTATATAGGTTAGGTCGACACCAACGCCAATGAACATTCGAACAAGATCGTGCCAGGTGGATATTATTTTCGCGAGCGAGCTTTTTTGTTGGTTTCAACTGAGCTTGAAGCTGTCCGATTTGGGGCTTAAACGTTTAACTTGGCTGCAATCGCTTCTATCCGACCAGCGACCTGTTCGAGTGCTGCAGCAACATCCGAATCGGTTTTTTCCACCTTGCTCAACGCATTGTCGCGTGTCTTCTTCAAAGTATCCAATTCAGATTCCAGTCCTCGGATTTTCCGCTGAACTTCATGCAGTTCGTCCATCACCATAATACCGGACATCACAGTAAGACGCAGATCACCGATTTCACCAAATTGTGTTTTGAGATGGCTGACATATTTGTCAAAACGCGCGGCCAACTCGGTCAAATGATCTTCCTGGCCTTCTTCGCAAGCCATGCGATAGGCCTTCCCATCAATATTGACTGTTACCTGCGCCATGAGTTGTTCCCGTAAACCGCCATGTGTGTCCTGTGTCCGATATTCTCGGATTTCTAAGCTCTTTTAGCGGTCCAGCACCGCACGAACGGTTTCCATCGCCGTCACCAGCCGCCGCGAGACCTCGCGATTGGCCTCTTCCAAACGGTTGGAGCGATTTTCGGACTGATCAAGTTCCTGTGCCAGCCGTGAGCGATCCGCCAACATACGTTTCAGTTCTGCAGCAGATTCCTGCGCATTCCGACTGTTCTCAGCTTTTCTGTCGACAGCATTCTCCAGCTTATCCAGCGCTTTATTGAGCGTATCCAATGCGGATTTGACCGTCTTGTCAGTACCTGTCATGGGCGTCCCGTAGCTAATGCAGCGACCGAATCGCTTGAAACTCGGCAACTTGCGGGCCAAACCTTATTCATTGCGCGAACGGGCCGTCAATAAACACTGGGCTCTGTCCCCTGCCTTCTGGTGAAATTGGTCAGACAGGACTAAACAACGCCGGTCCCGGAATTGATGGCAGATTTGTTGACTCCCATCGCGCACCTGCTATGTCTCTGCCCGCTCCAGCGAGCCCCGGATGCAGCAATGTTTCTAACGCATTTGCGCGGGCCCAGTATCAACAGGAAGCCAAAAGGCAAGCTGCCATGATTTCACGCGAAAAACACGACCGGATGGCGAATGCAATCCGGTTCCTCTCCATGGACGCTGTCCAAAGGGCAAATTCGGGTCATCCTGGCCTGCCAATGGGAGCGGCCGATATTGCTGCCGTCCTGTTCAGCCGATACCTGAAATTCGACCCAAAACAGCCAGATTGGGCTGATCGCGATCGCTTTGTGCTTTCCGCCGGTCACGGCTCAATGCTTTTGTACTCCCTGCTTTATTTAACAGGCTACGACAGTATTTCCATCGACGACATCAAGAATTTCCGGCAGCTTGGCTCTCCAACCGCCGGACACCCGGAATATGGACACGCGGCTGGAATTGAAACCACCACTGGGCCTCTGGGCCAGGGAATTGCCAATGCTGTGGGCATGGCAATCGCTGAAAAACACCTCAGCGTTGAGTATGGCAATGATCTTGTCGATCATCATACTTATGTGCTTGCGGGTGACGGCTGTCTGCAGGAAGGCATTTCTCAGGAAGCCATTACCCTGGCAGGTCATCTGAAGCTCAACAAGCTCGTGGTATTCTGGGACAACAACGGCATCTCCATTGATGGTCCGGTCAATCTGGCTGATTCAACCGATCAACTTGCCCGTTTTGCTGCATCTGGCTGGAACACGATTGATATCGACGGGCACGATCCTGAAGCGATCTCCAATGCGATCGAAACTGCCAAGGCTTCCGACAAACCTACTTTGATTGCCTGCAAAACCACAATTGGCTTCGGAGCACCGACCAAATCCGGCACCAGCGGAGTTCACGGATCCCCACTTGGAGACGAGGAAATCGCAGGCGCACGCAAGGCATTGGGCTGGGAAGCTGAACCCTTTGTCGTACCGTCCGATGTGCTTGATGCATGGCGTTTGTGCGGATTGCGCTCTGTCAAAGAGCACAAGGCTTGGCAAAAACGGCTGGAAGAAGCCGAATCCGACGCAAAAGCCAGCTTTGAGCGGCGTATGTCAGGCGAACTGCCGGGCAATTTCGAGGCTGCAATCACGGATTACAAGAAGCAGCTTAATGAAGATCAACCGAAAGTCGCCACGCGCAAAGCCTCGCAGATGGCGCTGGAGGTCATCAATGGTGTTGTACCCGAGACTATCGGCGGGTCAGCCGATCTGACCGGCTCCAACAATACCAACACCAGCCAGACCAAGCCGATCACACCGGATGATTTCTCCGGTCGCTTCATCCATTACGGAATCCGCGAACACGCCATGGCTGCAGCAATG